>FYBJ01001678.1_pt1 | contig 22370 bp, 15 predicted proteins | sample 1134611 | NCBI WGS metagenome assembly FYBJ01 (sample SAMEA104116008, study PRJEB20421) | marine metagenome | isolation source: marine | reverse complement strand
GATCCAGATACCGGCCTGCAGTTGGCTCAGGTCCTTGCTGTCCACGAAACGGTCGACCGTCTTGTCGACTTTCGCCGTGCACCCGGCAACGACACTCGCCACGAGAAGCAGGGCTTTGGTTTTGAACGAAGTCATCTCTCGCCCCCTTCTCAGCGGATACACATGATTTCAACGCGCCGGTTCTGATACCGGCCTTCGGGCGTGGCATTGGTCGCCTTGGGCATCCGCTCGCCGAAAGTGCGGATATCGGCGATCCGTGCCCCGGCGGCCGCTCCCACCTCGGCCACGGCCTTGGCCCTGTTGAAGCCCAGCTTCAGGTTATAGGCGTCGCTGGCGCGGCTGTCGGTATGACCGATCACGACAAAGGCAGATGCCTTGGCCGTGCGGAAGAAGTCGGTCAGGCGGCGCACGCCCTCGGCGTTGATCTTATAGCTGTCGGTCGCGAAGTTCTGATCGGTGTTCAGCGTCATGCAGGCGTTGCCGCGGTTGCAGACCGGGGTGCCGTCGCGATTGACGTTGGGGGTCATATACCCCTCGGCGCCGTCGTCCATTACCCAGTGCTGACAGCCGTCCGGATCGACCCAGATCGTCGGCACATAGCGCTGTCCCTGTACGGTCACGGTCTTGCGGCTGCCGGGGACCGTCCGATGAACGTGGGCGCCGAGCGCCGGATCGGGTCCGGCGAGGGCTTGGGTAGCGGGGACAAGATACGCCACCAGCGCAATTGCCAGAAGCCAGCCGAGCCCTGCCCTGACCTTGGATAAAAAATTATTTCGCACAGTGAGAGTCCTTTGCCAAACCGTCTACAATAACGCAGGAAGCCGGAGGGGTCCCCTGCCCCCGGTGCCAGCCTGGGCGGAATCTTACCAAATTTCCGTAACTTGTGAAGAAAATTCTACAAGATATAGTCGCCCGTTGCGCAACACTCGCCACATGTCCGGGCGATTGTTGCGGCGGCCTGCACAGCGACTGTTACAGCAGCCGGAGGGTTCAGCCGTCCCCCACCAGCACACCCGAAAGCGAATTAGGCGCCGATTCAATGATTCTTACCCGGCGGACCCGGCCCAGGGCGTTTTTGCCGGCGGTGGCGTGGACAGCGTGCAGATACTGGGACTTACCCACAAGCTGCCCGTCGAGCCGGCCCGGCTTTTCGAACAGGACCTCGAGCTCGCGGCCCACCATGCGCAGCTGCGTCTCCCGCTGCTGGCGGCCCAGCACCTCCTGCAGACGCGCCAGACGTCCGGCCGCGACGGTCTCGTCCACCGGCGCCCTTTCGGCCGCCGGCGTGCCGGGGCGCGCCGAATAGCGGAAGGAATACGCTTGTCCGTAACCCACGGCCTCCACCAGATCGAGAGTGGCCTGAAAATCCTCTTCGGTCTCGCCGGGGAAGCCCACAATGAAATCCCCGGACAGGAGCATGTCGGGCCGCGCGGCACGAATGCGACCGATCAGCTCCAGATACTGGGCCGCAGTATGCTTGCGGTTCATCGCCTTCAGGATGCGGTCGGAACCCGATTGGACCGGAAGATGCAAATAGGGCATCAGCTTGTCGCATTCCGCATGGGCGCGGATCAGATCCTCCGTCATGTCGTTGGGGTGACTGGTGGTATAGCGGATACGGTCGAGCCCCTCGATCTCTGCAAGCGCCGTGACGAGCCGCGCCAGCGACCAGACGCCCCCCTCCTCCTCGGGCGCACGGCCATGATAGGCATTCACGTTCTGACCCAGCAGCGTGATCTCGCGGACGCCATGCTCCGCCAGTTCGCGCGCCTCCTGCAGGATGCGCGGAGCCGGGCGGCTGGCCTCCGCCCCGCGGGTATAGGGGACCACGCAGAAGGCACAGAACTTGTCGCAGCCTTCCTGCACCGTCAGAAATGCGGTGGGCCCGTGGCTGCGCCGCGGGCGTTTCGACAGCCGGTCGAACTTGTCCTCTTCGGGGAACTCGGTGTCGAGCGCCTTGCGGCCTGCGCGGGCCTCGGCCTCCAGCTCGGGCAGCCGGTGATAACTCTGCGGCCCGACCACCAGGTCGACCAGGGGCTGGCGATTCATGATTTCCCGGCCTTCGGCCTGGGCGACACAGCCCGCGACGCCAACCTTCAGATCCGGCCGGGCCTCCTTCAGCGGTTTGAACCTGCCCAGTTCGGAATAGACCTTTTCCGCGGCCTTCTCGCGGATATGGCAGGTGTTGAGCAGGATCATATCGGCGTCATCGGCACGATGACCGAGGTCGCAGCGTAGAGGCCGGTCAAAGTCAAGAATCCGAGAGCTGGCGGGCTGTCGATCACCACTACATCGTAGTCGCTCTCAACGGACTGGATCGCCAGACTGAGCTTCTCAAAGAACGCAACACCGCGCCCTGCATTGACCGCTGTTTCAGTCTCAAATTCGCTCAGCACAAGGCGGGCAGGTGCCAAGTGCAATCCAGGGAAATAGGTTTCCACAACAGCTTCCGACATCGGTACTGGATCGTCATAACGAAGTGCGTCGTAAATCGAAGCGCCTTCAAACTCCAGTTCAGTTTGAATCCCGCAAAAGCCAGTGAGGCTCCCTTGTGGGTCCAAGTCAATCGCCAGCACCCGGTAACCACTCAAAGCAAGGTAGTGACACAGATGGATCGCAGAGGTGGACTTTGCAGATCCACCTTTGAAGTTCATCAGCTGAATAACCTGAAGCTTGTCACCCTCGCGACGCCCAGGAAGATACTTACCCGGCTTTCGAGAGCTTGCCTCCAGGAAATGGCGCGCTTGCAGGATCTCATCACCGGAATAGAAGCGCCGTCCGTTCTTGATTACTTCAGGCTCCGGCAAGGACCCGTCGCTATGGCACTTGCGCAAGAATTGCCCGGTCACCCCTAGAAGATCAGCAGTCTCTGTAGCGCTGAATAGTCTCAAATTCTTGCGTTGATCGGGCGCGTAGGCTTGTTGAAGATGCGTCGTGAGCGCGGTGTGTAGACGCGCCGCCATCTGGCTTGTAAGCTCGGATTGAGACGCCGCTTCGATTGGTGCCGTCTGAAACATGGTTGCTATTTCTCTGCTCGAACGCGCTTATTTGCGCAACTTGACTCTAATGGCCGTGATTCACCATGTTAAGTCAAGGATTTTATCCACAAATTGTGCTGTCGGACCAAAGGTCTACTAGGGAAGCCACGCACCCTCTAGAGTTAACAGCTGTTAACAGCACTCACAAAATTGTGGTTCACGAGTGCATCTGGCGCAGACTGGGTGTCGCTAGCGCACGGTTTCTCAATGGTGTCTTGACCGAAAATCCGATTAGCGAGAGATACAGCGAACTCAGGCCGGATCGGACAACGCACCGACAGACTTACGGCAAACCCAAGGCCCAATTGGATCGACATTCAAAGCTACATTGATACTTGGGTGCCGGGCCCAAACGATCAGATCAAACGCACTTCATGCGCATGGATGCACAAGGCCCTGTTGTCTGAGGCGTCAATGATCCCCAGCAGGGTAGGGGGCATCGCGGCTTCTCGCGTCGCGGGAACAGTATCCGGCACAAAGCACAGCGTAGACAGGACCAATTCAACCACGCCTCACCTAACCGCGAGACCTATCCGATGAGACCAAATCATAGAAGGAGGAGGTGCGATCCGTGACATTCTGGGTTCAAGAGATTGTTCAGGGATCATAAGTTCAGCACTCAAAGAAGCCGATGCGCTCACTCGACGGCTTCGAAGACCACTGGAAAGCAACCGCGGACCACGTTTTTGCTTCAGCACAACCTATGGCTCCCGTCACCGATTCTCTGAGGGCAAATTGCGCCCAGTTTTGTTGTTCAGATGATCCGCGTAGAATGATCGATGGCTGATACTTTCCGAAGATCCAGGTTCAGGAACCGTCGTCGAGAAATACTAGGGCAGGGACCTCGATCATTGTCCCGGTCTTGGCTAAATCGATTGTCAGCTACTGGAGACAAGTCGAAACCGTTGGGAGCGCACCGTACCTTTACTCGACGCCACCACAGGTTCGTGCCCGGTCGAGGGTTTGCAGGTCAAAACGCATTAGGTAGGTTGCGCCCCGGCAGAGACATATCATCTATCTGTCTATAGTACGGCGTTTGTGTCTGGCCCACTGATCGCCGGGTGCCAGCATTTTGGAGCGGGGAAATGCACGACGGATTGCGCGTGGAACATCTGTTGCGCTTCGTGAACCCATTCACCTGCCCGCAAAGTGCGCTGCAACAATGCAATCGTTCCATGGCGTGGAAGATTTACAAGGTTGCGATTAGTGCGCGGACCTCAGCAACCCCAGCTTTTCAGCACGCTCCAGCAGCATCTTCACAGAGGAAGGCTGCCAGCTAGTACGGCCTCGAGGGGTGCGCTCACGCATCGATTCTAGCCGGTCGCAGATCGCCTGCAGTGTGATTTCGGGGTCCGAGCCTTTGATGGCAGCCACGATAGCTGGCAGGCGGTCATCGGTTTCGCGGCGTCCGGCGCGGCCAAGCACTTCATCTGGTAGAAACCCGTCGCGGACATAGGCTTTCACAGCACGGAGTAGGCGGCTTTGGGTCCAGTGCCGGTCGTGGGGCAGGGGGCCATTAATGATTCGCAAAACATCTTCCCAGGCCATATCCGGCCGTAGGCGTCGCACGTGGGGCACCCAATCCTGCGCGGTTTCGCTCAGGCGCTCCATGTAGCCGTCCTGTCGTGCCAGCCGCACCTTGCGCAGCGCGGCGGGGTCTTTGGTGCGAAGCCCAGGATTGCCACCAACGCGCCCTTTGGCGCGCGCAGAGGCAAGCCCGGCCTTTGTGCGCTCACGTATCAGCGCGCGCTCGAACTCGGCCGCGGCGCCCAGAACCTGCAATGTGAATTTTCCTTGAGGGGAGGCGGTGTCGATTGGATCCTGCAGCGAGCGGAAGAAAGCTCCCTTGGCCTCCAGACGTTCGATCACCTCCAGCAGATGCGACAGGGATCGCGCAAGCCGGTCGATCCGCACAACGACCAGCGTATCGCCGCTCTGGACGCGTTCGAGCAAACGCGCGAGTACAGGACGCGCGCGATTGCCGCCTGAGGCGTGCTCTTCAAAGATCTCGGCACAGCCCGCAGATTGCAGCGCCTCAGACTGGGGCAGGGGGGTCTGATCCTCCGTGGAAACGCGGGCATAGCCTATCAGGGGCATGAAAACGGGGCCGATTGCAATTTCATATGCCGTTACTAAACGACCGTTTGTAAACGAATGCAAGCAAATGCTCTTTCTTCGCGCTCGGCCCAAGAACCCTTGGTTTCCTTGCGCTGAGCGCGATCTGAGAGGTTTCACCGGCAGCTGCGCGCGCATACTAAATAAAGAGCGAAGGCAGCCGCCACAAAATCACTTGGGTAATGTGCAAAAGAACAGTATTTTGCACATATGAAGACCCAAGCATTCGCTTTGACTGATGATTTCAATGACCCCCTCATCACCATCGAGGAGGATGAAGAGGCTCACGAAGAGGATCTTTGGTTTCTGCCTGGGCCACTCGCGGAAGAACCGGATGATTTGCCTCCCGGGCCACGGGCGGAACCGCCAGATACTGCTGTCATCGATGACTGGGCAAAGACCGAAGGCGTTCACGCTGCGCGACTGGCAAGAGTGGCTGGACGCCTGGGTGCTCTGGATGACCGCCTGCAGCGCGGTCCTGAAGGCTGGCGGCACCGCCTCGCACTGATCGAGGCGGCAGACCTCAGCTGGTTCGCAGGGGATCGGGTCAGTGCTGATCGTCTGGCCCTTTGGGTATCGATGCGGTTGTCAGGTGCACAGGATGACCCAAATGCCCTGGCAAGAGTTGGATGGGCTGTTCGGCGTCTGACTGGCGGTCCCGGACCGAAGGCTGACTTGGCCGCCTTCCTGGATCGCCGCGATCCCGAGAACATTGGAGACAGCACTGAGCGCCTCAAAGATCGCGCGGGCGGATGGCTGGACGTAATGGCGACTGCGGGCGACTTGCATCCGATCACTCGAGCCTGCATGGGGTTTCATCTCTGGAGCCTGGCGGGCCTAGGACAACAGGGAGACCAGGTCGAAGCCGCCGTCACCGCGTCCAGGATCGCGGCCAGCGACGGGAGTGGTGCCATCTTTGCGCCGCTCGCTATGGGCGGGGCAGGGGGGCTGCGTGCGTCGGGCTTGCCACCCGAACGCTTGGCCCGCTGGTTGGACGGGATGAACAGCGCAATACTATCGGCGATGCGACATCTGGATATGATTGAGACTTGGACGGTGCAGGCAGAGGGCGAAATGGCGAAACTCTCAGGCAAGACGCCTCCTGCTTTGCGAGCCCTCTTCGCGGAGTGGCCTCTGGTGTCTGCGCCGATAGCTGAGACTCAGATCAGCGCCAGTCGCGCGGCGGTGCAACGCAACCTCGTGTGGATGGAAAAGAACGGCTTGATCCGCGAGGTTACAGGGCAGGGGCGGTTCCGGATGTGGCAGATTGCAGCTTAGAATCTGCGGCGTTGAAGGCTCAAACACGCATAAGCGCGCTTATGTACCAAAAACTCGAACATAAGACCGCTTTGAGGCTTTGAGCGCAACCTTCAGCGCCCCACGAACACGAATGTAGGTGCCATTCGTCACTGTCCCGCTTAACGTTCTTCTCGGTTCGCTTGATTAATTCGGGGCTTAATTTCCGGACACAGCGAAACACAGTCGATCAGTCGTTGTCGCGTGGCCCTTAATTGTGAGATGAGAAATCCAACGAAATCAACGGCCACCCTTTGCCTTTAAATATGAGATTATGTCTTTAATTCCGATATTTTGCCCTTAAACCTGAAACAGGGTTCGGCCAGATACTCTATGGAAAGATGCGGAAACTCCGCTCGAAGGCGCTGCAATATCGTATTTAAGGGCAAAATTTGACGTTCAAAGCGTCATGTCTCGGAATTAAGGGCTACGCGACATCAAGTCTTGCCTGGGTCTCGCCAAGCCGCACCAGAAGGCTCATCATCCGGCGAATAGCATAGGTTGCGGGTGGCAAATCCGTGGTGTCCGAGGCTTCCACCGTTGGCTCGCCGCCTTCGGGTCCGTCATCGGGCTGATCTGCGTCCAAGGGTTCTGGGAACGCCTGCAGGCCAGCCAAGACGTCTTCCACCGTCAATTCGGATGGCCGTGGCACAACAAGCACGCCCTCCGCGATAATGGGAACGCGCCAGCCACCGTGTGTCAGCGTGACAACGGCTGGAGCAGGTGCAGGCCAGATGCAGGGCGTGGGGCACGATGCACCGTCCGGACCTATGACATCCAGAACAATCCCGCCTGGCGCACAAATCGTACCATCCTTCCAGATCAACCAAGACACTGGCGGCAGGGTTTCAGGCTCCTCGGGGGGCACAAACCCGCTGCCAGAGTGTAGCTTCGAAGGTTCGACGGTCTCGTTGAACTGGATTGGCAACAGGGTCGCAAAACCATGCTTGCTGTTCTTTCGGCTGCGCCATTTCAATCCTTTGGGAAGATCGACGACAACGCCCGCTTCAAGATTGCCACCCGCGCTGGCGGCCTTTTCAAATCCGTTCCGGCTGAGATTTCCCGACCCTAGATAGACGCGCCCAACGGCCTCGTCGTGCCCTGCGCCGAGCAATACAAACTTAGCGTGAAGTTGCCCTTCCTCGCCATGCATAGCGGAAATCGGGCGCCTGAGATTCCAACCAGCCGCGGTCAGGGCCGGGCCACGCATGGCCAGACCCTGACAGGACAGCGGGTTCAAAAACAGGTCCAAAGTCGCAGATTTCTTCAAGAGCTTTTCTTCGACCAGCTTCTCGCGAAACCTCTCAGGCAGCCCCGCGCCACCATCGCCTTCTGCTTCAAAATAACCGGACCCAAGGATTAGGCGATCTGCCTTTTTTCCCAGTCCAAGTCGATCGACAACCTGTGGGAGCAAAGCCTGAGACCGGCTGTCGATGAAGCGCGGCGGCAAGGTAGAGGCCGGAAGGTGACCGATCTGTTCCTTAAGGCGCGCATAGGGCAGCGCGCCGTCATATTCCCGTTCGATCAGCGCGCAATCCCCGCGTTCACGCAGCCATTCAAACATGTTCCAGGCCGCCCGAATATCTGCAATATCCTGATCTTTCGGATCATCGGTCTGAAGATCAATTGACCAGAACAGGTCGATACTGTCCGTCAAAGGGTCTTGCGTCCAGTTTCCCGTGCTGACCGCGAGCCTGATGATATATCCATCTTCATCGCGTTTGCGAAATCCCAGCAAAGCAACCTTGGCGTGCAAGAGGTTGTAACCTCGATCCTGCAGTCGCATCCACATCCAGGCTAGGCCCGATATGTCCGAAATTGCGTTCATTGTCGGGTGAATGAACGCGGCTAATACGGGGCGCGCCATTTCTCCAGTGAAGCTGCGCCGGATCTGCCCCATCACATTGGGCGTTGCCGTAAATCCGCAGAAGAAACCGAAATCCCCGAAACAATCCTTGGGCGGCATGAAGAGGGTGATAAGCGTTGTGTTCATAATGCCGGTTCTTCACCTGCTGAGTCCCGACATCCCGGGTTCACATCGCCGTTCAGTTCGGCCGCAAGGCAATGAAGATTGAAAAGTCGGAATAACTGAGGTGCGAACTCGGCATCATTGACGGGTTCGTCTGCATCGATGCTTGGCATCTCGCCGGCCGCTGGTCCCAGAACGATACGATCCTCCCGCCACCTGATCACCGTTCCATCGCGCTCGGCCAGCTTTTGAAGAAGCTGTTGGTCGGGCAAATCCCGGACCTCTGAAAGGAATTTCCGGCTGCTTGACTCATCTGCTGCGTCAATTCTGGCGCCCAGCTGGAGGGCGTATCGGCGAAGCTTTGCGAGGGGCTCGCCCACGGTTTTATTGGCCTCGTCGAAGGGCAGCCAAGCATCCTCATTGGCATCGCGAAGCTGAAGCAGACGTTCTTCCAAGCGATACAACACCGCCAGTGCGGCACTGCGTAAATCCATGAAAGCCGCCCCCGCGCGCAGGTCCGTCCAATGGTCGGAAGTTATCCCGCTGAGCGGTTCGACAGCATTGAGCTGACCTGCACTGGGCCCGGCCTTGAGTGCCACAAGAGCACGCCGACGCGACGTTGACGGATCGTCACCTCCGACAAGCCGGGCCAAGATCAGCTTGCGAACGTCGGGTGGGACGGCAGCATTTGGCGACAGGTCTTCAATTACCTTATTCAAACCATGAGGGGATCCCCCATGTGCCCATGCGCCCAGAACACGACGGTAGTTTGCCATCACCGGCAGGTTTAGCATCTGCGCGCCTGCGGTGTGGATGGTGAAAGCACCAAAGCGACTGCCCCGCACGAAACCAAGCGCTACCAGTGGTTGCACCATGGCCATGCGGATGGGTTGAACCACATAGGTGCCGCGTCGCTTGAGATTCTTGAAACTCCAGTCTTTCAGCCCTTGCATCTTGCGTAGACCGCGCACGCGACGGTCCGCCAAGCCCTGTTCGGTGGCTTTTCGCATCATCAAAGCCTCGACGGCGTTGCCGACTGGCAAGGCCGAAACACCTAGCTCCTCGGCAATGGACACCGCCAAAACCGACCAGAGAATCGGCATCGGAAACCACATGCCACCCAAGCCTGGTACTGAACGATCGTTGAAGTGCCGCACGGCGCTAGCAAGGCCCAGGTTCTGCTGCCTGCGCTGCGAAATGATGGTGTCAGGCGCGAGTATTCCCCAGGGCATCAAGAAGTACTTTCTTGATGCCCGCGGGCCGGAATAGAGGCCAGGTTCAGAAAATCCAGCCGCCCATGATCAACCCAAAATACTGCCACACCATTCAATTTGTACGTCGGGAATATGTCTCGGACCAAGTCGGCATAGGCAGAAAGCTGCGGCCAGTAGAGGCCAAAACCCTCACCCGCACCACCGGTCTTGTGGTCGATCAAAAGGCAACCCTTATGCCCCGATGCCAACAGGTCGATCATACCGGGAATTTCAGCACCCTCTTTAGTACGTCCTAGAAGAGGGATTTCACAAAGCAGATCGGTATATCCATCGGCCGCAAGCCAGGCTTTCAGCGCAGCTGCTCGCTCCGCGACCAGCTCCAGAGTCGCATCGTCCAAACCGGTAGCCTTGGGCAGGCCTTCAGTTAGATCATATCGCGTAAGGCAAGTTCGCAGGGCAAGATGGATGGCTGTCCCACGCGCCGCGTCACTGACGGTGTGGGGCCATGGTTCGCCCAAGGCGATACCCTGGCTTTTGGGGGCTGACAGCGCGGTTGTCGATTGCGATGGCTGCAACCTCCAGGGCGTCAATTCCACAGCAGGCAAGGGGGTAGCGCTGCCGAGCAGTGGTGTATCAGCGATCTCTGCCTCCGAATACGTGGTGAAGCCCACGTGTTCGGGCAACTGCCTAATGATGGCCGGGCAATCAACCCCGCCGATGCGCAGTGTATCACCACCTATCTGTGGCGCGCAGGCATCCATGAACACATGGAACAGGCACTTGGCTTCCGGAGCTTCCTCGTCACGCTCCTTCAGGAAGCTTGGCCACTCTAGAACCAGCCGGTCGCGTGCCCGGGTCAGGGCGACGTATAGAAGGTTCTTCGCATTTGCCTCGAAATCTGCGCGCCGATCCTCGATGAACCGTCGCTCTGCCTCTGGGGCGGCAAATCCCGGCGTGTGGATTAGTGCGGCTGAGGCCAGCACGGCGTCCATATCGTCGATCTTGTCAAGCGCGGTGAACCGGGTCGCGGTGCTGCCCGGCCAGTCTTCGATCCCGTGGTCGAATTCCGCAACCACGGTGATCGGCCATTCACGCCCCTTGCTGGCGTGCCATGTGACGATCTCGACCGCCTCGGCGCTGTTGGCGGCGGGGTCGGGACGGCGGTCGAAATCGCGCTCGCTGGCGCGAGCATCCAGCCAGCCAAGAAACACCTTGGCGCTTTCGCCATGGAAACCGGCTGCGGCCTTAAGATCACGGTGCGCGGATTCGAAGTCGCTTGCTTCGGCTTCAAGCCGCAGAAGGTCAGCACGCGCCTGTGCCGGGTCGGGCTGACGGTCAGCCCAGACCCGAAGCCCAGAAGCATTGATCACCAGGTCCACTGCATTGGAAATCGGCAAGCGAGTAAGGCGGTCCGACAACGCCGCTAGCTGCATCAGGACCGCATCATCCGCCAACCGACCTTGGATCTGCGCTTGCATGGCGGCTTGCAGGCTGAGCGGATCGGGGCCGAGGGTGCGCAGGACAAGCGCGGCATTCGTATCGGCAGGGTTCGCGGCATAGCTGAGCGCCGCGCGAGCCGCCTGAACAACCGGGCTTGTCGCCCAGCCATCCTCGGCAATGCGGACAGGTACGCCGCGCGCGCGTAATTCCTCGGCATAGCGGGCTGCGGTCGCGTGCCGGCAGACCAGCAGAGCGACGTCAGAGGGGCGCACGCCCCTTGGGGCCTTGCTGTGTCGATCAGTGATCGTTTCGCCCGCCTGCAAGATCTGAGCGATGCGTTCTGCAACATGCTCTTGCGGCTTCGAGTACTTTCGAACCCCGCGACCTTTGACGATATTCAAGACCTCGAGCGCAGGACCGGACACCGGATCACGCGTCGGGGCTAGAGGGTTATAGCCTGCGCCAAACAGCCCTGCACCCATAGCATTGACGAAGTCCATCACCGCCGGTGTAGACCGCCAGTTGCGGTCAAGGGGCTGCGTCGCATCGGGGTTGGCCGCCGCCAGCGCCTGAGACAGGCGGGGATCGGCGCCCTGAAACCCCATGATCGACTGCTTTACATCCCCCACCAGCAGGGTTCGTGGCGCACGGGCACCTAATTGCCAGAGCAACGCGAACTGCACCGGGTTGGTGTCCTGAAATTCGTCGATGATGACGCAGTCGATCTCATCCAGCACTGCCTGTCGCACTGCCGGATCAGTGCGCAATAGCCGCTCGGCGCCTGCAATCATGTCGGCATAGTCAATCAGCCCAAGCGCCTTTTTGCGCGCCTCGTAAGCCTCCATCACTTCCTGCGCACAGGCGATCAGGCATTGAAAGTGCAGCTTCGCATCGGCCAAGGGGCCGGGATGTGACGGCAGCACCTCGGCAGCCTGCATGATCGCAAGCGCAAGATCGTCATAGCCCTCAGGCGTTTTTGAATTCCGGTTCGAGATAAAGAGGTTGCGTAGTGATTGCCAAAGGCTCCAGTCCCGATCCAGCATCGCCGGGTCGCGTTCGACACGGCGAAACAGGGCCAGATTGTTTTCCAGTGTCTCGCGGGGGCCCTTGGCTGTCACGCCGTCCATGCCACCGTCAGGAAAGGCCGTGAGGATGGTGGCAACTGCCGTCGCCAACGCATCACGGGCGGCTGTGGGGTCTGCGATCACCTTGCCATAGATTTCATCGAGCCGCGTTAGTGCGGGTGCGATCAGCCCGGGATCACGGCCTTTGTCGCCGAGCCCCCGCAACAGGTCGATCATCGACAGAACCCGGCTCCGTAATGAATCTTCGACCGTTTCGCCTTTTTGCCAGTTGGGCTGATATCCGAACCGCTCGGGTTCAGCCTTGATCGGATCAAGCGACTTTGCATGGGCCAGCGCCTGCCGGACCAGCAGCTCGCGCTCGGCATCGCCAAGGTGACGCGGTTGCAGCGATGTACCTGCTGCCAGCGCATGTTCCGTCAATAAACGCAGGCCCAAACCATGGATGGTAGAGACATATGCGCGCTCCACGGCCATGGCCTCGGTCACCAGCCCGTCCACCAGAAGACCCGCCCGGATACGTTCGCGCAATTCGCCCGCGGCGGCTTCGGTAAAGGTCACCGCAAGGATGCGTTCGGGTCGTACGATCTTGCGCTTCACCCAGTCAGAAAGCTGGGTCTTGATACGATGAGTTTTTCCCGCGCCCGCGCCAGCGGGAACGATGACCAACCCTCGGTCTGAATCTGCTCCGTCCATGGTCATGCCTCCTCGATCTGGCGAATGAACGCGGTAACCAGGGTCGAACCATCGGTCAGCGCATAGGGTGTGAACCCTGCTTCTTTCTTGAAAAAAACCTCATCGGCTGAGGTATTGAGCACCACCCGACCGGCCCCTAGCTGCGCCAGCCGTTCAGCAAGCATTGCAACAGCCGCATCATTGACCGTGTCGCCCATGTCGCGGGCGGGAGATCCTTCTGCAGGTACAAGCCCGGAAGTTAAGAGCCCACCATCATTCATCAGGTGATAGGCAATACCGACCTTTCGGCCAATCAGCGGCTCCATCCCGTCGCCGTCCCGCCGAAAAGGACGGGCGAGCATGTCACGGTATAGCCCTGCTTGCAGATCCCACCCGGCCTCCATGCGCCTGCGGCGGGCCGATGTGCCGCTTTTCTTGTGATCGACGACAAGCAGTGCACCGTCAGGCAACTCAAGGATCGCATCGGCCTTGCCGTGCAGGTTGATGCCATGCGCTTCACCCGCCAGCCAGATTTCGTTGCCGATGATCTTTGCGCCAAGCGCCAGCAGATGTTCGCGCCAGCGCAGTGCCGCTTGAAGTATCTCGCGCTCCAGCCCGCTGCGCTCCATTTCCCAGGATGCGCTACGCAGAAACCCCGCATGGCGGGTCAGCGCACGATCATAGGCCTCGGTAACAGCAGCAGTCAGTTCCGCAGGCTCTGGCACAGGCTGGTCTTTGAGGAATACATGTTCAAACACGTCATGGGCAATGTTGCCTTTGGCCAAGACATCGAGGTCCTCGGCCGACCAAGACATGTCGCCAGCCCCAACCTCGTCCAGAAGCCATGCCAATGGGCTGACCAGAAGCGTTTCCAGCCGTGAGGGTGATTGGGGTTTGCTCGTCCCGTCATCCTTACGACGGAGCGCCAACAGGTCGAGGCCGGGGAACGAGAGAGCTTCGGGGAGGTCGTCCGGTTCCGGCAAGGGTGGCAGACGGTGATGTGCCACAGGCCAGTTGCCGGGCGGCAGGCGCGACAGGTCGAGGACGAGATCATGGGCTTCTTCTATATCCGATATTGCGCGTGCGACTAGCGATAGCCCAGCTGAAGGTTGCTGCCGCGCGCCCGACAGATCGCGCCAAGGGATCAGAAACGTCACAGACTCCGCGACCGCCTGAAGCTGCTGGTCAAAGAGGTAGAGGCCTTCAGCCAATCCCTCTGCCCTCCCGCGAAGCTGCAAACCGGTGGTGGTTCGAATTGCAGTAATTTCGCTGTCCAGAAACAGCGGGTTTGCGCGGGGCCGGGTCGGATACTGACCGTCGTTGAAATCCGAGATGATCAGATGTCGGCATCGCCGCCACGGAGTTTCGTGCGAAGCCCACAGGCTGACGCCTTCAAGGTTGCGGTCTGCATCTGCGCGCGGCGGCGAAGCAATCTGAATACCGCGCAAGATCCCTTCCCAGTCCGGACTGCCGTCGCCAGGGGGAATGGACAGCCGCGCACGGACCTCTTGCCCTTGCGCTATGCGCTCACAGATACGGTCGAGCAGGAACCGCAATTGGGCAAGGCTGCTGGCCGATGCCCGAATATCTGTCCAGAGGTCTTTGTATGCGGGGGTGGGTGAGAGGATATCACCGCGAAAGTCACCACTCATAATGCTTTCGGCAAGGTCGCGCCCGGTTTGGGCTGACCATGGCATCAGCGGTGACAAAGCCAGACTCGCAAGGACCATCGCCGGTGTGGGTGTGCGCTTGGCTAACGCCAGTTGAAGTGCTGTTTCACCAACGAGGTCGCGCTCTGGCAGGCTGCCAGGAAGTCCTGAAATCGGCACGCCTTGATCGGCAAAGGCGCGCGCGATCTGGCGCGTATCACCAGCGGCCAGCACGGCAATCTCGCGCGCCGGGATACCACTTTCGATCAGGGCACGCGCACGGGCCGCCGCAAAATCAGCGCAGGCAGCCACATCGCGCAACCCATAAAAGGCGAGGCTGTCATCCTTTGGCGCGGCCTCGATTGCGGCCTCGGCTACTCCGCCCTGCAAAGCGTACAGCCGCGATCCTTCACGCGCCGCGCGCGCCTTGGTGGGCGCAGCCACAGCCCCGAATTCATCCTTAAGTCTTCCATAAAGCGCCTTCATCGCGGCTGGTGCATGCGGGTCAAGCGACCCTTCAACCACCGGCAATGGGTCAAGAAACCGCCCATGCGGCAGGTCCAGAACATGGCGGGCCGCGGCCAGCCCCTCGGGCAAGGCCTCACCCAGCTTGCACCAAAGTGCGATCAGAGCATCCAGATGTCGCCCTGCACGGCTTTCGCCCATAGCGCCCGCTGATGGAATGCGCAGATCGGCAGTGGCCAGCACCAGACCTTCCAACGCCGCGCTGACGGCCGACATTGTCTCGACCGGTGCATTGGCCAAGCTCTCTTGCCAGACCGGGTGAGGGTCTTCCGCAATCACTCGCCCCGGCGCCCATTCTGGGGCTTTGGGGGCAAGTGATAGCTCCGCAAGACCGGTATCGGTGAGACGATACTGCAGGCCGGAGCGGGGATCGGCGACGAGAAAAGGGTAGAACATGGATTTCGGGCTCACTGCGAAAATTGATACTGTATTGGGATATTATTTTGAATCAATGGCTTGTGTGTCTATTGTCATTCTCTTTCGAAATCTCAAACAGTGCATTTCGAAAATTCTCTCATTTGTCTAACCACCCGGATAGACCTCGAAGAGGTCCTCTGCCACACTACTATCAGATGAAAACGCCCTGTAATCCCGTACCAGCTGCGAGATGATGTCTGCCCCTTCAACGATTCCGGCCCAACGGTGTTGAAGCACAGCTGCAGGATCAAGCAGCCCCAGCATGTTGCCGGCAATCGCCGCCGTTGAATCGCTGTCTCCACCATGGGTGGCGGCAATCAGCAGGGCCTCTTCGAAGGTCTCTCCGGCGAGGCAGGCATAGAGCGCGATGGACAGCGCCTCCTCGGCGATCCAGCCACCACCCAGAGATTCCACGGTTTCGCCCGCACCATCCCGGGGCGCATCCAGCGCGGCATGGATCGCCCGCGCCGTCTCTGGGCCTCCGGACAATCGCGCATAGGTTTCTGCGGTTCGCATGGCGCAATCCTCAAGCTTGGCACCGTTTGCAACATCGGCCAGCATTTCGGCCCAGGCGGCGGCGGCCAGCTGGCCGGTCCGGTGACCATGCGTCAGAGCGGATGTCTCAATGGCCATCGAACGAACCTGATCGCGGGGGAGCATCAAGCCGATCGGCGCCACCCGCATGATGGTCCCGCAGCCTTTGCTGTTGTTTCGCGCGAGGTCCCCGAAATGCGCGCTGGCGGCCAAGGACGACAGGCATGTATTGCCCGGCGCGCGGCAGACCCGCAGGCGCGGGTCGTTAATCAGTCCCACATCATCAGTCTGAACCTGCGGTTCGCCACCTTGGGTTTTGAACCAACGCAGCAGCGCGTGATGGATCACGGACGGCGGGTGGCAGATACCCTTAAGAATGCCGCGGACCTGCGCGCGTATGATCCCCTCGACCGTAAAGAGGGTCATCTGGGTGTCATCTGTGATAGCGCCGTGCAGTCCCATGTGTCTTGGCAACTCCGAAATGCCGTTCGGAAAACGACGACCAATTTCGGTTAGAGAAAGGAATTCGATATCGGCACCCAGACTGTCGCCGATCGCCCCACCCAGAAGGCTGGCGTGCAGTCGGATAAGCGGCAGCCCGTCATGTCGGGCATAATCGGTCACAAAGCGCTCCTGCACCCGCGTCTCGATGGATCCTGGCCGTGCGGTGCGGACGAGGGTAATCGCCTCACTCGCTGGATGCCCGCGCTCAACCAGCAGAAGGGCCGCAATGGTTCCCGCACGTCCCAGCCCGCCTCGGCAATGGACCAGCACGCGGCCACCATTTTCCAAGATGCGGTGAAGGCGGGGCGACAACTCGCGCCAGCGCGCCATAGTCTTTGCCGTTGGTACATCGAGATCAAGGATCGGGAAGTGGTGCCAGTCCATGCCCCGTGCCCTGGCCGCATCGCCAAGACCCGTGACGGAAAGCAGTTCGAACTCCGAGTCCTCAATCAAAGTCACGACCGCTTGCGCCCCCCAAGCCTTTATCACATCCAGATCAACGTCCAGATCGCGGTCCCACTCCGCGCCAAAGACACTGTCGCCCTTTTTGCCAGGGCAAAGGGTGAGGCCAAGATCACCATTGCCAACAGGCAAGCTGTCGATGCGTAGTGGGTGAGAGGTACTGTCACGAAGCAAACGATGTTCTTTCTTTGTCGGTTCGATTTCACACTACTGCTGTTCTACGTCAGTTCCGGTCGTATCAGAGGCAGGCTTTTCAGAAACCTTGAAGAATTCAGCTTCAACTTGATCGCCCCATCTCGCCAGATACCATTCCATTTCCTGCCGCCCTCCAGCGCGGAAACGGACCACCAATGATCCGTCATCCAGGCGCTCCGTGCGCTGTTTTGGATGGAATACATATCCCGCCGCCTCGCCCGCAACTTCAGGCAGAAAGCGCCAGACCACTTCTTGGGGTTCCTCGCGCCAGATGCCGAAGCTCTCCGATAGCCATTCTTGCAGATCGAATTGCTTGGGGCGTTCATAGATATCGGATTCCAATGAAATCCGCTCAAAACCAGCCAGTGAAAAAAGACGAAGATCGTCTTGGTATTCACTCCAAGCCAACAAGTATTGACGACCCTGACCAAATAACATTGCAATTGGGCCGAGCCGGGTATTGCGTGAGAGTTTTGCAGAGCCACGAGCACGATGGTCTGCTGAGATCATTACCCCAGCGAGGATTGCCTCACGGAGTGCAGATAAAATTTCAGAGGAAATGTTTTCACGCGGCCCAGGGCGAAAGGCGACTCCATCACCCATCAGTTGGGCTTCGAGGTCAGCGGCAATCATCCGACGGCGGTCCTTGCGGAACATTGCCCGCACCTTTGTTAACAGTCGCTCTAGCGTATCTGCTGTGGCATCATCACCCTCGCGCCGCGCAATAGCGGCGGCACGGTGCCCGGCGGTCAATTCATCAAGCGTTGGCTCGACCATCCGACCCAATGACCCGGGCGGGAAACGCCAATACTTTCGACCGCTTTCGCCGGAAATTTCCTCAATCTGGGGGTAAGCGTTGCGCACGGCATCACGCATGCGTTCTGCCGTGCGGCGGGACACACTGAATTCACGTTCTATATCAGAAAGAGAAATTCCTTCGGCTGACCCCTGCATTATAAGAGCCAGTTTTTGTAGATCTTCCTGGCGAGCGTAACGCATGGGACCCCCTATAAGTGCACAGCAACCATCGCGGCGCTATACTTTGGCGTCAACGGCCAAAGCCGATTGGCCGCGCCACCCCCTTCTTTGCCGCATCCTCACAACTCAGCTCGTGCATGATGTGCTGGGGTTCCGCAGGGCCAAGTGCCTGCACCCTGCGGGCCACGTTCGCGAAATCCCCCGGAGTAAGCCGCGTGAGCACAGACAACCCGGCTGGAGGCGAACATCGAAAATGCGCGGCCCAAACCAGTGGCAGTTGATCGACCGAAAGATAGTCGAACCGAATACGAAAGGTGAACCGGCGCTGTGTCGCGGGGTCGAGCTTTTCGACGAAGTTGGTTGTGCAGACGAAGGGCAACGGGTGGCTTTCCATCCAAGTCAGCATTTCATTGACCTGGCTCACCTCCCAGCTGCGTTCAGCGCCACGACGGTCGGCCAGCAGACTGTCCGCCTCGTCGAATATAAGTATAGCACCATCGGCGCGCGCCTCGGAAAAGGCCCGCGCGATGTTCTGCTCGCTTTCGCCAAGCCATTTCGACATGAGGTCCGAGGCGCGCTTTTCGATCACCGGCATACCGATGACCCGGGCCAGATGCCGTGCCCATGCGCTTTTGCCGGTCCCCGCCGGTCCTTCAAGACAGAAACTAACCCGGCGAGGTGCGCTCGGAGACGCCAGGCGCGCTTCGATCAAGACCAGATTGGCGTCGGCGCGAGCCAGACCAGGTTGCCAGGGCACTTCTGAATAATGCCGTGGCGCGTTATCGGCTCCGCCCTTTGCCAGACGGGCAGCGGCATCAAGCACCTGCGAGACAACAGCCTGCCCACCATCGCAAAGCCTTGCCACCACCATCGCGTCCGAAACAAGTGCCGGAGCCTGATCATGCCGTTCCGCCATGTCCGGCAGGGCGGTGTCCGGTATGCCAACACCATGTCGCTCTTCGAGGCGTTGCCAGATACGTGCCCTGACGCGGCCGGATGGAGGGCGCATCAGAGCAGAATAGCTGATCCGCCGCAGAAAAGCAGGATCACAGGCGTGAACCGAATTCGTGGTCCAGATCACCGGGATCGGATTGGTTTCGAGAATTCGGTTGAAATGGACCTTCGAGGGCATGTCATGGCTAAAGCGGAAGCTGTGCCCACCAATCAGGTCTTCCATCTCGTCGAACAGCAGCACGGTATCCGATCTTTGCCCCAGCATGCGAGATGCCATGGTGAGTTCGGCCAGGCGCTCCCGGCGCGACGGCTCGCCTCCGTCATCGTCCGTTTCTCCGACCGAGCGCAATTCGGCTCCGACCTCACGCGCGAGCACCTTGGCGAACTCGGTCTTGCCTGTGCCAGGAGGGCCGTAGAGAAGAATGTGTACGCCGGGTTGGCGTTTGGCCATCGCGTTGGACAGCAGGTCACGCATCAGGTCCGCGTCCTGGCCTAGACCTTCGAAGTCTTGCCATTGAGCCTGCGGCGTAGCTGCACGCGGGAACATCAGGGCAATCAGGTCGGTAATGCAATCGACTTCGGCAAGTAGCGCGAGGGTCAGGCGATCGGACAGATCGAATGGCATCCGGCGGTGACGTCCGCCGCTGTTGCGCTGCACCAATCCCGAGTTTGTCAGTCGGCCGGATGCGCGCATGGCTGCGCGGATTTCAGGCTCGGGCGCAGCGCAGAACCACGACAAAAGCAGTGGCACCGTGACCTCTCTGGTTTCCAGCGCGCCATCGACGACATGCTCGAACCCGTCGAACAACTTGTAGAACGCGACGAAGGTCAACATGGATGTTTCGGCTGGGGATAGCCCGAAATGCTCGCCAAGGAGGGTTGAGTTGCGCTGAACGATCTCGCCCTCTCCGCCCCCGGCGGTCGGCACAAGGTCGTGCGCGAGGGTCCTGATCTTGTTCCACCATTGCGAGCTTGGTCGGGTACGAGGCCGTTCGGGACATTCGACTTCGGTCAGGTATTCCAGCCAGCCGGGCAGTTCCTTTGCTATACGGCTGGCTGGACCGAAACGGTTGGCCAATCGAGCGATCATTTCAAGGGCGAGATATTGTTCGTGCGTCATTGCTCAGCTCCGTCGTTTCGACAGAAGTGACATGGCCATACGTCAGATATGGACGTATCTTAGGAAGAAGTTTCTGGACAACGGCGGCAGTGTGATAGGTTGGTTCCAGCCGGCTTGCGGCGCTACAGCACCAACGGCCGAGCTTTCACTTCTCTGGACTGGTTGTCCCGTTAACCGCTGTCAGCTCTTTCCGGGCATCCGATCCAGTTGGGGTGGTGCCCATCCACTCGAACGGCAAGCGGAGCGCAGCCATCCACTGCGGACTGTAGTAAAGGTCGCTAGGCGCCTATTGCAACTTCTATAAAGCTTGACATCGCAGCGACCTGCCGATCAAATTTGCAAGCGTGCTACCGCTTTGTTATTTCAGAATTAATGGGATTAAAAAGACATGACTTCGGTCGCATCGATCTTTTCAAGACGTCCAGAGACATGGGGATATCGCGGTGACCCTTTTCTGTGGGACGCCCTAGGATGGGAACTCAGCACAAGAGTTGCCGAAATCGATCGAACTTCTTCGAACCTTCGTAGCATTGTACCGATACTTACAGAGGCATTCTGTTTCCTCATTAATGACGGCGCAAGGAGTGGCGACGGTGTGGAGTTGAACTGGCTTCCCACTGCGGGCATGTCCGGTGGCGTGATCCACTTGGAAACATGGCATGACCAACTGCTACCTGAGCTTGCTCGTCGGCTCCAAGAAGCTGAAGAAGTGGCAAACTATACGATGGAATACCACCCAGCTGAACATCGGTTCCGATTTGCTGCTTGGGCCGCTTCCACCGCCGCGCGGAGCAGCCGTCAGGTCTGTACTTTCCCTGTGTCAGAAGGCGCAAAACTGTTGAGAATATCGGGGCTTAAATGGCTGTCTCTAGGCAGCCATTGGTTACCGCGTACTAGAGAGGATTTCGATCTAGCGCATCATCAATGGTGCGAAGAAATCAGACATCTCGCGCAAGATGAAATCTCAAAATCCTTCACATATGGCATCTCGGCAAAGTTGGTGAACTGCTATTTGAAGGCCCTTTTCCTGCAAACCATGGTGGGGACACCGTTCGACCCTTACGGTGATCGCGGTGAGATGGGGCGGGACGAGTCTACTCGCTTCCTTCATCCTCCCATTGATAGAGTGCTCATGGAAGAAGCTGCCAGAAGATCTGAGCCTGAAATGAAAGAAAGATGGAAACAGCTCATTGGCGTCGGTTGGTCTAGATTTACTCGCGACGATTATATTCGTGCGATACGCTTAAGTCGCGAGATTGTTGGAGAAGATGTGGCGCAGATCGAGGCGTGTTGGAGTGGGTTTCAATGAGGTCTCGATGCCACACATAAACTTCATTATGCGACTTTATACTTAGCGTTGCGATAGTATATTATTGTATGTATGCTGAACTCCTATCACGGAGGCTCCACAGCATGCGCCATTTACTCAAGAAGCTCCTCCCCTCGGTCGCAGTCGCTTTGACCGTGACAGGTTCTTCGCTGCCAATACCCGCCCGCGCGCAGACATACCCGATCGATTGCGCGATCCTCTTGTGCCTGTCTGGCGGCTGGCCTGCTTCCGTCCCTTGCGCCCGAGCCCGCGCCGAATTTATCCGGCGGATTACACCTTGGCCGGTCGAACCACCGCTGCAAATCTGGCGCTGTCCCATGGGCGCCTCCTACGAGAACGATCGGTTACAAAACAACGCTGGCGGCATCTTTGAAGCCTTGTACCGAACCGACAGCCGTCGACCGCTTCAATCCTTGCCAGTAGATAATCTCGTTCCCACCGACCTCGCCCTGCGGCTCGTTCAGGACCGCGCGGACATCGATATCAGCGGGCCAGAGTTCAATTTCGTGCGGTCCATCCGCGTCTTCGATGTACGGTATGCACGACAGCACGAGTCCGGGCGCGATGGGGATTGTAACCGAAGCGCGACCGTGGTCCTCGGCACCTACGGGACCCAAGGCGATTTCTCATGGCAGCGATCTTCGATAACTGCCCTGCCCGAGGCCCATGTGGGACTTGAACGTTGGGGCGAGCATTGCCCTGGCATTTATCACCGATCCGTCTTCGTCGATTGGCGTGACTATGACGGCAACTACGGGTTCGAGCAGGTGAACTACTGACCTGCCGCTACGTAGATTTGTCATGGAAGACGGCTTCTTTGGCTTGCACGACCGCACCGCATACGCTTCGCGGTCCACATGCTGTTTGGCGTTT
>FYBJ01001871.1_pt1 | contig 22403 bp, 32 predicted proteins | sample 1134611 | NCBI WGS metagenome assembly FYBJ01 (sample SAMEA104116008, study PRJEB20421) | marine metagenome | isolation source: marine | reverse complement strand
ACAATAAATAATAAAGGAATATGAGCAATATAATGTGTAGGTCTCCGTATTGGGTCACATCTACTTTTTTGGTAGAACCATCAACGGTGCAAAGTTGTAAGTTGAGTTTAAGTATTGGTGGTACTTTGAGATATACTTTAATTAAGAATGTAACGCAATTTGCTAGATTTGAAATAGCGGAGTTAATAAGAGATTATATTAGTTGGGTTTATGAGAATCAACTATCACACGTAGTTTCGGTACAATACACCTTAGATTGGCATCAAGATTTAGACGGACAAGGAACGATAGACCAAACCGATACTTTTACAGGTCTTTGGGGTACGGAAGGATATGGATATTTTATAGAGGGGAAAAATCCTACTCACACAAGAGGGTATCTACAAAGTAACGATATTATCTACAAGCCTAAGAACGCTACAATAAAAATACCCGTAGATACCGAGAATACAAATTCAGTAATATTTAGAGGGTTTAACTACGGGGGTGGTGTTTCAAGTGCGAATTTTACGTCTAAAATAGCTTACGTTTCAAGCTACGTTAATCTTGCAGAGGGTTACGATAGCTTTCAAAACAGGGTTTATAAAGATGGGGGTACTATGGAGTTAGGTACTGATTCTTGTATTGAATGTTTATTAGCTAAAAGAGACTTTACGGATGTAGAATATGTTTTAATAGATACTACTGATGGAGTGAGACGTGTTAATGTTCAGGCGATGGAGGATAGTAAGTACAATCCTATTAAAATAGTATTTATAAATAGATGGGGTGTAGAGCAGGACGTGTGGTTCTTTAAGCGTTCAACTCAATCGATAAAAACTAAGAAAGAAGATTATAACTCCTCTATCGTTTCTTCTAGTGGTGTTTATAGCACTTTGGGTCACGTAAATCAAGTTTATAACGTAGAAACTAAAAGAACTTACGAATTAAACACGGGTTACGTAGACGAATCTTATAACGAGGTTATGCAGGAGTTAATGCAATCGGAGAAAGTATGGCTAGTAAACGGAAACAATGTTTATCCAGTAGTAGTAGATACGAACTCTTTAAGGTTTAAAACAAGTGTTAACGATAGATTAGTAGATTATACGATTAACGTTTCTTTATCTAACAACGAGATAAACAATATTCGATAGATGCAAAAACTTCAATTATACATACAAGGTCAAAGGGTAGATTTATTTGAAGATGAAACAGTAACATTAACTCAAACGATTCAAAATGTTAGAGATGTATCCAAGATATTTACTGATTTTTCTAAGTCTTTTACAATACCTGCATCCAAGACTAACAACCAGATATTCAAGCATTATTACAATATCGATATTGTAGGTAGTTTTGATGGTCGTAAAAAAGTAGATGCAGAGATACAATTGAATAGCATTACGTTTAAAAAAGGAAAAGTAAAATTAGAAGGAGTACAATTAAAAAGAAACAAAGCGTATTCGTATAAGATTACTTTCTTTGGAAATACAGTTACTTTAAAAGACTTATTAGGAGAGGACAAATTATTTAATTTGAGTAGTCTTAATTCAGAGAACTACGTTTACAATTCGGCGAATAACCTAACTAAATTACAAGCCAATCCAACTTCAACAGATTTAATTATTCCAATCATTACGCATACGGATAGACTTGGATATGATTCAAGTGGTGCTGGTGGCATTACCGATACTGAGAATCTGTATTATGTATCTTCAACTCCAGCAGAAGGATTGTATTGGGATCAATTAAAACCAGCTTTGAGAGTTGGTTCAATTATTGATGCTATTGAATCTGAATATAGTCTTACGTTTTCTTCTGATTTTTTTAATTCTTCAAACGCTCCTTTTCACAATTTATTTTTATGGTTGCATAGAAAGAAAGGAGTTCCAAAATCAACTGGAGAAAATATAGAAAGACTAATAGATGAATTTACAACAGAAGCAGAAGATATAGATACTGCTACTGAAATGATAAACACCAATACGCTAAGAGTAGGTGATCCGAGTAGTGATTATATTTCATTTGACATTACCATCACGAGAACAGGAACAAATCCCTATAAAGTTATATTATACAGAAACGGAGTAGATTTTTATACAAGTCCTACAATTGCGACAACATCAGTTACACTTGGTCTATCTGATTTTTCTTTTGATGCTGGGGATATTCAAATATATTTAGAAGCACAATCTGCTAACTTACCAATAACTGGTATAACTGCTAGTTACTTTGTTGAGAACCGAGTTGGTACAAAATCTTACAATAGTTCTTCTTTCACGTTTCAAGATGAGTTTCAGTTTATCCTTACTCAGCAATTACCAGACATTAAAATTATTGATTTCTTGAGTGGGTTGTTTAAAATGTTTAATCTTACTGCTTATGTCGAAGATGACGGAACTATAAAGGTACAGACTTTAGATTCTTTTTACGCTACTGGATCAGATTATGATATTACTGAATTTATAGATGTCGAAAGTAGTCAAGTTGATGTCGCTTTACCTTATAGACAAATAGATTTTAGATACCAAGACACAGATTATTTCTTAGCAAAAGACCACAACGAAAGATTCGGTAAACAATGGGGAACGGAAGAATACGATAGTAATGGAGAGAAAGATTTAGATGGTTCGATTTACAAAGTAGAACTACCTTTTGCTCATATGAAATACGAAAGACTTATTGATATTAATAACCCAACGACAGATACGGATGTGATGTACGGATGGGCAGTAAACGAAAGTCAAGAACCAAGATTAGGCAAACCATTACTAACCTATATTGTAAGACAAACAAGTGCAACTGCTATAAGTTTTGTCGATGGTTCTAATACTAACAATTCGATTACAACCTACAATATCCCATCAAATAGTTTGAGTATTACTGGAACAGGTGATTTAGATAATTTGAATTTTTACCAAGAAACTAACGAATACACTAAAACGAATGTATTTGTAGACACATTATTTAACGAGTATTATTCGACTTATATTTCTGATGTATTTAATGAAAAAAACAGAATCACAAAAGTAACTGCGTATCTACCATTGAGAATATTACTTAATTATTCGTTAGCTGATATTTTTATAATAAGGGGAAATAGATACAAGATAAATAGTATTAAGACAAACCTAAATACTGGAAAGTCTGATATAGAATTATTGAACGACCTATGATCAAAGAAATACTAAAATTATTACGAGAAACAAACTCCAAAGCTGAAATAGTAGAGTTAGCTAAAGGAAAAAACAAATACCCAGAAACATTTAAAGAATTATGGAAAAGATTGTCGTAGAAATAGATGCCAAAACAGGTGGTGCAATTAAAAACCTTGATAATTTAGAACAATCTATTTTAGAGGTAAACGAGGCAGCAGTACAAACCGAACAAGGTTTAGAAGGTATTGATAGTGGTGCTAAGACTGCATCGACAGGAATTAAAGGAATAGGTACTGCACTAAAGGCTGCTGGGATTGGGGTTGCATTGGCTTTGTTTAATAAACTTGCAGATGTTTTTGCCCAGAATCAAAAAGTGGCTGATGCACTTAGTACAGTTATGAATGGGGTTTCTTTAGTCTTTAATGATTTAGTTTCTTTCTTAGTTGACAACGTGGGGAATATTCAAAAGACATTTAAAGCATTCTTTGACGATCCGTTGCAAGGGGTTAAGAACTTAGGTAAAGCAATACAAGATAATTTAATAGAACGTTTTAATTCTCTTTTAGATGTATTCTCTGGTGTTGGTAGTGGATTGGTGAAACTATTTAAGGGTGATTTTAGTGGTGCAGTAGAATCTTTTAAAGGTGCTGGTAAAGAAATGGTAGATGTTTTTACTGGTGTAGATGGCACGTTTGACAAGGTTACTGAATCAGTAACGGAATACGGAAGCGAAATAATTAAGACTGCACAGAAACAAACCAAACTTGCTAATAGTGCTAAGTTAGCTGCTGCTCAACAACAACTTTTAGTAGAACAATACGACATAGAAGCCGAGAAACTTAGACAAGTAAGGGATGAAGAACGAAATAGTATTACTGATCGTATCAAGGCAAATGACGATTTAAAAATAAAGTTAGAAGAACAAGCCAAAGCAATGAGAGCATTGGCAGATTTACAGATAGCATCTGCACAAGCAGAATTAGATAAGAATAATTCTATTGAAAACCAGATAGCACTAACTGAAGCAATAGCCAATAAAAAAGGTATTGAAGCACAAATCACAGGTTTTCTATCAGAACAAAAGATGAATGACCTTGCTTTAGATAGAGAAAAGATAGAACTTACACAAACCAAAGAAGAAGCAGAGAACAAGTTACTAATTGAACGCAAAAGATTTAATGCAGAACAAATAGACGATGAGGTTAAGAGATTAGAAGCGTTAAAATTAATTGACCAGGAAGAAGCAAAATTAGAACTTGATAGACTTCAAAGAGTTAAAGATGCAGCAAAAGAAGGAACTCAAGCCAAAATAGATGCAGATATAGCTTTAAAAGAATATGAGGAAGAGGTAAGGCAACAAAGGATAGAACGAGATGCTGAATTAGAAGAAGCCCAAAAAGAAAAAGAAGAACAGGAGCGAGAAAAACGTATAAGGTTAGCCGAAGAGGAATTATCCTTAGAAGAACAAAAACGTGCTAATAAAGAAAAGACATTTAATCTAATACAAGGACTTGCTGGACAAGAAACCGCAGTAGGTCGTGCATTGTTAGTTTTTAAGGCAATTCAAAACGCAAGAGAACAAATATTAGATGCTAAGAAAGCATTGTCAAAAGCATCTTTAGATGGTGCTACTTCGGCAGTTGCATTACAGAAAGGTGCAGCCGAAACTGCAAAGGTTGGTTTTCCTCAAAACATTCCTTTATTAATTGCGTATGCAGTACAAGCAGCATCAATATTTTCATCAGTCAAACAAGCGATAGGTGCTACTAAACGTGAAGCAGCATCTGCTGGTGCTGGTGGAGGTGGTGGTGTGCCAAGTTTAGGTTCTGTTCCTACAACTCAATCTGCACCTCCAGCTTTTAACGTTGTAGGTCAAGGTGGAACATCTCAATTAGCACAAACTATTGCTGGACAACAAAACGAACCTGTTAAAGCGTATGTAGTATCGGATGACGTTACTACTGCACAAAGTTTAGATAGGAATATCGTAGATGGTGCTTCTATTTAAAATACAAAATAACTAAATAAATTTATTATACAATTATGAAGATAGTTGAATTGATCCTGGAAGGGAATGAAGCAATAGGTGTAGAAGCGATTTCAGTAGTTGAAAATCCAGCTATTGAATCAGACTTTATAGCTTTAAATAACCAAGAAATAAAACTTGCCGAAGTAGATAAGCAAAAACGCATCTTAATGGGTGCTTTGCTTATTCCTAACAAGCCGATATATCGTAGAGATGGCGAAGAAGAATACTATGTATATTTTTCGAAAGATACTATCGTAAAAGCATCTCAAATGTACTTACAGAACGGAAATCAATCAGAAAGTACTTTAGAACACGAACAGAAATTAAACGGATTAACTTTAGTTGAAAGTTGGATCGTAGAAGATAAAGACAAAGACAAAAGTGCCTTATATGAATTGAACGTACCAGTAGGAACTTGGATGGGAACTGTGAAGGTAGATAATGAGGAAATTTGGAATGATTATGTAAAGACTGGAAAGGTTAAAGGTTTTTCTATCGAAGGATATTTTGCTGATAAGATTGAAGAGAAGAACGAATTAAGCGAGGACGAACAACTATTGAAAGACTTAATCGATATTCTATCTGCATAATGAGAGAACTTAGAAGGGTTTTTAATCGATTGTATTTAAAAAGTTATACTGACTATCCACAAGGTGCAAGAAACAATGCTAAAAGAGCGTTAGAATGGGCAGAGAAAAACGGATGGGGTTCTTGTGGTGAAGCAACAGGAAAGAGAAGAGCAAATCAATTAGCCAATGGAGAACCAATCACAAGGGATACGATAGCAAGAATGGCATCATTTAAAAGACATCAGCAACATAAAGACGTTCCATATTCGGAAGGTTGTGGTGGTCTTATGTGGGATGCCTGGGGTGGAAGTGCTGGTATTAATTGGGCGATCAGTAAACTAAAGGAAATAGACAATGAGTAAATATACAAGATACGAGGTTTATTGCGATAGAATGACTACTGCCGAGAGATTATCTGGAGAGATAAGAAACGGAGTTGTGGTTTATGATACTGACCAAGAATCTTTTTATAAGGTTGTCAATAACGTTTGGGTAAAGGATAGCGATGGAAGCACCTCAAAAGGATGGGGTAGATATGACGATACACAATGGACATCTTCTAACAAATTAGCGTTATTGGATGGAGTTAGCGTTATCTTGAATAACAATGCAGGAAATGTGGTAAGAAGTTCTGACGATATAGATTATTACAACGGAACTACCTACAAGGTTTTAGCAGACCAAGAAAATGAATTGTATATGGCTACTGTTGTATTCAAGTTTTCAAGTCCTAATGCAAACCAAACATTTCTAAGACTACAACTAGAGGGAGGAAACGGAACACCATACGAAAGATTGGGTTCTGATATAGCATTTCCAAAGGGTAATGATGTAGAACACGAGTTCCATATGGTCTTTCAATATTATGCAGACCAAGAGTTTGTAAATAATGGCTCTCAATGGAAGATAACTGCCAATGGAGGTAGTGCTTTAGTTTGGGATATTATCTTTTTTATAAGTAAACTACAAAACAATCACTAATGGCAAGAGCAAAATATTGTAAATGCAAAAACACTTACACGATCAATGGTTGTGATAAGGATAAAAAGAAATGCAAAACTCCAGAATACTGGAAACAAGGTATAGGTAAAATTTAAATAATATAAAAATGAAAGAACAAAGACGAGTTTTTCAAAAGATAAACAAGATTAATAAAGTTGAATTGACTTTAGTAAATGATGCTAAAACACTTATTAAACAATATGCCGACGTAGATGAAGATAGAGCATCTGCTTTACTTGTTGATGCGGAGTTTGCTTACGAAAAAGTATCACAAGAATATAAGCAAATTATAAGTGCTTTAGACAGGGTTTATAATGATTTAGACCAATCAATTCAAAAAATAGGTATTAATAGAAGTAATTTTGGGGTTTTAGACGATTTAAGAGATACTAAAGAAAAAGCGAAAGAACGTTTAAAAATAACTGAAAAAGCGGTCAGTAAAATTAAATCAATTAGTATCTAATAGTAACGAAAATACAAAATTTAATCATTAATATATTATATAAATATGAAAGCAAATGAAACTTTAAACAAAGTTAGAGCGATGCTTGGTATTCAAGTAAAATTTGAACAAGCCAAGTTAGAAAACGGAACTGTATTAGAAGCAGAAGCGTTTGAGGCTGGACAAGAAATCTTTGTGGTAAACGAAGAAGAAAGAATCCCAGTTCCACAAGGCGAGTACAATATGGAAGATGGAAGAATCTTAGTTGTTGCCGAAGATGGTATTATTGGGGAAATTAAAGAAGCAGAGGCTCAAGAAGAAGAAGAACAAGAAGCTGAAGTTGAACAAAAAGAAGAGGTAGAAATGGAACAAGAAACCAAAGAACCAAAGAAAGTAGTTAAATCAATTAGCGAAGAGGTATTCTTTTCAACGATTGAAACATTAACTAAAAAGATTGAAGCGTTAGAATTAGCTTTACAACCAAAAGAAGAAGAAGTTGAGGAGAAAGTAGAAATGTCTGCTGAACCTAAACAAACTATTTCTCACAATCCAGAAACGGAAACGATCAAAAGAGGTTTCAGAATGTCACCTCAAAAAAGAGTAACTACTCAAGACAGAGTATTTAGAAAATTATCAAACAAGTAAAACAATAAATAAAAAAAATAAGAAATGGCTACTACTACAAGTATTACTACTACATACGCTGGTGAATTTGCTGGTGAATATGTTGGTGCTGCATTATTATCAGGACATACGTTAGCAAATGGTTTAATTGAAATCAAACCTAACGTAAAAGACAAAGAGGTATTAAAGAAATTAGCATTAGGAAGTTTAACTGCTGATGCTACTTGTGATTTTACAGATACATCTTCTGTAACTTTAACAGAAAGAATTTTAGATCCTAAAGAGTTACAAGTAAACTTAGAATTATGTAAAACTCCATTCCAATCTGATTGGGAAGCAGTTTCTATGGGATATTCTGCATTTGATAACTTACCTCCAAACTTTTCAGATTACTTTATCGGAAGAATTGCTGCTAAAGTAGCGGAGAAAACTGAGCAAGATATCTGGAGTGGTTCTGCTGGTGCTGGTGCATTTGATGGATTTGAATCTTTATTAGCAGTTGATGCTGATTTACCAGCTGCACAAGAGGTTGCTGGAACTACTGTAACTGCTGCTAACGTAATCGAAGAATTAGGAAAAGTTGTTGATGCAATTCCTACTGCCGTTTACACTCAAGAAGGAGCGCACATTTACGTTGCAGTAAACGTTTGGAAAGCATATAAGAGAGCATTAGGAGGATTTGGAACTGCTGGTTTAGGTGCTGCTGGTGTTAATGCACAAGGAAACAACCAGGATATCAATATCGAGTATTTCGATGGAATCAAAGTTGTACCTGCATTCGGAATGTCTGATGACACAATGATTGCTTCTTACAGAGATAACTTCTACTTTGGTACTGGATTAATCGCAGACCACAACGAAGTAAAAGTAATCGATATGGCTGACATCGATGGTTCTAAAAACGTAAGATTTATTATGCGTTATACTGCTGGAGTTCAATATTCAAACGTAGAGGATATCGTAACTTACGGAATCACAAACGCAGTAAACTAAGATTAACTTAGATTTATAAATAATAGGGGTAGGTGGTTTATAATCTGCCTACCCTTTTTTAATAACTAAAAAAATAAAATAACGATATGGCTTGTTTATTAACATCAGGAAGAAGTTTACCTTGTAAAAACTCGGTAGGTGGATTGAAGTCTATTGGTTTTGCTGATTATGGTTCTTTAGGAGACCTTACCATTAGTGCAGGTGAGGTTACTTCTTGGAATGGAGTATCAGTAGAAATCTTTCAATTCGACATCAAAGGAAACTCTTCTTTAGAAACAACAATTACAAGTTCAAGAGAAAATGGAACTACGTTCTATCAAACTGCTTTGAACTTAACGCTACCTTTCTTAGATAAAGCGACACAAGAAGAAATTAAATTATTGGCTGCTGCAAGACCTCACGTTTTTGTTGAAGATTACAACGGAAATTGGTTCTTGGTAGGTGCTGACCACGGATGCGAGGTAAATGGTGGAACTATTGTAAGTGGTGCAGCTATGGGAGATTTAAGCGGATTTACTTTAGTTATGGATGCTCAAGAAAAGCAACCTCCATACTTTGTAACTCCTGCAACAGTTACTGCTGACATTTCAGCTACTAAAATTGATCCAGAAGCATAATTGATTGGTTTTTTATTATATTCACTAAAGAGGTCTTAATTTGACCTCTTTTTTTATTTTTTTTTACTAAATTACAAGAATGAAACTGAAACTTTACATTTTAGATTATACAATCAATGAAAAGAATGAAGAGGTGGAGTATGATCGTTATATTGATATGTGGATAGATGAAAGTAAGATTAACGGATTCTATGTACCTACCAATCAAACGGAAATCAAATGTCTGAATCTTTTTTTTAATTCTATGACAATTAGTGTGGTTCAGAATCAGAAGTTGGTAGATTTTCTAAACAAAAAATTCAATGTATTATGACACGCAAAAAGTTATAAGATTGAACTAAATAATAAAATTACCCTATTTTTTTATTATATAAATATGATACACTTAATTCCATCGGTTTCAGAGCAAACAATACAGATTTTACCGAGAGAATATACCAGTTCGATAGTTCTATTTCTTAGAGACGATAGCACTAACGATCAAGTAAGTGTAGTATTTCCTACTACATCAGTAAATGGTAACTATTTAGATATTGTAAACGTTTTTAGTCTTGTAGAGGGTAGATTTTATGATTTAACGATATACAAGGCTGGAGGTAATTATAATGACTTTAAAGAAAGGGTGATTGCTGATTCTGGTAGCTTTGAGGATAATACTTGTATGTATAATTATTTAGATTCATTGGAACTAATTAATTTAGGGGAATTGGATGTGATTTATAAGGATAAGATATTCTGTACTGCTCAAAACTTAGATCAAAACACTAATACATATTACACTCCTAATATATCGGAATATATTGAGCAAAGTGCGAACAATGATTTTATAATTTATGACTAAAAAGAAAGAAACATCGATAGGTTTTGTAAGTTTATCAACTTATACTGCACCAGAGATAGTAGAGAATAAAAACGAGGACTTTGTATCTTTTGGACAGAACAATGATTACTTTCAATATTTGATTGATAGGTACAATGGAAGTCCTACCAATAACGCTATTATTAACGGAATATCTCAAATGATATTTGGTAGAGGATTAGATGCTACGGATTCTTCAAAGAAACCTAACGAATATGCACAAATGAAATCGTTGTTAAAAGACGATTGTTTACGCAAATTAACACACGAGGTTAAATTAACTGGTCAAGGTGCATTACAAATCCAATTTGATAGCAGAGGAGAGAGAGTTGTTTATGTAGAGCATATTCCTATTGAAACATTACGAGCAAAGAAATGCGAAGAATCAGACGATAAGGTAAAAGCATATTACTACCATCACGATTGGTCTAAATACCAAAAAAAGGATGTCTTAAAAGAAATTCCAGCTTTCAATTCTTTAGGTAATGGTAAACACGCAAAACTTGAAATCTTATACATCAAACCTTATAAGGCTGGGATGTTCTATTATGCTACTCCAGATTATCAAGGTGGTTTACAATACGCAGAATTAGAGGAAGAGATTTCCAACTTTCATTTGAATAATATCTTGAATGGGATGTCGCCTAATATGTTGATTAATTTCAATAATGGTGTACCAGATAAAGAAGCACAGAGAGAGATAGAACAAAAGATTAAGAACAAATATTCTGGAAGTTCCAATGCTGGTAACTTTATTTTAGCTTTTAACGACAATAAAGATAGTCAAGCTACGATAGAACCAGTACAATTATCAGATGCTCACGAACAATATCAGTTCTTATCAGACGAATCGATGCGTAAGATTATGGTAGCACACCGAGTTGTATCACCAATGCTTTTAGGAGTAAAAGATAACACAGGATTAGGAAATAATGCTGATGAGTTAAAACAAGCGAGTATCTTAATGGATAACATCGTTATAAAGCCATTTCAAGACTTAATTATTGAAAACCTTAATAGAGTTCTTGCGATTAACGGAATTGCTTTAAAACTATACTTTAAAACGTTACAACCTTTAGAGTTTACAGACTTAGATAACGTACAAGACGAAGAAACGAGAGAGGTAGAAACTGGTGTTAAGTTGGCTCAATTATCTAAAGAGGATAAGGGAGAAATTGATTTAACAGATGAGGAGTTTGAATCTTTGTTAGAAAACTTGGAAGGAGAAGTTATTGATGACGAATGGGAGTTAGTTGATCAAAGAGAATATAGTCAAGATAATGAATCAGTAGAAGATTGGGCGAAAAAATTAATTAAGCCTAAAGAGAATCTACTTCAAAAGATGGCTAAGACTATTACATCGAAGCCAAGTAAAGAGAGTTACTTAGATAAATCAATCTATAAGGTAAGATATGAGTATGCTGAAAAGTATTCGAGTGCGAACTCAAGAGGATTTTGCAAGGCTATGATGGGCAGAACTGCAAGAGGTGTAGTTTATAGATTAGAAGATATTGATAAGGCAAGTAGAGAAGGTGTAAATAGACGATTTGGGCATAAAGGACAACCATACGATTTATTTAAGTACAAAGGAGGAGTTTCGTGTGGACATTATTGGAAAGAGGCTTTGTATCGATTAAAGAAGAAAACAGATGGTACTTATGTAGAAGATAAGGCATTATCAAGTAGTGAGGAAGTAGATTCAATCCCAAAGTCTTATAGACCAAGACCAGCTGGACATAAGAAAGCAAAAGAAGCACCAAAGGATATGCCGAATCAAGGACATCACCCAAATTATAAAGGATAAGATATGGCAACTGCATTATTTATAAGTAGAACGGATTTAGTAAAGAATACTATTTTAGATGGGAACTTAGATACTGACAAGTTTATCCCTTACATTAAGATAGCACAAGAGGTACATATTCAAAATTATTTAGGAACTGAATTGTACAATAGAATTAGTTCTGATATTATTTCAAGTTCTTTGTCTGGAGATTATTTAACCTTGGTTAATACTTATGTACAACCGATGTTAATTCATTGGGCAATGGTTTCTTATTTACCTTTCGCAGCTTATCAGATTAGAAACGGAGGAGTATTTAAGCATACTTCGGAAAATAGCGAATCGGTTAATAAAGAAGAAGTGGATTTCTTAGTACAGAAAGAAAGAGATTTAGCAGAGTATTACACCAGGAGATTTGTTGATTATATGTGCAACAATAGTCAGCTATTCCCTGAGTACAACGATAATTCTAACGAGGATGTATATCCAGAAAAAGACATAAATAATTCAAATTGGGTTTTATGAGCAAAAGAAAAACGATCTACAAACCAAAGAAAAAAAATATATTAAAGTTGCAAAAATATTTAAAGGAAAATGGCAAGTAACATAACAAATTGGAGTAAAATATACGAAACATCATTTTGGGGAATTGGTGTTATAAATGACATTTATTGGGGTATCGTTTATTTCAACAATAAGGTAAAAAAAGACTTTATAAATAGAGTAGTTGAAGATGGTGGTGTTATAGAAAGTTCAATGTGTATAAACGTAATAAAATAAGATATGGCAAAAATACCAAGCATAGCACTTATCCCAAGTGGATATAAAGCAACAAAAGTTTACTCAGTATTACCTGTCGATGGTAGTGCAGATTTAACATTCAATAGAGGAACATCAACAGACCAGACAAGAGTAAATAGTGATGGTTTAGTAGAGGGTGTAGACCAAGACGTACCAAGATTAGATTACTCTGATGGTGGATGTCCATCTTTACTTTTAGAACCTGCTACTACTAATTTATATGATTATTCGGAGGATTTAAGCCTTTGGGGAGTTACTGTTAATACGTCTATTTTAGCAGATTCCGCTATAAGTCCTGATGGAAGTGTTAATGCTGATTTACTTACAGAAGATACATCAACAGGAGCTCACATTATAAGAAAAACATCAGGTCCTACAACTACATCAGGTCTTGATTACTCTTTCTCTTTCTTTGTTAAAAGTAATGGTAGAGATATTGTTGCTTTATCTAATGATGCAGGGACTGCAGCAGCAATTGCTTTCTTCAATCTATCAAGCGGAAGTGTTTTATCAAGTACATTTGATTCAGCATCTATGGAAGATTATGGAAATGGTTGGTGGAGAATAGAGACCACACTCGAGGCAACAGGTACAGGTGATTACGAAGCAAGGATTTACACTTCAATTGCTGATGGCTCTTTTTCACACACAGGGGATGGAGTAAGTGGTCTTTACATTTGGGGATTACAAGTAGAAGAACAATCTTATGCTACATCTTATGTTCCTACTTCGGGTTCAACGGAAACAAGAGATGCTGAAACTGCAAGTAAAACAGGATTATCAAGTTATATTAATTCTACTGAGGGAGTTCTTTATGTTGAAAGTAAAGCGTTAGCTGATTCCCTTAATCTTAGGTATATCACAATAAGTGATGGAACTGACACTAATAGAGTTATATTCAAATATATGAACTCGAGCAATACATTTGAGGCATCATTTATAAGACCGAGCGTGAGTAGCATAGATTTAAACACAAGTTTAACTATAACAGACAATAGTAAAATAGCTTTAAAATGGAAAGAAAATGATTTTGCTTTATTCGTTAATGGTGTCGAAGTTGGCTCTACCTCAATTGGGGTTAGCTATGGTGCAGGTGTTTTAAATACAATCAATTTTTCCAATACGTCAGGAACAGGTGCATTTTTAGAGGCTAAAGTAAAAGAATTACGAATTTACAAAGAAGCGTTAAGCGATTTAGAATTAGCAAGATTAACAGGGTTTATAAGTTTTGCATCAATGCGCGATTATTTAAACTACAAATCAGAATAATATGGCAACAAAAATAAAGTTAGGCAAAGGAAATTGGGGAGTTAAAGAGAATGGACTTCTTGCTTATAATGACGAAGATAATATCTTCAAAGCAATCGAAATGAATCATAGTAGGTCGAGTACCGCTACAAGAGTTAATTCGGCAGGATTAGTAGCAGAAAGCGAAATAGGAGTACCAAGAATAGACTTCCAAGACGATAGTAATGGTGCTTTGTTATTAGAGCCACAGAGTACGAATTTGGTTACTGATTCTATACCAATTAATTCACTTCCTTATGATTACGCTAATGGAGGGGTGGCTTCAGCACCAATAGTTACTACTAATCAAGGTATCTCTCCTGATGGTTCGCTAAATGCGTCTAAAATAGATTTTAATTTAAACGGAGGTACTACTTCAAGTGATATAAGTCAAATGGCTTATGTTGGTTCTTCTTTAACAGGGGATTACACAAGTTCTTTTTATTTAAAAAGTTTTGATAGTAATTCATACACCGTTACATTAGTAGACCCTAATGGTGCAACAAGTCAAGAAGTAATAACTCCTGAATGGCAAAGATTTACTTTTTATAACGGGGGCGGAACAACCTCTACAAATTTAATTAGAATTAGATTAAGGGGTAATGAGGGTACATCTAATACTGCATCTTTATTGGCTTATGGTTTCCAATTAGAAAACCTATCATACGCAACTTCATACATACCAACAAGCGGTGCAATAGCAACAAGAATAGCTGATACTTGTTCTAAGAGCGGATTAGAAAACTATATCAATTCAAGTGAGGGTGTTTTGTATTTTGATATAAAAGCTTTGGCAGATGACAGAAGTTTAAGGTTTATTTCAATTTATGATAATTCAAACACCACCAATAGAATAGAGTTTAGATACAATAATGTAGGCGAAACTATAAGGGTTGTTTATGTTAGTAGTAGCTCTATTATTTATGACCATATAGAAACATTAACAGTAACAAATCAAAATAAAATAGCTCTTAAATGGTCAAACAACAATTTTAGCTTGTATGTAAACGGAGTTAAAGTTAATGAGCAATTAAGCGGAAGTACATTTGTTGGTAATTTAAACACTTTAGATTTCGACCAATTTACTAATTCATTTCCTTTCTACGGAAAAGTAAAAGACCTAAGAGTTTATGATACCGCTTTAACAGATGCAGAATTACAATCCTTAACAAGTTAAAAATAAGATTATGAGAATTTGTAAAAAATATGAATTTAACACTAAGTCAACTGCCTTAAAGTATGTTAATGAATTATGGGTAGAGGATGAGGACGGAAATAAAACAAGAAAGACCTATCAAGAAGAACAAACGGACGAAGAGGGTAATGTAGTAATGGTAGATAAACCTTATATTGCTCACCCTGTTATCTTAGGTAATATAACTATCGAACAAGGTCAGTATGATGAAGAGGGGAACGAATTGGTTGCACCTGTATTATCTGATAAGTTTCACGTTGACGTTTTATGGGAAAGTAAGGTAGAGGATAGGTGGAATACTTACGAGATAGAAGTAGAAGGTGATGGAGTACATAAATTTTTGTAATGGGTAAGATTTGGAAGTTCATAACGGATATACTAACGCATCAAAATAGGTTAGGAAAAGATAAGTTAGCTCACTTTTATAGTGCATCATTAGGCTTTGCTTTATTTACTATTCTATTCGATGACATTTATGCTTCTATTATTGTAGCATTGGTTGCTCTGTACAAAGAACTTATTAACGATTGGGCAAACGAGAAAGGGAATCCTGAAACGTTAGATTTAGTTATGAGTATTTTACCTATTTTACTTTATTGGTTAACAAAGCTATGACAAACAAAGAACAACTTACTGAGATAAGACAAGAGCAGTCAAGAATGGCTAAAGAGCAATTAAAGATTGCTGACGAGTTATCTGAATTTATAAGCAAACAAGACAAGTTCAATCAAAGAATAGAAATGATTCTATTGAACGATTCGGAAACAGGAAATTATGGATTAGTAACAAAGGTTCATAAACTAAACACTAAAGTTTCGGAATTAGAAACAGATAAAAAAGTAGCTTATGGAAGAGCGACATTGTTAGTGGGTCTTGGTGCTATTATGTGGAAAGTTGTAACATTCATCATTAGTAATATAAAATGACAAGATACTTTAAAGAAATTGACGATGGTAATATGGATCAAGAGTTTTTACTTAAACTTGATCGTGCTAGAGAAGTTGCACAAATACCATTTAAAATAAACTCAGCTTACAGAACACCAGAACATAACGCTAAGATAGGTGGTAAACCTAATTCAAGCCATTTAAAGGGACTTGCAGTAGATATTAGCGTAACAGATAGCCGTAGTCGTTTTATTGTCTTAAAAGCCTTAATAGAGGCTGGTTTCCATAGAATTGGTGTGGCAAAGACATTTATTCACGTTGATGACGATAAAAGCAAATCACCTGAAGTGGTTTGGGTGTATTAAAATAGTAAATTATGAAGTCGGAAGAAATAAAACCTAATGATGGTAGGAAGAATAATAGTCGTAAAAAGTCTATTCCTTTAAATAAAGTTCCTGATATAGATAGAAAGCCTATGGTTAATCAGGCTAAAAAAAGCAGGAAGAAGCAATACGCTAAGAAGGCATTAAAGAACGTATTTGGCAGTGAAGCTAACTTCTTTGAGGATATTGCTAAGAAGGTAAAGAAAAGTGGTAACTACAATTTGTATAAGCTACTTATGGATGCTGTTTACGATGAAGAAACTAATGTATCACCAAAGACAAATAATGCACCTGTAATTCAGTTTATCAATAATGAAGCACCTAAGCAGATAGAGGAAAAGACTATTGATATACAACATAAAGAAGTGGATGATGCAACTGAAGATTAGCGATAAATATCAACCTCTTTGGAGAGATAAAAGTAGGTACTTTATCGTTACAGGTGGTCGTGGGTCTGGAAAGAGTTTCGGTGTAGCTATGTTTTTACTACACCTTAGTTATGAGCAAGGACACAAAGTATTGTTTACACGATACACAATGGTATCTGCTGCCACGTCTATTATACCTGAGTTCGTTGAGAAGATTAACCTAATGAATGCTCACAACGACTTTAGGATTACTAAGGATGAGATTTACAATCTAAAGACAGGTTCATCTATCATCTTTAAAGGTATTAGGACATCTAGTGGTAATCAAACCGCAGCGTTAAAATCTCTTAATGGTATCACTACTTGGGTGTTAGATGAGGCGGAAGAATTAGATGACGAAGAAACATTTGACAAGATTGATTTATCTGTTCGTGTAATGACTAAACAAAACAGGGTTATTATGATATTAAACCCTGCTACTAAAGAGCATTGGATTTATAAACGTTTCTTTAGGGATGCTTTAGTTGAGGCGGGTAGTAATATAACTAAAAAGGATGCTACCTATATCCATACAACGTATAAGGATAATAAGGAGAATCTACCAAGTTCTTTCTTACATACGATATACAAGACTAAGAAACAAAATCCAAGTAAGTATACCCATCAGATATTAGGTGGATGGAAAGAAAAAGCAGAGGGTGTAATTATCCGTAATTGGAAATTTGGTTTATTTGAGGATAGAGATACGATGTGTTATGGTCAAGACTTTGGATTTAGTTTGGATGAAACAACATTAGTTAAGGTTAGTGTTGATATAGCTGAACGTAAGGTTTGGGTTAAAGAGTGTTATGGTAAAATTAATTTAGCTACTAATGAAATTGCTAAGTTAAATAAGTCTTATGCAGGTATGTCTTTAATCATATGTGATAACTCTGAGCCAAGACTAATTAGAGAGTTAAAGAATTTAGGTGTAAACATAAAACCTACCGTAAAGAAGAGTGGTAGTATATTGAGTGGTATAGCACTTATGCAAGACTATCAGATTATAGTAGATAGAGATAGCGAAGGTATTATAAAGGAACTGAATAACTACGCTTGGAAAGATAAGGGTACAGTTCCAGTAGATAAATTTAATCACTACATAGATGCTATTAGGTATGCTATGATGTATCTAATACAAGGTAAGAGTAGTGGTGTTTATAACATTAGATAATTATGAATTGGTTAAGTATTATAGGAAATACAATAGGTGGTATCTTAGGTATTTCAAAGAAACAAAGAGAAGCTAAAGCTAAGTTAAAAGAGTTAGAACTACAACATAAGATTGCTACACAAGAAGCATTAACAAAAGCACAAGTAGATAGAATTATGTCTAATACTGAGAGTGATAATCAGATTGATTTAATCACTGCTCAGAATAAGAAATACACATTAAAAGACGAAGTAGTTACCTATCTATTCTTAGTTCCTGTAGCAGTGGCCACTATTGTACCATTTATAACTGCTTATACAACTAATGAATGGGTTGATTTGAATAAGTATGTATTAGACTCTTATGAAGCCTTAGATAAATTGCCAACTTGGTATAAGTATGTTCTGGGTGCTGTTGTTATAGATGTATTAGGATTTAGAAGTTTCGCTAGAAAAATAGTAGATAAATACATTAATAAATAACTACACCAATAAAAGACTAAAAAAAAGAACATACAGTCTTTTAAAAATTGAATACAATTAGCCTTAATTGTAAATAACGTTTCAATCGCTCACCACTCTTTGGGGAGGGTTCGCTATGACTAAATCATTTATTTAGTTCTTTAAAACTAAAGCAAAGTTAGTACTTTAAAAATTAAAAGTCAATAGCTTTATTAACATTTTAACATAAACTTATCAACAGATAATATTTAACATTTCTTTAACACTTTTATATTAGAATCTATTTTATATTTGTGTCATTATTTAAAAAATCAAATATTATGACACAGACGGAGGCTTTAAAAAACGTTTACACAACTAACGTCAGAACTTTAACAATGTTAATTGAATTACTTAATAAGTGGTATGACGATGAGTATTTCTTAACAAGCGAAGAGTGGGATACTATTAAGTATTATAAATCACTATTGGACTTTTATTTTAAGGATATAGATTTGATTCAAAAAACAGTAAACAAAAACATTAAAAAATTAACTGAATTAAATCAGTAATTATTTAAAAATAAATTAAATTTGTATTGTTACAAGGTGGTGGATGTATAAATAATGTATAACCAATGTTAATTAAAGATGCCAACTGAAGCCACCTTTTTTTGTTAATAACTTATTAACAACTTATCAATTAATTTACTATTTTAGACGAAAATAACTATTATGCCACATTCAAAGAATAAGGGTTCAGCATACGAACGAAAGTTAGCTAAAGAGTGGAGGGAGTTTGGTTTCTCTGATTGTAAGACATCAAGGTTTGAGTCTAAGATGTTAGATGACTTAGGTGTAGATTTAACTAACACAGGTATCTTTAATATACAAGCTAAGGCGGTAGAAAGATTATCACCATCTTACCACGAGATATTAGCCAGTATGCCAAAGGACAATAACTACAACCTAATCTTTCATAAGAGAAATAGAAAGGGTGATGTGGTAGTGATGACTAAAGAAGATTTCTACGATATTCTTCAAATGTTAATTAATTTACAGATTGTCAATGTTAGAAAAACTCGCTAAATATCACGATGAGTGGTTGAAGATATTGTATTCGTTTGGCTGTGATTATGACGATGCACAAGATATAGTTCAAGATATGTATTTGAACTTTAGTAAGTGGGATGTAAATTTAGATAAGATAAAATACAAAGATACGATAAATAAATATTATGTTTATACCACATTAAAGAATATGTATCTTCAAATGCTAAAGAAGCAAAATTTTTCAACTGAATTTACAGAAGATATAATGAATTTTGAACAGGAGGAATATAACGAAGATGAGAGTATGGCTATGGATAGATTACTTGAGTGTATATTTAGCGATATATCTAAGTTGAGTATATTTGAAGCAAGGTTGTTTGAGTTGTATTGGGATTTATCATTAAACCCAAAAGTTATTTATTCAAATGATAATCTTTCACAAAGAGATATTGCCTTTGGTTCTGATGTTAGTTTAACAACAATTCATAAGCACTTAAAGAGAATAAAAGACCAATTAACGGAAAAGTATGCCGAGAGCGTTGAGGATTATTTTAATGGGGATTATGACAAAATATAGAGAAATAGATTTTAGTAAGATTAAGTTGTGCTGGGAGAACAATACTTATGTAGTTCCTGAGCCAATCAAGACTAATGATAAAAGAAAAATGGCTAGGATTGACGTGTGTGGCTTTAATGGTGATGGTATGTTAATCATTAAGAGAAAGGGAACTAAGCTGTTCGACCAAACAAACGAAAAGCAAAAGCAGGAGATGTATGAGAATATAATGAACGCTTACGAATATTACTACGAAACACTAAGTAAATGAGAAGTATAGATTCTAAAATAAGAAAAGGCACTATTATACCTGTTTTAACTAATATATTAGGTCAAAATCAGATTGTTTATTGGACAAGAACAAAGAAGGGTAAGTATTCCCTAATCAACCCAATTACAGGTGCTTTATATGGTAAAGTAATAACTAAAGAACATTTTAAAAAGATAACAGATGAAAAAAGATAAGTATTTTAAGGATTTAGAAGAAAAAGGGTACTACGACAGTATCGACAAAAGAACTAAGGACTACAAAGAGTATAAGGAGTGGAAGAGGAAATTTGATAGTGAGAATGAGGTAGGCTTAGGTGATGTTGTAGAAAAGATTACAGAAACTACTGGTATTAAAAAAGCAGTAGAAGCCGTATCCGAGAAGTTAGGTGTTGATTGTGGATGTGATGACAGAAAGGACAAGTTCAACAAGTTAAAGCTATGGAGAAGACATAAGATTAATTGCATCTCTGAGGAGGATTATAACTGGTATGTTGACAATAAGATTGGAAAGCGTACAAAATTAAACTTTGAAGAGCAGAAGCGTATTGTTGATGTTTACAACTCTGTATTTAACACCAAACAAAAGGCCACCAAATGCTCATCTTGCTTTAAAAGGTTTACAGATAATTTAAATAAATACATAGAGATATACAATTCATAATGAGAGCAATTATAGACTTAGATACAGCCATCTATGCTTCTTGTTTCAATGTAGAAACGTTAGGTGAGGCAAAAGAAAAACTTGAAGATAAGTTAGACTTAATATTAAGCCATTTAAGCGACTTTTGTGAGGTAAGTGAGGTTTGGATATGCAATGGCTCGAGAAATAACTTTAGGAAGGCTGTAAATAAGTCCTATAAGGCAAATAGAACACAAGAGTTACCAGAGTTTTTAGGTGAGTTACACGACTGGGTTAAAACAACCTTTAAATCATACTGGACTAACGGTTATGAAACCGATGATGTTGTCGCTACGTTGTGGAAACAATCTGTAGAGGAATTAGGTGAGGATAATGTTGTTATTGTTAGTTCAGATAAAGATTTTAAGCAATTCCCTTGTTTGTTCTTTGATAGTTATTGGCGTCGTATGGAGTTGACAAAGATAGGTGAATTTGAGGCTAAGTATAATTTCTATACTCAAATGATTGTTGGTGATAGTGCTGACAATGTAAATTATATTAAGGGAAAAGGCAAACGTTATGCAACAAAGTTGTTTAATGATGCTGAATCAGAGTTCACACTACTAAGGAGAACGTATAAGGAGTTTATTGATGTGTATGGTGATGATGCTAAGGATAAATTCAACGAATGTAAGAAACTTTTAAAATTAGATACAAATGTTAAGAAAATTCAACAAGCAGATTAGACCAAGATTAAGAGGTCAAAAGAGATACGCTTACGAGAATTTAAACAAGGACGAGAGTAGGATTCTTGTCATTGGAGACTTACACGAACCATTTTGCCTAGATAGCTATTTTGATTTTTGTGTTGAAACTTACAATAGATTTAATTGTAACAAGGTTGTGTTTATCGGTGATATTATAGATAACCACTATAGTTCTTATCACGAAACGGATGCTGATGGTATGGGTGGTGGAGATGAATTAGATTTGTCTATAAACAAACTAAGACGTTGGTATAAGGCGTTTCCTGATGCTGATGTTACGATTGGTAATCACGATAGAATTGTAATGCGTAAGGCTCAAACGAGTTCTATACCTAAGAAGTGGATTAAGGCTTATAAAGAGGTGTTGGAAGTTCCTACTTGGAATTTTGTTGATAGAGTTGTTTATGATGATGTGCAATACATTCACGGAGAGGCTGGTACTGCTAGAACGAAATGCAAGGCTGATATGATGTCAACTGTTCAAGGACACTTACACACTCAAGCCTATACAGAGTGGGTAGTTGGTCA
>FYBJ01000216.1_pt1 | contig 22429 bp, 23 predicted proteins | sample 1134611 | NCBI WGS metagenome assembly FYBJ01 (sample SAMEA104116008, study PRJEB20421) | marine metagenome | isolation source: marine | reverse complement strand
GCCGCCGCATTAGCGGCCGGTGAAACACTTGAACAAGCGGTGACCTTAGCCAATGTTGCCGCCAGTATCGTGGTCAGTAAATTGGGTACTGCCACCGTCAGCAGTCCCGAATTACAAACCGAATTTGAACGCCATCAGGGCAGTAATTCCAGCGATCATTCGTTTGCTGGTGCCGTTACCACCGAACAACTGAAAATCGCGGTCGATCAAGCCAAACAGCGCGGCGAACAAATCGTTTTCACCAATGGCTGTTTCGATATTCTGCATGCCGGCCATGTCAGCTATTTGCATGAAGCCCGTAGCCTCGGCGATCGCTTGATAGTGGCAATTAATACCGATGAATCGGTCAGCAAACTCAAAGGCCCGGGCCGACCTATTAATACCGAAGAACGCCGCAAAATCGTGCTGGCGGGATTGGCTGATGTTGACTGGGTGACTTGTTTTGAAGGCGATACGCCAGAAAACTTATTGCGTGAAATCCAGCCGGATATCCTTGTTAAAGGCGGTGATTACGACAAAAAAGGCGTGGTTGGCTGGGAAATTGTTGAAGGCTATGGCGGCGAAGTGAGAGTGATGGGACTGACCGAAAACTGCTCCACCACGGCGATTGTGAATAAGATTAACCAGAAAGATTGATTAGAAATATTAACCACAGATGTACAGAGAGTACGGAGATTTAACAGTTTATTAATCAAGCTGGCTGATACCTTGATTAGCTAACGCTTAATAATTTTTTCTAAGTTCTTTTCCAATATTTTCCATTAATTTTAAAAATTGATCGGTTGCTTTATCTTGATTAGCTTCAGCTTCCTTGTCAGAGTTAGATGACAATATACTTAATGAAATTTGACCACGGAGTTCTTTAATTTCTTTTCGTAGTCCATCATTCGAAATTCTCTCAGTGATTATTGCCAACTCTCTGTGATTACTTGCAACTTCTTCATCAAGCTCCTCGCTTAACAAGCTTTTACCCCAAACTCCAGTGCGTTTGAAAGAGTCCAAGTCGGATAAATGAACCCTACACATCAATCGCATAGACTTTTGAATAAGATCTTGCACTAGCAAAAGGTTTTCTCTTTGAAAGGCTCTGGCTTTTTCTTCTCTTTCAAATTGATATCTTTTTTCTTGAAGCACGTTTTCTTTCCAAACACTTATAAACGATACTGTGAGACTTACTCCAGCACCAACTAATGTGCCTATAAGTCCCCAAATAGCTGCATTCATATTTTCACCTGTTACTTAACAGTATGCTAATTAAGATAAGCAATCTCATAATAATTTTTCATAAATAAAATGTTCAGCCAATTTGATTGCTGTTATTTAATAAGCGATCATCTTCGTAATTTGAGGATTTTTTTCTCCATGCTCTTTGTGCCTCTGTGGTTAATCATTCAAAATCCGAATAGCCTTAGCCACATTATCAGCTAAATGCTGGGGATTAATCGTGCCAACCACCACACTGAACACCGCCGGATTAGCAAAAATCAGTTTAAAGCTTTCTGAAATGGCATCACTACCAGCTGGCAGATGACCGCTGGCAAAGGCTTTTTTAATAAAAACTGATTTATTTTTCTCTGCCGCGGCATCTAACACGGCTTGTTCGCCCTGATATTCCAGATTATGGGTGACCATGACAATATCCGCTTGGTCAAGCGTTAGCAGTCCGCCCTCGACGGTTTTGCTGGACATGCCGGTGGCGCGAATCAGGCCCTGAGATTTAAGTTCGTTGAGGGTTTCCAGTGCTTTAAACTGCTCAATGACTGATACATCGTTGCCATCGGAATGAATCAGCACCATATCAAGCACATCACGCTTCAGGCGTTTGAGGCTGGTTTCGACGCTGCGATTTAAACTGTTGGGCGAAAAATCAAAACTGGACTCACCGGTCTGGTTATCAAATAACTCGCCGGCTTTGCTGCAAATCACAAAGTCATGCGGCAGTTGAGGTAGTAATTCGCCCAACCGTTGTTCGCTATTACCGTAGGCGGGAGCGGTATCAATCAGGTTAATGCCTAAATCCCAGGCTTGTTGCAGCAGGGCTAAAGCCGCCTGGTCATCGGGTATAGTGAAGCTATTTGGGTACTTGACGCCTTTATCACGGCCGAGTTTAACGGTGCCAAGGCCTAACACCGAGACTTCGAGATCGGTGCCGGCGATAATTTTTTTTGGTAAAGACGCCAATAGCGAAAGGCCCGATCCCACAGTGGTTCAGCAAGTTCAGCGGGCGGCAATACATCGTCATTATCAGGCGCTGTCTTTTGCAGATTTTGCGCCTGCAAAGCATTAATGACTTTGTCACTGAGATCCGGCGCCAGCGCCAGTTTGGTCGGCCAGGCGATATGCATATTGCCATGTGATTCGACAAAGGCGCTGTCAGGGCGGGAAAAGCCGCTTTGCTTGGGTTCGGCGCGATTAACGTTGTAGGTTACCCACTCTAATTCTGGCAGCGCGTACCACGGTAAAATCTGTTTTAGCAGGGCCTGGGCTTCTTTAATCAGCGCATCAGGTTCTTTGCCGACACCTTCTTCGGCAATATTGCCGCCCAGATACCAGACGATATTGCCGGTTTTGTCGGGGTGGCTACTGATGGTGGCAATCGGTTTACTGCCGCTACCCAGACTATGTGCATAAATCTGCGGTAAGGGTTTATCCGGATCTTTGGCTTTGCAGAGCAACATTTGCAAGGGCCGCTTTTGCATTTGCGGTTTTTTCAGTGCCAGCTTGGGCAGTAATTCGGCCATGCCTTCGCCGGTCGTAAAGACAAATTGCTGTGCGCTGATTTGCAGTTCATCACCGTATTGCAGGGTTTTGAGCTGGCCGTTTTCAAGCTGGCAGGTGAGGGGTAAGTCGGGTGTTTGCAGAATCCGATCTTTAGATTCAGCGCTCAGGTTGTGCAGCAGACTGGGCACATCCAGCACCGGCTCATCCAATTGATACAACGCGCCTTTAAAACCCGGATCAGCAAACAGCCCAGTGCGCTCAGATTTGGGCACCGGTTGCATGCGGCTTTGCAGCGCTTTGCTGGCAAAAAACGACAGCATTTTTGATGACAGGCTTTTTGTCGACCACAGCAATTGATGCTCGGTAAAAACACGCACATTGCTTAAATCGATTTCGCCGTTGCCGTCGAGGCAGGCTTTCCAGCGCGCCGGCATGGCGCTAATAGACTGCGCAGCATTAGAGAGAATACCGTTAAGTGCGTACTTACTGCCGCCGTGGATAATGCCTTGTGCAGCCAGCGTCTGGGCGTTGCCGATCTGATTTTTTTCCAGCAGCAGGGCATGGTAACCAAGCTGATTAAGCCTGCGATGCAACCATAAACCGGCAATACCGGCGCCGATAATTACGACGTCTGCGTTGATTTTTTTGACGGTCATTTGCTGTTTAGCTGAGCATCAAGTGCTTCGCATAACCAGTGGCCGATAATGATATGGCCTTCCTGAATACGCGCCGTTTCGGTACTTTGAATGCGGACACATTCATCAGCGATATCCAGTAACTGACCACCGCTGTCACCGGTAAACGCCACACTGTAAATGCCGATAGATTGCGCCGCTTTGATGCCGTTAATGACGTTTTTGCTATTACCGGATGTCGACAAGCCAATGGCGATATCACCGGCTTTACCCAGCGCCAGAATCTGCCGGTCAAATACCGTATCAAAGCTGTAATCATTACTGTGCGCGGTCAGAATCGAAGTGTCGGTGGTCAGCGCAATCGCGCCCAGTGGCTGGCGCTCATCTTTATAACGGACGACAAATTCAGCGGCCATATGCTGCGCATCTGCGGCGCTGCCGCCATTGCCGAAAAACAGCACTTTATTGCCGGCCAGCACGCATTCGGCAATGCGATTCAGCAGCGCATCGAGTTGCGGTGTCATGGCGAACAAACTGTCGACCATTTGCTGATGACGACTTAATGTGGAATGGAATGACACGGCTTACCTCTTCTTGGGTCAGGTGTTAACATTTACAGCTTGTGCGAATAGTGTAGCAAAACGCTATTCGCAATCGCATAAATCACTCAGCCAGACAGCCCGGATGAATAACAATTCCTTATATCTTCGTGAAGAGCTTGAACAGGCCTGGGCTGGTCAGCCAGTTTTTGATCTGGTTGCTGCTTTGGATGGCGAAGTTTTTCGTAACAAAGAAGGCCGCCGAACATTACGCTTTGAATTGGCCGGACGCAGTTACTTTCTGAAATATCATGCCGGTGTTGGCTGGCTGGAGATTTTCAAGAACCTTATGGCTTTCCGCCTGCCGATTATTAGTGCCCGCAATGAATGGCAGGCGATTCGTTTTCTGGAACATCATCGTTTAGATACCATGAAACTGGCCGCTTGTGGTGAGCGTGGTTTGAATCCGGCGAAGCGTCAGTCGTTTGTGGTGACAGATGATCTGGTTGGCACTATGAGTCTTGAATGGGTGGGTCAACAATGGCAACAGCGGCCGCCAGATTTTGCCTCTAAACAGACTCTGATTCGCAAACTTGCAGAGATCAGCCGAACCATGCATAAAAATGGCATGAATCACCGAGACTATTATCTATGCCATTTTCTTCTGGATGAAAGCTTTGCCAGACACAACACCTTTACCCCGGACACGCCGCTATATCTGATCGATCTGCATCGGGCACAACTGCGTAAACTTACGCCAAAACGCTGGGTTATCAAAGATCTGGGCAGTCTTTATTTCTCAGCGAGCCGGGTGCCGCTGACCCACCGCGATAAACTGCGCTTTATGAAAATTTATTCAGGCATTTCGTTGCGCCAGTTGCTGAGTACGCAGCAAGATTTCTGGCAACAAGTGCAGCAGCGCGCTGATACGCTTCTGGCCGAATAACTGAGATGTTGACGGCTATAAGTTTGTTAGAAAAGCCTGAGCCAACGGCATCGGGGCAGTTGCAACTGTCAGACAGCGTGTTTGAAGTGCTGGCTTCGCTGCGGCACCTGGCTGGACGGCGTTCGACCTTGCAGGTACGTCGCATCGCTGATGGCCATTTGCTGGTGTTGAAGTTATTCGTAGCGAAGGGCAAGGGGCAGCAGGAGTTTGAGCGCGAACTGGCAGTGCATGCACATTGCCGTAGCCACAATATCGATGTTGCCGATATTGAAATGCAAAAAAATACTGAGCTGGGTGTCAGTGCGATTGCCTATCAGTATTTGCCCGAAGCCAGAACACTGGCGCAAATGGACTTTGCTGAACAGCCGATTGCCGACTTGTTTAAACTGTTCGCCTGTTGTCACCAGGCCGATTGTTTTCAGCAGGATCCGCATCTGGATAATTTTGCCTGGTCACAAGGCAAACTGCATTTGCTGGATCTGGCCTCAGTGGCGTTGGTAAACAAACCTTTAACGATGACTGCTTGCCTGAACAATCTGGCGGACCTATTGGTGCAATGGCCTGAACATCGGCAAGCAGATCTAAGGGCCTATTTACCGAGCTATTTTACGATTCGTCAGCAAGTATTCACTGACCAGCTGAGTGCCCAGTTGCAAGCCTGTTATAAAAAATCCCGTCGCCAGCATCAACGTCATTATCTGAAAAAACAATTGCGTAATTGCACCATGACGGCTTATCGGAAAACGCTCTGGCATGAAGCTGCCTGGCGAAAAGGGGTGATTGATTCGTTGCAGACGGACCAGCTGGAGTCATTAATGCAGACTGGCCAGTCACTGAAACTTGGCAACTCTGCCACCGTGGTATTAGGTGAACTTGCCGGACGGCCAGTGGTAATCAAGCGTTACAATATGAAAAGTTTTGGGCACTGGTTGCGCCGTTGTTTGCGACCCAGCCGTGCACGAATGTCATGGCTGAATGCCAATCTGCTGGTATATGCAGGTATTGCCACGCCGCAGCCGCTGGGATTTATTGAGCAGCGTTGGTTGGGGCTGAGACGCTGCGCTTATTTTATTAGCCTGCATGTTGCCGGGCGACCATTATTGGCATTATCGGATGACGAATTGCGTGATCCAGCATTACAGGCGCAACTGAAAAATTTATTTATCAGTCTGCGACAGCATCAGTTAGTGCATGGCGACATGAAAGCCAATAATCTGCTGGTCGATTACAATGGGCTGCTATGGTTGATTGATTTAGATTCCATGCATCGGGTTTCCGGCCACAATTTTATTGCTTTGCATGAGCAGGACAAATGCAGGTTTATGCAAAATTGGTATGGTCGAGGTATAAAGCCAGAAATCCTTAGTTTGATTGAGTCTTCATGAAATTTGCAGTTTGTTTATATAAGTTTTTCCCGTTTGGTGGTCTGGCGAGAGATTTCGTCAGAATCATGCAAGCCACATTGACTGAGGGAGACTCAGTGGATGTTTTTGTCATGGAGCGGCATGGTGAGGTGCCTTCTAATTTCAGGGTTCATGTGATACCGGTAAGCGGGCGAAGTAATCATGCAAAGCTGAAGTCATTCCAGGATCATCTGAACAGACACCTGTCTGAACACCATTATGATTTGGTGATTGGTTTCAATAAAATGCCCGGCCTTGATCTGTACTATGCTGCTGATCCCTGCTATCTGGATCGCCTGAAATCGAATCCCCTGTATTTTCTGCTCAAGCATACCGGCCGCGTAAAGTTCTATTCCGCGTGTGAAGCGGCCGTTTTTGGCCGACACAGCCGCACGGTGTCCTTGATGATTTCAGATGTTCAGCGAAGGCTGTTTGAAAAACACTATGCAACACCGCCTGTTCGCCTGATTGATTTGCCGCCCGGTATCGATCCGAACCGGAAAAGACCTGCTGATGCTGAAGTGGTCAGAGCGGAGATTCGCCAGCAGCTTGGTATCGATGAAAATCAATGGCTGCTCCTGATGGTCGGGACGGGTTTTAAAACGAAAGGCGTTGACAGGGCGATTTCCGCTATGGCTCAGTTGCCTGACAGGCTCCGAACCCAGACTAAATTATGCATTCTCGGAGAGGGGGACACCTCCTCACTGCAAAAGCTGGCTATTAAGGCCGGGCTTGAGCGTCAGGTCATGTTTATGGGCGGGCGGTCAGATGTGCCCGGCTTTTTACTGGCAGCAGATCTATTGGTGCATCCTGCCAGAAAAGAAAATACAGGAACCGTTATTCTGGAGGCTATCGTCGCTGGATTGCCGGTTCTGGTCTCTGATGTCTGTGGTTATGCCAAACATGTCATAAAGTCGGATGCCGGCTGTGTAATGACTGACGCGGGGGATGCAGGCAGGTTTGCTGAACAACTCTCCAAGATGCTTGATAGACCCTGCCTGCAGCAGTGGTCGAATAATGCACTGAGTTATGCCGCTAATGAGGATCTGTATAGCATGCCGCAAAAAGCGGCCACTATTATTCGTCAATTAGCCGCAAATAAACAGGAAGGGAAAGCAACGTGATAAAAACCGTTTTGGTGACGGGAGGAGCAGGCTATATCGGTTCTCACATCTGTGTGAGTTTGCTTGACGCCGGGATTGAGGTCATCGTTATTGATAACCTTATAAACAGCACCGCTGTTGCGATCGAGAGAGTCGAACAGATTAGTGGCAGGAAGCTTTCATTTTATAAGGCTGACTGTTGTGATAAGACAGCGTTGACAGCAATATTCAATACACACATCATTGACGCCGTCATTCATTTGGCCGGCCTAAAATCGGTCAATGAGTCTTGTCGGCAACCACTGAGGTATTACCAGAACAATCTGGATGCGACACTGGTTTTACTGGAGGTTATACAGCAATTTTCGGTGGATAAACTGGTTTTCAGTTCTTCCGCCACCGTTTATGGCGAAAGTCAGGCCATGCCGGTAACAGAGGAGACCCCCACCTCAGTGACCAACGCCTATGGGCGCACCAAGTTGATGATTGAAGAAATTCTGACTGATGTCGTCAATGCTTCACCAGATGCCATCAAGGTGGCATTACTCCGCTATTTCAATCCTGCCGGTGCCCATGAAAGTGGATTGATAGGAGAAGATCCAAGAAGTACGCCCAATAATCTGATGCCCTATGTTTCTCAGGTCGCCATTGGCAAGCGGCAGCGTTTATCGGTCTTTGGAGGCGATTATCCGACGACTGACGGCACAGGTATCAGAGATTACATACATGTGATGGATTTGGCGAAGGGTCATTTGCATGCGCTCAACTGGCTGGATACTGAGCTGACACTGCCGTGTTGTCAGCCAATTAATCTGGGCACTGGCAGGGGCTATAGTGTGCTTGAAGTTGTCGCGGCATTTGAAGCTGTGTCAGGTCGGCAGGTTGATTACGAGATCGTCGCCAGACGTCCGGGAGATGTGGCTGTCAGCTATGCCGACGTCTCACTGGCTCGTGAACTGCTTGGCTGGCAGGCAGAAAAAACGCTGACGGATATGGTTGTGGATGCCTGGCGTTGGCAAACAACTAATCCGTCAGGATTTTAATAGTTAAAGTACCGCTTAATTCGATTCAACATGTTTCACTTTGTGATCAACAGATCTTCCATGACCAGATACTCTAAATCCGAGCCAAAGAACATATTCAGCGCATCTTCAGGACTACACACCATTGGTTCACCGCGCCGGTTCAGTGAGGTATTGAGTACCACGCCGTTACCATTAAGTTTTTCCAGTTCGCTAATCAGTTCGTAATAACGTGGGTTAGTGTCTTGCGTCACAATTTGTGCCCGCGCGGTGCCATCTTCATGAACGACTTCGGGGATCCGTGATTTCCAGCTTTCCGCGACATCAAAGGTAAATGTCATGTAAGGGCTGGGGTGCTCGGTTTGCAGAATTTCTGCTGCCACGGTATCAAGCATACTCGGGCAAAATGGCCGCCAGCGCTCGCGATATTTGATTTGTGCGTTAATGCGGTCGGCGACGCCGGAATGGCTAGGCGAACCCAGAATACTACGATTGCCCAACGCCCTTGGGCCAAATTCCATGCGGCCCTGAAACCAGGCGACCGGGTTGCCATTGTTGAGTAATTCTGCAGTGTGCGCGGTGACATTATCGATTTTTTGCCAGCTGACTTTTTGTGAATAATTTTCACAGGCCGCAATACATTGCTCAGTGCTGTAAGACGGCCCGAGATAGGCATGTTGCATCGCTTCAACTGGCACGCCAGCCATTTGTGAGGCATAACTGGCGGCGCCAATTGCCGTGCCCGCATCACCTGCTGCAGGTTGCACAAACAGTTCTTTAACGCCCGGCATGGCGATAATGCGCTGATTGAGTTTGACGTTTAATGCGACGCCACCGGCATAGGCGATTTTGCCGGTTTCACGAATGATGTCACCCAGGTAATAATCAATCAGATGCAGCGCGCATTTTTCCAATAAATCCTGAATACTGGCGGCGTAATCAATATACGGTTCGTCTTTTTCATCGCCTTCGCGCATCGGGCCAAGCCAGTCGATTAATGCCGGGCTGAAAAAGTAACCTTTGCCGTCTTTTTTGAAACGGCGCAGCCCAACGGTGTTCACTAGTTTGGTATTAACCTTGAACTCACCATTTTGACAATCAATAAGTTTAGAAAAATCAAAGCGTTTTGGATTGCCATACGGCGCCATGCCCATGACTTTGAACTCACCGTCGAGCATTTCGAAGCCAAGATATTCGGTCATCGCACCATACATGCCACCCAGTGAGTCTGGATCATAAAATTCTTTGATTTTATGGATTTGGCCGTTTTCGCCGTAGCCAAAAAAGGTGGTGGCATATTCGCCTTTACCATCGATGCCGATGATAGCGGTTTTTTCTTTGAAACCACTCAGATGGTAGGCGCTGCTGGCATGGGCGAGATGATGTTCAACCGGGACAAACTTGACCCGTTTGGACCCGATGCCCAAATCATCCAATAACTGCATCACCATTTTATGGTTGCGCCAGTAGCGGCGATTGCCATTAAACAGAGCCAGCAAAGCCCGATCCGGTGCATACCAGTGCCGTTTGGCATAGTGCCAGCGAGCCGGGCTGCTCAGCGGGATTTCAGCATAGGGAAACGCCACCATATCGATCTGATCAGGGCGGATACCGGCTTGTTGTAAACAAAATTTTGTCGCCTCATAGGCCATTTTGCCCTTGGCGTGTTTGTCGCGAAGAAAACGTTCTTCTTCAGCGGCAGCAATCAATTTGCCATCGATATAAATGGCTGCGGAGGCGTCATGGCCAACGGCGCCGGATAGACCCAAAACTATCATGGTGAGTATTCTGCAATAATTACAAAGGCGTGAGTATACCAACCTCGGGCTATCTAAGGGAGGATTAGACTGTCTCCAGGCCTGAAAAGCCGCTCGGTGAGATCATAAAGCCTTCTGTTTTTGCTTTACCGGTAGGGACATGGACAAGATTCTCCAATGTTTCCCATGCAGCAGGCTGATGCCTCAAATGTTTTGGTAGCCAGTTTCGCGATTTCAAATTCATGAAATGAAGATACATGTATTCACATTCATTTCGGTTATTGGTCAGACGACCGTTTTTCCAGAACCAGACATTAGGATGTTCCGGCTGTCCGTCATGCCAGTTAATAGGAGATAAAATCGTGCTGTAGCGTTCTTTAAAAAGGATATGACGCTGATACTTTGAGCTCAGTGACCATATTTTTCGAAGCCAATCTGGATGTTTGCGTTGAGGAATGAAGACTTTGGTGTAGTGGGACTCGTCGAAACTCAGGTGTTTCGGATTTTCAAAACAAGCTTGCCAATTTTTGACCTGTTTGAAACTTTCCCGATATAAAGCTGTGTTCCTAAATACACAAAAATGACCAGAAATGCGGTTATCATGTGTGCTGATTACGCTGTATTTTTGTAAAATATCGTTGGTCAGAAACTGTCTAATCTGACCATAAATGACATCAATGTCTCCAAAAGCGTAGAAATCATAATCTTTTATTTCGTCCGCATGAATATAAGCCAGAGCAGGTTTGATATCGCAGAGCTTATATGCGGTGTCGGGATTGAAGTGTATGCCAAGTTTCTGGCTCACAATTTCTTTGTAAGCAGAGAAAGATAACTGCCTGAAACTGACGTTGTGGGGGTTGTTTTCGGGGGGAGCTGCGTCAGTATAAATAAGCCATGCTACCTCTTTATTATGCTGGCAGCTCTCCAAAAAAAGGTCGATCCATGCCGGCCACCTGCCGAACCAAGGAATGAGAACCACTAAACGATAATTGTCCATAATTCAGAAAATATCCGTATAAATTAAAGTTGTCCGAAATTAAGCAAAATTCATGTCATCAGCATGATTAAACATATAATGTACTGTGGTTTTGAGTGAGCAGTTGTAGTCAGCGCGAATACACATTACACATACCATTTAACAGATTGATTGTATTTATTGTGTTTCAAGTCAGCTTATGGGCGGCGGTGTCGGCACTCTAAAATAAAGACCATAAAAAATGAATAGTTTAGGTAACAAATATTTCAACAGCTTTGCAATTATACCGGCGATGCTGACTTTCTGGATCGCCGGTTATTTCTTTTTCCCAACCAATAAGCTTCATTATCAAACCTTTATCGTGATTTTTGTGCTGGGCTCTTTGTGGCTCGGCTATCACAGAAGAATCGACTGGCAATCGTTTTTTAGCTCAAAACTGATCCTGGCTGTAACGGTATTTTCTGCTTACTTTCTAGCCAGTTTGTTCTGGGCTTTCGGGACTTCATTTAATGATCGTCTTAGTGAAGTCAAAAGTGTGGTGTATTTATTCTGCTTTGCCCTAGTCTTTTCGTTTTCAATGGAGCAATCTCCCAAGTATCTCGGGCGACTTTTACGAACCTTGCTACTGGTTTCATCAATAGCATTGGTAATCAATATGTTTGCTTTTTTTGTTATCCATGAGCACTCGTTAAGTGCCCGGTTTCATGGGGTTGGCAGACTCTGGAGTCCATTGTGGATGGGAGCTATTTATGGTGCCATCACTGTGATTTTGGTGGGTTTTCTCAGCCATGAGGAGCTGACCCGCAAATATAAATTGTTGCTTGCAGCCATGCTCCCCATGATGTTCATAGGTGTTTTGGCAACGCATTCACGCATGGCCATCTTAGCTACCCTGCTAGTGAGTTTCTTAGTTTTTCTAATGGGAAAGAATTCACTGAAATGTAAAGTCGTTACTATAGTGAGCGCTGCTATCTTATTGCTTGGAACTTTTTGGATCTGTCTACCTTACTTCGAGAGAGATATTGAGAGAGGTCAGAGTTACCGCTTTGATATCTGGCGTGGGGCAATGGGACTTATTCAAGAAAGACCGTTACTGGGTTATGGGGCAGGATCCGATACCCCAATAGATTCCTCAATTGAAGTGGTAGATGATTGGCATTATTACCACAATACTTATATTGCCACGCTGGTTGATTTAGGGCTGGTAGGCGGATTTTTGCATTTAATTATTTTGTTGATTGCCTTTAAAGTTGCATGGCAGTTAAGAGGCAACATTGCCGTTCTGCTCAGCGCTTACCTGCTATTTTATAGTTGCCTAATAAATATTACTTTTGGTGAGGGCATAATTTCTAGGATGAATGTGCAATGGTTACTGATGTGGTTACCAATACTTATCATTGCTCACTTTGAGGTGACTCAAAAACGTAACATCTAGTTTGAGTTAGTTTTTTTCGAGGCCGGTATAGCCAGAAATTTCTGGACTGCCTGGGTGGTCCAGAAGGTTTTTTTGGCGTTTTCATCAGAGAACAAAATAAGCCTTTTCTCATTTTGTGCAGACAAATTGTTCGTGGATGCCATATTAACTGATGATATTATTTTCTTGGCTAGGTCATCTGCGTTGCCATTTTCGAAAAGCTCGCCAACACCATCAACGACTTCAGGCCCACCCCCCGAGTTGCTGCAGATTACAGGGATATTAGCAGCCATGGCTTCCAGCAGCACCATTCCAAAAGGCTCATGATCTGATGTCAGAATAAACAGATCAAAAGCTCGGAATAATGTTTTTGCATTTGGAACATGGCCTGTAAAAATTACGCGTGATGCAACGCCTAGCTTTTCGCTTAAGCTGCGCAGTTTTTGCTCATAGTTGCCTTTACCGAGAATGACTAAATAACTTAAGTCCGGTAGCTGCTGGATGGCTTTTGCGAAGCCTTTTATTAGCGTAGTTTGATCCTTATCAGGATGGAGTCTCCCCACATTTGCCACGATATAGGCATCAGGAGGTAAAGAGAGCAAGCTACGGGCTTTGGCGCGAGGTACGAGTTGCTGACGAAGTTGGGCAGCATCAATGCGATTATAGAGGGTAAGTAATTGTTCGCTGGGCCATCCGGGAAGTTTGTTATCAATCTCTTCCCTGACAGCATTGGAGACCGCGAATAGAGTAAGCCTGCGCCCGAAAAATCGTGCCATAAGTCTTCGGCCCAGACGGTCAAAATCACCAAAGGCATGATGAATACTGAATACCGGCAGCTTGGTTCCCATCAGTGCCAGGTAGGTCGATTTGTTTCTATGAGCGATACAGAGATTAAAATCATATTGCTCAGTGATAGCTCTAATTTCCTTAAGGATATTGAGTTTCAGCCCTTTCAATTCATCACGGTGATGTCCTAGAAAAATCACTTCATCGGCGCTAGCTTCAAGGGCCACCGCCTCATTTTTCTCACCACAAACAAATACCGTAACTACCTTGTAGTCAGAGCCCGAAAACAGGGCAGTATATTGTCTGGTGCAGTCGAGAAAGGGTTGTTGGTAATTCTGGCAAATTTGTAAAACAGCTTTCACTGAGTAACACCCTATCAGGAAGAAATGATATATGTTCGGAGCATGTTACAGATCTAATCGATCGTTATTCAAAATATCCATGGCATTGATGCCGCGGAGTTTTTTCTGGATTTTTTTCTGGTCAGTTTTTGAGTTTTTAGCAGTGCGTCGTAATTCCGGATTTAGGATTGAGGTTGCATGATTAAGATGATCGACATATTTGCCCAAGAAATGTGAAGGTAAAAACTTCATCTCATAACCAGCTTCACGCATTTTGTGATGCATTACTTTGCCGGCAGTATCATCCCCATCAGCAAAGTGAGTATTTAATTTGCGAATAATTTCTGTTTTGTAGATGGCGCAATGGCTCCTCAGATAGCGAGAATCGTTATCTAGGCGGTTTGGATTGTACCGTTTATAACCGAACAAGCTATGCAATAAAAACTTCCACGACTGTTCGAAACGGATACCTGCTCTTCTGACGATGTTTTTGGATTCCAGTTTCCATGAGCCCACTCCGGCTGTATTGGTATCAAATCCGGCCAGTAAAATGTCCAGCCAGTCATCCCTCTTTACGAACGTATCCGTGTGAATTGACAGAATGTAAGGCGTGTTCACTTTTTTTAGGGCTAGATCCAAAGCCCGAGAATGAGCCTGAACACCCGACTCGCCGGGGACACCCTCTCTTTCAATGAGTTCAATCCATGGTAGTTTTTTTAAGTACTCAGTTGACTCATCTTTTGAGTAGTTATCAATGACGACAATATCAGCGAGCTCCGGCCTGGTATGCTTTCGTAACAGGCGTAGACAGATTTTGGTGATATCAGGGGTTCTGTAGTTTGGTACCAGAATAGTGACGAGTTTTTCAGTCATGTTGTGTGCTTATTTTAGTTGTTCAATGACAAATTCAGGCGTTAAGTCCTGCATACATTTATGGTGACCTTCAGGGCAGACTCTTTTAAAACAGGGGCCGCAATCGACCGGTATCTGCACGATTTTGGCGGTTTTCGACAGCGGCGGTGTGAATGCCGGTGAAGTTGGGCCATAAATCGCCACCAGTGGTTTATTCAACGCGGCGGCGATATGCATCAGCCCCGAGTCATTGGTCACTACCTGATCAGCAGTTGCCAGTAAATCGATGGCTTCTGCCAGTTGCGTTTTACCAGCCATATTAAATAACTGCTCACGCAGGTCCTTGCTGACCGCCCCGACAATCTCACCGGCGACTTTTTTGTCGGCTTTGGAACCCAGAATTAATACTTGCCAGCCTTGCTGTAGGAAATGTTCAGCTAACTCGCCGTAATGACTGACCGGCCATTGTTTGGCAGGGCCGAATTCGGCACCCGGGCATAGAATTAACCGCTGCTGCCCGGTAATCATTGGTGGATTCAGATCGCCGGTGACGTTTCCGGCAACCATCGCTGGTGGTTGCCAGTCTGGTTTTTGTTTTGCTTTTTCAGCGGGTAATGCCAGTGATACAAACCGCTCAACCATCAATGGCAATGCGGTTTTATCAAGCTTGCGTAAATCATTCAGCAAACCATAGCGCATTTCACCGAACCAGCCGGTGCGTTTGGCAATTTTGGCAAACCATGGGATCAGTGCTGATTTCCAGGAGTTCGGCAACACTATCGCCTGCTGATATTGGCCGCGCAACGAAATGCCCAACTGACGGCGAAGTTTCCAGGCAAACATACCATGGGTGACAGGCATATCTATGGCGGCGCGGACTTCTGGCATCCTTTCCAGCAGAGGGCGGGTCCAGGCCGGGGCCAATACATCAATGTCACAGGCTGGAAATTGCTGTTTGAGCGCAATAAACAGCGACTGTGCCATCACCATATCGCCTACCCATGATGGGCCAACCACCAGAATTGCCAAACGTTCAGCCATCAGTGCAGTGTGCTGTGCGCCAGATAGATAAAGATGACGCCGGCGGCAATCAGCAGAATTTGCTGCAGTGTTTCACTAGGCCGCACCCGCGAATGCAGGCCGGGGATCAAATCTGCGACAGCGACATAAATAAAGCTGGAAGCAGCAATGACCAAAATGTAGGGTAAAACGTGCTGCATATCGGCAAGCAGGAAAAACGCCAGTACCGCACCAATCACCGTGCCAAAACTCGACAACATGTTGAAGTAAAGAGCTTTGCGGCGACTAAAACCGCTGTGCAGCAAAATCACAAAATCACCTAACTCTTGCGGAATTTCATGGGCGGCGATGGCCAGCGCCGTGACAATACCGAGATGCACATCGGTCAAAAACGCCGCAGCGATTAAAATACCGTCAACAAAATTATGGATAGTGTCACCGACCAAAATCAGTGTGCCAGCGGCTTTTTCCTGATGCTGATGCGCATCATCGGCGTGGTGATCCGGGCCAAGTTCAGGAATATGTTCGTGACCGTGATGGCTGTGACAGTGGCGCCAAAGCACCATTTTTTCCAGCAGGAAAAACAGCAGTAAACCCAGCAGCAGCGTCAGGCCCAGTTCATGCGCTTCGACCGCAAATTCGTGCTCAATCGCATGCGGGATCAAACCTAAGAAAGACGCGCCCAATAAAGCGCCGATGGCAAAACTGACCAGATACGGCACCGCATGGCTGCGGGCATTTTCGGAGAGCAACAAAAATGATGATGCGATGCCAACACTTAGCAGGCCGCCGATTAAGCTAAAACCGACGATCCAGAGTAGTAAATCCATAAAAACCCATCAGCAAAATAATTGGCAGATCATACCTTATTACGACGTCAGCCATATAAGTGATGCCATGCGGCCGGTGATGCCATCACGCCGATATGAGAAAAAATGCGCCGGCTGGCTGACCGTACAAAAATCGCCGCCGTAAATTTGCCGGACACCGCAGTGATTCAGGCGCTGTCGAGCCAACTGGTAAATATTAGCGAAATAGTGGCCTGGCCTACCGTCCTGAAATGCCGCTGCCGCATCAGCCGAATGTGCCATAAAGGCATCCCGCACTTCAGCGCCAACTTCAAATTGCGCGGGACCGATAGCGGGTCCCAGCCATGCTAAAACATCTTCGGGAACGGCCGATAATTGCGCCACTGTTTTTTCGATAATGCCATCACACAAGCCGCGCCAGCCGGCATGAATGGCAGCGACTTGACGGCCATTTTTGTCACACAACAATACCGGCAGGCAATCCGCAGTCAGCACAGCACAAACCTGATCCGGTTTCTGGCTGATAATCGCATCGGCTTCAATACCGGGCTGCCATTGCTGGCTGTCAATGACAATCGTTGAATGGGTTTGCTTAAGCCATAAAGGCTCAGCTGGTAACTGCGCAGCGGTTACCAGACGCTGACGATTTGCAGTCACATGTGCCGGCTTATCACCAACGTGGTCACCAAGATTCAGAGCGTCATAGGGTGGCAAACTGATACCGCCGAGGCGGGTGCTGATACAGGCTTTAACATTAACCGGTGCCGGCCACTCGGGCCGAATCAGCGAGTCAGTCATCGCAGCGTGGTACCCGCAAATAGTCCCGCCAGGCTGCGAACAGGTTTTCATCAACCGCAGCGCAGGTGGATCTTGGCGCCAAATCAAACTGGAATACCGGCTCGTTATGCAGCGTACAGGCAAAAGCGCCCGCCTCTTTGACAATCAATTGCGCCGCGGCGTAGTCCCATAAATGTTGTTGGGCATGTAAATACAAATGCGCTCTGCCAGCGGCCAGCCAGCATAATTCCAGCGCTATCGAACCGAGGCTGCGCTGAGAACCGTAAGGTTTTTCTTTGATAAGCCGGGCGGCAAGATTCGCTGGCAGCCGTTTAAAATCAATTAAAGCCAGCGATTGTGACAGCCCCAGACCGCTAACTTCGGCCTTGAGTCGCTGACCATTACACCAGGCGCCTTCACCGGCACTGGCCGTAAAACATTCATCTAAAACCGGATCATAAACCAGACCATGGCTGACTTGACCATGCTGGATAAGCGCCAGTGATACCGAAAAAAACGGCATACCGGCAGCAAAATTGCTGGTGCCGTCAATCGGGTCCAAAACCCACAGCGGGCTGTCGGTCTGCATCAGTTGCTGTTGCTGTTCAACAGACATTTCTTCACCGAGCATCACCGTGCCGGGATAAAAGCCGGTCAGTAAATCGCCCAGTTTTTGTTGTATTAACTGATCGGCAATGGTGACCACGCTGCCATCGGCTTTATAACGACGCTTGACCGCATTAAATAACGGCATCAACTCTTGCTGAACAGTCATCGTCAGCAGTTGTTGCAGCTGTGGTAAGTCGATATTCATGGGCAAAGTATAGCAGTCATTTTCAGCTGCTTATTCAAAGCCGGCGGTGCAGCCTGTAAACTGCATTATTCCTGTTCATAAATGCAGTTAATCATGCGAAGTTTGCGATTCTATTATGCCGGCCCTTATCTCTGGGACGGTGAGTTTGTCCTGCCGGAATCGGTGTTTCGTCATGCCGTGCAGGTGCTGCGTTTAAAAGCCGGTGCGGTCATCCAGTTATTTGATGGCGAGGGTCACGAATACAGCGCCGAGCTGACGCAGGTAGCCAAACGCGAAGCGTTGGCGAAATTAACCGGTGAAATCACTAATCACAGTGAGTCGCCATTAAAAGTGACTTTGTTGCAGGGCATATCCCGCGGTGAACGGATGGACTTTGCAATTCAAAAAGCCGTCGAACTCGGTGTACAACAAATTGTGCCGGTGATGACCGAGCGCTGTAATGTACAACTGGGTGGGGATCGTACCGAAAAACGCCGCGCACACTGGCAGGGCGTATTAATCAGTGCCTGCGAACAAAGTGGCCGGGCAGTGCTGCCTGAATTAACCGACATTATGGATCTGGAGACCGCGCTGGCGGGCTGTGATGCGGATTGCAAACTGGTATTGGATCCGCAGGCGCAGCAACATTTTAAAGCATTGAGTAAACCGTCATCGGTGGTCTTGTTGATTGGGCCGGAGGGCGGACTCAGTGACAGCGAAATTATGACAGCCGGTCAAAGCGGTTTTACGGCGATCCAGTTCGGACCGCGCATTTTACGAACTGAAACAGCGTCAGCCGCGGCATTGGCCATTGTGCAGGCCAACTGGGGTGATATTGGATGAGTGACAGTACCGTTGTGATGTTGATTTTGGCGCTAATCGCCTGGTTTTGGTGGGATAGCCGCGGCGCCGCTGAACATGCCACACGGGTCGCCAGACAATATTGTGAATCAATGAATGTCAGTTTTCTCAATGACACCGTCGCCTGGCAAAAAGTACGATTAAAGCGCAATTTAAAAGGCCGGATGACGCTGGAGCGCAGCTACTTTTTTGAGTTTGCCAGTGATGGCCAGCAGCGCTATCGTGGCGAAGTAGTGATGCTCGGCAAGCGGGTAAAATCTATCCAGTTAGATCCACACCGAATCGTTTAAGGAACAGCGTTATGGCAAACAAACTGGCATTGATAGTTGATGATTCGCGGGTGGCACGGCTGACTTTGAATAAAATTCTGCTAAGCCACGGTCTGAGCGTTATTGAACAAGACAGTGCCGAAGCTGCATTGCAATGGTTAGCCAGCCAGCATGAACTGCCGGATGTCATTTTTATGGACCTGATGATGCCTGGTATGGACGGCATCAGCGCCACTCGCCAGATTAAAAACAACCCCGATTTGCAGTCGATCCCGGTGGTGGTTTGCACCGGTAATGACAGTGAACTTGATAAATCTCAGGCCACTGCCAGCGGTGCCATTGCTGTATTGGCAAAACCGCCGGCCGCCGACACGGTCGCGCAGATCCTTGGCAATCTACCGGAAAGAACAGCTTTACAAGCCACCTCACAACAAGCAGAACCAGTCAGTGCGGCATTTGATGAAACAGCGCTGCTGGCACGTTTTCAGCAGCAACTGGAACAACAGTGGTTACCGCAATTACGCAGCGAAATCAGCCAGCAATTGGCGGCGCAAAGCCGGCAAACAGCTGATCAGCAACCGGCTGATTTGGAGGCGCTGAAACTATCGCTGCTACCGGACTTAAAACAAACACTGCAACAGACAGTCGACACCGCGCTGACAGATTTACGCCAGCGGGCAGCCAGTGATAACAGCCATATGCAGCAACAGGCTGCCAGCATTCTGGAACAGGCATTTCAAGGCTTTGATGTCATCGGCCAATGGCAAAATCGCCTGCAGGAACAGGCACAGGGCTGGCTGGCAAAACAAAAACTCGATGTGGAAGATGCGTTAACACAAAGCTTAACGCCGTTAATTGATGAAAAAATTCGCCAGCAGTTGTCAGCAGAGCTCAGTAAACAGTTACAAACCGAGTTATCACAGCAAAATGCCGCTTTGACCAGTCAGTTGCAAAGTCAGCGTGCCGAGCTGGAAATTGCCCAAAAACGCAATATCACACTGGCTTGGGCGGCAATCGGCATCGCGCTCGCCGCATTGATCATCAGTGTTATCTAAATGACCATCGACACAGCTGAGCTAACGCTGGATGAAGCGTTACAGCAGGCCGTGATGCTGCTGGGTGCCGGCAGTGATGCCCGCCATGAAGCAGAAATTTTGCTGTGTCATGTGCTGGATTGTTCGCCGGTTAAACTCTTGACCGGATCGGCGCAAATGCTGACTGCCGAACAACAAAGCCAGTTTCAGCAACTGCTGACCGCCCGTCAGACTGGCCAGCCGATTGCCTATTTACTGGGTCGGCGCGGATTCTGGGATCTGGAATTAACCGTCACCAGCGATACCCTTATTCCCCGGCCGGACACGGAATTGCTGGTGACATTGGCATTAGCAAAAATGCAAGCGCCGGCGCGCTGTGCTGACTTGGGCACGGGCAGCGGTGCGATTGTACTGGCGCTGGCCAAACAGCGGCCTGACAGTTTCTGGCTGGCCAGCGATTTTTCGATGCCGGCATTACAGGTTGCCCGTAACAATGCGCTGGTCAATCAGATCGGTAACGTCAGTTTTGTTTGCAGTGACTGGGCGACCATGCTGGCAACAAACAGTCTGGACTTGCTGGTGAGTAATCCGCCTTATATTGCTGATACAGATCCGCATCTGCTACAAGGTGATTTGCGCTTTGAACCGCGCACCGCGCTGGCCGCCGGGCCAGACGGTTTGGATGATATCCGGCAAATTATCGAACAGGCCGGCCGTGTGCTGAAACCCGGTGGTTGGCTGATGATTGAACATGGCTGGCAACAGTCGGCGGCGGTGCAGGCATTATTTGAGCAGGCCGGTTTTCAGGAGGTCAGCGACCATCGCGACTTTGGCGGTCAGGATCGGGTGGTTATCGGCCGCAGGCCACTGTCAGGTAAAATCAGCGTATGAATGATCAACAATTGCTGCGTTATAGCCGGCATATTTTATTGCCGCATATCGAATATGAAGGCCAGCAAAAACTCATCGATAGTCGCGTGATGATTGTCGGACTGGGCGGCCTCGGCTCACCAGTAGCGTTGTATCTGGCTGCGAGTGGTGTTGGCAAATTATTGCTGGCCGACGATGACCATGTTGAATTGACCAATTTACAACGACAAATTGTGCATCGCAGCGATGCCGTTGGTCACTTAAAAACTGATTCGGCAGCGGCGACGCTGAATCATCTCAACAATGAGATTGAGATAGAACTGATGGCGCAGCGGCCGGATGCCGAAACACTGCGCCGTCAGCTGGCTGACATTGATGTGCTGGTCGATTGTACGGATAATTTTGCCAGTCGTTTTTTGTTAAACCGGATATGTAAAGAGACGCTGACGCCGATGGTGTCAGCGGCGGCGATCCGCTGGGAAGGGCAGGTATCGGTGTTTGATCCGCGCCTGCCGGATTCGCCGTGTTATCGTTGTTTATATGATGAAAACGGCGCCGATACGCCGCAAAGCTGCGCTGAAAACGGCGTGTTGTCGCCGCTGTTGGGCTTGATGGGCAGTATTCAGGCGATTGAAACCATTAAATTATTAAGTGGCGCGGGCCAGACACTTACGGGGCGTGTCTTGATGGTCGATGCGTTAACACTGCAAATTCGCGAAATGCGCTTAAATCAGGATCCGGGCTGTCCGGTCTGTCATGGTTAGAAAGATAAATAGGCCCCAGGGAAAATAATATGACTGTAAAACAAACGGTGCGCCTGCCGCGCACGCTGGTGAACGATTTGTTACATCAGGCGCAGTTATCACCGAGCCGCGAAATTTGTGGTCTGGTGGGGCGCCGTGATGATATTTGCCAGTGTTATCCGTTGGAAACAGAGGATACCGACGCCAGCGTTTTATTTGCATTAAATGCCAGTGAGCAATTGTCAGCGCTGAAAACCCTGAAAGCGCAGGCGCAGGAGTTGTTTGCCATTTACCATTCGCATCCTGATGCACCGGCGTTGCCGGCCGTGACCGATGAAGATGTCGCTGATTTTCCGGATGCGCTGTATTTGCTGATTTCGCTCAATACCAAAGGTGTGTTGGAAATGCGCGGTTTTGACCGCCAGTCCGGCACACTGCAAGAGGTGGATTTGATTATATGAGTCAATATGACAAAGCGGCTTTGTTAAATGCCGCCGACATCGCACTCGCTAAAGCCCGTGATCTGGGTGCCAGTGCCGCCGAAGTCGGTGTCTCAAACAGCCATGGTTTATCGGTTTCAGTGCGTCAGGCCGAAATCGAAACGCTGGAACACAATAACGATACCGGTTTGGCTGTCACCGTTTATCTCGGCCAGAGCAAAGCCTCGGCCAGCACCTCGGATCTGCGCCCTGAAGCCATCGCTGAAACGGTTGCCATGGCCTGCAGTATTGCCAAACATACGCAGGCCGATGAATTTG
>FYBJ01000298.1_pt1 | contig 22434 bp, 20 predicted proteins | sample 1134611 | NCBI WGS metagenome assembly FYBJ01 (sample SAMEA104116008, study PRJEB20421) | marine metagenome | isolation source: marine | reverse complement strand
GCTCGACCCCGCGGCACCCGATGCGCTGGCCCCCGGCAAGCGGCCGCGCACGACGCTGACGCCGACCATCGTTCTGGATAGGGACGGGCGCGGTACAATGGCCTGCGGAACCCCGGGCGGGGACAAGCAGGATCAGTGGCAACTGGCCTTTCTCGTACGTCACCTGATGCAGGGGCTCTCGCCACAAGCGGCCATCGACGCGCCCGGCTTTTTCTCGTCGCACTGGCCCGACAGCTTCTTTCCGCGGCAGGCCTTTCCCGGGCGGCTGACCATCGAGGGCCGGATTTCAGCCGCGGCCGCCGCCGAACTGCGACGCCGCGGGCACGACCTGACGGCCGAGGCACCGTGGTCGGACGGCTATCTCAGCGCCAGCTGCGTGAGACCCGATGGCACATTGAGCGCAGCCGCCAGCCCACGCGGCCAGCAGGTCTATGCCGTCGGGCGCTGATCACGGATGCAAGCGGGGCGTGACGACCCACATTATCATCAATCCGCCTCAGACCGTGGTCAGATCGAAATCGTCCCAGGTGCTCCAATCCGTTCCGTCATTGGCACGCACCCACAGCGTTTGCGCCCCGGCAACCGCGTCGCCCCGGAACCAGATGTCGCTCAGATTGCTCGTGGTATAGCCTGTGGTGGCATCCACATACCCGCCGTCGGCCCACCAGCTGTTGCCGCCTATGTTGTCCCATATCTCGTAATTCGTCATCGTGTCGCCATCGGGGTCCGTGATGGACATCACATCCGACAAAAGCGTCCACTCCGAAACGCCGACCGTCTGATCCGCCACGGTGACCGTGGGCGGCGTGTTGCCCTGCGTGCTCAGTACGAAACTGTCCCAGTCGCTCCAATCCGTTCCGTCATTGACCCTGAGCCAGAGCGTCTGGTTGCCCGCGGTGCTGTCCCCACGGAACCAGATATCCGAAAGGTCGGTCGTCTGGTATCCGGTCGAGGCATCCACATATCCGCCATCCGCCCACCAGCTGTTGCCCCCTGGTTGTCGTAAATCTCGTAGTTCACCATCGTGTCCCCATCAGGGTCCGTCACATTCAGGACACCCGACAACAGCGTCCACTCGAGGATGTCGACCGTCTGGTCATCGACTGTGGCCGTCGGCGCGGTGTTGCCTTCGGTGATCAGAAGGAAATCATCCCAGCCGCTCCATTCGGTACCGTCATTTGCGCGCACCCACAGCGTTTGCGACCCGGCAACCGCGTCGCCCCGGAACCAGATGTCGCTCAGATTGCTCGTGGTATAGCCCGTGGAGGCATCCACATATCCACCATCGGCCCACCAGCTGTTACCACCCTGGTTGTCGTAAATCTCGTAACTGGTCATCGTGTCGCCATCGGGGTCCGTGATGGACATCACATCCGACAACAGCGTCCATTCGCTTTTGTCCACCGTCTGGTCGGGCACGCTGACGACCGGCGGTGCGTTCACGGACGTAACCAGCTGGAACTGATCCCAAGCGCTCCAGTTATAGCCGTCGCGAACCCGGACCCAGAGCGTCTGGCTGCTGTCCACGCTGTCGCCCTGGAACCAGATGTCGCTCAGGTTGCTGGTGATATAGCCCGCATTGGCGTCGACATATCCGCCATCGGCCCACCAGTTGTTGCCACCCTCGTCGTCCCAAAGCCAGTACTGCGTGATGGGATCGGTCTCGGCATCCGTCACCGACATCACGGTCGATAACAGCGTCCAGACACCGCCCGCCACGTTCTGGTCGGCGATCGTCACAACGGGCGGCGCGTTGTTCAATCCCATCAGGTCGACGGTCTGGTCACTGAACTGGGCGAATTCCACATCGTCCAGTTCGTCCACACCGTCGCTTCCCACCATGTCGGAAAAACTGAACCCGGTGAGGTAACTGCCGGTCACGTCATAATCGGCAAACGCGCCCGAGAAGATAGCGGTGTCGGTACCCGATCCCCCGTCCAAGGTGTCGTTGCCGTCGCCGCCCTCCAGGGTATCGCTGCCCGACCCGCCACGGATGTCGTCCGCATCTCCTCCTCCGAACAGGGTGTCACCCTGCGACCCGCCAAAGAGATCGTCCGACCCCGACCCGCCAAAAAGCGTGTCCGCGCCGCCGTCCCCCACAAGAGTATCGTTGCCGCCGCCCCCGGTCAGGATGTTCGTGTTGCCATCCCCCTCCAGCTGGTCGCCATTGCCGCTGCCCAGGATGTTCTGAAAATTCGTGATCGTATCGGTACCCGCACCACCCGTTTTCTGCGCGGCTGTGGTCGACAGCGACACATTCACCCCGCTCGTCGCCCCGGCATAGGACACGGTGTTTGAGGTTCCACCCCCGCCACCCAGCACGTCGTCCCCGTCGCCGCCCTCGATCATGTTGTCCACCGCGTCGCCCATCAGCGTATCGTCCATACCCGAGCCGATGATGTTCTCGACGTTGCGCACGGTGTCATTGCCAAAGCCCGTGGCCACGGCGTCATTGCTTCCATCCAGCTTCAGATCGATGCCCGAGCCCGAATTGATGAAGGTGACCGTGTCGATGTCATCCCCACCATCCAGCAGGTCATCCCCCGCCATGCCGTCCAGCGTGTCATCCCCGCCCAAACCAAAGAGCGTGTTGCCGGACCCGTTTCCAAGCAACTGGTCCGCATTTCCTGATCCTTCGAAAATCTCGAACCCGCTGATCACGTCGCCCGTGGCATCACCACCGGTGAAAGAATTGGTGGCCAGGTTGATCGTTACGGCTGAGGCCGACCCTGCATAGGACAGAATATCCTGGCTCCCGCCACCGCCATCCAGCGTATCCGCCCCGGCACCACCTTCGATCCTGTCGACCATGCTCGTCCCGGTGATCGTCTCGGCATCCGCGTCGCCGTTGATCTCCACCCGCTCGCCCTGCCCGCCCCAGCCAATGAAGGTCCAGCCCGACAGGTCCAGTATAGTGTCGCTGCTCATGTCGATCTGGATGATCTCGGTCGAGCCGGTCACGTTATTGCCATCCACCAGCAGGTTGGTGGCATATTCCGCCCCGGTCGAGGTATGCTCATTCCCGCTCAGCCGCAGCCTGACGTCCATGTCGCTGCCGACCGCGGCGAACTCGATCTCCGCGATCGACGTCACATCGACGGAAAACATGTCGAAAAAGTCGCCATCCGCCTGCGTCTGGATCAGCAGCCTGTCATTGCCGCTGCCCGAGAAGATGTTGTCGAAGGCCGAGATATTTGTCGGGTCATCCACGATGAACGTGTCGTCATCGGTGCCGCCAAACAGCAGGTCCCGACCCGCGCTGAAGTAAAGCGTGTCGTTGCCGCCCCCGCCATAGAGGCTGTAGGTCGTCCCGCTGTCCGGACCGCCCCGCGCCTGGTCGTTGCCGGACCCGAAGTTCACCCGCTCGATCCCGCTGATGCTGAGCGCAGTACCGCCGCTCGTGCCCGTCCCTGCCGACAGGTCGATGCCCCATCCGACCGCCGTCAGGCTCAGGTCAAGCAGATCCGTTCCCGTGCCTCCGATAATCGTGCTGCTGCCGCCATCGTTGCCCTGGATGAACACGTCATCCCCGGCACCGCCGTTCAGACCGTCATTGCCGGAACCGCCATCCAGCGTGTCGTTGTCATCGCCACCATAGAGCTCGTCGTCGTCGGCACCACCATAGAGTTCATCATCTCCATCGAGACCGTTCAGCGTGTCGTTTTCCTCGAATCCGTTGATCGTGTCGTCGAAATTGCTGCCATCAATGAAGTTGGCTTTGAAGTCGCCGTTGAACACTGGCATGGATTTCCCCCCGGAAACGGGCATTTCTAGAATGGTAGTTTCAAAAATTATTGCGGTAATTTAACGTTCCGACTGCCAAAAAACGAATATTATCAGGTTTTCAACCATTGCGCGAAACCCCCTGCACCACCCTTCCGACCCTCACCGGATCGGCTCTTCCCGGGATCATGATCGGCGGGTGTCGTGGCTGACCTTGTCAAAAGCCTCAGGCAGGCGGGCATCGCCAAGCACAAGGCGGGCGAATTCAAGGCCGCCCTCGCCCTCTATGCGCGCGCAATGGCCTTTGCCCCCGATGACGCCGAAACCCTGACCAACATGGGCGTCATCCTGCGCCAGACGAAACAGTTCCACGAGGCGCTGGCCCTGCAGCGCCGCGCCATCGGGATCGCACCTGAAAATCGCGCAATCCGCGTCAACTGCGCCAATATTCTTGAGGATACCGGCCATCACGACGAGGCCGCAGACCTGCGCCGATCGCTGCTGGAGGACGAGCCCAACTCGTCGCCGAACCAGGCGTTGCTGGCGCGTAGCCTGCGCAATGCGGGCCGCGTGGACGAGGCGCGCGCGCTGCTCGATACCTATCTTGCCGGGGACGATCCCGGTCCCGAGCTGCGCCTCGAACACGGGATTCTTCAGTTGTCTTGCGGTCACTACGCCGAAGGCTTCCGGCACTACCTCGCCCGGCGCGAGGCCAAGCTGGTCGATCTCCCCGAGGTCAACCTGCCGCGTTGGACAGGGCAGCCGCTGAAGGAAAAGCGCGTTCTCTTTCTGCCCGAACAGGGGATGGGCGACACGATCAACTTCGTTCGCTTCCTGCCCTATCTCAAGGAACGCGGCGCCGAGGTGCACCTGATCACGCGGCCCCCCATGCACCGCCTCCTGCAAACTCTGCCCGAGGCGGATGCGGTTCTGTCCGAGCCCGTCAAGGGTGCGGGGTATCACTACTGGACCAGCGGACTGGACGTGCCGGTGGACTACTTCCACTTCCGCGATGACGTGCCCCCACCCTTGCGCCCCACGCCACCTCAGGACAGCCGAAAACGGGCCGGGATGTTCACAGCGGCACATGCTGACAGGTTCAAGGTCGGTTGTGTCTGGCATGGTGCGGAAGGCTATGATCGCAATGCCATGCGTTCCATGCCTCATGGGCTCATGCGGGAACTTGCGGAGGTTCCCGGAGTTCAGCTCTTTTCGCTCTACAAGGGTCCGGCGCTGGATGCCTATCTCGCAGATGGCAGCGCCGCGACCATGCTCGATACCGCCAGCACGGATCGCGACCTGGCCGACTGCGGCGCGATGATCGAGGCGATGGATCTGATCGTCACAATCGATACCGTGACCGCCCATATCGCCGGGGCGCTTGGCAAACCGGTCTGGAACCTGCTGCATTGGGAGCCGTTCTGGCTTTACGGCCCCCGGGGCGACACGACGCCATGGTATGACACCATGCGGCTGTTCCGCCAGACCACGCCGTTTGACTGGAGCGACGTGATGGCCGAGGTGCGACGCGACCTGACCAAGCTCGCGGCAGAATTCGCACGGGAGCGCAGCACATGAAAATCCTCGCGCCGCTTTCGGTGGGCGACGTGCTTGACCGGCTCAGCATCCTGGCGCTGAAACGCGCGCGCCTGACCGATCCCGCACAGCGGGCCAATGTCGAGACCGAGCACGCAGCACTCAGCGCCGCCGCCATCGACGTGACCGGCCTCGACGATCTGCGCGCCGCGCTCGACGAAGTGAACGGCGCGCTCTGGGACGTGGAGGACGACCTGCGCCGCTGTGAAGCGGCTGGCGATTTCGGCGAGGCGTTCGTGGCGCTCGCCCGTTCGGTCTATCGCCTCAACGACCGCCGCGCCGCGATCAAGCGCGAGATCAACCTGGCCTCCGGCTCGGTTCTGATCGAAGAAAAATCCTATGGGAACGAATGACCTACTTACGCTTCCTGGGCGTCAGGAGATGCGTCGGCCGACGCTCTTCTGCGGTGCGGAACATTGAAAAGGTCTGGCTGACATAATTCACGGTGCCGGCGATCATATCGAGATATTCCATCAGTTCGGGCGTCTTCTCGGCCTCGACCAGCACGATCGGGCGGTCCTGGGGCACGGTCTCGAACTGGGCATAGAACAGCGGTTCGCCCCGCCGCAGCACCAGCGGTTTGGAGATGTCATGCCACTCGAAAGCCCACATCAGAGGCCGCGGCCAGACATGGATCGGGAACCGGCCGGCAAAGATCGTGCCGGGCAGCGGGTCGTCCCGATAGTGCAGGAACGGCGCCAACTGATTGAGATAGACCGGCGCATCCGACACAAAAGTGTAGGGCAGCGCAAGTTGCAGCATGGGGCGTTCCGGGTGACGCCATTCTGGCTCCTTGGTCAGGTGGATGAACTCGCCCAGCCGACTGGCGCGGATGTTGCTCTTGTCCCCGCCCAGCACGCGCAACAGCGCCTTGCCATCCTCGCCCCGCTCGAACCCCAGCGCCACGTCGATGGGACAGCAAATTTCGAACAGCCTCGCCTCCAGCGCCAGCACCGCAGGACAGCGAGAGGCGGACTTGGCATGTTTCGCGCTCAGCTCCGCCGACCGTACCCGGCGCGGCGCATCGTAGATGATCGCGGACTTGACGTTGTTGAGAAACCAGCCAACCGTGACCGGGCCGGTGCCGTCATCGGATGTCGGATCATCGACCGTGATGTTGATCTGCAAGAGGCATCCTTTCGGGGTCGGTTCCGTCTTAACGCTATCCACCGCCCTTGAAATTGCAAGGGATTTTGGGCGGAGCGACCATTGTCGCACATCGAACACAATGTCGAGAATCTGATCGGCCTCGCCTGTTCCGGATGCGCCAGGAGATCGAATCTATTGAACGAACATTCAATGGCGCTCTAAGATAATCCCTGAAAGTCTATGAAAGGACAGGCGCATGAAACCGATCCAGCCCCACGAGCGCAAGGTGGCCAATATCCATGACGAGGCCGCATTCCAGGTCTACGACCCCACGGGCGAGCGCGAGACAGGCACCTCGTTCATTCAGCTCAACCCCGACGCGCCGCGCGATGTGGGCTTCTACATCTACCGCATGGCACCGGGCGCGCGCTCGACGCCGCATATGCATGGCGGAGCCGAGGAGTTTCTGATGGTCGAGGGCGAACTCATCGACAATGACGGCACGGTCTACAGGGCGGGCGATGTGGTCTGGCTGGCCGGCGGGACCGAGCACACGTCGCATACCGAGACCGGCTGCATTGTCGCGGTCTACGCCGAAGCCGAAGAAGCGCCGCCGCAAGGGTGACGGCGGGCAGGCATCCCGCGCGACCTCGGCTGGGCGGTGAGATCCGCTGCGATGGTCGAGCGGGCCACGCCGGGCGGCATCACGTGCGGCATTCGACTGAGTACTCTCTTTGGGGAAGGTCGGGCAGAACGACTGCGCACCGGTAGGGGCATTTGAAAATGGTGCGCCCGGCCTCAAACCTGTTCAGGATCAAAGCGGGCCGTCGTTCATCAGGGACACTTCACCCACTGTAAGACGACTGTACCAGCCGCGTTCCCGCCGCGGTTTGCCATCCCACTTTCGCGCCTTTCTTGAGATACGCCGTTTCGCCAGTGCCAAAGACATGCGCCGTATCCCCCTCGGTCACTGTCAGTTCACCGGCCAACACGTGGATCAGGCTGTGCGCAGTGATCGCCAGCTCCGGCACCCGCGCCTCGGCACAGGTGCGCACCGTGACCCGCATGGTGCCCGCCGCATTGACAAAGGCAGTCTGCGCGGCCTCGACATTCGCGCCCGCGGATATGCCCGACAGATCCGGTTTGGTCACCCGTTCCAGAGACGCATTGGCGCCGTCCTCGGGCACCGGCCCATCCAGGATCATGAAGAACTTGCGCACATATCCGGGCTGCTTCCACTGGCATTTCAACCCCTTGGGGATCACGAATGCTTCGCCGACATTGGTCGTCACCTCGCTGCCATCGGGCATCATCATGGTGACCGACCCTTCGATCAGCCACATGAACTCATCGACCGGGTAGTGACCCATGTGATCGTCAAAAGCCGTGCAATCCCAGACACCTGCCAGGTATCCGTCGGCCTCGATCTCGTGATAGGTGTGCCCGTGCTGCACTGGCGTGCCGCTGGCCAGATCATCGGGGTTCATCTCCTCCCACCGTTCCAGCACGCCGGGGCCGTTGATGTCAAAGCGGATCACGTTGTTCTTGCTCATGTCGTTGCTCCCTTTTCCAAATCGTCTTCATGCCAGCACAGAAACACCGAATTGGTGATCTGCCGATACATCCGGATGTGGCTGTCCGTACCAGGTTTCAGCCGCGCCTCGATATGTGCATAGGCCCGGTCCATCTGTTCCCGGTCGCGAAATTCCATGATCGAGAAACACTGATGCGTACGCGCGTCGTCGGTGTCCATCGGTGTGTCGCGCACCCGCGTCCCGGGCTGGCTTGCGGACAGGATCAGGTCCGCCGCATGAAGCTCTTCCAAAAAGGCGGCATAGCTGAACCTGAAGTCACTCCAATCCACCCCGGGCCTGAGGTCAAAGGCCGAAAGCATCCGGATCACAGCGCCCATCCCACACGCATCCCCTCCAGCACCGCCTCTTCCACCGTGCGCACCGCCAGGCAATCCCCGATCACATGCACCTCTTTGTCCCAATCTTCCAACGCCTCGGCAAGGCCCGTTTCCGAACGATGCCCCATGGCCGTGACTACCGTGTCGACGCGCTCAAGGATCACCGGCTCGCCACTCAGCACATGCTGGAAATAGGCCGTCTCCGCGTAAACACCGAAAAACCGCAGATGCGGGTGGATTGCGACCCCCAGGCGATGCAGCACGCCCAGCCACGCATCGCGCGCATATTGCGGTATACTCTGCCCGGCCATCTGCCCGTTCACGGCCAGCTGTACATGACAGCCGTCGCGCGCCAGCTTCTCGGCCAATCCAAGCCCGACCCAGTCACAGCGCCAATCGGCGATCACGGCCCGGGCACCGACATTCGCGCGGCCTTCCAGCACCTCCCATGCGTCCACCACATGCGCCTCGCTCGCGCCTTCGATCCCGGGGCGATAGGGCGTGGCACCCGTGGCAAGGATCACCGCATCATGGTTCGCGGCCTCGATTCCGGCACGGTTCATGACACTGCCCAGATGAACCTCCACCCCGGCCCGCGCCATCTCGTGGGTCAGGTTCGTCGTGACCCCGCCAAACTCCGCCCTCCCGGGCAGCGCCTGCGCCAGGTTCACCTGCCCGCCCAGCCGCGACGCAGCCTCGTGCAGAACGACCTCATGGCCACGCTGTGCCGCCACCGTCGCGGCCTTCATCCCCGCCGGACCACCGCCCACGACCATCACACGGCGCGCCCGCGTGGCGGCCACCATCGTGCCATACTCCCTCTCCCGCCCGGTTTCGGGCCGCTGGATGCAGGAAATGGGATAGCTGTTCAGCATATGCCCGATACAGGCCTGATTGCAGGCGATGCAGGCGCGGATGTCGTCCAGCCGCCCCGCCTGGGCCTTGGCGGGCATCTCGGGGTCAGTGATCAGCGCGCGGGTCATCCCGCACATATCCGCCTGGCCTGCGCTCAGCACCGCTTCGGCGATCTGCGGCTGGTTGATCCGGCCCGCCACGAAGACCGGCACGTCCACCCGCGCCCGGATCGCAGCGGCCAGAGGCGCGGTGTAGCCAGCCTCGAAATGCATCGGCGGCACGATATGGGTCGAGCCCGCCAGGCCCGCGGATGTCCCTGCCGCCACATTCAGATAGTCCAGCACGCCGTCTCTGGCCAATGACCCGGCGATGTCCAGCACCTCGGGCTGCTCCAGCCCGTCATGGTCCTTCTCCTCGCCCGAGAGGCGAATGCCCACGACCATCTCGTCGCCCGCGCCCCGGCGCACGGCGCGGATTACCTCGCGCACGAAGCGCATCCGGTTCTCGGGATCGCCTCCATACGCATCCGTCCGGAGATTCACCCGTGGGTTCAGGAACTGTCCCAACAGATAGCCATGGCTCGCGACCACCTCGACCCCGTCGAGCCCCGCCTGCCTGAGCCGCCCCGCCGCCGCACCGAAACCCTCCACGATTTCGGCAATCATCTCGGTGCTCATCGCCCGTGGCATTACGTGAAACCGTTCGTTCGGCACCATCGACGGCGCCCATGCCACCGCATGGGTGCCATCGGCCGCCAACGTCATCTCGCGGCCCGGATGGGTGAGCTGACCGAAGACTTTGCAGCCATGCGCATGACAGGCCTCGGCGATCCGGGCATAGCCCGGGATGCAGGCATCGTCATAGGCCCTGATGGCAGGCCGGCCGCTATCGCCCGAAGAATGCGCCCGTGCCGCCTCGATGATGATCAGCCCGGCCCCCCCCCGTGCGCGGGCCTCGTGATAGGCCACCATGCGTACGGAAGGCAGACCATCCTCAAGCATCACCGTCATGTGCCCGGTCGAGAACACACGGTTGCGGATCACGTGCCCACGCAGCCTCAGGGGCGAAAAGAGCGTGTTCAACTGTCCCTCCATGCGCCTCCCTCACTCGGCCCCGGCGCTGTCCCGATCGCTCAACGCCTCGCGCAGCTTGCCCAAACCCTTCTTGCGATTGTCACAGCTGGTGCATTCGTACTCCTGCGCCGCCTCCTCGGGGTGCGGGGCCGACGTCCACCAGACTATGGCCCCGGCGATCATGATCACCACAAGTGCAAGAAGGCCTGCCGGTCTCATGCTGTCCCCGTCTCAATATAGCGCCGCATCGGAGCCGCGCTGTCGGGTTGCCCCTCGTCTTCGAGGTCCAGATAGGCGATTGCCGCCACCTCGTGCGCCGTCAGCACCCTGAGCGCGGGCAGGTCCCCGGGCGGGGCCATCGCCTCGAGCCCTTCAAAGTCATCCATGTAGGCCGGAAAGCTCCTGCGCCACTCCGCGATCAGCGTTGCGTAATCCTTGGTCACCTCCGCAGCCGAGGCGCGGCCCGAGGCCTGAAGCTCTGCGGCCGGGCTCGGGGTCAGCCCATATTTGCGCAACAAGGGCGCAACGGACGCTGCCGCCACCGCCTCGACCTGCGCCATCAGGCGCATGTTCTCGCGCTCGTCGGGGTCGGTCAGCCGCTCGGCAATGGCGTCGAAAAATGCTTCTCCCTCGATCTCTTCCTCGTAGTAGAGTTGCAGCGTTTCCAGATACTTGTCCGTTGCCTGCGCCATCGCTCCTCTCCTTTCAATGCCGCAGATGGGCGCCCTCTGGGGTCTGCCCCACATCCACGCGGTCATGTTTGAGCGGCTCGTCCATGTCCACTACCGTATCCAACTCGCGCGCATAGCGGTGGCCTGCATAAACCGCCGCCGCGATGATCGCCGGGGCCTCGCAATCGCCGATCCGCGCGAGGGTGAAAGGCAGCCGCTCCGCATCCCCATCCACACTGGCCAGCAAGTCGTGATAGAGCCCATCGACAGGCCGCCGCGCCGTGACCATCACGACCGAACTGCAGGGGACCTGCCGTTCCTCCCGGGAGTATTCACAGCGCATCGTCGCCATTTTTCCAACATAACCGGTCAGCGCATGGCTGGTCTCGATCCGAACGCCCAGCGCCATCAGATGCGCGCGCACGCGCCACCGCTCTGACGTCTTTCCGGCCCATTGCGACACCATGTCGGACGGTGTGCAGAGCGTCACGTCAAACCCTTCGGCGCGCAGCTTCTCGGCGACCACACCGCCCATATAGTAGCCGTCCTCGTCATAGACCAGAACTGGCCCGTCGGCGGGCAGTGTGCCAGCCATGATATCATCCGGCGTGAGCAATTCGGTCTCTGATCCCTCCTCCACAACCGGCATGAAAACCTCTCCGTCATAGCGGTCGCTCCGCCATCTCGCGCCGGTGGCGATGACCACGTGGTCGGCCTCCACGGCCATGACCTCTTCCACGCCCATCCCGCTCTCGCGAAAAATGTCGACATTGACCATCTCCAGTATCTGCTGTTCGCGGTAATCCCGCACGCGAGCATATTCACTCAGACCCGGAAGGGTGCTCTCACGGCTGACCCGCCCGCCGATTTCCCGCGTAGCCTCGGCGACCATCACGTCATAGCCGCGCACGCCCAGCGCCCGGGCCGCCTCCAACCCTGCGGGGCCTGCCCCGACGATCAGAACCTTGCCCTCACCGCCCTTTTCGTGCATCCGCTCCGGGTGCCAGCCCTTGCGCCATTCCTCACCCATCGTGGGGTTCTGGGTGCAGCGGATCGGCGTGCCGGTGCTGTCGCCCGCGTAACAGATGTTGCAGCCGATGCATTCGCGGATTTCGCTCAGCGCCCCGCGCTCGATCTTCGACGGCAGGAACGGATCGGCAATCGAGGGCCGTGCGGCCCCGATGAAATCCATCACCCCGCGCTTCAACTGGCTGACCATCGCATCGGGCGAGGTAAAGCGCCCCACTGTGACCACCGGCTTGGACGTCACCGATTTGACGTAATTCACATAAGGTTCAAGCGCACCATCGGGCGTGAACCGCGACACGCCCATCTCGACGCCGTAATCGGCAATGTTCACATCCCACAGGTCCGGCAACTCGGCCATCATCTCCAGCATGTCCTGGCGCTCGCCCCGGATCGGCACACCGTCCTCGCCGATTTCTTCATCGGCGGCCCAGCGCACCGCGACAGCACAGCGATCCCCGACTGCCTCCCTGGTCTCTTCGATCAGTTCCCGGATCAGCCGCGTCCGGTTCTCGAGCGAGCCGCCATATTCGTCGCCGCGCTGGTTGATGCGTGGGCTCAGGAAATTGGCCAGAAGATATGTATGCGTGCAATAGACATAGACGATGTCGAACCCGGCATCCCGCGCCCTCAGAGCCGCCTTGCGATGCCAACGCCGCAGGTTGCGGATGTCAGTCTTGTCCATGACCTTTGTCTGAAACGGATGCCCAACTGCGTTGGGCACGCTGTCGAGGTCCATGGATACCAGCCGGGTCATCAGGTTCGCACTGCGATGGCCCGAATACCACAACTCGGCACCGGCCAACGCGCCATGCTCGTGCACCGCGTCGGTCATCAGGCGATGCGCACGGACGTCGCTCTCGTTCCACAGGCTCGCGGATGGGGTCGGCAGGTCATCCGATGAAGGATGGATCGAGTTGTACTCGGTACACACCACGCCCCAGCCGCCCTCGGCCTTGACCCGGCGCATCTCGGCCAGTGTCCGGGGCCGCATATGGCCCATGCCCGTGCAATGGGGCACCTGGTAGAAACGGTTCTTGGCCGTCACCGGCCCGATCTGCATCGGCTGGAACAGGATGTCGTAGCGCGGGTCGCGCATCATGTCGTCGCGGGGCACGTCAGGGTCCTCCGGGGAAATCGTCAGAAAGCTTAAGAAGTTCGCGCCTAAACGGCACGGTATCGGGATCGATCTGGCTGCCCAGTTCGCGGGCGGCCTTGTGTCCGGCATGGACCGCTGCCGCGATGGTCGACGGGGCCAGCCCGTCACCGATGCGGATCACGCCGGGGCGGGTACCCTTCAGAGCGTGATAGAGCGCATCCTCGGGCGTGCGCATCGTTACCAGCACCACCGCATCGCAGTCGCGCGTCATCTCGCGCCCGGTATAGCCACAGGCCAGCGTCACCTGGCCCGCGTGCACCGCGCTCAGGTTGTGGGTGACGATCACCTCTACCCCCATCCTGATCAGGCGCGCCTGGATCACGTGCTGTTCCAGCGTGTTATGCGTCCAGGCCGAGACCTCGGCAGCGGGCGTCACCAGAGCGACCTGATGGCCATCCTCATGCAGCTTTTCCGCGACAAGCCCGCCCAGGTAGAAATGATCGTCGTCAAAGACGATCACCGGCCCCTCGGGCGCGGCCCCGCCCATGATGTCATCCGGCGTCAGCACCCTGGCCGCATCGGCGATCTTGATCCCGGTCGGGTTCTCGCGCCCCACGCCCGTCGCTACCCACTTGGACCCGGTGGCCAGGATCACATGATCCGGGTCGAGCTCGTCCACCATTTCGGGTGTCACATCGCTTTCGAGATATAGGCGCACATTGGGCATCTGGCTGATCCGCCAGGTGCGGTGATCCACCACCCTCCCCCATTCGGCCAGCCCCGGCAATCGCCGCTCGTCCACCAGCCGACCCCCGGCTGCCGAGCCACGATCCGCCAGCGTCACCTCGTAGCCGCGCTGCCCCAGCGCCCGCGCGGCCTCCAGCCCCGCAGGCCCCGCACCGACGACCAGAACGCTCTGGTCGGCATGGCGCCTTGCAATCCGCTCGGGATGCCAGCCGCGGCGCCACTCCTCGCCCATTGTGGGATTCTGCGTGCAGCGGATAGGGACAAAACTGTGATCCCCCGAGACACAGATATTGCAGCCAATGCACTCGCGAATATCCTCGATACGACCTTCCTCGATTTTCTTCGGCAGGAACGGATCGGCAATCGACGGCCGCGCGGCCCCGATGAAATCCACCACGCCGCTCTTGACCAGTGACACCATCGCATCGGGCGAGGTGTGCCGGCCCACGCCCACCACCGGCCTGGTCGTCACCTGTTTGACGAACCGGATATAGTCGTCCTGAAACCCGGAGGGCTTGAACCGCGATGTCGCGCTGTCGTGTTCCCAGCCCGAGATGTTCACGTCCCACAGGTCCGGGTCCTCGGCCACCATCTCGATCAGCTCGCGCCCCTCGGCCTGGCTGGTGAAACCCACTTCGCCCATCAGCTCGTCGACGGCAAAGCGCACGGCCACAGCCATAGTGTCTCCCACCGCGTCCCGGGTGTCGGCCAGCACCTCGCGGAAGAGCCGCGCGCGGTTTTCCAGGGACCCGCCATACTCATCCGAACGGCGGTTGCGATAGGGCGACAGGAAATGCGACATCACGCTCAGCTGATGCCCGATATAGACATAGACCAGGTCAAAGCCCGCATCCTGCGCGCGCAAGGCTGCCGTCCGATGCCAGCGCCGCATGTCGGCAATGTCGGATTTGTCCATCGCCCGCACCTGCAATGGATCATGGGTCGCAACCGGCATGTGCGATGGGCCCATCGGCACCATCCGGCTGTAGCGGTTCGCGGACATCAACCCGGCATAGTTCAGCTCTGCCCCGGCAAGGCTCCCGAATTCGTGAATGGCTTCGCACATGCGCGCGTGCACCGGAATGTCCGCCTCGTCCCAGAGCCGTCCGCCGGACCACGGCGAATGATCCGCCGAAGGATGAATTTCCATCTCTTCGGTACACACCACCGCCCACCCGCCCTCGGCCTTGGTGCGGCGCATCGCGGCCATCGAGGACGGATAGGCCCGCCCCATCCCGTTGCAATGGGGTACCTGGTAAAACCGGTTGCGCGCCGTCACGGGACCGATCTTCACCGGCTCGAACAGAATGTCATACCTTGGGTCACGAACCATACCGACTACCCACCGCACGCGGGCCCGGGGCTGGCCTCGATGTGACGGGGAAAGGTCCGCGCCAGATAATCCCGGATGCGCGCCTTCGCATCCTGACGCGAAAACTGGCCTGGATACATCAGGATGTTGAGGCAGAACCCGTCATAGAGTCCCTCAAGCGTGTCCGACACATGCCGCGGGTCCAGACCTTCGTAGCCGCCCGCCTCGATGATCTCCTGGCAGAGCCGCGTCGAGATGGTCCAGCGTTCGTCATCTATTTCGGTCATCAGCTTGCGATAGGCCGCGCGGTAGCCGGCCTCGCCATAGAACCCGAACCAGACGGCCAGTTTTTTACGGTTGCAGATATTGGGCTGATAATGAGCGTCTACAATGGCCAGCAGCCGCGCCTCGGGGGCGGAACCGGCCGCATCATGGGCCTTGCGCCACTGGGTCCGGTGCTCATCCGCAACAAAACGCAGGGTTTCCTCAAAGAGGTTTTCCTTGTTCTGAAAATGGAAATTCACGATGCCCAGTGACAGGCCCGCGATCCCGGTGACAGTGGTCATGGTCGTGCCGGAAATGCCGTGTTTGGCAATCGACTCAATCGTGGCTTCGATCAACTGCCTGCGTCGCACCTCTCTGGAGGCCGTCCGACCCGTTGTCGTTCGGGGCTTGCCCGTGCTGTCCGAAACAGAAGCCATTCAGCCTGCTTTCCAATCCAAAAAGGCCGCCGCTGTCACCCGGCGTCCAGAACCACCACGGCACCGTCATCCCAGCTCAGCCAGACCTGATCGGTCTCCTTCGGGCCACGGCTGTCCAGGCTTTCGTTCTGCGAGGACACGGCAACCGGTTTCACGGTACCGCCAATCTCGATGAAGTAATGGCTGCGCTCGCCCAGATAGGCTGCGTTGACAACGTTGCCGTCGGTGGCATTCAGGCCGTTGTCCGGCTGTTTGTCCGTCAGGCTCAGCTTCTCGGGCCGGATTGCCACCTGCACCTTGTCGCCCGGTGCAAAATGCCGCGTGCCGGTGTTGCTGCGCACCGCGCCCAGACCTGCGGTATCCACTACCACGTCCGCGCCTCTGGCTTCTTTCACCACGCCATCGAAGAAATTCATCGTCCCGATGAAGGATGCCACCTCGCGACTGATGGGGCGCTCATAGAGGCCAGAGGGCGTGTCCAGTTGCAGGACATGACCCCGCGCCATGACCGCGATCCGGTCCGACAGGGTCAGCGCCTCCTCCTGGTCATGGGTTACGAAGACGAAGGTGATGCCCACCTGCCGCTGCAACGACCGCAGTTCCAGCTGCATCTGCTCGCGCAGCTGCTTGTCAAGCGCTCCCAAGGGTTCGTCCAGCAAGAGCACCTTGGGCCGCAGGATCAGCGCGCGGGCCAGTGCGATCCGCTGCCGCTGCCCGCCGGACAGCTCATGCGCCTTGCGATCACCATATTCGGGCAGCGCAATGAGATCGAGCATCTCGTCCACCATCTCGTAACGCTTGGCTTTGGGCAGCTTCTGCTTGCGCAGCCCATAGGCGATGTTGTCGCGCACGTTGAGATGCGGGAAGATCGCGTAGCTCTGGAATACCATGTTGACCGGCCGCCTGTGTGGCGGCACCGAGGACATGGGCTGCCCGTCGATGAAAATCTCGCCATTCGTCGGGTTCTCGAACCCCGCCAGCATCCGCAGAAGCGTGGTCTTGCCACAGCCCGACGAACCCAGCAGGGAGAAAAACTCGCCATGGCCGATTTCCATCGAGATATTGTCGATCGCCTGGAACTTGCCGAAAAACTTGTCGACATTCTGGATCGAGATGAATGCACTATCGCTCATTTGATCTTCTCACCTTCAACTGCGGCAAAGGCCGCGTCCTTGTTGATCCACTGGCCGATGAACACGATCACGAAGGATGCTGCGATGATCAGCGAACTCAACGCCAGAACCGAGGGGAATTGCTGCGGAAACCGCAACTGGCCCCAGATATACATGGGCAGAGTCGCTTCGGTGCCGTTGAGAAAGAACGCCATGATGAACTCGTCGAACGACACCGTGAAAGTCAGCAGCAGACTGGCCAGGATACCCGGGAACACCACCGGAAAGGTCACCCGCCAGAAGGTCCACCAGCCATTTTCGCCGAGATCCGCGCTCGCCTCCTCGATGGATTTGTCGAAGCCCTCGAACCGCGGCAGCAGCGTGGCGATCGAAAAGGGCAGGCAGATGATGATATGCCCCACCGTGACCGTGTAGAGGCTCAGAGGAACGCCCATCCGGCTGAACAGCACCAGCAGCGAGACACCGAAGATGATGCCCGGCACCACCAGCGGCAGCATGATGAAGCCCACCACCGGCGTTTTGCCCGGAATGCGGTAGCGCGAGATTGCCTTGGCCGCAAAAATGCCCAGCGTGGTCGAAAAGATGGCCGCCGCGAACCCGACCCTGAGACTGTTGCCGAAGGCCTGCCAGACCGCATCGCGCTGCCACAACTCGACATACCAGTTCGTGGTGAAGCCCTGAAGCGGGAACCGCACATAGAGGGAGTCGTTGAAACTGAAGAGCGGCAGAAAGAGGACCGGCACATAGAGAAAGATGAGAAACAGAACCGCATAAACCTGCAAGGGCCGGTTCGGGCGGTTGATGTAGGATTTCTCGCTCATACGATCTTCCTCTTCACGAACCAGGTCAGCGCCATGAAGGCCAGTGCCGTCGCGGCGATCAGCAGCATCAGCACGATCGACAGCGTGGCGCCCATCGGCCAGTTGTTCACCGGGCCGAACTGGATCTGCACGAAGTTGCCGATCATCAGCCCGTCAGGCCCGCCCAGCAGCGCCGGAGTGATATAGTCGCCCGTAGTCGGAATGAAGACCAGGATGCTCGCCGCGATGACCCCCGGAAGCGACAGCGGAAATGTGATGCGGAAGAATCGCGCAACCGGCCCGTCGCCCAGGTCCGTGGCCGCCTCCAGCAGGGATTTGTCGATCTTCTCCAGGCTCACATACATCGGCAGGATCGCGAACGCCGCCCAGGCATGGGCCAGCGTGATCACCACCGCGTTGGGAGAATAGAGAAGGAACTCCAGCGGCGCGTCGATCCAGCCGAGACCAAGCAGGCCGGAATTGATCACACCCTCATAACCCAGCACGACCTTCCAGGCGAAAACCCGCAGCAGATAGCTGGTCCAGAAGGGCAGCGTCATCAGCACGATCCACATCATCTTGTTCTTGTGGACGTGAAACGCGACGTAGTAAGCCATGGGATAGGACAGAACGACGGTCGCCACCGTGGCCCATCCCGATATCCAGAAGGACCGGGCCAGAAGGGTGCCATAGACCGGCTGCTCGACCACGTCGCGGTAGTTTTTCAGCGTGGGGTCGGTGTTGAACTCGAACCCCACCGGTGTCCAGAAACTGATCGTAACCAGAATGGCAAAGGGCAGCACGATCCCGATCACCATCACCAGCAGCGTCGGCATCAAAAGCGCATATCCCTTGGCCGCGTCACTGCGTTGTAGCAGCCCGGCCAATCCGCCGCGTCCGGGCGTCGGGCGGGCTGCAGACCGCGTCACGGTCGCATTGGTGTTGGTCATCGCGAAACCCCTTCTGTCAGATGATCGCACCTGTCTCGCACGCGATCCGGACCCCGCCCTTTGTCGGGGGGCGGTGTCAGGCAAAACGGGCGGCCACTTGGGTCGCCCGTTGTCAGGTGGGGATCAGAAACCCGCCTTGATCTGCTCAAAGAGCGCGTTGGCCTTCGACTCGAACTCCTGCGTCTGAGGCTTCTGCATGTGCCCGGCGCTCAGGATTTCGGTCGGGTTCTTGCTCAGACCCAGACCCACCAGCATCTCTTCGTCAAAGGCGTCGAAGGCTTTCGAGTTTGAATGACCATAGCCGTAGTCATTGATCAGGAACTTGCCGCTTTCGACGCTCAGCAGGCTGTCAATCACGTCATATGCACGGTCCAAATTCGGCGCTTCCTTGTGCACCATCAGTCCACAGACCCAGGTCAGCGCGCCTTCCTTGGGCTGCATGAAGCGCACCGGGTGCCCTTCGGATTTCAGCAATGTCGCCGACGAATTCCACGTCATCGCCGCCACCATCTCGCCCGAGGCCAGCGCCTGTTCCAGCGTCGTGGTATCGTCCGTATAGACCCGGATCAGCGGGCGTTGCTCGCGCATCACGGCGGCGATCTTCTCGAAGGCCTCTGGCGTGTCGATGTCGTCGAAACTGATGCCGGCCTTGATCGCGCCAATCCACCAGGCATCCGCCGCGGCACCAAGGCTGCCAAGGCGGCCCGAATAGCGCTCGTCCCACAGCAGGTCCCAGCTTTCCTCGCCTTCGATTTCCACCAGATCGGTCCGGTAGGTGATCGAGGTCTGTCCCCAGTCGAACGGCACCATCCAGAGGTTGTCGCCGTCCTGGTTGCCTTCCAGCTGCGTCAGCTCGGGGATCACGTCGCCGAAATGCGCCAGCCTCGAAGTGTCGATGGACTGGAAGAGGCCCGTGGCCGCCCAGCGCGGCACCGCCTGGTTGCAGGGATGCGACACATCCACAACGAACCCGCCGCGCATCTTGGTGAGCGCCTCCTCGGACGCCCCGAAGATCGAGAAGTTGGGCAGCTCGCCATTCTTTTCCTGATATTCGCCGAAAAGCTCGGGAATGTCATAGCCGCCCCAGGTGAAATACGTCGCCTGATCCTCAGGTGCCGCCAGCGCTTTGCGAGCACCCATCGGCACGGTCGCCATGCCGACCCCCGCCGCCATCAGCGATCGGGTGAATGCGCGACGGCTCATCTTGCCTTCGCGCACCGCTCCGAGTTGGTCCAATACGTCCATGTTTGTCTTCTCCCTATTGTCCGTTCCGGTTTGTCCGGAACAATTCTTGCAGAGCGACTCTCGGCCCGTCCTGCATGTCTTTCCTTTGCACCCGGCGAGTGTTCCGCGACACCGCAGCCGGTTGAATAAGTATTCAATGAAATGTATGGCCATACGTCAAGAACACTTTTGGAGCGCGCACCACTGCATCGTCGATTCGTCAAAGACCACTGGATTGTCGCGCATGACCGCGCTGCTGAAAATACCACCGACGGGTGAGATGACATGGCATGGGAGTCCAGCGTAAAATGTTCCGAACCGAACAGCCCCGGCAAACGGCACAAACTGACAGTGCCGAACCTCCAAGATGTCGCCTTGCCGCCGATTCAGAAGATCAATAATCCATTCTATCGCATTGAAACAAAGTGGATAAGCGAAATTTTTCGGGGTGCAGCCATGACACAATCGGCCTTCGACCCGTACCCCGGAGACATGTACATCTGTGGGCTCGCGGGCCAGATCGAATTGTTCGACGGCAAGGAAGGACCGGCCGAAGCCAGCGTCTGTTCTCATAACGCGGCACTGGCGAGTTGGACGCGGAAAGGCTGTTCAAGAAGCTTTGCATCTCCGGCCTCAACCTCGGTACGGACAGGCCGGAAATCGAATCGGCGGTTCGCGTCATCATCGTGCCGATCCCGAAATCTTCGCTCCCAACTTGCGGGATCACAGACGATCATCCCGGACATGCGACCGTCCAGACGAAACCGGCGACATGGAAACGAATGTCGGGAAAGACGGGCGCTGTGGGCCAAACCTGCACTGCCGCGCGAGGCTGGCAGCGCTGGACAGGCTTCCGGCCGCCGCGATTGCGTACGCGATGTCCGGGTCACTCTGTCCAGGTGGCGCATCAAACGCCAAGTCAGGAATTGCTTCGCCACGTCCGACAATCCCTGACGGGCTCTTGAAACAGGAGACCGACCATGACGATCCACAGACGCTCTTCGTTGTCCTGCCGACGGATGTCACGCCGCACGGTTCTGGGCGGCATGGCCTCCATGGGGGCGCTCCCCGCTCTGGCCCAAAGCCTGCCCACCGATCCGGACGTGATCGTCATCGGCGCAGGCGCTGCCGGTATACAGGCCGCCAGGACTCTCATGGCTGCGGGCAAGTCCGTAGTCGTGGTCGAAGCAGCTGACCGGATCGGCGGTCGTATCTACACCGAAAGCGCCACCTTCGGTGCGCCCTTCGATCACGGCGCGTCATGGATCAATGCTGCCGATGACAACCCGTTCGACGACATCGCCCGCGGGTTCGGTCTCGACCTGCTGAATCACTCGGATGCCGGTGACGCGCTCTATGTCGACGGAATTCTCGCCAATTCCCTGCAGCGCGCGGACAACAACCGCGCCTGGGGTGCTGTGGAACAGGCTCTTTCCGAGGCGGGCGAAGCAGGATTTGACGTGGCTGCGTCGTGCGTGATCCCGGGCGACATCCCCTTTTCCGGCGTTGTGCAGACCTGGATCGGCGCGATGGATTACGGCGTCGATTTCAAGAACCTCTCGACACTGGATTACTGGAACGGTGCACCGGCCACACCCAGCTTCCTGGTGCGCGAAGGTCTGGGCCACACCCTGGCCCTCTACGGTGCCGATCTTCCGGTCAAGCTGAACTGCCGCGCCACCCATGTCGACACGTCCGGCAATGGCGTGCGCGTAGACACCTGCGACGGCACGCTTTCGGCGCGCGCGGTGATCGTCACGGTTTCGACCGGGGTGCTGAACGCAGGCGCCATCCGGTTCACGCCCGACCTTCCAGTGGCCACGCAGGAGGCCATCGGAAATCTGCCCATGGGCCTTCTGAACAAGGTGGCGCTGCAATTTGACAAGACCCGGCTCGGTTTCATCCCCAATAGCTGGCTCACTCATTGGGTGCCCAACGAGATGCCAGCAGAGGCCTGCTACTTCCTGACATGGCCGTTTGACTTCGACTACATGATCGGCTTCATCGGCGGTGATTTCGGCTGGGAGCTATCGGCGGCAGGCGAAGCGGCTGCCGTGGATTTCGCCCTGGGCCAGATCGTCAAAATTGCGGGGTCGGACGCGCAAAAGGCGTTTGTCAAAGGCGCGCTCACGGGCTGGGCCGACAACCCCAACACGATAGGGTCCTATGCTGCCGCACGTCCCGGTCAATACAGCGCCCGGGCCGCGTTGGCCGTGCCCGTTGCCGACCGTCTCCACTTTGCGGGTGAAGCCCTGGGCGGACCCTATGCGGCCACATGCAACGGGGCCTACAAGAGCGGAGAGGCCACCGCGCGCGCCGTTCTGGCCTCGCTCACAGACTGATCCGCAAGACCCGCACGGCTCGGGCGGTGAGACCCGTGGACCGCCGAACCGGCTCAGGCGGTTTCAAGGTCGAAGGCATCCCAGGCGCTCCAGTTCAACCCGTCAAACCCGCGCAGGAAAAGCGCCTGCGTGCCCGGCACGGCATCGCCACGGAACCACACATCGCCGGGTTCAGAAGTCT
>FYBJ01001507.1_pt1 | contig 22482 bp, 18 predicted proteins | sample 1134611 | NCBI WGS metagenome assembly FYBJ01 (sample SAMEA104116008, study PRJEB20421) | marine metagenome | isolation source: marine | reverse complement strand
AGAGATGACCACCGACATCGGCATGTTCGACGTTGGATTGGATCGGTTCTTTCGGGCTGAAGGGCGCGATTTTGTCGGCAAGGACGCGGCGCTGGCGGCCAGGGATCATGTCGACTGGGAGATGCTGTATTGCGAAGTCCACAGTGACCACATCGATGTATACGGTGGCGAGGCGGTGTTGCTTGACGGTGCGCCAGTCGGCCTGACGACTTCGGGTGGCTATGGCTACACCGTCGGCAAAAGCCTGGCCTTTGTCTTTGTCCGCAAGGGAACGCCGCATCAAGGGCTCAAGGTTCTGCTGCTCAATCAGGAGCACGCTTTGACTGTGTTGGACAAGGCAGCGTTTGATCCAGAAAACCTCCGGCCACGGCAGGAAGCGTGATCTCATGACGTCGCTCTTTGATCCTCCGTCGGCCAATGTGTTCCCCCTGCGTCAGCCACGGTCCATGCAGATCGCGCGCTTGGTCGTAGAGCGGCTAAAAGAAAGTCGGCTTGTGGGCGAAAACACGGGCGCAGGTTACTATCGTCCCGGTGACACGCCTGCCACCATGATGGCAGGGCAGACCACCAAAAGGCCGCCCACATGACCGATATTGTCACTCTGAACGCCGTCGACATGGCTCAACAGATGCGCACTGGCGCCTTGACGGCCGCGCAGGTTTTGGCCGCGCATCGCGATCGGGTCGAGGTCGTGAATGGCGTGGTAAATGCCTTTGTCACGCTTGATTGGGACGCGGCGCAGACCCGCGCGGCCGAGCTGGATCACCTGGCCGCTCAGGGACAGTTTGCAGGCCCGCTGCATGGGGTGCCGATTGCGATCAAGGATGTGTTCGAAACCAAAGGGTTGCGCACCACCTATGGCTCCAAATCCTTCGAAAACCATGTGCCTGAGACTGATGCGCTACATGTGAAGCGCCTGCGCGAAGCAGGCGCGGTGATTTTTGGAAAGACCAACACGCCGGAATTCGCGTTCTCTGGCCAGACCTCAAATCTGATCTCAGGAATCACCCGCAATCCGCTCGATCCTGCCAAAACGGTCGCGGGCAGCTCGGGTGGCGCGGCGGCGGCCTTGGCGGCTGGGATGGCGCCGCTGGCTGACGGGTCCGACCTAGGCGGCTCAACCCGGACCCCGGCGGCGTGGTGCGGGGTTGTGGGGTTCCGACCGACCTCTGGCCTGATCCCTTATGATCCCAACCCGACCTCCTTTGACGGGCTGTCGATCCCCGGTCCCCTGGCGCGCAATGTGAGCGACCTGACCCTGATGCTTGAGGTCATGCAGGGAAATGCCAACTCGCAACCCCTGGGATATTGGACGGAACCGCCAAGCCTGGATTCTTTGAACGCGCCGCGACAGCCGCGCAAGCTGGCGCTGTCGCTTGCCCCCTTCGGGGCTTCGGTCAACCCCTCGATCCAAGCCGCGATCGCACCGGTCGCGGACATCTGCTGCTCGATCGGGTGGCAGGTCGAAGAGGGCACACCAAACCTTGCCCCGCTCTTGCCGTTCGGCGGGCTGATCCGTGGATTGTCGGCGCTTGGCTATCGCGATGCCATGCGGCCCGACATGGCGCTGGCCAGTCCCAGTTTCGCCCGGGCGTGCGCCGCAGGCGAAGGGCTGAGCCTGCAGGATTTCATCGACTATCGCCGTGTTCGAACCCAGGTGTGGCAGGCCACGGTGCAGTTCTTTGATACTTATGACTTTGCCCTTTGGCCCACCACCACCGGCCTTGCCTTTTCAGCTGACCAGCCAGATCACAACCTGCCCGAGGACTGGCGCAGCGTGACCCTGACGCCGGTGATGGAACTGCCGTCGATATCCATCCCCTTCGGCACCTCAAGCGACGGGATGCCGGTCGGATTGCACATCACGGGGCCGCGCGGGTCCGATGCCAAACTCTTGCGCTTTGCCAGATGGATCGAGCGCACCGTTCCAGGAGATAACAGATGACAGACATCACCGGCGGCGAAGCGGCCTATCGCGTTCTCAAGGCCAACGGAATCAACACCGTGTTTGGCCTGTTGGGGGGGTCGATGCTCGAGCTCTATGACGCGATGTACAGGGATGGCGCGATTGCCTACGTCGGAGCACGGGATGAGAGGGCAGCAGGTCACATGGCCGATGCCTGGGCGCGGATGACTGGCAAACCGGGTGTGGTGCTCGGGGCGCAGGCCGGACCGGGTGTGGTGAATCTGGTGACGGCAGTGGCCGAGGCGCAGCTGGCCTATTCGCCGCTGGTTGTGATCGCGGGCGCCATCAGCCGCTGCGATCACGCCAAGGACACGTTTCAAGAAGTCGATCAGGTCGCACTCTTTGCGCCGATCAGCAAACGTTCGGTCATGGTCAGCGATGCCGCGCGCCTGCCTGCGATGCTCGAAGATGCGATCCGGCTGGCAAACTCTGGCCGTCGGGGGCCGGTGGTTCTGCATGTGCCGCGCGATCTGTTTGCCGAAATGGTGCCGTCAATTGATCCGCAACCGGTGAACATCGCCCGCGCGGGTCCTGCCGCACCTGACGATGTAGACGCCATCGCTGAACTGCTGGGAGGGGGCGAGCGCCCGGTGATTTTTGCCGGTGGCGGGTTCAAATGGGGCAGGGGGCGCGACGCGCTGACCGCCCTTGCCGAACGGCTGGAGGTGCCGGTTGTGGCCTCGACCGGTCATGCGGACATCATGCGCCATGGCGATCCGTGGTTTGCTGGGCAGGCTGGTCCGCGCGGCAACCGGGTGGCCAGCCGCCTGACGAAGGAAGCGGATGTGATGGTGGTGCTCGGTGCGCGGTTGGGGTTCAACTCGACCTTTCATTCCAACGACTACATCGGGCTTCGGACACGCATTGCCCATGTGGACATCGATGGCTCTGCGGTGGGGCGCTACTTCCCGGTTGAAATCGCGGTGCAGGCGGATGCCCGACTGACCGCCGAGGCGCTGTTGGATCAGACTCAGAAGCCGCAGGCCGATAACTGGCGTACGGCGTTCAAGGCTGACATGGAGAGCCTGCTGGCCGAGCGCGCAGAAGAGGCACGGATCGCGACCTTGCCCATGCATCCTCGCCGCGCCCTGGCCGAAATACGCGCGGCCCTGCCTGAGGACGCCATTGTTACGCTGGACACCGGCAACACTTGCCTGCAAGCCGCTGACCGGTTGGCCCACTATGCGCCGCTTTCACTGATCACACCGTTGGACTTCGGTCTGGTGGGTTTTGGCCTCGCCGCTGCCATCGGAGCCAAGGCCGCAGCGCCTGATCGGCCCGTTGTGGCCGTGATGGGGGACGGTGCCATTGGCTATACGATGATCGAGATCCAGACCGCGATTCAGCACGGGCTGCCCATCGTGGTTGTGGTGCTCGACAACGAGGCCTGGGGGGCCGAGAAAGCCTATCAGCAAGAGTTCTATGGTGGGCGTTTGCTGGGCGCTGAAATTCAATCGCCCAGGTTTGACAAGTTTGCCGAGCTGTGTGGTGGGCAGGGGATCTGGGTTGAAGGCCCGGGCGAGGTCGGCCCCGCGCTGACGCAGGCCATCGACAGTGGCCGAACCACGGTCATCCAGGGCAAGATTGATCCCAAGGCGCTGATGACCCTGCGCAAGGACCTGTTCAAAACCGCCAATCAGACGTGATGGGGACAGCAAGTTCCATTTTTGGTGGTTTCCCGTCAGCTTGGGTCTGAGCGGTTGTCACAGGCGGGCCGGGCGCCGCGCGCAGCGCGGCGCCCGGCCCAACCAGAGGAGTCCTCTCGCCAGAGAGGCCGACGATGGGCGGGAGCCCTCCCTTTTCTCAAGCCCTCCGCTTGCCGAGCCATGATGCAGTGACCTAGAGTGTGACGTGGTCTGAGGGGGCATTACGGCGCATGCGGGTTCGAAACGTTCTGATCGTGGGCGATTTTGCCGACGTCAACGGCGGGCAGGCCAAGGTTGCCATCGACAGCGCGCGACTGCTGGCCGAGGCCGGCGTGCAGGTGGTGTTCTTTGCCGCCTCTGGCAAACCAGATGCACGGTTGATCCACGACAACATCCAAACCGTCTGCCTCAACCAGCACACGCTGGCGGACAACCCCAGCCGATGGCATGCGATGACCTCCGGACTCTGGAATCGGGCGGCGTTGCGCGCTCTCAGGAACGAGGCTGCGCAACTGGACCCATCCTGTTCGGTGATCCATTGCCACGGTTGGGCCAAGGCACTGTCACCTTCGGTCGGGCGCGTTCTGGTGTCTGGTCCGCTGCCCGTGCTCTACACCATGCACGAATACTTTCTGGCCTGCCCCAATGGCGGGTTCTACGACTATCGCCAGCAGGAGATATGTACCCGCAAACCCCTGTCGTCGGCTTGCCTTTCGGTCAATTGCGACGCCCGGCACGTCAGCCACAAAGTCTGGCGTGTTGCGCGCTCTGCAATGGCGCGAGGGCCTGGCCAGATTCCACATGGTCTGACGGATGTAGCCTACATTTCGCAAACACAGCTGCGTGCAATGCAGCCTTCCCTGCCCAAGGGCGCACGCCTGCACAACCCTCCCAATCCGGTCGTGGTCGGCGGCCCCCAAGTGGACGCGTCACAAAATGACGCCTTTGTTTTTGTTGGGCGGTTCTCGCCGGAAAAGGGCGGTTTGTTGTTTGCCAAAGCCGCGCGTTTGGCCGGCGTAAAGGCGGTCTTTGTCGGCGACGGCCCCGAGGCCGAAGACATTCGAAGAACCTACCCCGACGCACGGATCACTGGATGGCTCGACGCCACTCAGGTGCACGAGGAACTGGGACGGGCGCGGGCGCTGGTGTTTCCCAGCCAATGGTACGAATGCCAGCCGCTTGTTCCGATCGAAGCTTTGCTGCGCGGCGTGCCCGTGGTCTGTGGCCGTTGGACCGCCGCCGCCGAAGTTGTCGAGGATGGCGTAAACGGCATTGTCCACAACCGCCGGGATGTCGAAACGCTGGCCACGAGCCTTGGCCGGGTGCAGCAGATCGGGCATTTTGACAGCACCGGTCTGGCGAACGAGGTCTCCCCCGACCGCCACCTCTCACGATTGATCGAAATTTATGACGGTATGCTGGGGTGATCCCCGGTCAGTCACGCCAGGCGCTCAGGTCCAATCCGAATTCGTTCTCCAGCGGGGCGTGGGTGGCTGCGAATTCCTGCTCTAATTGCAACAGTTCCCCTGTGTCAGCACCTTTTTGCACCGGCCGTGTGTTGAAGCGCCGGTAAACATCGCGCGCTAGATCGTAGAGCCTCCCCTTGGGCAGGTGGTCCCGCACTGCCATGTTCAGCCCATGCAGTGACCGATTCACGACCTCATAGCTTTCGTTTTTGGTTTCAAAGGAAAATTCTGCGTAGAAATCGGTGTCCAGGCCGCACCAGTCGGCCAAATTGGTCATGAAGGCGCGCGGATCTTTCCTGAGGTCTTCGAACAAGCAGATTTTCATACGTTCCGGCCCCAGTTTCGCGCGCCACAGGCGCAACCATGGGGCGTAGTCTGCGTTGATCAGCGCATCGCGGGCCAATTCGTTGCCGCCAAAGTCGTGGCTTTGGTTGCGCACTGCAATCAGGTAATCGGCGAAACTCATCTCGGCCGGAATGTAGGACCAGGTGTTGCGGAAATATTGATAGGTCGAACGCACCTGCGCGGCCGGTTCCCGCAGGATGAAGATGCATTTCGGTTTCGAAGGCAACTGTGGGATCTGGTCCAGTGCGCGCGCGCTGTACATGTAGAGCGGCGTCGCCTCGAACAGCAACTTGGTGTCGGCATTGTCCTGCGTAAAGACCTTTCGATATATATCCAGCCCAAGGTCGCTGTTGAAATCCGGGCGAAACGCGTGGCTGTCGGGGTCAACGAAGAAACAGGTTTCTTTCATTGCCGACCCATGGGCGTGAGGGTGCGCATTCAACCAGTCAAACACCGACGTGGTCCCGGCCTTGGGCACACCTGCGATGATCAAGGAAGGAAGCCCGGTCGACGTCATCGGCTTTTCCCCATCTTTGCGTTTGCAACCAAGGACCGCAAATGCAGGGCGAGTTCGCCAGTGAACCGGTCAAGTGAGAAACGGCTTTCATAAAGTGCACGGGCGTGCGGGCGCATTTTGATCAGATGTCTACGATCAAGCGAAGCCAAAAGCCTGCCAAGTTCTGCGGTGTCCAGGTCGAATGTGTAGCCCGTTGCGTTCTCTTCAACGAGATGCTCCATCCCACTGGTGCGCGCGACCAATACAGGTGTCCCGCTGCGATAGGCCTCGGGAATGACAAGCGGCAGACCTTCCCAGCGTGACGGCACGACGAGCGCGTCAGCAGATCGGTAGAAGTTGTCGATCTGCGAAGGGGCGATCCACCCGTGGTGGCTTACGCTTGACGGCAATGACGGCATGTCCCCGCTGCGGACTGGATCGCCGACCAGATGCAGAGCCAGGTTGGAGTTGCGGGTCCGAGCGGTTTCAAAGGACTCCAGCAGGATGTCCAGTCCCTTTTGTCGATCGAACCGCCCCACGAACAGCAGGTTGATCAGGTCGGGTGAGGGCCGTGGGAAAATATCGGCGCGCGCGTTGGGGAATGGTTCGGCCACCGCATTCTCCACAACCACATGTTTTCCGCGATACCCGCTTTGTCGCGCCGCCTTCGCATCCGAGTGCGAAACATTCACAACCAAATCGGCCAACCCGCAAAGACGCCCTTCAATTTGGCGAATGACCTTCTTTTTCAACGTTTCCGTGTCAATCGTTTCTGCGGCCCAGCAATGAGCGCAATACACCGCCGGACTAATATCCCCGGTCAAGCGCAAGATCGCCAACGGAAACAATGCAAAGGTGCTGTGAAAGAAAAATACATCGGGACGCAATCGTCGTCGTTCGGTCAGGAATTTGCGCAGCAGGCGAAGTATTGCAACCAACCCTCGCTTTGTACGGGTAAAAGTGCGGGCGTGTGAAGCGTCAGTCAATATTCCCACGTCCGAATCGGGGAGTAGAACATGACAGGTGATTCCATGCTCGGCGAGAGAGGTCATGGCGTCCTGATACCGGCCAACGCCACCTTGCGCGGTTTCACAGACGTTCAAAATTGTTATTTTTTCGGCAGACATAGCCCTTTCAGCTGCCAACGCAACCTGATTTGCGCTGTCACGAGACTCCAAACCGGAAACTCCTGCCGAATCATCCATTCCTGTTCCTTTTCAACCCCTTCCCCAAATTTTCGTTAACGCGACAATTCTGCTGAATCTTTGGCAATTGTCGCGGTATTTTTTTTGGAAACAGTGTGTTTCCTGAGTGGAAACGGTGAATTGTGATCAAAAACTGATGCATTTGAATCAAATATGCTAGGGTCAACCTCGCATTGCTGGAAATCTTTAGGGTTGGGGGACTCTCGAGATGAAGGAAGATTTAAGACAGCTACGGCTGAATGAATATGCGCGCCTTGCCGATGAGCCATTGTCAATTCGAAGCAAGTTTTATCGATCGGTCGGCAAGCGGGTGTTCGATATTGTGTTAGCGGTTGTTTTGTTGGTTCTGTGTTTCCCGGTTTTCATACTGCTGGCAACTCTGGTGTGGCTGGATGGCGGACCGCCCGTGTTCTCACACGAGCGGGTCGGCCGCGGCGGGCGCGATTTCAATTGCCTGAAATTCCGCACAATGCGGGTGGATTCCGAGCGCTTGCTCAGAAGCCATCTGCGGCAGAATGCGCAGGCACGGCAGGAATGGGAGGCGCATCAAAAGCTGACCGAAGACCCAAGGGTCACTCGTCTGGGCCGTTTCCTCAGACGGACAAGCTTGGACGAACTGCCTCAACTTGTTAACGTTCTACGTGGGGAGATGAGCATAGTAGGCCCGCGGCCGGTGACGGTCGACGAATTGGAGCGCTACAGTGTCAACCTTCCGAAGTACCTGGCCCTCAGGCCGGGTGTGACCGGGTTATGGCAAGTTCATGGACGCGGTCGCGTCAGTTACGAGGAACGAGTCAAGATGGACGCACAGTATTTTGCCAGCCTGACATTCGGCGGTGATCTGGCGCTGATCCTCAAGACCAGCGCGGTTGTATTGCGACGACAAGGACAATGACACAAGAGCGAACCAGATACGGCCTCGGACGCCATGCCGACCAAGACATGACACTGGCGGAACTCTTCCGGCAGTCTTTGTCGTTTGTGCGCCGGCATTTCTGGCGCATCACAATCCTGGGCCTGTTGTGCGCCAGCGCGACGCTCTACGCCGCGATGAACATGGAGAGGCTCTACAAAAGTTCGGCCCAGTTGATGATCGAACGCCCGGCCACCAACCCGATTGAAGAGGAAAACCCGACCTTTCCCACCATTGGCACCAGCTATGTTGATGGCCAGATCCTTGTGATCGAGGCGGATGATACTTTGCTCAAGGTCGTCGAGCGGGCCGATCTGACATCCGAGCCGTTCTTTCAGTCCAAGCCACCAAATTTTTTGGAACTGGCAATCAGGTACGTCAAACAACTGGTGCCCGGCGACCGGCAGAGCGGGCGTGGTCCCTTGCCAGAGGGTGCGCCGGACCCGATGGCCTTGAGCGCGAGAAAGATGCTTGATGACGCGCTTACAGTCTCGCGTGAGGGCGACACCAACGTCATCACAATCGACGTTCGGGCCAATTCGCCCAAACTTGCGCACCGTGTGACCCAAGCCGTCGTAGCCACTTACGTTGATCTGCGGATCAACCAGCGCCGAGATGATGCGCTACAGATGTCCGCCTGGATCGGCGCCCGGGCCGAGGAGCTGCGTCAAGAGGTCGAGATCGCGGAAAAGGCGGTCACGGACTTCCGTGTCAAGCACGGGCTGATCGGCGAAGCTGAAGGGGCATCGCTCAGCGATCAACAGATCACCGAATTGAACGCCGAACTTGTGCGCGCCCGATCCGATCTGGCCGTGAAACGTGCAGCATTCGAGCGGGCACAGACTCTGCTGAAGGAAGGTGGCGACATTCTGAATCTGCCTGAGGTGCAGTCCTCGGAAATCCTGACGGAACTTCGTCAGCAACTGCTGCAAATGGAATTGCGCGAACGCGACCTGAGTGCGAATTCGCGCGGGGACAACGCGCGTCTGGACCAGGTGCGCCAAATTCGGGCCGCGATCGAGCGCCAGATCGACGAACAGGTGCGTCGCATCGTAAATGTACTGGGCAACGAGGTTGAAACGCTGGAGAGCCGTACTCGTTTACTTGGCGAGGCGTTGTCGCGTGCCAGCGGGCAGTCCAAGATCGAGATCCGCAACAACGTTGATCTGCAACAGCTTGAACGCGTCGCCGAGGCGTATCGTCTGCGGTACGAAACATATCTGAACAATGCGGGCCTGGCCGAGGAACTTAGCTCTTTTTCAACCAGTGGCACACAAGTCGTGACCAGTGCCACAACGCCGCTTGAGCCAGTTTATCCGCCGATCCGGGTGTTTGTCATTCTTGGGTTCATGTTGGGGGCTTTGGTTGCTGTCCTTTGGGGGCTGGCGCGCGAAGCGCTCGACACGACATTCCGCACAGTGGCCCAGATCGAAGGCGCCTTGGGGGCGCAAATCCTGGTTCAATTGCCCAAGCTGGACAAGCGACAGGCCATTCCTGAAATCATCGAGTCCGAACCCCTTTCACCCTTTACGGAAACCGTGGCGGCGCTGCGCTACTCGGTCAGTGCTGATCACCAGGGAAGCGACACCGCGCCGGTCATCTACCTGGCGTCAACCGCCCCGCTTGAAGGCAAGACTTCGATTGCTTCAGCCCTGGCGGTATCTGGCAGCGTGGCCGGGCAACGGGTCCTGCTGGTCGACGGCGATCTGCGCCGCGCCGGGCTGTCCGATCAATTCGGCTTGACCAACGAAATCGGTCTGGCGGACATCTTGCAGGGGGCCGACTGGCAATCCAGTCCGGATGGTCAGGACGGCGTCTTGGATGTTTTGCCCGCGGGCATTCTGACGGACATGCCCATCAACGCGTTGGAGTCTCCGCAGTTGTCCGCGTTTCTGGACCAGGCGCGACGCGACTATGATCTGATCGTTGTCGATGGTCCTCCGGCTGCCAATGTGGCCGATTGTGCAATCCTGTCCCGCCAATGCGACCGCATCTTGTTCGTCGTTCGTTGGGGGCAAACACAAGTTGATGCGGCTCGACGCGCCCTGGTCCGATTGCCGCGCAAGAAACTGGCCGGTGTGGTGTTGAATTTCAGCGAGTTGAACGAAGACCCCTGGCTAGGTGAAACCTATCGCCTTTATGGCCGGTCGGGTGCAGCGGCCGCGCGCAGGTCGCGGAGCGGCAAGGTCACATCGATCTCGGATTGGGGACGCCGGGCATGAGCGCGGGGGCCGCGGGGGCATCGGTTTCGCCGGTCCTGCGAGTGGCCGTGACAGCGGCGATTGCGACCGTGACGCTGACCTGGGTGCCCATGGCTTCGATCGGTGGGTTCGACCTGCGGTTGCCATACATGATGGCTATGATCCTGGGGGCGGTTCTGTGCCTGTATCCAACGCAGCTTGCAACAGGTGTCAGTTCCCTTCTGCGACTGATCCTGCCGTGGCTGGCTGCTTATGTTCTGTATCTGATGCTGTTGCAGGCCAATCTGGCCGGAGGACCGACCAAGGGCATGGTGTTTCGGCAGGTCTTCTTCCTGACATGCGCGCTGACTTTGGCCATTGGGCTTGTGGGCACACGGGGTGATGCGCGCATCCTAAGGCAGGGTGGGATGCTGGCAATATTTGGCTTCTTTGCTTTTACCGAATATCTGGCACGGCAAATCGGATTGAGTTGGACAAGCACCCTGGTGCATTTCCTTTCAACCGGGGATTTGGGCTTCGTATTTTATCATTTCCTGCGTGAGATGTTTCAGATGGTGGCGCCCGAAGGGGTTGATGTGCCGGCGTCGAACAAGAACATCGTGGCCGTGTGCATGTTCATTGCCCTGGTTCTGATGCGGGCAGGTTATACCGGAAAAGGTGCGGATCGCGTCGGCGGTTTCATCACAGCACTCACACTGTTGGCGTTGGTTGTTTTCAACACGCGCTCGGTCTTGCTGATATCGGCCCTGGGCATCCCGCTTGCAGCCTGGATCGGTTTGATCTGTCGTGGTGTTCAAAGCCCAGGTGAGTTCTACGTGAAGACGACCCTGATCGTGGGCAGCGCTTTGGCCCTGATCCTGGTGCTCTCTGCCGGATCGGCAGCGATGGACGAAATTGCCGCGCGCCTGTCGTTCGAGGATCAATCAACAGAGGGGCGGTTCAATCAATATTCCTGGGCCTTCAGCCGTATCGAACAGAACCCGTTGGCCGGTTCGGGTCTGATCGAATTCAAGGGCCAGAACGTCCACAATCTGTTCATCGGTGCCTGGTTGCATGCGGGGCTGGCGGCCTTTCTTCTGGTGGTGGTGGCCTATCTGGGGCTGTTCCTGTCGTGGGTCCTGTTTGTGTTTCGCCTTGTTGCGGCACCTGGAAGCTGGGTCTTGCCGGTGCGGGTGGAATGGGTGGCGATCCTGCCGCTGTTGCCCCTGTTCCGGGTTTGGGTTGCGGGCGATGCAGGGCATCCGGGATTCTGGGAATGGGTCGGGTTTGGCGCCTTTTTCGGGTTGATCCTGGCCAACCGGCGAACCCGAAATCGGGAGCAAGGTTTCGAATTGCAGCCCCGTCTTGGAGTCGCGCCCTCGTGAACAATCCCAAGGCCAAGACCGTTGACCCTGCGCCGCGTCCATCCTTGCGGCGCAACATTTTTTTTGCAGCGATCGGGCGCGGGTACTTGGCGCTGACTCAGCTGGCACTGATCATGATCACGGCGCACATGGGGCAGCTCGATGATGTGGGCGCGCTTACCCTGGCCACGGCGGTGGTCACGCCGCTGTTCTTTCTGGCCTCGCTGGGGATGCGCGAAGTGCACACGGTTGATGACCTTACCCATTTCACCCGCTCGGATTATGTCGCGCTGCGATTTTTGGGTGGCGTTGTGGCGCTGGTCCTGACGACGATCATCACAGTCACCCTGTTCGCCGGATCAGGCAGCCTGGTTCAGAGCACGCTGTTGCTGCTGGCGTTGGTGCGGTTCTTTGGCACCCAATCCGATCTGAACCATGGCATATTTCAACGGGCCGAGCGGCTGGACTACGTCGCCTGGTCGATCCTGGTGCGCGGCTCAGCCGGGATCCTGGGTTTTGCCATCGCATTCTGGGTCTGGCGCAGCCTGCCGATCGCGTTGTGCTTCCAGGCACTCGCCTGGGCTATGGCCTATCGCGTCGCGGACCTGCGTTTGCTTGAACGGCTGGGCCAACGGGTGCCTTGGGCCGAGCTTTGGGCAACAGACCGCGGAAAGGTGCTGCGCCTGGCATGGTGGCTGTTGCCCGTGGGGCTGGCCCTGCTGCTGGCGCGCGGGGCGATCAGTGTACCGTCAATCGCGTTGGAGCGGTCAGCGGGTCTGTCAGCCGTGGGGCTGTTCGGGGCGTTGGCCTATGTGCACACCGGGCTCAACATGGTGGCCAATACTTTGGGCAGCGCCACTGCGGCTCGGCTGCGCAGGCACATTCGGCTGGGAGAGGTGCAGGCCCTGCGGGTCCTGATGCGACGCCTATACGGGATATCGCTGGGAGTAGCGGTGGTTTCGGTGGCTGTGGCCTGGGTGTTCGGGGCGCCTTTGTTGACGCTCATGTTCGGTCCGGAATATGCCGCACGCGCACTGTTTACAGTTATCGTCTTTGGCTCATCCCTGACCCTGCTGGCCACGCCGTTGATCACTTTGCTGACGGCGGCGCAGGTGTTGCGGGTTCGACTGGCCATCGCGGCCGCGTCGTTCGGGGTCGCGCTGATCGCGAGTCTGGTGTTGATACCAGATCACGGACTCATGGGCGCAGCCTGGGCCTTTGTCCTGACGTGCGGGGCGCAATTGATGGCCGCTTGTGTGGCAGCATGGTGGTGCAGAGCGCAATTTGCGGCCGACGCGCAGGTTTCCCCCACTGGTCACGAGGTCCAGGGGTGATGCGCGTGACGGTGGGCATCGCATCAACCGGACGTCCGGCGATTTTGCGACAGACGCTGGAGTACATGGGCAAACTTGGCGACTTGCCGCACAAAGTCGTGGTCGCCATAGCCTCTTCCGAAGATTTTGAAGGACCCGAACCGGACGCCCTGCCGTTTGAACTCTGTGTCGTACCCTCACCCAAGGGCAGTTGCGCACAACGCAACACGATCCTTGCGGGCGAAACAGAGAGCGACATCGTTCTGTTTCTGGACGACGATTTTCTGATTGCCGAGGGGTATGTCACAGAATTGCGGAACCTGTTTGCACAAAACCCGTCAATCCAGGTCGTGACTGGCCGGGTTCTTGCTGACGGTGCCAGGGGGCCGGGACTGGAGTTTGATGACGCCGTTCAGATCTTGCATCAGGCCAAGCGCGCAGTCGCCGCGCAGCCGGAAGATGTCCGATCAGGTTATGGCTGCAACATGGCGGTTCGGATGTCTGCACCGCAGGATATGTTTGACGAGAAGTTGCCTCTTTATGGCTGGCTCGAGGATCTGGATCTGTCGCGCCGGGCCGTTCGGCGGGGCAGGGTGGTGCGCGCCCAGGGGCTGCAAGGGGTTCATCTGGGCACCAAAACCGGGCGGACCCCGGGCGTTCGTCTTGGGTATTCGCAGATAGCCAACCCGGTCTACATGCTGGGCAAAGGCACTCTGGGGTGGCGTCATGCGTTGCGGTTGATGTCGCGCAATTTCGCGGCCAATCTGCTGGGGGCGATCAAGCCGCCGCCGTACCTGGACCGGCGCGGGCGGTTAAAGGGCAATCTGATCGCGATGGGGGATGTGCTGCGCCGGCGGAGTGATCCGGCGCGAATACTGGAGCTAGATTGATTGATGCAAACGCATGACCGCGCTCAAGCCAAAGGGCTTTATTGAGATGGACCTGATCGAGCGTGCGCGACAAGTAAATCGAGCGATGCTGAACCGCCTCGCGCCGCAGCGGTTCGTTTTTCACCACGTTCCGAAATGTGGTGGCACGTCGGTCGGGCGCGCACTGCGGATGCGCTATTTGTCCAGCCAGGCCACCGTCAAACCAGAGGCCTCGTTTCGCGCGTTTCAGACCTTTACCGGGCGCACCGATACCGAGCGCCTGATGTTTGAGGTCAACGACTTGCGCAAGCAGATGTTGTTATATCTGATGTACGATGACGTGCGCTGTATTTCATGCCACGTTCCGTTTTCACGCGCGGCCTATGACGAATTCAGCGGTCGTTACAAGTTCATCACTCTTCTGCGTGAGCCTGTTTCGCGTTTCTTGTCGCATTACAACTGGAGTCACAACAGACCCCAGGCCCACGGACACATTCCCGAAGACTTCGACACGTTCCTGGCCACCCGACGTGCCCGAGCAATGGGGGCAGAGTTCGTAGAGATATTTTCCGACCTTCCCGTAGGAACGGATCTTCGCTCGACAGAGTCTATCGACCGAGCCGTGCAGCATTTGGCGGGATTCGATATCGTTGGGCGTCTGGATGATCTGGATGGCTTTGCCATTGGCATTCGCCAGACCCTTGGGGTGCGGGTGCGGATCGGACACGAGAACAAAACCAGCCGGGAGGCGAACAATGTGACGCGCGCATCGCTGGGTGAGGCGCAACTGGCTCAGGTGCGCGAAATCTGTGCCCCTGACATCGAGGTTTGGAACCGCATGTTCCCATCTTAAACCGCAAGCCTTTTGGCAAGCTGCCGAACGATCGGCATCGGCACATCCGGCATGGCGTTGATTCCGCAACTTCGTCTGAGTTGATCTAACGTCTTTGGACAGCTTTCGCGTGCAGGCCCGTTCGGGTTGCCCGCCCATGCCCAAGGGGTGATTCCGGGATGCGCCATGTAGCGATTCAGGATCGGTCCCCATTCGGTGTAGACATGTTTTGTGGAGTCAAACAACCGCCGCGCGCCGCGCCGCTCGGCGAATTGAATGGCCTCGCCTTCGGTATCGAAGGTCAGCACGAGACTGGCCACGGGCCCCTTTCCATGCAGCCTTGCGATTGGGTATTGCCCGCGCTCCAGCATGTCGGCCATCTGGGCAACGCGTCGTGTCATGCGGCTGACCCGGGCCTCCAACTTGCGCAGTTGAACCCGCAGGATTGCGCCCTGAATTTCGCTGATGCGAAAGTTGTTGCCCAGGAAGATCATGTCCGTGTCCATGGATTTGGCGTGACGAAACCCCAACCCCATGTCATGCGCGTTTCGGGCGCGATCGATTAGCGGCCTCTGATTGGTGAGGACCGCGCCACCCTCGCCGCTGGTCATGTTCTTGTGCTGATTGAAACTGTAGGTGCCGATGTCGCCAAGTGTTCCCAAGACCTGGCCATTGTAGCGGATGCCAACCGCCTGACAGGCGTCTTCGATCACTTTCAGACCATGCACTTGGGCAACATCCAGAATGCGATCCATGTCGCAGGGCCGGTTGAGCATATGGACGGGGATAACCGCCTGGCTGCGCGGGGTGATCTTGGCCACAAGATCCCCAACGTCCAGCGTCAGAGTTTCATCCACTTCGACCAGAACCGGTACAGCGCCGACTTGCAACACGGCACCGGCGCTGGCCATCCAGGTGTAGGCGGGCACCAGCACTTCGTCCCCGGGGCCAACACCGCAGGCCTGCAGGGCCGAGATCAACGCCGCCGTGCCACTGGACACCGCCAGGGCGTGATTGCAGCCCGCAAACCCGGCCAGCTCCTGCTCGAACCGATCACAGGCCCCACCCGCGCGCTCTGTGCGCGTCAGGGTGCCGCCCGCGATGACGCGACCCACGGCCAGCCATTCGCGAAACCCCAGCCGCGCCATCAGAACACCCCGCTGCCGGCATTGCCGGAATGCGTCTGAAAACAGACGGTTGCCGCGTGGGGTAGATTATATGACACTTCATCATGCATCCCGGTCACTAAAGCAAAATTATGAAGCTCATTCAAAGTCTCAATGAGGTCGAGACCTCAAACCCCTTGCGCGCCGATCTGGTGATCGTGGGCGGCGGGGCATGTGGGCTGACCCTTGCGCGGGCGATGTCGGGGCAGGGGAGACGGATCATCGTGCTGGAAAGCGGCGGTTTGGATCAGGATGGCGAACATGAGACCTTGAATGCGGTCCAGATGGAGGGCTGGAGCAGCAAGGAGGCGGAAGCCCGCGACAGATATCACAAAACTCTGACCCGCCATTGGGCTGGGGACCATCAGCAATACGGGGTGAGGTGTCGGGGGCTAGGCGGCTCGACGCAGGCCTGGGCTGGAAAGTCGGCCCCGTTGGACCAGATCGACCTTGAGGCGCGAGAATGGGTGCCATTTTCTGGCTGGCCTCTCAACCAGCACGATGTTGCACCATTCTTGGAACAGGCTTCAGAGCACTTGAACCTTGGACCTCGTCTTTATGACGCTCGGCTTTGGGAGCGTTTGCCGCATGGCCGTCCCGCGCAGTCACCAGAGGGGGCGGCATTTCGCACAATGTTCTGGCAGTTTGCCCGCTCGCGCCGTCATGTGACCGACATCATGCGGTTCGGGTCGGATTTCCGGGCTGACGTGCCCGACGGCGTGCACGTTCTGACCGAGGTGACGGTGACGTCTCTGCACGGCAACGCAGATGGTTCACAGTGTACTGGTCTGACCGCGCGCAGTCTTGCCGGTTGCGAAGTGACGGTCGAGGCACCGCTGTGTGTGCTGACCTCGGGCGCGATCGAAAACGCGCGGCTATTGTTGATGTCGGGCTTGGGAAACGCCCATGACACTGTCGGGCGTTACCTGATGGATCATCCAACTGCGACTGTGGCCCGCGCTGCCCCGGATCAGGTTTCGGATCTTGCTGCCCGGTTTGGCCTCTTTAGTCTGCGCGATCAGGGGCGCAGCCATGTTTACATGTACGGCCTCGCCTTGACTGAACCGATGCAGCGGGCTGAAGGCTTGTTGAACGGTGCGGTTTTTGTGACTGAGGAGAGGGCGGCCGACGATCCCTTTGCCGCACTGCGCCGGTTATTGCGTGGGCAAAGCAAGGCGTGGATGTCGGATTTGGGGTCGGTCCTGCGTAGCCCCGTTCGCTTGGCGCGCGGGGTCGGGGTGCGGGTTCTAGAGCGGGGATATCTGCCGGATCGGGTGTCTCGTGGGATTGCCGACGCTGCCCTTTGGCTACTTCCAAACACCCTGGCGAGCGATCACCGGTTCGGCCGTCTGCCCGTCAAACTCTCGGGCGTTCGCTTCGAGGCCACCACTGAACACCCACCTGACGCCAGCAATCGCGTCACCCTGTCAGAAGAACTTGACGCCTTTGGCCTGCCACTTCCAAAGGTCCTTTGGACACCGGGGGACGCAGCCCGGTTGAATCTTCTGCGCATGGGGCAAAGGCTGTGCGAGAGTTTTGACCAGGCTGGCTTTCCACCACTGGTTGCGGAGCCTTGGGTGCGTGATGGCAGGCCTGACGCCGCAACGGTTATCGATTTGGGGCATTCCTTGGGAACGACGCGGATGTCGGACGATCCCAGACAGGGTGTGGTGGACCGCAATTGTGCGGTGCATGGAGTGAAGGGGCTGTATGCTGCGGGCGGGTCGGTTTTCCCAACCTCTGGCCATGCCAACCCGACCTTGATGATGATCGCCCTGACGTTGCGCCTTTCGGACCATTTGCAGACAATAGGACAAGACGGTGAGTGATTTCAGAACCCATGCATCCGTTTGGCCCACTGATAGGCAATCATCAGCCCCTTCATCCGTGGCAGCAGGGTCAATGCCCCCACAACAGCCACCGCCGACAGCGTTGTGGCCAGAACCCAGGGTTCGGGGCGCCAGTTGACCCAGGCGATGTGCAAGGCAAAACCCATCAAGTGGCCCACGATCAGGATCGTCAGATAGGCAGGACCGTCATCCGCGCGCTGATAGTGGAAGGGTTGCTGGCACTCGCTGCAATGGTCGTTCACCTTGACATAGCTGTGGAGAAGTTTGCCTTGACCACACTTCGGGCAGCGCAAACGCAGCCCGTTTAACACGGCCGGTTTCAGGTCGCGGGTTTCAGAGTGGTGATCGTCTCTGGCCTGGATGTCAGTGGTCATCGTCAGCGTCCTTCGGTTTCAGCGTTGCATTTAGGTGAGTCGTTCGGTAAATGCAATCATTATCCATACAATTAGCGAAATTGATGGGTATTGATCGGCAGTGATGGATACGGGCCGGACCTTCCGGTTCAAATCCGAACGCGCCCGGACAATGGAGACGGCGATGACGCAATGGCACCTTACCCTGCGGGACACCGGCAAACCGCGCTATATCGAGATTGCCGATGCCATTCACGCCGACATCGAGGCCGGAACGCTCAAACCCGGCGATCGTTTGCCCTCGCAGCGCAAGGTGGCGCAGCAGGTCGGGGTGGACTTCACCACGGTTTCTCGTGGTTATGCCGAAGCGGTCAAGCGCGGCGACATCGAAAGCTTCGTGGGGCGCGGCACTTTTGTGTGTGAACAGTCCGAGGGGCGTGAAGCGCCGGACCCGCGCCGCGCCATGGAAGAAGACCCGATGATGAACATGCCGCCCGAACCGGATGACCCGGACCTGATCAGCCGGATGGAGCAGGGCCTGCGACATGTGTCCGCCAACCTGGTTCCGCTTTTGCGTTATCAATCCGTCACCGGCAGCCTGAAGGACCGCGAGATTGCAGCGCGTTGGATGGCCGAGAACGGGCTTGAAGTGGCGTTGGAGCAACTGGCCATCACACCCGGTGCCCATGCCAGCGTCCACGCGGTGCTGTCCCATCTCAGCGAGAGCGGCCCGACTGTTCTGTGCGAGGCCGTGACCTATCCCGGCATTCGCGCTATCGCGGCGCAACTGGGGGTGCACCTGATCGGGGTTGAGATGGACGCGCAGGGCGTTCTGCCGGATGCCTTGGATCGGGCAATTGGCACGCATTGGCCGTCAGCGGTCTATCTGAACCCCACGTTGCACAACCCCGGCACCTACACCATGCCGACAGATCGCAGGCAGCAGGTCGCGGACATCCTGCGGCGACATGAGATTCCGCTGATCGAGGATGACGCGTGTTGTTTCGTGGCCTCGAACGCACCGCCACCGATATCGCGCCTGATTCCCGATCTGGGCTGGCACATCGCGGGCCTGTCGAAATGTTTCGGGGCGGGCCTGCGCCTGGCGCTGACCACGGTGCCCACAGGGCAGGCCAAGGGGCGGTTTGCCCAAGTTCTGAGGGCGAGCAATGTCATGACGTCCCCCATCAGTGCCGCGTTGATGAGCCGATGGGTCGAAGATGGTACCGCGCGGGCACTGCAATCCTTTGTGCGGCAGGCGGCGGTGCAGCGTCAGGCTTTGGCGCGCGACCTGCTCAGGGGCTGTGATGTTCGTGGCCAGGCTGAGGCGTTCAATGTCTGGCTGAGCTTGCCCGAAGGCACCAGCCGGGCCGAGGTCATGGGACGCATGGCAAACCGTCAGATCGGTCTGATGCCAAGCGACGCTTTCACCGTGGCGGGTCCTGCGGCCGAAGCGATGCGCGTTTGCCTGGGTGGCCCGATACCGAAAGCTCAATTGACAGAGGATCTGACCGAGTTGCGGGATGCTGTTCTGAACAAGGCTTGGGCGGGTTAGATCAACCACATGCGATGGCGTTTTGTTTGCTCTGACCCTAACGTAGTCCCGAACTTCAGGAACAACGTTCAAAGGGGTGTCTCATGAGCAGCGCAGAGTTTTGCAACCGATTGAAATTGCAGGTGCCACTCATTCAAGCGCCGATGGCCGGGGTGTCTACGCCTGCGATGGCGGCGGCGGTGTCAAACGCGGGCGGCCTTGGCTCTCTGGGCGTGGGTGCCGCAACCGTGGACGCAGCGCGGGCAATGATCGAAGAGGCGCAGGGTCTGACGGACCGACGCATCAACGCAAATGTCTTTTGCCACCGACCGGCGGGGGGTGATGCTCGCAAGGACGCAGAGTGGCTGTCCCGTCTTCGGCCTGAGTTTGGCAAATTCGACGCTAAGCCACCGGAAACTTTGAGCGAAATCTACGACACCTTTGTGGGCAACGGGCCCATGACCGATATGCTGCTGGATGTGCAGCCCGGTGTGATCAGCTTTCACTTCGGGCTCCCCGGGGCTGACCAGATCGCGGCGTTCAAGGCGCAAGGTGCCTTTCTGGTCGCCAGTGCCACCAATCTGACCGAGGCCCGTCAGGCCGAGGCGGCAGGCATGGACGCCATTGTCGCCCAGGGGTGGGAGGCCGGCGGTCACCGCGGGTGTTTTGACGAAAACGGGGCAGATGATCGGCACGGGACGTTTGCCTTGACGCGCATTCTGGTGCGGCATCTGGCCGTGCCGGTTATCGCTGCAGGCGGGATCATGGACGGGGCCGGTGTGCGCGCGGCTCTGAACCTGGGCGCGGCGGCGGGGCAGCTCGGCACGGCCTTTGTCGCCTGCGACGAGAGCAGCGCAAATGCTTCGTATCGTGAGGCCCTGATGGGAGAACCCGCACAACACACCGTGATGACCCGCGTGATCTCGGGCCGGCCCGCGCGGTGTTTGCAAAACCCGTTCACCGATTGGGGACAATCCGTTGCCGATGCCGATGTGCCGGAGTATCCGCGCACCTACGATGCGGGCAAGGCGCTGAACGCGGCTGCCAGTGCCAAGGGAGAGGGCGGATATGGGGCACAATGGGCCGGTCAGGGCGCGCCACTTGCTCGATCCATGCCAACGACTGAGCTGATGTCCGCCTTGATTGACGAGCTTGCAGACACTTTGGCCTAGGCGTGCAATGATGTTACCTAAATGGTGATCAGAACCTGCTTTGTCATTCCCGAAACTGGTTATGATATTCGCCCCGATCGCCTGATTTGAATGTTTCCCCAACGCGCAGGAATTGCTGGCGCAGATCGTATCGGCCAAAGATGCTCAGGCGCATGAAATTGAGCGAGACGAGCCGGTTCGGGAATCTCGGAACACGATTCAGCATCAATGTCCCCTGATGGTCATGGAGGAGACAGCCCCCTGAGCACTCGCGACGTACGATGCACGCTTTGACCGGCGGGACGGGCAGTTCTGTCAGGGCGGGCTGAGTTGATCGAACCCTGTTCGTGACCCGCAACACGGCGCGAAACCGTGCAAAATGGCGACAGCTACAGAAAATGCGCGCGCGCAAATTGTCAGCCGAGTCCCCGCCTGTTTAACATAGACGCAAAATCCGAGCGGTGCAGGGCGACAAGAACATCGGGCAACATGTAAACAGGCGCAGGTTTCTGACAACTGCCGGGGCCCAATTGGTTCTGGCCGCAGGGTGCACTGTCGGCGAAGACTTCGAAAAACCGACCACAGACGTGCCCAGACAATTTCTAGGCAATCAGGCGGAATCTTCAATCACCCGGGGCAACGTGCAGTGGTGGCAGGCCTACGGTGATGACAAGTTGAATCGTTTGGTTCAATTGGGTCTGGGTCAGAACCTGGATGTCCGCAAGGCGGTGGCTCGGGTCGAACAATCTCAGGCCATTCTCGAAGGGGCAGGGTACCCGATTTCCGGTGTCGCCCGCGTGTCGGAATTCAAGGTGGCAGGTGGGGGCGCTGACGGGCGGTCGGATTCCGGGTTTGTCCGGGCCGAGGCCAGCTGGCAAGCGGATCTTTATGGTCGGCTTAAACGTGAGCGAGAGGCGGCGAGATACAGGCTCGAAGGTGCCTATGCCGATGCCAACGTGGCACGCATGACCCTGTTGGATGAATTGGTAACGGCCTACATCGATGCGCGATTTTATCAAGAGCTTATCCGGATCAATCTTCGGGTGGTAACGTCGCGCGAGCAGACACTTAATGCGACCTTGCAGGCGCAAAAGCGGCGTTCGGAGATGGGACCGGCCGAGGCCGAAGGGACCGATATTCCAGAGGTGTCGGAGTTGGACGTGGCGCAGGCGCGAACGCTGGTGGCGACTGCCCGGGCAGAGCTGCCCGAGGCCAAAATCCTGTTCTTCAAATCAGTGTCGCGGGTTGGAACCTTGCTTGGTCAAGCTTGGGATCGACCACGCGAAGGGTTGGACCGAACAGCGCCACAACCGGTGCCATCGACACAGGGTTTGAAAACAGGCGTGCCGGCAGATCTGGTTCGCAACCGGCCGGATGTGCGGTTGGCCGAAAAACGCTTGGCAGAGTCGGTGGCCTTGGCAGGCGTGGCCGAGGCCGACTTGTATCCAGAGCTGAAGCTTACCGGAAATATCAACGTGAATTACTCTGGCAATGATCTGCTGCCGACAGCGGGGTTCGCCCGGCTTGGGCTGGATATTCCCTTGTTTGATCTGCCAGAACGCCGGTCAAAGGTCCGGTTCCAGAAGGCTCGAACCAAAGAGTTGCTGGCCAATTGGGAGGAAACCGTGGTCGAAGCGGTCGAAGAAGTGCAGGATTCCCTGGTCAGTCTGCACAATCACAACGAAGCAGTGAAATTCACCTCGGAAGCCATTGCCAACCTGAACGAAGTGCTAAAACTTGCGCGGCAAGCCTATGTGGCGGGTCAAAGCGGGTTCCTGCAAGTTCTGGATGCCGAACGCGGATTGCTGACGGCCGAAAACGCGCTGGCCTTGG
>FYBJ01001485.1_pt1 | contig 22500 bp, 24 predicted proteins | sample 1134611 | NCBI WGS metagenome assembly FYBJ01 (sample SAMEA104116008, study PRJEB20421) | marine metagenome | isolation source: marine | reverse complement strand
CGATTCTTGGCGCCGAGGGGCTGCGGCTTACAGCGGACGAGAAGGCCCTGTATCGTGCCGTGAACCCCTTTGGGTTCATCCTGTTTGCCCGCAACATCGACAGTGCCGATCAGATCCGAGCACTGTGCGAAGACCTGCGTGACACCGTAGGTTACAACTGCCTCATTACCATCGACCAAGAGGGCGGGCGCGTGCAGCGCATCCGCCCGCCCTTGGCCCGGCAGTGGTTGCCGCCACTGGATCACGTCCGGCTTGCGGGTGGTGATGCCGCCCGGGCGATGTATCTGCGGTATCGGCTGATTGCGTTTGAACTGTTGTCGCTGGGAATTGACAGCAACTGTGCACCGATGGTGGACATCGCGGGTCCTGCAACCCATGCGTTTCTTCGCAATCGCTGTTATGGGGAAACCGCTGCCAACGTGTCCACACTTGGACGTGCGGTGGCGGATGCGCATCTGGACGGTGGCGTTCTGCCCATCGTCAAACACATCCCCGGCCACGGACGTGCAACGCTCGACAGCCATTATGATTTGCCGCGTGTTGATCAGGAACCTGAAGAGCTGTTCGATACGGATTTCGAACCGTTCCGGGCGCTGAATGATCTGCCGTTGGGCATGACTGCGCATCTTGTCTATGACCGCATTGACCCGCAACCCGCCACGATCTCGCATCGCATGATGAAGCTGATCCGCGAAGATATCGGGTTTGACGGGCTTGTCATGACCGATGACATCTCGATGCAGGCGCTTGAAGGCACGCTGGCAGACCGTTCGCGGGCCTCGATTGCGGCGGGCTGTGATGTGGTTCTGCATTGCAACGGTCCGCTGTCGGATCGGGCCGAGGTCGCGGAAGCCGCTGGCGAGATGACCCAAACCGCGCAAAGACGCGCTGAACGCGCCCTTGCAGCGCGCCAAAGACCCGATGAGCTTGACATAGAGACCGCAGAGGCGGAACTATCTCAGCTCATGAACGGGCAGGTGTATGACGGATAACCTTTTCACCGAAGATCAGACATCGGTGGCCGAACGGCTTGCAGCCGAGGCGCTGATTGTCGATGTGGATGGGTTCGAGGGCCCCCTGGACGTGCTGCTGACGCTGTCGCGCACGCAAAAGGTGGACCTGCGAAAGATTTCGGTTCTGGAACTGGCGCGGCAATACCTGACCTTTGTGGAAAAGGCCAAGGAGCTGCGGATCGAACTGGCCGCCGATTACCTGGTGATGGCGGCCTGGTTGGCGTTCCTCAAATCGCGCCTTCTGCTGCCCCCTGACCCCAGTGAAGAGGGGCCCACGGGCGAAGAGCTGGCCGCGCATCTGGCGTTTCAACTGGAACGGTTGCAAGCGATGCGTGACGTTGCCGCGCGGCTTATGGGGCGCGACCGATTGGGGCGGGATTTCTTTGCACGCGGGCGGGGAGAGGACGTGACCCGTATTCGCACGGTGACATATTCTGCAACGCTTCTGGATCTGATGCAGGGCTACGCGCGTATCCGCACGCGCGATGAATTCCGCCCTTTCGTGATGGACCGGGACTCTGTCTTTACCATGGAGCAGGCGCTGGACCGCATGCGGGGGCTAATCGGCTTTGCAGGCAGTTGGACAGATATGGTCAGCTACCTGCCAGAGGGTTGGGGCGCGGACCCGATGCGCCGACGATCTGCCACAGCGGCGACCTTTGCGGCCTCGCTGGAGCTGGTCAAGGAAGGACACCTGGAGATCAAGCAGTCGGACAGCTTTGCCCCCATTCACCTGCGCAAAAGGAAAGATGACGCGTGACGGACAAGACAGAAGACGCAATCGACAGCCTGTTCGAAGCCCCGCCCATGGCCGAGCAGGAACGGATGGTCGAAGCGGTGCTCTTTGCCAGCGCCGAACCGGTGACTGTACGCGATCTGGAACACCGTATGCCTCATGGCTGCGATGCAGGACAGGCGCTTGAGCATCTTCGTGGGCGATACGAGGGGCGCGGCGTGCGGGTTGTTCGCGTGGGAGAGGCCTGGGCCATGCGCACGGCGCCGGACTTGGGTTTCTTGATGCAGAAGGAAACGGTCGAGACCCGCAAACTGAGCCGGGCCGCGATCGAAACGCTTGCGATCATTGCCTATCATCAGCCCTGTACCCGAGCCGAAATCGAAGAGATCCGAGGCGTGTCTGTGTCACGCGGTACGATTGACCAGCTTATCGAGATGGAATGGGTGCGCCTGGGGCGGCGGCGAATGACACCGGGGCGGCCAGTCACCTTTGTGGTGACACAGGTGTTCCTGGATCATTTTGGTCTGGAAAGCGCGCGCGATCTGCCTGGGCTCAAGGAGTTGCGTGCCGCCGGATTGTTGGAAAATCGCCCCCCGCCGGGCTCGATGCCGCTTGGCGATGACCGCAGCGAAGAAGAAAGAGACGACGGTCAGCCAGAACTCTTCGAAGAAGAATGATCCTTCGGCGTGGAAAAATGCTGGAATTCGTGTAGATTGCGGTGGAGCAGTCAAAAAGGCAAACGCCATGAACGCGAACCAGATTATCAACATGATCATGCGAACGGTGATGCGTCGGTTGGTCAATTCCGGTGTGAATGCCGGGTTTGATGCCGCCGCCAGGATGGGCAAACCAAAGGCTCCCAAACCGTCGAATCCAGGTGTTTCGGCTGAACCCACGCCAGAGCAGGTCGAACGCGAACGCATTCGCGCCATTCGTCAAGCACGCCGCGCAGCGCGAAACAATTCCCAAGGGTAATAAGCCGAGTTCCGGGCCGCGGGGAGTTCTCCCGCCCGTCGTCGATGTCCCTGTCGGGACAACTCCTCCCGTTGGGCCGGGCCGCGCTGCGCGCGGCAGTTTGACTGCGTCGCGGCTGGCGCTGAAAATCGAAAACCTGGGATTTTCGTTTTAATAAAACAGGTTGTCAGGCGCTTTTGAAGTGTTTTGACAGCTTCAGCCCCTGACCCTGATAGTTTGATGCAATGCCTGCGCCGTATAGCTGTGTCGGCAGTTCGGACATGCGTTCGTAAACCACACGCCCGACAACCTGTCCATGCTCCAGAACAAAGGGTGCCTCGTGGCAGCGAACTTCCAGAACCCCGCGCGAGCCGGTCCCCCCGGCTTCGGCGTGACCAAAGCCGGGATCAAAGAAGCCTGCGTAGTGAACGCGGAACTCACCCACCATCGCGAGATACGGGGCCATTTCGGCGGCATATTGCGGCGGGATATGCACCGCTTCGCGGCTGACCAGTATGTAGAAGGCACCGGGGTCCAGGATGATTCTTCCGTCGCTGCTGCGCACTTCTTCCCAGTATTCCGCCGGATCGTATTGTCCGATCCGGTCCAGGTCGATAACGCCAGTATGCGGCTTGGCCCGGTAGCCAACCAGATTGGTGTCTTTCAGACGCAGGTCAACCGAGAACCCCAGCCCATCCTGAATCACGGCCTCGCCATCCACAAGCGGCATTTGTGCGTGCAGGGTGGCCAAGTCAGAATCGGACAGAACGGCCTGGCCCTGGCGGAACCGGATCTGATTCAGGCGCATGCCGGGGCGCACGAGGACAGAGAAGGACCGAGGGCAGATCTCGGCATAAAGCGGCCCGCGGTAGCCTGCGGGCACACGGTCGAATTCGGTCCCGCCATCCGTGATGGTGCGTGTCAGAAGGTCCAGCCGCCCGGTTGAGCTTTTGGCATTGGCCACGGCGCTCATGTCATCGGGCAGGGCCAGCGATTCCATCAGCGGCACAAGATAGACGCAGCCCTTTTCCAGCACGGCCCCGTGCGTCAGCTCGATCTGGTGCATTTCGAATTCTTTTAGACGGTCCGAAACAGTGTTCCCATCACCTGCGAGAAATGAGGCGCGCACGCGATAAGCCACTGTTCCCAAACGTAGATCAAGGCTTGCAGGCTGAATTTGCTCGGGCAGAACAGCAACATCGGCGCTGATCGCACCATCCGCGATCATCGTTTCGATTTTCTGGTTTGGACACACGCCTGTCATCCGGCCTCTCCCCCTTGGCAGAGGCCCCGGCACCCGGTCCGGCTCCCCGTTCGGGGTCGCCTCAGATTGTATCGTCGGTGTGATTTGGTCGGGCTAGCAGGACTCGAACCTGCGACCTTCCGTCCCCCAGACGGACGCGCTACCAGGCTGCGCCATAGCCCGACGATGTGGCGTTCATAACGGTTTTCACGGCAGGGGCAAGAGGAAATCATTGCCTTTTTTCATCCTGCCGAAATTGCCTCTTGCTGCTCGACCCAGGCGCGCAATTCTGCTGCCAGGGGCTTCAGCTGACGGGTCTGCTCGGGCGTCAGTATCTTAACGGCCAGGAGGCCGGACAAAAGGCCTTGATCCGCCTCGATCAGATCATCCGCGAGCACTTCGGGTACATCCGCAACGAGTGGCCCGGGCGTCGCAGTGGGATCGTCCGCGACGGAAGTACCGTTCGCGGTGTCGGTTTCCAGGTCGGGCGCGTTGTGCGCATCCACCGAGGCTGCTTGCGTGGGGGCCTCATCCTCTACCGGATCGATCTTCAGAGAAGCTTGTTCTGGCTCGGCCGCAGGTTCCGGCGGCAGTTCGGTTTTGATTCGGGGAGGTTTGGTCAGGAAAGATGGCAGCTCTTTTACCGGGGCTTCTGTTGCGTTTTCCGGGGCAGGGAGGTCCATGCCCATTTGCCCATTGGTTGCTTTCTCGGACGTGCCCCTTGCGCGCAATTGAACAACTGTATCGTCCAGCTGCGCCGGTTCCGCGACGGCAGTTTCGTCAAGACCTTGTGACAGTTCGGAGACATGGGCTACGCCCTGTTCACGCAGTATTTTCTGTACACCCTTGATGGTCAGGCCGTCGTCATGGAGCAGGCGTTTGATGCCCCCAAGCAGCAGCATGTCGGCAGGGCGATAGTATCTGCGCCCGCCCGCGCGTTTGACCGGTTTGACCTGACTGAACTTACTTTCCCAAAACCGCAACACATGGGCCTGAATCCCCAGCCACTCCGCAACTTCGCTAATGGTGCGAAAGGCGTCAGGTGATTTGCTCATGTGCTCGTGTTCCTAAAGCTATTTTCGGTTTCCGGACGCGACACGGTCTTTCATCAAGTGCGACGGGCGAAAGGTCAAAACGCGGCGCGGCTGAATTGGCACCTCTTCGCCTGTTTTGGGGTTCCGACCAATGCGGGCAGATTTGTCCCGCACGCTAAATGTCCCGAATGAAGAAATCTTTACCTGTTCGCCGCGAACCAGAGCGTCCGACATATGCTCGAGCATGCTTTCCACCAGTTGAGCGCTTTCCTTGCGCGACAGGCCCACCTCGCGAAAAACCGCTTCGCTCAGATCCATCCGTGTGAGAGTTTTTTCACCCATACCATCCCCCATGTTCCTGCCAGAGCATAGGGGGTTGGGAATTTACCTGTCAATATCAATGAATTGCGTCAGGCGCTTTGCGCTGCATCGCGCCAAGGTGCCGCAGGGTCAATTGCCTGATTCACCAGCGCAGTACAACCGCGCCCCACGCCAGGCCGCCGCCGATGGCTTCGGTCACGATAAGATCGCCTTGTTTGATCTGTCCGCGTGCCTTGCCAACGGACAGAGCAAGCGGGATCGAGGCGGCCGAGGTGTTGCCGTGGTCCTGAACGGTGACGACCACCTTGTCCATGGGCAGACCCATTTTCTTGGCGGTGCCCTGAATGATGCGGATGTTGGCCTGATGCGGCACGATCCAGTCAACATCGGCGCTGCCAAGACCCGCTTTGTGCAGCGCTGATTCGGCTGTTTTTGCCAGTTTTTCAACAGCATGTCGGAAGACCTGGTTGCCCTGCATCCGCAGATGGCCGGTGCTTTGAGTGGACACGCCACCATCGACATAAAGCAGGTCTTTATAGCGCCCGTCAGAGTTCAGATCGACCGACAGAATGCCGCGATCCTCTGCGGTGCCTGCACCGTCCTGCTTTTCCAGAATCAGCGCACCGGCACCGTCACCGAACAGGACGCAGGTGCCGCGATCCGTCCAATCCATGATACGCGAGAATGTCTCGGCCCCGAAGACAAGCACACGATCCGCCTGACCTGAAACGATCAGGGCGTTGGCGTTGCTGAGCGCGTAAACAAAGCCCGCGCAAACCGCCTGCACATCAAAGGCAAAGCCGCGGGTCATGCCAAGTGCCGACTGCACCATGGTCGCGGCAGAGGGGAAGGTCAGATCGGCGGTCGATGTCGCCACCACGATGGCATCGATATCGTCTGCTTCCAACCCGGCGTCAGCCAAAGCTGCGCGTGCCGCATTGGCTGCCAGTTGCGAGGTGGTCTCTCCCTCGGCTGCGAAATGACGCCGCTCAATGCCCGAGCGGGCGCGAATCCATTCATCGGACGTATCTAGTGTGGCCTCGAACTCGGAATTGGGAACGATGCGTTCAGGCAAATAGTGCCCTACACCTGTGACGACTGCGCGGCCTGTCATGGGTTGTTATTGCCCTTCTTGTCCTTCTGCGTCTGCTGACGCTGGGTGAGCCTCATCTTGGGTAAGCTCGACGGTGGATGCAACCCGTGCAGCCAGTTTTTCAGCAAAACCGGACTGCGCCAACGTAAACGCCAGCTTGACCGCAGAGGAAACGCCGGTGGCATCGGCGCTGCCATGAGATTTCACCACCGTACCATTGAGACCCAGGAAGACTCCGCCATTGACCCGACGCGGATCAATGCGTTTTTTCAATCGGTTAAGCGAGGTAATGGCCAGAACAGACGCCAGACGCGACAGCGGCGAATACTTGAAGGCCTCGCGCAGCAGCTGACCGATCAGGCTGGCCGTGCCTTCGCCTGTCTTGATGGCGACATTGCCCGTGAAACCATCCGTCACGATGACATCGGCCTTGGAGCCGGGAATATCGCTTCCCTCGACAAAGCCAACGAAGTCGAAATTTGCCGCATCGGCAAAGCTCGAGATCATGGCGTGCGCCTCTTTCAGCTCGGGTCGTCCCTTGTGTTCTTCGGTGCCGACGTTCAGCAGGCCGATGCGCGGGCGTTTCAATTCAAGCCCGTTGCGCGCGTAAGAGGCGCCCATCAGCGCATATTGCAACAGATCCTTGGCGTCGGCGCGAATATCGGCGCCAACGTCCAGCATCACGTTGAAACCTTGCCGGTTGGTCGAGGGCCACAAGACAGCAATGGCGGGACGGTTCACGCCCGGCAGTTTGCGCAGGCGCATCATGCTCAGCGCCATCAAGGCGCCTGTGTTGCCACAGGATACAGCGCCAGCGGCTTCGCCTTTGCGCACCGATTCCAGCGTCGACCACATCGAAGTGCCCTTGCCATGGCGCACAACCTGGCTGGGCTTGTCTTCCATTGTGACGATGTCCCGGGAATCGCGAAAAGCGACGCGTCCATCAAGGATGCGTCGCTTGGCGACCAATGGGCGCAATGTGTCCTCGGGTCCGTGCAGGATGAACCCGATGTCCGGGTTCTTGTCTGCCGACTGTGCAATACCTGCCACCACGACCGACGGACCGGCGTCTCCGCCCATTGCGTCAACCGAGATAATGATGCGCCCGGCGGGAGTGCCGATCTGATCGGGCTGAGCCGTCATTATTGCGTGGCCTGTACCTGCAAGGACTTAGGCTGCGTCTTCGTCCAGATCGATCTCGTCGGCCTGAGCAACGATCTCTTTATCGTCATAGTGGCCGCATGCTGCGCACACATGGTGGGGGCGTTTCAGCTCACCACAGTTCGAGCATTCGTTCGGGTTTGCAGCAACCAGAGCATCGTGCGCACGACGGTTGTTGCGGCGCGACTTGGATACTTTGTTCTGTTGGACAGCCATTGTCTCAACCTTTGTCTCAGAGGGCCGGGGAGGTGTTCCCTTGGGCCGAGTTTCAGTGTTCGTTGTCTTGGTGTGACGCGCGTTTAGGCCTGAGCCGCGGCAATGTCCAACCGTAATTCCGATGAGCGCGCGAAAATACTGCGATTCTCGGTTTGCGCAAGAGGTTTTTCTACTGGGCTGCTATGACAGCTTTCACAGGCTCTGTCATTCCTATTCTTTCAGCTTGTCCCGCAATTCTGCAAGACCGGCAAAGGGTTTGACATCCTCATCCGTCAGCGCGGCCTTGCCGGGTTCGGTCACATTCATCTGACCCAGATCGGCCCCGTCCGCGCGCGGATATTCAGGCAGGTTCAGCGCCAGTGCCTCGACCATCATTGCGAAGACGTCGATTTCCGGGCCCAGTTGATCCGCCTCGTCATCTTCGGTCATTTCGACCTCATCCTCGTCCTGGTCAACCCAATCAGACAGAAGAATGCGCCGCACAGGCATGTCCAGCCGGGTCGCCACAGGTTCCAGCGTTACCACGCAGGACTGCACCACCGTGGCACCCAGATCGGCCCGGATTTCCCAGTCTTTCTTGCCATTGGCGGTAATCTTGCCAGCGAAGCTGAGTTTGCGCAGACCTTGCAGCCCCAGATCATCCTGGATCTGTCGCAGGGTGCCCGTATCAGGGCGCAGGGAAAATGAGGTCGGGGCATTTTGCGGCAGATCCGCGACCCGCCACACGGTTTTGTCGGACATGAAACAACTTTCGTTGGTTGAACCAGAGGCTCGGTTTCTGTAATCGGGATAAAAGGCGTATAGAGCCAAGGCAAGAGGGCAGACATGTTCAAGACCGCAGACCTGCTGAAACCGGCGTACCGTATCGCTATTGTGTGCGCAACGGTGGGCGTCCTGTCGGCCTGTACATCCATCTACCGCAACCATGGGTATGTCCCGAACGAAGAAGACCTGGCCAAAGTCCAGGTTGGTGTCGACACGCGGGACAGCGTGATCCAGACAGTCGGAGCCCCAAGTTCGGGCGGCGTGCTTGAGGAAAGCGGTTATTACTATGTCTCGACCCGGATGCGTCACTACGGCCCGCGCAAACCCGAAGTCGTTTCGCGTCAACTCGTCGCCATCAGCTTTGATCAGCGTGGCGTGGTGCGCAACATCGAGCGGTTCAGCCTAGAAGATGGCAACGTGATCCCGCTGGAACGCCGCGTGACGGATTCGAGCATCGAGGACAAGACATTCCTGCGACAGCTGCTTGGCAACCTGGGCAACTTCAACCCCGGTTCGGTCCTGAATCAGTAACCGGAAACCGTCACCACGGTGTCACATCTTGTGTGCCGGGCGGCGCTTGGCTACGATTTTTGGCATGAGCGTGCAGAGGAACGGGATCTTGGTTTCTGGGACACTTCTGAGCAGGGGGCGCTACGGTGCCCGAGTGGGCCTTGGGCCTGATGATGTTCTGGCCGCGCAACAGCTGCGGTCAGGGGCGTTTGGCACCGGCACCCTGGATCGGGACGCATTTGACGATCTTTGCATCCACATCCTGATCGAAGATACCGAAACAGGTCAGTTGGTTTGCTGTTTCCGGATGCTTGTCATGGAGGGCGGGCATGAGGTCGCTCGCAGCTATTCCGCCCAGTTCTATGATCTCTCTGCGCTTGGCGACTTTCAGGGTCGAATGGTCGAGGTGGGGCGATTTTGCATCGCGCCTGCGTTCAACGATCCCGATATCCTGCGGGTCGCCTGGGGCGCGATGACCAGCTTTGTGGATGACAACGGGATCAAGATGCTGTTTGGCTGTTCATCCTTTGCCGGCACGGCGACCGATGAATACCTGGACGCCTTTGCCATGCTCAAGCACCGCCATCTTGCCCCCAAGCATTGGTTGCCGCAGGTGAAGGCTCCGAATGTATTTCGATTTGCGGCGCGGCTGCGGAGAGAACCGGACGCCAGGAAGGCGATGCTCGGTATGCCTCCTTTGCTGCGCACCTATCTGATGATGGGCGGGTGGGTCAGCGATCATGCGGTGGTCGACAATCAGCTGAACACGCTGCATGTTTTCACAGGGGTCGAAATTCAGGCGATACCACCTGCGCGCAAACGATTGCTGCGCGGAGTTGCGGGCAGCGCCGCCTGATCTTGTTGCAACGGCCTGCGCACTGACATAGTCAGCAGACATGTCGACGATACCTCTTTTGCAGATGTCCGGAATCTCGCTGACCTTCGGCGGTGATCCGGTGTTTTCCGAACTTGATCTGGTGGTGCAGCCCAGTGACCGCGTGGCACTTGTGGGCCGCAATGGCTCGGGCAAATCCACCCTGATGAAGGTCATGGCCGGTCTGGTTGAACCGGACGTCGGCACCATCGTCGTGCCGCCCGGGAAATCCGTGGGTTATATGGAGCAGGACCCCACGATGGAGGGGTTTGCGACGCTTGGCGATTATGCCACCAGCGCGCTGGAGCCGGGTGAATTGTACAAGGTGGAACGGGCTGGCGAAGGATTGAAATTCGACCCTGCACGCCCTGTTGAAACAGCCTCGGGTGGGGAACGGCGGCGCGCGGCATTGGCCAAGCTGATGGCCGAGGCACCCGATCTGATGCTTCTGGACGAGCCGACCAACCACCTGGATATCGAGGCCATCGCCTGGCTGGAACGCGAATTGGGCGCGACGCGGGCAGGCTTTGTCCTGATCTCGCACGACAGGGCCTTCCTGCGGGCGCTGACGCGCGCGACGGTGTGGATCGACCGGGGGCAGGTGCGGCGTCAGGAGAAAGGGTTTGAGGCGTTCGAGGCCTGGCGCGATCAGGTCTGGGAAGAAGAGGACATGCAGCGCCACAAGCTGAACCGTCTGATCAAATCCGAGGCCCGTTGGGCGGTCGAAGGCATCAGCGCCCGACGTAAGCGAAACCAGGGCCGGGTGCGGGCCTTGCAAAACCTGCGTGCTGAACGTGCGGGTCAGATCAAACGGCAGGGCACGGCGGACTTCGCCCTGGACGCAAGCCCAAAATCCGGCCGCAAGGTGATCGAAGCCGAAGGCATCGCCAAATCATATGGCGACAAGCAGATCGCACGTGACTTTGACCTCAAGGTGCAGCGCGGCGACCGGGTGGCCTTTGTCGGGCCCAACGGCGTTGGCAAGACGACCCTGCTCAAATTGCTTTTGGGGCAGGAAACACCAGACAAGGGCACAGTAAAACTGGGCACCAACCTTGATGTCGCTGTTTTCGACCAAGCCCGCGCGCAGCTGGATCCTGACTTGAGCCTGTGGGACAGCCTGACGGGGGACCCCGATATGCGCGTGTCCGGCAAGGCCGATCAGGTGATGGTGCGTGGTACGCCGAAACACGTTGTGGGCTATCTCAAGGATTTCCTGTTCGATGAACGTCAGGCCCGCGCGCCTGTCCGCTCGCTTTCGGGCGGAGAAAAGGCGCGGCTCCTGCTGGCCAAGCTGATGGCGCAAAGTTCGAACCTTTTGGTGCTGGACGAGCCGACCAACGATCTGGATGTGGAAACGCTCGATCTGCTGCAAGAGTTGCTGGACGACTATGACGGCACCGTTCTGCTGGTCAGCCACGACCGCGATTTCCTGGATCGTGTGGCCACCACCACCATCGCAATGGAGGGTAACGGCAAGGCAACCGTCTATGCCGGGGGCTGGAGCGACTACATCGCGCAGCGCGGGCCTTTGGAGGTGGAAAAGACATCAAAATCAAAGGTCAACAAACCGAAGATCAAGCAAGAGACCAAGCCGAAGTCGGGTCTGTCCTACACCGAGAAACATCGCCTTGAAAAACTGCCTGCCGAGATCGAGCGCCTTGAGGCAGAGATTGCCAAGCTCGAAGAACTGATGGCCGACCCCGAGCTGTTCACCCGTGAACCGGTGAAATTCCAAAAGGCGACCGAGGCGTTGGTGCATCGACAGGAGAAACTCGCCGCTGCCGAAGAGGAATGGCTGGAACTGGAAGAAAAGGCTGAAGCGTAACGTATCCGATCCGGCAGGCCCCGCAAGACGGCCACCGGTCTGCGCCCGGATCGCGACCGGCTGGATCGAACCTATGACCTTATGGTGGATAGAAAGGCACCGGTTCAATCGAACGCGGATGCCGTTTCCGAGATCCTGGAACATTGGGCGGCGTATATCCGAGTTTCACGCCGCCCGCTGATATCAGCGCATGCGCAGTGCGCCATCCAGGCGGACAACCTCGCCGTTCAGATAGCCCATCTCGACCATGAAACCGGCCAGACGTCCGTACTCTGCCGGATCGCCCAGGCGGGCAGGGTTCGGCACATCCGCGGCCAGCTGTGCTTGGATCTCTTCGGGCAGACCCGCCAGCATCGGGGTCATGAAGATGCCCGGCGCGATGGTGTTCACGCGAATCCCGGTCGAGGCCAGATCACGGGCCATCGGCAGGGTCATGCCCACCACACCGCCCTTGGAGGCGGAATAGGCGGCCTGGCCTTTTTGGCCGTCGAAGGCGGCAATCGAGGCGGTATTGATGATCACGCCGCGTGCGCCGTCGGGTTCAGGGTCGTTCCGTCCCATTTCCATCGCGGCCAAGCGCGAGACGTTGAACGTGCCGACCAGGTTGATATCGATGGTGCGCTGAAAGGCGTCCAGCGGGTGTGCGCCGTCTTTGCCAACGGTCTTGATGCCATATGCGATGCCGGCGCAGTTCACGCAAGCCGTGATCCTGCCCATCTTGTCCATGGCATGGGTGATGGCAGCAGAAACCGAGGTCTCATCGGTGACGTCGGTTTGCGCGAAATACCCGCCAATCTCCTCTGCGACCATGGGGCCACGCTCGGCGTCCCGGTCCAGAATAGTGACCAGTGCGCCCTTGCTGGCAAAATGTCGGGCAGTGGCTTCGCCCAGACCCGAAGCGCCGCCGGTGATCACCGCGGCCGTGGTGGACAGTTCCATTAGGGGCTCCTCTCCCGTGATATGAACGTATGTTCAAATAATCACGCAATGCTTACCCTGTCCAGTCACCGCGCATGAGCTTGGCGTCCAGCGCGGCGAGGGGACGCAGCGTTCTGCCCAAAGGAGGCCACCAGATCCATGTGCCGCCCAACCTGCGCATCTGCGCACCCGTCCCCAGCTTGAACCGTGCCAGCCCCGGTGCGTCCTCGGTCGAAATCAGCCCCAGATCCAGTCGCTGTATCCCCTTGCGGGCAGCCCAGATCATCGCGTGCCACAAAAGAAGGTTCTGCGCTGAAAGATGCCGTCCCTGCGCCGTGGTATGAGCGATGTGATAGGTGGCAACCGAGCCATGTCGCAGCAACAATAGCCCAGCGATGGGGGATTTGTCGGCAAAGGCCGTGAACAGCTTGGCATGACCGGGATTGGTTTCGGCATATGCGCAGGTCAAAGTGGTCGGCCAGTTTCGATACCTGTGCTGACGTTGCCCGGTGGCATCTTCTGCCAACAGCCAATGACGCGGATCAGGGGGCATATTTTGACGGGTCACACGAAGCCTGTGCTGCTCTGCCCGTTTCAGCCGATTGCGCCATTTCTGACGCAACCGTCCCCGCAGATCGCCTGTCAGGTCCAGTTCGGCGCAGGTGGTCGAGCTGACAAGAGGCAGGGCGCCGATTTGCGACAAGTCCGGGTCAACAAAATCCGGATTCAACAGCACAGGCCCGTAATTCCCCTTCAATAGGGCGGGCAGAGCCCGGGCAGATATCTGATACCGTGACAGCATTAGCAAAGGCCCGCGTTTCAGGGCCAGCGTCCCATCCGCAAGTTGCAAGGGCGCGCGAGCATACCGTGTAATCGCGGCAGCGATTTCAGGACTTTGTTGAAGTGCAGGCAAGTGGCGCGCGGCGGCGAAGTCAAACATGCGGTGATTAACGCACCGGAAACCTAAGTCGTGGTTAATGCAGATCATGACCCGCGTTTATGGCAAAACAGCCCCGAGCCCTCGCATCACCAAATTTGCTGCTCTACTGCTGGCTGTCGGGCTCTCGGTCCCGGCCTTCATAGTGCTTTCCATTCTTGAGTGGCTTTGGTTGTAGGCCTTCGCGAACCCCACACGGGTTGCCACCGATTTCTTTGAAAGAAATCGATCCGGAAACTTTCAAAGTTTCCGGGCCCGAGGCGGCAACGTTTGCTTGACGTGTCTGTTGTTCAGCCCATTTGAACCAGCGCGTGGCGTTTCTTACCCGCGCTCAGCTTGATTGGCGAAGACAGCGCGCTCGCGTCAATCATTAGCCCACCGTCAGTCAGCGGTGCGTCGTCCAGTTTGGCGCCATTTTCAGCGATCAAGCGCTTGGCCTCCTTGCCGGACTTGGCCAAGCCGGACTTTACGATCAACTGAACGATCGAAACTGGAAGGTCGCCCTCGGCCATGGTCAGCGTCGGAAGATCGTCGCCAACACCACCCTTTTCGAACACCTCGCGTGCGGTCGCCTCGGCGGCCGCGGCGGCGTCCGCACCGTGGCAAAGCGTGGTTACTTCGTTTGCAAGGATGATCTTGGCATCGTTAACCTCGGATCCAGCCAGGGCCCCCAGACGCACGCATTCGTCCACAGGCAGCTCGGTATAAAGCTTTAGGAAACGGCCGACGTCAGCATCGGTGGTGTTGCGCCAGAACTGCCAGAATTCGTAGGGGCTGCGCATGTCAGGGTTCAACCAAACCGCGCCATCTTGCGATTTGCCCATCTTCTTTCCGTCGCTGGTTGTCAGCAGCGGCGAGGTCAAGCCAAACACCTCTCCCTCAATCGTGCGCCGTGTCAGATCAATGCCGTTGACGATATTGCCCCACTGATCAGACCCGCCCATTTGCAGCACACAGCCATAACGGCGGTTCAGTTCCATGAAGTCGTAGGCCTGAAGGATCATATAGTTGAATTCCAGAAACGACAGCGACTGCTCGCGGTCCAGTCGAGATTTCACGCTTTCAAATGCCAGCATCCGGTTGACCGAGAAATGCCGCCCGATGTCCCGTAGGAATTCCAGGTAATTCAGGCCGTCCAGCCATTCCGCATTGTTCAGCATCAGCGCTGCGTTCTCGGCACCGCTGTCATAGTCGATGTAGGCCGAGAACACCTTTTTGATGCCCGCGATATTGTCGTCGATCTGCGCTTCAGTCAGCAGCGGTCGCTCGTCCGCGCGAAATGACGGATCGCCCACCTTGGTGGTGCCCCCACCCATCAGCGTGATCGGCTTGTGACCGGTCTTTTGCAACCAGCGCAGCATCATGATCTGGATCAGGCTGCCGACATGCAGAGATTTCGCTGTCGCATCAAAGCCGATATAACCCGGTTGCACACCCTTCATCAGTGCCTCATCAAGGCCCTGATAATCGGTGCAGTCAGCCAAAAAGCCACGCTCGATCATCACAGCAATGAAATCCGATTTGGGATGGTAGGTCATGTCTTGCCTCGGGTTTGGGTTGCGGGGCAGTGTATAGAGCGCAACGGCACGAGAGGGAAACCATTTTCCATGTGTTTTTGCGAGGCGGGGCAACAAGGGATAGAGCCATGAGCAGGGCCATCAGACAAGACGGGCCGATCTGGGCCTTGGGCGCGATGTCGGGAACCTCGCTGGATGGCGTCGATGCGGCAATGGTCGAAACAGATGGAAGCCGGGTTTTTTCTTTCGGGCCGAGCGATTATGCGGCCTATACCCCAGAGCAACGAGATCTGTTGAGAAACGGCCTGGGGCAATGGACCGGAGATGCCGTGGACGCAGCAGGGAAATTGGTTACACACGCCCATGCCACGGCGTTATCGGCCTTTGATGACATGGAGCTGGTTGGCTTTCACGGTCAGACCCTGGCCCATGATCCGCGCGGACGTCGGACGTTGCAAGTGGGCGACGGGGCGGAACTGGCGCAGGCATTGGGCCGTCCAGTGGTCTGGGATTTCCGATCCGATGATGTGGCCATGGGGGGGGAAGGCGCGCCGCTGGCGCCATTCTTTCACTTTGCCTGCGCCAAGTGGTTTGGCGCAGATTCTCCAGTGTGTTTCCTGAACCTGGGCGGGGTTGGCAACCTGACCTATGTCGACCCATCCTTTGATCAGCCCGAACAGCCAGGTGCCTTGCTGGCGTTTGACACCGGCCCCGCAAATGCGCCGATCAATGATCTGGTGCTGGCTCGTCTTGGATTGCCAATGGACAAGGACGGGGCTGTCGCGGCGGGCGGCCAAGTTGAAACCGGCGCGCTTGAGTTGTTCCTGGCCGAGCCATATTTCGCAAGAATACCCCCGAAGTCTTTGGATCGAAATGATTTTGCGGAAATGATTGGCCTGGTGAAAGAACTTGGGGACGCCGACGCTGTGGCCACGCTGACGGGCATGTGCGCCGCGGGTGTCGTTCAGGGGATGGAGCATTGTCCCAAACCGCCGACCCGCGTTCTGGTCACAGGCGGCGGGCGTCACAACCCGGTTCTGATGGAAATGTTGCAGGTCTCACTTGATTGTCCGGTTGAACCGGTCGAGTCCGTAGGGCTGGATGGCGACATGCTAGAGGCGCAGGCCTTTGCCTATCTCGCAGTGCGCGTGGCGCGGGGGATGCCAACGTCCTGTCCGGGCACGACCGGCGTTGGCGCTCTGGTCGGTGGCGGGATCCTCAGCATTCCGGAGGCTGACAGCCGGTAGGGGGCGCTGCCCCCGTCGCGTTGCGACTCGCCGCGGGATAGTTCCAGTCGGATGAAGGTTGGAATTTAGCGGCTTAGCGCACGGGCGTAATCCTTGGTGAACTCGGTGTAGCCATTTGAAGTGGACTTCAGGTGCTCTTGGGTCCAGCGGTGAAAGGCGGGCAGTTGGTGGAACGGCACGTTGGGAAAGCTGTGGTGTTCGGCGTGATAGGGCATGTTCCACGCCAGAAACCGCACGATCCGGTTGGTGAATGTTGTGCGCGAGTTTTCCAGCATGTTGGCCACAGGAGGGCACAGACCATGTTCTGCCAAAAGGTAGAGCCGCAGAACCGGTTGGCCCACGATCAGCGGCAACAGCCAGATCCAAATGAGCTGCGGCGACCAGATCAGGCTGAGTGCTGCAAGCGCATATAGACCGAGAAGAATGCATGCTTCGCCTCGCATGGCGCCATGTTGACGCCTGGGCAGATAGGGCGCGTCGAGCTGTCCCCTGGTGTTGCCAATCAGCGTTTTCGCCATGCCCGACCAGTAGAACCACCCGCTGAGATAAACCAGCATTTCGGGCCAGTTTCCGGGGCGCGGTTTACCTGCCAGTTCCGGGTCACGCTCGGGATCGTTGGTCCATTTGTGGTGGGCCAGGTGGAAATAGCGGAACCAGACAAAGGGCAGGGCGATCAGCAGACCGACGGCGTGGCCCACGATCTCGTTCAGCCAGCGGCTTTTGAACGGTGTCTGATGGGTGCATTCATGGCTGAGCGTGAAAAGGAACACCAGCAGAACGCCCTGCGGCAGGATCAGCAGGCCCCAGAGCGGGACCTGCAAAGCGATGCCGAGGGTGTTCAGCCCCAGGGCGGCGACGTATAGCGCCAGGTGTTTCAGGCCCGACGGGTCAGACCGTTCAGTCAGCTTGGCCTTGGCCTCGGGCGGCAGGCTGGAGATAAGCGTTCGGTGATCCATGGGGTCAGCCTGTCAGTGGCATTTGTCTTTGGCAAGCGGCTCATTCTCGGGGGATGTCGAATCCCTTGTCGGCCAATTCGAACCCTTGGAAGTGGAAACCGGGAGAGACAGTGCAGCTGACCAGGGTGTAATCACCGGTGCTGCGCGCAGCCTGCCAGTGTCCTTCGGGAACAATGAGCTGCGGTGCGCCCTCATTCAGATCGGGGCCTAAAGTGTGGTCAGTGGCCGGGCCGTCATCGGATGCGCTCGTCGACAGGATCAACGGGGCGCCTGCGTGAAACAGCCAGATCTCGGTCGCATCGACCCGGTGCCAGTGACTGCTTTCCCCGGCCTTGAGCAGAAAATAGATACAGGTGCCTGTCGGGCGACCATCGTTTTCGGCCACCCAGGTTTGGCGGTACCAGCCGCCTTCGGGGTGGGGGGACAGGTCCAGATGGTCGATGATCTGCTCGGGTGTCATGGGGGCCTCGTTGCTTGGTTTGCCGGGGACTATGCCGGGGACGGACGGTTTGTGCTATGGCATTCATGGGCGCAGCACTTATGTTGCGGCTCATGACACTGATGATCCCTTTCGACAATTCCTATGCTCGCCTGTCAGGCGTGTTCTACTCCAGACAAGCTCCGGTACCGGTGCGGGCGCCGCGCCTGGTGGCGTTCAACACCGATCTGGCCGCCGTGATGGGCATCACCCCCGGCGAGGTCGAGGAGATGGCGCAGGTCTTTGCCGGCAATCAGGTGCCCGAGGGCGCTGATCCGATCGCACAACTTTATGCGGGGCATCAGTTTGGCCACTACAACCCGCAGCTTGGCGACGGGCGCGCGGTTTTGCTGGGCGAAACCGTGGGGTCGGATGGCCTGCGACGTGATCTGCAACTCAAGGGATCGGGTCGCACGCCCTATTCGCGCCAAGGTGACGGGCGCGCCTGGTTGGGGCCGGTGTTGCGCGAATATGTGGTGTCCGAGGCAATGCACGCGCTAGGCATTCCGACAACCCGCGCTCTGGCCGCAGTCGAAACCGGTGAAACGGTTCTGCGCGAAGCGCCTCTGCCCGGAGCGGTGCTGGCCCGCGTGGCCTCGAGCCACCTGCGTGTTGGCACGTTTCAGATCTTCGCGGCCCGCGGTGAAATGGGCAGCCTCAAGCAACTGACCGACTACGCGATTGCGCGCCACTACCCAAAGGCCGGTGATCCCATGGGACTGCTGCGTGCGGTACGAGATGCGCAAGTCAAGCTTATCGCGCAATGGATGGGTGTGGGTTTCATCCACGGGGTGATGAACACTGATAACAGTTCGATCGCGGGTGAAACCATCGACTACGGGCCATGTGCCTTCATGGACGAATACCATCCGAACACCGTCTACAGCTCGATTGACCGGGCGGGACGGTATGCCTATTCGAACCAACCCGACATCGCCGTGTGGAACATGGCGCAGTTGGCGACCTCTTTGATTCAACAGATGTCCGACCGCGAGGCAGCGGTGGAAGAAGCGACCGAAATTGTGCACGCCATGCCTGATTTGCTGCAAACGGCGTGGCTGGCGCAATTCCGGCGCAAGCTGGGGCTGACCGGGGCGCGGGATGGCGATGGCGAACTGATCGCGGACCTGCTACACAGGATGGCTCAGAACCAGGCGGACTTCACCAATACGTTCCGTAGCTTGGGGCGACCAGAGGGGCGGGACCAGTTCCTGGACCCGTTGGCCTATGACGGATGGTTGGAAAAGTGGCGGGCCCGGGTCGAGATTGAGGTCGATGCACTGGCTGCGATCGCCGCCACGAACCCGGCTTTCATTCCCCGCAATCACAGGGTCGAGCAAATGATCCAGGCGGCGGTTGACGGCGACTATGAACCGTTCAACAGGCTGCAACAGGTTCTTTCCACGCCTTATGCTGATCAAGCCGACCATGCAGATCTGCAAAGCCCCCCGGCTGACAATGAAGTGGTGCAGGCGACATTTTGCGGAACATGATCAACAAAGCCGCGGTTCACAGGCTTTGGGGGGTGTGGTGGCGCGCTGAGCCGTAGGCGAGGCGCCCGGCCCAACACCGCGTGGGCCCGGCAGGGCACGGCGCGGGGGCGGGAGCAATTCGAGCAATCAGGGACGGTTGATCAAGTAGATGCCAGCAGCCACCAGCGCCAGGGCTGCCCAGATTTGCAGGCCGATCTGTTCACCCAGCAGGGCCCAACCCAGCAGGACGGCCAGCACAGGCGACAGAAAGCTGAACGAGGCGACACCGCCGGCTTGGTAGATCGCCAGCAATTTGAACCAGGCCAGAAACCCCAAGCCCACAACGCCGATAGCTTGAAACGCCAGGCCGGCCAGGTGAATGGGTTGCAGGTCGCGGATCATTTCACCAAAGAACGGCGCGACCAGCAACAAGAGCGGGCCAGAGACCACCAGCTGACACATCAGTTGCATCTCGGCGCTGGCCTTGGACAGATCAGTCATCCGCACCACCAGCGCGATCGCGGCCCAGCAGACGGCCGCCGTCAGCGCCAGCAGATCCCCTGTCAGGCTCACATGGCCGCCGTCACGGTCGGCAAAGGCGACGACAATTCCCCCCATGGCCAGCGACAATCCCAGAATACGCATCCGGCTGAGCTTTTCGCCGGGCAACAGCAAATGCCCGGCCAGGGTCAGCCATACAGGCATAGAATAAAACAGGATCGACGACCGCGACACCGTGGTCAGATCCAAAGCGAGAAAGATGCAAACGAATTCGATCGTAAACAGCAATCCTGACAGCGCGCCTCCCCATATTGCTGCGCGCGGCAGTTCGATGCGTTTGCCAAAGAACCACATCCAGGCCAAAAGAAAAAGAAAGGCTCCGACCGAGCGCAACCCAGCTTGAAACACCGGGCCAAACCCGGTGCCTGTGACCTTGATCACCACCTGGTTGAAGGCAAGCAACAGCGCAATGCCGATCAGGGCGGCTGCACCAGTGGAGTCAATTGGGCGTTTTTGATCCATGTGCCCAGAGGATGGGCAATGTGTTGTTGTGTCAACCGGCTTCCGGCGGTCCAAGACGGGTGAGACCTTGCGTCTCTTGGACCTATCCAGCAACATCCCCCAGATTGCGGACACTTCGGTTTTGGAAACACTTTCATGCTTCGATTGGCCAGCTACAACATCCAGAAATGCGTCGGTCTCGATTTTCGACGCCTGCCGAGACGCATTCTGCAGGTTCTGGACCGGATCGGCGCGCAGATCGTAGTGCTGCAAGAGGCGGACAAACGCCTGCCGCCACGCCCCGCCGCGCTGCCGCATTTCGTCTTGGATGAAGCAGGCTGGAACATTGTCGATCTGGGTGGTGCGGGCAGTCTGGGCTGGCACGGCAACGCCGTGATCTGGCGCGGCGCGGGGCTGCACGAGGTCGAGTCCGGGCAAATGGCACTGCCCGGGATGGAGCCGCGCGGTGCGGTTTGGGTCTCGTTTGACACGCCCATCGGCCCGTTGCGGGTGGTGGGCGCACATCTGGGGCTGTTATCTCATTCGCGGCAGCAGCAGGTGATGCATATGAGCCGTCACATTCAGGGCCTACCGGAAATGCCGACTGTCTGGGCCGGTGATTTCAACGAATGGTCGCGCCAGCCAGTGCTGGATCATTTGGCCCCCCGAATGCAGTTCCTGCCGCCACTGCCCAGCTTTCCATCGCCACAACCTATTGGGCCGCTAGACCGGATCGCCCTGGGTCCGGGCCTGGAGGCCGCCGGACATGGGGTGCATTCTGACCGTCCGGCCCATATCGCGTCGGATCACCTGCCGATCTGGGCGGATCTTCGGGCCGGGTGACACCCCAGTCATTGGGCCGTGAACAGTCTTTGTGCTCTGAGCACGACCCGGCAAACCGTCCAGAACAGAACCTTTTGCATTCAGCTCTCGTGACCGGTTGCCCTCAATAGGGAAGGGCGGGCCTGAGCGTCTCATCCCGCTGATTGCGGACCCGGTGCGACGGGATGCAGAGATTGATGTTCCTTTTCTTCACTCCCCGTGGCGCGGCCATTCAGGCGGGCGCACCCCATTGTCCCAATCGCTTGCTGGCGGATGCCGCTGAGAACCCGGCGGTCATCGGCGTGCAGGACACCCCGAGGCTTGGAGAATTGATGTTGATTTCGTTTCAGCGTGCTTCGTGAAGCCCGTTAACACTCGGTGTGGACAGCCCCCCCGGTGCGGTTGAAACGCGAAGCAACACGGAATGGAACCGACCCTCCCGTTGTCTGGTCAGCGTGAAACACCGGCCCTCGGACAAAACCCGTCAGATGACAGCATCGAGTCCAGACCCAACGCTTGCCACTGCTGCCGATTAATCCTTACGATTGAAGAAATAGAATTGAGCTCTTTGCACAAACTCCTTCGAGGAATTGGCTCATCAACCAGTAGGATCTCATCTCATGACCGCACTAAAGATCGTTCACTTTTCCGATATTCTTTGTGTCTGGGCCTATATCGGGCAATCCAACCTTCAAAAATTGGCTGACGAGTTTGGAACGCGCATCGATGTCGAAACACGCTTCTGTTCGGTGTTCCCGAACCCGCAGGACAAAATCGAAAAGATGTGGGCTGATCGTGGTGGCTTTGATGGATACGCGGAGCATGTGCGGCATGTGGTCGAGGGGTTTCCCGCGACCGAAGTGCACGCTGATGTATGGACCAGGATTCGCCCTACATCGTCTGCCAGCCCGCACCTGTTCGTAAAGGCGCTCGAGTTGGTTCAAGGCAACGATGACCAAGGCGCGAGCCAACATCAAACAGCGTCAAAGGCCGCGCGCGAACTTCGGTCCGCGTTCTTTTTGGAAGGTGAGGACGTATCGAACTGGGCCGTACAAAACCGATTAAGCGAAAGACTCGGTGTGGAATTTGATGAAATCCGATCCAAAATCGAGACCGGAGAGGCCATTGCTCGGTTGGCCACTGATTATGAGCTTGCGCAGTCCATGAACGTGCGCGGTAGCCCTACGTTCATTCTCAACGATGGACGACAGATACTGTTTGGGAACGTCAGCTATGCCATTCTCAAGGCCAATGTTTCGGAATTGCTTTCGGAGCAACAAGACCTAAACGCGACGCCTTGCTGAGCATATGTGTTGCGATGTCAGCTGTGTCGTCAGGTGGCCATAGCCGGTCTGGCGTTCAAGATCTGTTTCTGTCTCTTATACACATCTCCGAGCCCACGA
>FYBJ01001506.1_pt2 | contig 22516 bp, 22 predicted proteins | sample 1134611 | NCBI WGS metagenome assembly FYBJ01 (sample SAMEA104116008, study PRJEB20421) | marine metagenome | isolation source: marine | reverse complement strand
GGAAACCGGCGGCGAACTGATCGCCCGCGCCGGTGGCATCCACGGGGACAATCTCGTTGACCGGAACGATGGCCTCTTCGTCGCCCTGTACCAGCACCACGTCATGGCCCGAGCGGGTGCAGACAATCAGCCCGCTATCGGCGGCGGCCTGTTCCAGCGCGGTGGACAGATCGGTCTGATAGAGCGATTCCCATTCATGTTCGTTGCCGATCACAAAATCCAGATCGCGCACAAGGCGGCGGAAATCGTCGCGGTGGCGATCCACGCAGAACGGATCGGACAGCGCGATTCCGGCCATGCCGCCGCTTTCCCGGCACAGTTTCGCGGCGCGTTCGAACGCCTCTTTGCCTTTGGGCTTGTCGTAAAGATAGCCCTCCAGGAACAGCAATTGCGCCTGGCCGGCGACATCGTCGGATACGTCATCCGGCCCCAGTTCCGAGGATATCCCCAGATAGGTGTTCATCGACCGCTCACCATCGGGCGAGACAAAGATCATCGAGCGTGACGTGGGCAATTCGCCCCCCGGCACCGGCGGATTTACAAAGGCGGTGCCTTCGGACTCCATCGATGTGGCATAGAACCGGCCCAGCGCATCGTCATGCACGCGCCCGATAAAGGCGGTGGACAGGCCCAGCGCGCCAAGCCCGGCCACGGTATTGGCAACCGAGCCGCCCGGCGCCTGTGTGCGGTTGGTCATCGCGGCATACAGCATTTCGCCGCGCTCGCGTTCAACCAGTTGCATGATGCCCTTCCCGATCCCCATCAGGTCAAGAAAGCTGTCGTCGGATTGGGAAATCACGTCAACGATGGCATTGCCGATGCCGACGATCTGGTAGGTCTTGGTCACAGGTTCTTGTCCTCAAACATGCAGAGATCCCGGATCAGGCAATTGGAGCACATGGGTTTGCGCGCCTTGCAGACATACCGTCCGTGCAGGATCATCCAGTGATGGGCGTGGAGTTGGAAATCCACGGGGATATTGTCTTCGATGGCGCGTTCCACCGCGACCACGTCCTTGCCCGGACACACGCCCGAGCGGTTGCCAAAGCGGAAGATATGGGTGTCGACAGCCTGTGCCGGGTGGCGCCACCACATGTTCAGCACCACATTGGCCGTCTTGCGGCCCACCCCCGGCAGGCTTTCCAGCGCGGCGCGGGAATTGGGCACCTCGCCGCCATAGTGTTCCACAAGGATGCGCGACAGCTTGATGACGTTGCTGGCCTTGTTGCGGAAAAGGCCGATCGTCTTGATGTGGTCGATCAGGGCCTGTTCGCCCAGATCAAGCATCTTTTGCGGCGTATCGGCGATTTTGAACAGCGCGGCGGTGGCCCGGTTCACACCGGCGTCCGTGGCCTGCGCGGACAGGGCCACGGCCACCACCAGCGTATAGGCGTTGACGTGGTCCAGCTCGCCCCTGGGGGCGGGCTCGGCGGCCTGAAACCGGGTAAAGATCTCACGGATCGTGTGGTAATCGAGTTGCTTTGCCATGCGCGGCTCCATTGCACGGGTGGGGGCGCCGGGGCAAGGCCGCGGCCGGGCTATTTTCCTGAACTGCGCTCTTTCAACAGCGCCTCGATGTCATTCAGCCGCGCCAGAACCTGATCGCGATAATCATCGGTGCGCTGGTCGGCCTCGGCATGGTGGGCATCCTGCATCGAGTTCACCACCAGACCGACAACCAGGTTCAACACGATGAAGGTGGTCAGCAGGATGAAGGGCACGAAGAACAGCCAGGCATAGGGGAAGGCTTCCATCACCGGGCGCACGATGCCCATGGACCAGCTTTCCAGGGTCATGATCTGAAACAGGGAATAGGCGGATTTGCCCAGCGTGCCGAACCAGTCGGGGAAGGTGGCACCGAACAGTTTGGTGGCCATGACCGCGCCGATATAGAAGATCAGCGTCATCAGCAGAAAGACCGAGCCCATGCCGGGCAGCGCGTTGAGCAGGCCTTCGATCACGCGGCGCAGCGAGGGCGCCACCGACACGACGCGCAACAGGCGCAGGATGCGCAGCGCGCGCAGCACCGACAGCCCCTGTGCGGCGGGCACCAGGGCGATGGCGACGATGGTGAAATCGAACAGGTTCCAGCCGTTGCGGAAAAACCGCGTACCGCGCACATAAAGTTTGGTGGCGATTTCGGCGACGAATATGCCCAGGCAGATCCGGTCAAGCGTGATCAGCAGCGGCCCGGCAAGGGCCATCGCCCGGTCCGAGGTTTCCAGACCCAGGATCACGGCATTGAACAGGATCACGCCCAGAATCGTGTTGCGGAAGGCGGCGCTGTCGATCAGGGCGGCAAGGCGTTGGCGCAGGGTCATGGCGGAGGAGGTCTCGCGGGAATGGGTCATGGGTGTCATGAGGGGTCATATGGGCGATGCGCGGGCCATGACAACCCGTGCCGGGCAATGCGGCGAATGATCAAGAAACGGGTCGCGCCGGGGCGGGGGCGGTTCTATCCTTGGGGCAGACAAGGGAGCCGGTGCGATGAACGACATGACCCAGGGATACCATTACAACGTGATGCGCCGCGCCATCGAGATGATCGATCAGGGCGGCGAAAACATGACGCTGGAGGAACTGGCAAGGCGGATGGGCATGAGCCCGGCCCATTTCCAGCGCCTGTTCACCCGCTGGGCCGGGGTGTCGCCCAAGCGGTTCCAGCAATACCTGACGCTGGGCCACGCCAAGGCGTTGCTGCACGAGCGGTTTACCACGCTGGACACATCCAGCGCGGTGGGGTTGTCGGGATCGGGGCGGCTGCATGACCTGTTCCTGCGGTGGGAGGCCATGAGCCCCGGCGAGTTCGCGCGCAGGGGCGACGGGCTGACGATCCGTTGGGGCTGGTTTGACAGCCCGTTCGGCCCGGTTCTTGTGACGGGAACGCACAAGGGCATTTGCGGCATCGGGTTCGCTGCCGAAACCGGTGAAGCGGCCACGATGCAGGATTTGGTGTCGCGCTGGCCGCGGGCCGACTTTGTCGAAGATCCGGCATTCCTGCGCCCCTGGGTTCTGGCAGCGTTCAACGCGCAATCGGGGCAGGCCGACAAGGTGCCGGTCTACATGATCGGGTCGGCCTTGCAGATCAAGGTGTGGGAGGCGCTGATGCGCATTCCGTCCGGGCAGGTGACAACCTATTCCGAGATTGCGCAAAGCATCGGGCGGCCCGGCGCGGTGCGCGCCGTGGGCACGGCCGTAGGGCGCAATCCGGTCAGCTGGCTGATCCCGTGTCACCGGGCGATGCGCAAATCGGGCGGGCTGGGCGGCTATCACTGGGGACTGCCGGTAAAGCGGGCGCTTCTGGCCTGGGAATCGGCGCGTGCCGAGGCCGGATAAGCCGCGGAATCGGCGCTGAACCGCCGAAATGAAGTTTTTTGCCGCTTGGGGGTGTTGGCGGGTTTGGGTATAGTTCGTGCAAAAGCCGGAGGACCGGCACCAAGACCCGAGGCCATATCATGAGCAAACTTCCCGTCGCGCTGGCTGCGCTGTCCGTTCTGACCCTGACCGCCTGTACCGATCCCGGCTATGTGTCCGGCGATTACGAAGACCGGCAGGATTACCGCAACACCAAGTCCGGCGCCGTTCTGGGCGGGTTGCTGGGGGCCGGCCTGGCCGCGGCGACGGATAACAACCCGCTGGCCGGGGCGGCGATCGGGGCCGGAGTGGGCGCGCTGATCGGGCGCGACCTGGACAAGCAGGAACAGGAGTTGCGGGCGCAGCTGGATGACGATGTGCGCATCGAAAACACCGGCGACCGGCTGATCCTGACCATGCCGCAGGACATTTTGTTCAACATCGACAGTGCAACCGTCAGCACCGGTTTGCGCGACGACCTGCTGAAGGTGGCGACCAGCCTGAACAAGTACCCCGATACCACCGTGCAGGTGCTGGGCCATACCGACAATACCGGCTCTGCCGGACATAATCAGCAGCTTTCGGAACGCCGCGCCAATGCGGTGGCGGATGTGCTGATGGAGGGTGGCGTGCCCTTTGCGCGGATCCAGTCGATCGGGCGGGGCGAGGATCAGCCCATCGCCTCGAACCTGAACGAGGATGGCCGCCGTCAGAACCGCCGGGTGGAAATCGTGATCCTGCCCAACGCGGCCTGATGATCCGCCAGGGACGGTGCGCGACGGCTTGTGTGCCGCGCCTGACGCATTAGATTTGGGGGACGTGCAACACGAGGTTCCCCGATGCCCCATTCCCTGCTTGGCCTGTCCGGCGCGCTGCGTGCCGGATCTTCGAACCGTAAACTTCTGCGTGCGGCGGCGCAGATATACGGCGCCGCGCGCTATGCCGAAGCCGATCTGAAGCTGCCGCTGTATGATGGCGATGACGAAGAGCGCGACGGCCTTCCCGAGGCGGTAAACACGCTGGTGGCGCAGATTGCCGGGGCCGATGCGGTGCTGATTTCGACCCCGGAATACAATGGCGGCATCAGCGGCGTATTGAAGAACGCGCTGGACTGGATCAGCCGGCATTCCGACAAGCCGCTGGCAGGCAAGCCGGTGGCGGTGATGAGCGCGGCGTCGGGCCGGGCGGGTGGCGTGCGCGGGCAAACCATGCTGCGGACCTGTCTGGTGCCGTTTCGTCCGCGCCTGGCGCTGGCGCCCGAGCTGGCGCTGGCGGATGGCCGAAACGCGTTTGACGCCGACGGGCAGTTGACCAGCGACCGCTACCGGAATTCGGTGACAGTACTGATGGCTGCGTTGCGGGCCGAAGTGGGGCGCTGATCACGTCAGCGCGCGCAGGGCCATGTCGGCCAGCTGATGCGCCACCCGATCCACGAAATCGGCAGGTTCATCGGCGCGCGGCGTGTACCAGACCACCGGCGCGTTCACCAAGAGCAGGATCGAATGCAGCGCCACTGTCAGATTCTGGTTGCGGAAGGCGCCGCCATCCATACCGCGCCGTATCTGGTGGCGGAACAGCCCTTCGTACCGGTCGCGTTCGTCATGGATGCGCTGGTGCAGGGCGCGTTCGGTGGCGGTGGTGGATTTCTGATACAGCCCGGTATAGGCCTGCCGGATGACCTTGTGATAGGGCAGCGTGCGCAGCACTTCGGGCACATGGGTGCGGATCATGACGCGCAGGTTTTCATCGGCGGGCGCGGCCGGGTCGATCACCGGGGCGACCTTGCGATAGGTGAAATCGGCGGCGCGCAGACAGACTTCGGCCACCAGCACGCCCTTGGACGGGAAGTGATGATAGATGCGCCCCTTGGTGGCGCCCAGATCGCGCGCCACGTCATCGATCGAGGCCACATCCACCCCATGCTGCATGAACACCCGCGCTGCGGCGTCCAGTATCTGGGTCTTTGACGTGCTTGGCAGGGTATGGACCAGATCTTGCATACGGGTTCCCTGAGTGGCGCTGACGCAGCGTCAGCGGTGCGGGGTTTGATTGACAACATACTGAGTAGTATGTCTTGCTTGATCCTGCAATGCCCGCGCGTGTCGCGACGCGGGCGGCAGGGAGGGCACGATCATGTCGGACCTGGATACATTCCGGGCGGCGACGCGGGACTGGCTGGAGGCGAACTGCCCGGCCGAGATGCGCGCGCCGATGGGCGAGGATGACATCTGTTGGGGTGGACGCGGGTTCACGTTTACCTCGCCCGCGCAAAAACGCTGGCTGGAGGTGATGGCGGCGCGTGGCTGGACGGTTCCGGGCTGGCCCGAGCCCTACGGCGGCGCAGGGTTGTCGGGGCCGGAGCAGAAAGTGCTGGCCGAGGAGATGCGCCGCATCAACGCCCGCCCGCCCTTGCAGAGCTTTGGCATCTGGATGCTGGGCCCGGCGTTGCTGGCCTTTGGAACCGAGGAACAGAAACGTCATTACCTGCCGCAGATCGCGCGCGGCGAAATCCGCTGGTGTCAGGGATATTCCGAGCCGGGCGCGGGTTCGGACCTGGCCAGCCTGCAAACCAAAGGCGTGGACAGGGGCGACCATTTCGAGGTGTCGGGTCAGAAGATCTGTACCTCTTATGCCGACCAGGCCGACTGGATTTTCTGCCTGGTGCGCACGGAACCCGAGGCCAGCAAACATACCGGCATTTCCTTTCTGTTGTTCGATATGGAAAGCGAAGGCGTTTCGACCAGACCAATCAGGCTCATTTCCGGCGCGTCGCCGTTTTGCGAGACCTTTTTTGACAACGTAAAGGTGCCCAGGGACCAGATCGTGGGAGAGCGCGGGCAGGGCTGGACCATTGCCAAATACCTGCTGACCCATGAGCGCGAGATGATCGGCGGGTCGGATGTGGCGCTGTTTGCGAAATCCGACCTTCTGGGTGATGCGGTGGTGGCGATCGGGCTGGACGACGCGGGGCGGCTGGATGATCCGGTGCTGCGCGCCGATCTGGGGCGGTTCATCGTCGATGAGATGGCGTTTGACGCGCATATGGGCATGGCACGCGATCTGCTGCGCCGGGGCGACGAGCTTGGCGCGCGCTCGGCCGAGCTGAAATATCTCGGGACCGAGCTGAACAAGCGGCGCCAGAGCCTGCGTATGGCGGCGGGCGGGGCCGATGATCTGGTGTGGGACGGCCCTGCGAATGATGCCGGACAGGCGGCACGGGACTGGCTGCGCTCGAAGGGCAACAGCATCGAGGGCGGCACGTCCGAGGTGATGCTGGGCATTCTGGCCAAGGCCGTTCTGAAACTGCCGGGATAAGGGGGCAGGCATGGAGAAGCTGAGCGAAGATCACGCCATGGTGGCCGAGGCGGCGGCCGGGTTTCTGGCGCAGAATCATCCGGTGGCGGCTTTTCGCGCGTTGCGGGATTCGGGCGCGCCGCTGGGCTATGACAGGGCGATTGTGGGCCAGATGGCCGGGATGGGCTGGATGGGTGTTGTGTTGCCCGAAGACCTGGGCGGCGTGAATTTCGGGCACCGTGCGGCAGGGCTGATCGCCGGGGCGATGGGGCGCAACCTGACCGCGGCGCCGTTCCTGTCCACGGCGGTGATCGGGGCAAGTGTGCTGAAACATGCCGGGGGGCCGGTGGCGGAAAGCTGGGGGCCGAAACTGGCGGCGGGCGAGGCCGTTGTGGCGCTGGCGATGGAAGAAGGTGCCAAGCATCGCCCCGACAGGATCGCGACCGAGGCGCGCCGGGAGGGCGACGGTTTCGTGCTGAACGGGCGCAAGAGTTTTGTCGTGGATGGGGTTGGTGCGGACCGGCTGATCGTCGTGGCAACGCTGGACGACGCACCGGCGCTGTTCTGGGTCGATCCCACGGCGGCGGGGGTGTCGGTGGTGCCGCAGGTGCTGTTGGATCATCGCAATGCCGCGCTGGTGACATTCGAAGGCGTAGGGCTGGACGGGGCGGCGCTGATCGCCGGTCGCGAGAACGCCAGGGCCGTGCTGGCGGCCGCGCTGGCGGCTGGCAGGGCGGTGACGGCGGCCGAGCAGCTTGGGGTGGCCAGGGCGGCCGCGGAAACGACGTTCGATTATCTGCGCACGCGCAAGCAGTTCGGTATGCTGAGTGGCAACTTTCAGGCGCTGCAACACCGGGCGGCGGATCTGTACTGTGCGATTGAACAGGCGGATTCACTGGTGGCGGCGGCGCTGAACGCGCTGGATCAGGGCGCGGACGAAGGCGAGGCGCTGAGCCGCGCGGCCAAGACCAGTGCGGCGCTGGTGGGGCGGCAGGCGACCGAGGAGGGGGTGCAGATGCATGGCGGCATCGGCATGACCGACGAGATGGACCTGGGCCTGTTCATGAAGCGTGACCGGGTATTGAGCGAATTCCTGGGCGACGCGGGGCATCATGCGGATTGGCTTTTGCGGCAGCGGGGTTTGTGAGACGCCGGCAGGTGACGTAACGGCGGTTGGCCCGCAAACCTGCCTGCAAGCTTGACGCGAGACAGGGCCAGCGCAGAGACTGAACCGCAGGAGGCCGGAAAAACCGGCACGGGGAGGATAGATTGGAAGTTTTGCAACTGCTCGTCAGCGGGCTTGCGAATGGCTGTGTATACGGCCTGATCGCGCTTGGCTTTGTGCTGATCTACAAGGCGACCGAAGCGGTGAATTTCGCCCAGGGCGATTTCATGATGCTGGGCGCCTTTGTCACGCTGGGCCTGACCAACGCCCAATATATGGACCTGCCCTTTTGGGTGGCGGCACCGATGGCGATCGCGATCATGGCGGTGCTGGGCTATCTGCTGGATTTCTTCGTATTGCGGCACCTGTTCGGCCAAAGCCAGACAGCGGTTGTGATCCTGACCATCGCGCTGGGTTTCGTGATCCGTTTCATCGCCGGAGCGATCTGGGGGCATGAGCCGCAGACATTGGAAAGTCCGCTGGCCGTAGGGGATTTGCGGGTTGGCGGAGTGGTGCTGGGCATGGCCGATGTGGCGGTGATCATCGTGACCGTGTTGCTGACCCTGTTCCTGTACCAGTTTTTCCAGCGTACCAAGCTGGGCCTGGCCATGCAGGCGGCCAGCCAGAACCAGATGGCGGCCTATTTCATGGGCATTCCGGTCCGGCGGGTACAGGGCATGATCTGGGGCCTGTCCGGCGCGGTGGCGGCGGTGGCGGGGATCCTGTTCGCGTCCAAGGGCGCGATTGATCCGAACGCGGGACTGCTGGGCATCAAGGCATTCGCAGCGGCGGTGATCGGTGGTTTCGGCAGCCTGCCCGGCGCGCTGGCCGGGGGGCTGATCGTGGGTGTGATCGAGCCGTTTGCGGCGCGTTATCTGGCCGCGGGCTACAGCCAGATCGCGCCCTATGCGCTGCTGTTGTTCGTGCTGGTGTTCCGGCCCCACGGCCTGTTCAGCCAGGTCCGCACCAAGAAGGTCTGATCCCATGCGCATTCATTTCAAGACCTCTTATGAACATGACATTCGCCTGTTTGCCGATTGGTGGAGCTTTTTCGTATATGCCGCGCTGATCGTGGTGGCGGTGGCGCTGCCGTGGATCATGGACGAGTTCTATCTTGGCGAAGTCACCAACGTGCTGATCTGGGCGATTGCGGGGCTTGGGCTGATGCTGTTGACCGGGCAGACCGGACAGGCCAGCCTTGGCCATGCCGCGTTCCTGGCGGTGGGCTGTTATGCCAATGTGATCTTTATGGAACTGGGGCTGCCCTTTCTGATCGCCTTTCCGCTGGCCGGGATCGTGACCGGGATCGTGGGCACGATCATCGCGATTCCGGCGATCCGGATGCACGGCATCTATCTGGCGATTGCCACGATTGCCCTGTCGATCCTGACCGATGACCTGATCGTGCTGCTGGAGCCGATCACCAATGGCGTGTCGGGCAAGTTTGCCCCGACGATCACCATTTTCGGCATCGAGATCGAACGCTGGACAACACCGGACCGGTTCTACTGGCTGGTGTTGGCGGTGACGGTCCTGAGTACGCTGGCCTATCGCAACCTGCTGCGCGCGCCGTTGGGGCGCGCCATGGCGGCGGTGCGTGACAGCGAGGTTTCCGCCACGGCGATGGGGGTGCATATCGCCCGCACCAAGGCGGCAAGTTTCGGAATATCCTGCGCCATCACCGGGCTGGCCGGGGCGCTGATGGGATTTTATGCCGGGGCGTTCAACAACGAGACCTTTTCCATCGTCATCTCGATCACCTTGTTGATGATGATCGTGATCGGCGGGCTTGGCTCGATCCATGGCGCGTTCTTTGGCGCGGTGGTGGTGGCGTTCCTGCCGCAGGCGCTGTCGATTGCAAAGGATTCGATCGGCGGCGGCAGCGTGGCCATTCCGGGGCTGGAAACCGGGGTGTTCGGGCTGATCCTGATCCTGTTCATCATGTTCGAACCGATGGGCATCTATGGCCGCTGGATGAAGATCCGCATCTGGTTCGAGCTGTTCCCGTTTGCCCGCAAGGACATGTTCAAGCGGCAGAAGAGCTATCTGAAGACGGAGCGGTTGAGATGAGCGCCTTGTTGGACATCAGGAACGCAACGCTGAAATTCGGTGGTGTCGTGGCGGTGAACGATCTGAGCTTTACCGTCGAGGAAGGCGAGGTGTATGCGATTGTCGGGCCGAACGGGGCGGGCAAATCGACCGTGTTCAACCTGATCTCGCGGTTTTACGATCCGTTTTCCGGGGCGATCACCTTTGACGGCAACAACCTGTTGGACCGCAAGGCCGACGAGGTGGCCGATCTGGGCATTGCCCGCACGTTCCAGAATATCGAGCTGTTCGAACACGCGACCGTGTTGCAGAATCTGCTGGTCGGGCGGCATCGCCACCGGCGCACCACGCTGGTGGAGGAGATGCTGTTCACCCCGCGCGTGCGGCGCGAGGAAAAGCGCCATCGCGAGGCGGTGGAAGAGGTGATCGATTTCCTGGACCTGCAACCCTATCGCAACAAGATGATTGCCGGGCTGCCCTATGGGGTGCGCAAGGTGGTCGAGGTGGGCCGGGCGCTGGCCACCGGGCCGCGCCTGTTGCTGCTGGACGAACCGGCCTCGGGCCTGTCGGTCGAGGAGACCCAGGACATGCGCTGGTGGATTGACGATATCCGCAAGCAGATGGGGATCACCGTGCTGATGGTGGAACATGACATGGGGCTGGTGTCGGGCGTATCGGACCGGGTGCTGGCGCTGGCGGACGGGGCCAAGCTGGCCGAGGGCACACCGGCCGAGGTGCAAAGCGACCCGGCGGTGATCGAAGCCTATCTGGGTGCGGGGGCCGCGTGATGAGCAAGACCGTGCTGGAAGTGAAGAACCTTGAAAGTTTTTACGGGCCGATCATGGCGATCCGGGGCGCCAGCCTGAAGGTGGAGAAAGGGCAGGTCGTGACCGTGCTGGGCGCCAATGGCGCGGGCAAGTCGACATTGCTCAAGACCATCTCGGGGATCATGGACCCGGAAAAGGGTCAGGTGATTTTCGAGGGCGAGGAGATACAGGGGAAAGAGCCGCATTCCATTGTGCGGCGTGGCATCGTGCATGTGCCCGAAGGGCGCGAGGTGTTCCCGCTTTTGACCGTGGACGAGAACCTGTCGCTGGGCGCCTATACGCGCGGCGACAAGGCCGAGATCGAGAAGGACCGGGAGATGGTATTCAGCTATTTCCCGATCCTGGCGGAACGCCGCGGCCAGGAGGCGGGCACGCTTTCGGGCGGGCAGCAACAGATGCTGGCCATTGGGCGCGGGTTGATGCTGCGGCCCAAGATCATGCTTCTGGACGAGCCGTCGCTTGGCCTGTCGCCGCTGCTGGTGCAGGAGATATTCGCGATCCTCAAACGCCTGAACACCGACGAGGGCGTGACCATGAGGCTGGTCGAACAGAACGCCAAGGTGGCATTGGACCTGGCCGATATGGGCTATGTGATGGAGATCGGGCGCATCGTGATGGACGGCACCGCCGACCGGCTGATGGAGAGCGAGGACATCAAGGCGTTCTACCTGGGTCATCAGGAAGTGGGCGCGCGCGGGGAACGCCGCTGGAAACGCAAGAAGACGTGGCGCTGAGGGAGGGATTGGCATGAATATTCACAATACCGACCAGATCGAGATCAACGGCGTGATCGTCACCGCCGACCCCAGCCAGCGCCCGGCGCTGGTGGACGGCTGCGATACCGTGCCCAAGCTGTTTGCCAAACGCTGTGTGCAGATGGGCGATGAGACCGCGCATCGCGAAAAGGATCTGGGCATCTGGCGGGCCTATTCGTGGAAGGATTACTGGACCCACGCCAAGTGGATCGGGCTGGGCCTGCGGGCGCTGGGGCTGGAACGCGGCGAGGTGGTTTCGATCCTCAGCGAGGACCGCAAGGAATGGCTGTATGCCGATATGGGCATTCAGGCCGTGGGCGGGATCGCGTCGGGGGTTTACACGACCGACTCGGCCAGCCAGCTGGAATACCTGCTGCGCGACAGCGACAGCCGGTTCCTGTTCGTGGAAAACGACGAGCAGCTTGACAAGTTTCTGGAGATCGAGGACCGGGCGCCGCAGGTGCTCAAGGTCATCATCTTCGAGAAAGAGGGGCTGCACGATCTGCGCCACGAGAAATGCGTGTTCATCGACGACCTGTACGACACGGGGCGCGCGTTCGAGGCGGAAAACCACGGGTTTTTCGAGGCCGAGATCGAGAAATCGCAACCCGGTGACACGGGGTTGCTGATCTATACGTCGGGCACCACGGGAATGCCCAAGGGCGCGATGCTGAGCCAGGAAAACGTGATCGCGGCCATGGTATCGGGGGCCCATGCGCTGCCGACATTGCCGGGCGACGAACAGCTGTGCTTTCTGCCGCTGTGCCATATCCTGGAGCGGGATGTGTCGGTCTATTATCCGCTGGCGGGCAAATCGGTGGTGAATTTCGCCGAAAGCCCGGAAACGGTTTTTGACAACCTGCAAGAGGTGTCGCCCAGCCACTTCACCGCCGTGCCGCGCGTGTGGGAGAAAATCTATTCCCGCGTTCTGGTGCTGGCGCAGGAGGCCACGCCGATCGGGCGGCTGGCGTTCAGGATGGCCGTCAGCGCGGGTCTGAAACGCGCCGATTACCAGCTGGCGCGAAAACCCGTACCGCCCTTGGTGGCGCTGCATTACATGGTCTGGGATTTCCTGGTGCTGCGCAATCTGCGCCGGATGCTGGGCATGGACCGGATGCGCCGGGGCGGCACCGGCGCGGCGCCGATCTCGCCCGAGCTGATCCGCTGGTACTGGGCCATTGGCGTGCAGTTGCTGGAAGGCTACGGCATGACCGAGAATACCGGGATCGCCTCGATCAACCTGCCTGACGACAACAAGCTGGGCACGGTGGGCAAGGCGGTCCCGGGGTTCCGGGTGCGGATTGCCGGGGACGGGGAAATCCAGACCCATGGGCTGAACAACTTCCAGGGCTACTGGCGCAACAACGAAAAGACCGCCGAGACATTCACCGAAGATGGCTGGCTGCGCACGGGGGATGTGGGCAAGCTGGACGAGGACGGGTTCCTGACCATCACCGGGCGGCTGAAGGACATCATCATCACCGCCGGGGGCAAGAACATCACCCCGGCCGAAATCGAGAGCCGGCTGAAATTCAGCCACTATGTTTCGGATGCGGTGGTGATCGGCGACGCGCGCAAATACCTGTCCTGCCTGATCATGATCGATCAGGAAAATGTCGAGAAATTCGCGCAGGATCGCAAGGTGCCGTTTTCCGATTTTGCCTCGCTTTGCGCGGCACAGGAGGTGGTGGACCTGATCCGCAAGGAAGTGGAGGCGGTCAACAACGATTTTGCCCGCGTCGAGCAGATCAAGGATTTCCGGCTGATCAACGTGCTGTTGACGGCGGAAGACGAGGAACTGACCGCAACGATGAAGCTGAAGCGCAGCTTTGTCGAAAAGAAACACGCGGCGCTGATCGAGGAAATGTACTAGACTGCAAGTCAAGTGGCGATGGACCACGTAACCAACGGGAGGAAAACATGAATAAACTGATGACCGCATGTGCGGCGGGCGCGGTTGCGCTGGCGTCGCAGGGCCTGGCCCAGTCGCAAGGCGTAAGCGATGACGAAGTGATTATCGGCTCGGTCAATGACCTGAGCGGCATCTTTGCCGCCGTGGGCGTGCCGGCGGTGAACGGCGCCAACATGAAATTTGACGAGGTCAACGCCGCCGGGGGGGTGCATGGCCGCAAGATCCGGTTCGTGGTCGAGGATAACGGCTATCAGATCCCGCGCGCGATGCAGGGCTATAACAAGCTGCTGAACAAGGACAAGGTGTTCGCCATGCTCCTGTCGCTGGGCACGCCGATGAATATCGCGGGCTTCAAGTTGCTGGATCCCAAGGGCATTCCGAATATCGGCCCGCTATCGGCGGCGCAGCAAATGCTGCAAGAGCCGATCGACAACAAGTTTGTCGGGTTCTCCAGCTATTGGGATCAGGTGCAGGTGGGTGTGAAATACCTGGCGGCAGAGTTTGACGCCAAGGAAATCTGCACGATGTATATCCCGTCAGATTTCGGCAAGGAAATCGCCGAATCAACCAAGGACGTGACCGCCGCTTTGGGCCTGACGCTGGGTGGGGAAACCACGCACAAGCCGGACGAGCTTGATTTTGTCGGCTCGCTGACCAAGCTGAAAGCGGGCGGATGTGACATTGTCACCATGGCGCTGGGCGTGCGTCAGGGCATCACCGTGGTCGGCACCGCCAAGAAGCTGGGCTGGACCGATGTCAAGTTCATGAACACCTCGGCGGGTTTCCTGGAGCCGGTGGCCATGGTGCCGGGCGGCGTGACGGACGGGCTTTATGCCTCGTCGGGCTGGGAAGACCTGTATGCGCGGGCCGCAGAGCCGGTACCGGGCAAGTTCATCGCCGACTACAAGGCCAAGTATGACCAGCCCGCCAGCGGCTTTGCCATGCTGGGCTATTCGGCGGCCGACACGCTGGTGCGGGCGTTGGAAGCGGCGGGCCCCGACCTGACGCAGGAAAACTTTATCGCGGCCATGGAAAGCCTGAATTTCGAGGACGAGTTGACCGGTTCCAACGTGACCTACGGCCCCGAAGATCACCAGGGCGTGGATGACGTGGTGATTTCGGTTGTCGAAGGCGGCGGCTGGAAAACCATCGCACGCCAGTAAGCCGGGCAGAGAAACGCGAAAGGGCGGGGAATATCCCTGCCCTTTTTTCGTTTGGTGACAAACAGTTTGAAAACCGCGCTGGGCGGGTCTTGGCGAAAGCCCGGCCGCCTTAATCGCCCAGCTTGGCGTGCACCTCGTCCAGGTCGATTTCGCCGATGGGCATCTTGTTGCCCGGATTTTCGAAATCGTATTTGAACAGCTGGAAATCCTTTTTGTAGATTTCATAGACAAGGTGCATCGACAGGTCGTCAAAATAGTCTTCGACCGGATGCGCGCGCTTGGGGCCGTGGCCTTCGGATTCGTTAAATCGCGGGATCGCCGCCAGATCGACCGGATGCGGCGTTTGAACGGCATCCAGCACCTGCTGCATCCCGTCGTTGAACGCCTCGGTCCAGAAAATCTTGTCGTATTGGCCGCCGTTCACGATGAAGGTGGAGATATGTCCGGACATGGCAGACCAGTGGATATCCGGGTCCATCGGGCGGCGCCAGCGGATCGTGTCGCGTGTGAACAAGAGGAACCGGCGAAAGCTGGCGACCTGATCGAATTCCTGCTTGCCGTCCTCGCCGCCCACTTCGATCCCGTATTTCTGGATCAGCATCGGCACCAGATTGCCGCGATAGCGTTTGCCGTTGCGCTGGATGCCGCAGATCTTGTCAAAGAAGGAGGACAGGATGCGGGTATAGGGGTTGCGCACGCAGGTGAACGCATAGGATTTGTGCCCGCGCACGTTGTCGGTGATCAACGGCTGGCTGTCCTCGATGGCCCATTTATGCATACCCCCGGTGGCATCATGAATGTCGCCATCGAAAAATTCGCCATGATCGGAATAATACATGATCTGTCCGATGGTCGAACAGGCGCATTTGGGGACGACGCGATAGACGACGCTTTCGCTTTCGGTCATCCAGGTTCCGGGAAAGCCCATATTTTGCCTCCGTTGGCATGTGGCCGGCGGGTGCCGGTCCTGCCGTGTTCTGTGAAAAAAGCAAATAATGTCTGTTTATTCAACGCGTGTTCACCATTAAATGGGTAAACAATCAACGGATAAACGGGGTCTGAGTTTCTGGAATGGCAAGAATTGCGTATATTCTGCTGTGCCACAAGGATCCCGAGGCGATCATCATGCAGGCCGAGCGCCTGACAGCGACCGGCGATTACATCTCGATTCATTTCGACGCCAGCGCCAAGGCAGAGCATTTCCGCATGATCCAGGAGGCGCTGGCCGATAATCCCAATGTCGCGTTTGCGCAAAAACGGATCAAATGCGGATGGGGGGAATGGTCGCTGGTGCAGGCGACGCTGTATGCGGTTGACTCCGCGGTAAAGAAGTTCCCGCGCGCGACGCATTTCTACATGGTGTCGGGCGATTGCATGGTGATCAAATCGTCCGAGTACATCCATGATTTCCTGGATGACAACGATGTCGACTTTATCGAGAGCTTCGATTTCTTCGAAAGCGACTGGATCAAGACCGGCATGAAGGGCGAGCGGCTGATCTATCGTCATTACTTCAACGAACGCACCCAGAAACGGCGATTTTACGCGGCGTTCAACATGCAGCGGTGGCTGGGGATGACGCGCCGGATTCCCGGCGATCTTCAGATCATGATCGGAAGCCAGTGGTGGTGCCTGCGGCGTCAGACCATCGAGGCGGTGCTGCATTTCACGCAAACCCGGCGCGACGTGATGCGGTTCTTTCGCACCACCTGGATTCCGGACGAAACCTTTTTCCAGACAATCGTTCGCCATCTGGTCCCGGCAGAGCAGATCCGCAGCCGCACGCTGACCTTCCTGATGTTCACCGATTACGGGATGCCGCTGACGTTTTACAACGATCACTATGACATGCTGGTTAGCCAGGACTATCTGTTCGCGCGCAAGATCAGCCCCGAGGCAGTGGAACTGAAAGAGCGGCTGGGCAATCTTTATGCCGAAACGGGCGTGGATTTCCAGATTTCAGCGGAGGGCCCGAGCCTGTTCAAGTTTCTCACCAGCCGGGGGCGCGAGGGAAAACGCTTTGCCAGCCGGTTCTGGGAAACGGAATCGACCCTGGGGCGGGATCGCGAACTGATGATCCTTGTCTGCAAGAAATGGCACGTGGCCAAGCGGCTTTTGGACCAGATCCGGCAGGAAACCGACATTCCGACCATGGCGTATCTGTTCAACGAAGAAGGTACCCCGCTGCCCGATCTGGGCGGTATTCAGGCAACGCTGGAGAAACGCACGCGTCACCGCCGCGCGCTGATGCGGATGCTGTTCGACTATTACGATACCAACCGGCTGGTGATCTGCCTGGACCCGTCCGCGATAGACCTGATGCAGGATTTCTTTGGCGACCGGTCGATCACCCGAATGCTGGAGATTCAGTGTCAGTTCTCGGACGAATACCTGATCGGACACGCGACGCGGATCAAGCTGGCAGGCGAGCAAACGCCGCATGAAACGCTGGAGCGGCTGTTGCCGACGATCCGGCGCGATATCCTGAACGAAAGCGACCGCATTCTGGATGCCGATTTTGCCAGTGTCAGCCATTTGCGCGAAGGCGATGATCCGGCCCTGCATGTGGCTGCATTGATGGATTTCCTGATGGTGCCGGAAAAGACGGCGGCCAGGATCGCGGCGACGGAATTCCTGTTCGCGGATTAACGCCGCCGTGCCAGCAGATCGTCGCGTGACAGCGAAAAGCCGGACGCGACCCAATCGGATTCAAGCCGTTTCAGGGTGGCGCCGAGGGCTGGCCCGGCAAGATCCGGCATCAGGTCCGCAGGTGTGACGGGAAAGACGGCGCGCGCGCCGGTCCTTGCCTGGGCGGCGGCATCGGGCGGCAGGGGCGTTTCCAGCAGCGCGCTGCGCAGAGCCAGTGCCGAAAGTGCTGGCTGGACACCCATTCGATAGCCCAGCGCGGCGGCGCTGTCGGTGTTGGCGGCGGCGGTGCGCAGTTCGTCCAGGTGCCGGGCTTCCTTGCGGGACAGGCGCAGGCGCGCGGTCATCCCGTCGCCGCCCAGCGTGGCGAGGCGGCGGATCGGTTCCGGGTCAAGGCGCAGCTCTGGTTCGAGATGTACCAGAAGGGCAAGCGCGCGGTCATCGGTGCCCGGCAGCACCGCGCCCAGCGCGCCGGTGCTGCGCATGGCGGCGACGGCGGGGGCGGGATCGGGCGCGCCCAGCAGGCGGCGCATTTCGTGGCCGATCCGTTCATGCGACAGGCCGCCAAGCCCGTCGATATTGGCGGCAATCGCGGCCAGTGCCTGGGCATCCATTCCGGCCTCGGCATCGCCATACCAGGCGTGAAAACGGAAATACCGCAGGATGCGCAGGTAGTCTTCGCGGATGCGCAGATCGGCATCGTCGATGAAACGCACCCGGCGATTGACCAGATCGACCATGCCGCCCAGAGGATCGACAACATCGCCATCCGGGCGCGCATAAAGCGCGTTCATTGTGAAATCGCGCCGGTGCGCATCGTCGGAAACATCGGTGGAAAAGGCAACCACGGCGCGCCGGCCATCGGTTTCCACATCCTTGCGGAAGGTGGTGATCTCGTGCGGGACATGATCCGCGATCACGGTGACGGTGCCGTGATCGATGCCTGTGGGCACCGCGTCAAGCCCCGCGGCCCGAGCCAGTTCCAGAACGCGGGCGGGCACGGCATCGGTGGCCAGGTCGATATCGTTGACCGGCACGTCGAACAGCGCGTTGCGCACACAGCCACCCACGAACAGCGCCTGGTGCCCGGCCTCGGTCAGCATCCGGCACACGGATTGCGTGGCGGGCGCGTTTATCCAGTCGCCGGTGATCTTCATGCCCGGGCCATCCTTTCGGCCAGACCCCGCAGGATGCGGGCGGTGGCGCCCCAGATATAGTAGGGGCCGAAAGGGACGGTGAAATAGTGGCGCCGCGCGCCTTGCCAGCGCCGCGATTGTACGGAAAAGCGCGCCGGGTCGGTGACATGCGCCAGAGGAACCGAAAACACTTCGTCCACTTCGCCGGGTTCGGGGATCACGTCAAAGGGCGCATGAATGTGGCCCAGAACCGGGGTGACGGTGAAGCTGGTGACGGTTTCATGCGTGGGAAGGGTGCCCAGCACCCGGACATTCGCGGGCGGCAGGCCGATTTCCTCATGCGCCTCGCGCAGGGCGGCGGCGGTCACGTCGGTGTCGCCTTCGTCCTGTTTGCCGCCGGGGAACGCGATCTGTCCCGGGTGGTGTTTGAGGTGCGAGGCGCGCTTGGTCAGGATCAGGTGGGGAACGCCGGCCCGCAGTTCCACCGGCACCAGCACGCCGGCCGGGCGCAGCTTGCGCCCCTGGGGCAGCACCACATCGGGGTTCAGATCGAAATCCGACGAGGCGGCGCTGTCCAGCGTCAGCGCGCGCAACAATGGGGCCAGCGGATCAGTCACCATTTACCTCTTGGGCGTCCTTGCCAACGGTGCCGGGATCAAGATCGTAATGCGCCCCGCAGAACTGGCAATCGGCCGTCACGCGGCCCTCGGGCGTTGTCATCCTGGAGATGTCCTTGGCCGAGTAGATCGACAGGCTTTGGCGCACGCGGTCTTCGGAACAGGTGCAGCCAAAGCGCACCGGCTGTGAGTCATAGACGCGCGGCTGTTCCTCGTGGAAGAGGCGGATCAACAGGTCTGTCGGCGCCACAGACGGGCCGATCATCTCTAGATCCTCGACGGAATCGAGCAGGATATTGACGCGGTTCCAGTTCTCGGCGTCGTCCCCGTCCAGCACGTCCTGCGCCAGCAGGATGCCACCCTCGCCGCTGCCGCCCTCGCCGGTGATATGGGGCGACGCCTTGGGCATGTGTTGCAGCATGATGCCGCCCGCGCGCCAGTGTTCGGGCACGCCGGGCGCGCTGGACTGGCCAAAGCGCAGCGAAAAGCGGGTGGCCAGCTGTTCGGACTGGGCAAAATACGCCTCGGCCGACGCCTTGAGCGAACCGCCGGTCAGGCCGGAAATCCCCTGATAGGGTTTCGTGCCGTTGCCCTGATCGATCAGCACCGCGAAATAGCCCTGGCCAAGCTGGTCGAACGGCGCGCCATCGGTCAGGCGGTCGGCGTCAAAGCTGGCATAGGCGCGGATGCGGGCCGGTTCACCCGCGTCCGTCGGGCCATAATAATCGGTGGCGATCATGCGCACCGGGCCGTTGGTCTGCACCTGCAGGGACAGCTTCCAGCGCAGCTTGATGGTTTGTCCGATCAGCGCGGTCAGCAGGGCCATTTCGGCCACCAGCGCCTCGACCTTTTCGGGATAGGCATGTTGCCTGAGCACGCCCGACAGCACGCCATCCAGGCGCGCGACGCGCCCGCGCATGTCGGATTTATCCAGCTGGAACGGCAACACGGTGTCGTCCCAGGCGATCTTGGTTCCAAAAGTCATGGGGTTTCCTTATCGGCCTTCCCTTGCCATACCGCGACAATATAAGGCGAACAAGGGCAACAAAAAGGGGCTGGTCAGTGATCGCGAGATTTGGAGCGCCACCCAAGGCAGGGGTGAAGTACCGGATGCGGCCCGGCGCCTATGCCGTCTTGCTGCGCGGCACCGACATGCTGATCACCTATCAGGCCGCCCCCGATGACGAGTTCCAGCTGCCCGGCGGCGGCATCGATCCGGGCGAATCGCCGGTCGTCGCGCTGCATCGCGAAGTGTTCGAGGAAACCGGCTGGACCATTGGCGCACCGCGGCGGCTGGGCGCGTTTCGCCGGTTTGTGTTCATGCCGGAATACGACATGTGGGCGGAAAAGCTGTGCACGATCTATCTGGCGCGGCCAGCCCGCCGGATCGGCCCGCCAAGCGAGCCGGGGCACAGTGCGCATTGGGTATCCGTGCAGGCCGCAGTGCAGATGCTGGGCAATGCCGGGGATCGCCACTTTGCCGCACGGTTCCTGCGCTAGCCCCGGTATTCATAAAGGATACCCGAGATATCGTCGGGGAACCCCTGCCCGCCCGAAAATTCATCCAGCTGCCAGACCATCGCCTGAAGCGTGGATTCCAGATCGTGGCCGACAAAATCGGCCACCAGCCGTTCCAGCCCTTCTTCGCCCAACATGCCGCCCCGTGCGTCCGGGCATTCGGTAACGCCGTCCGACAGCATCATCAGCCGGTCTCCCGGTGTCAGCGCGACCTCGAACTGAGAGAATTCCGCGCCGGGGATCAGACCCACGGGCAGGCCGCCGGGGCCTTCCTGTTCGATCGTGCCGTCGGCGCGCTGGATCAGGGGATGGGGGTGCCCGGCCTGTGCCATCACCACGCGCCCGTTTGACAGATCGACATCGGCCAGAAGCATGGTGAAGTAATGTTCGGTTTCCATCTCGCCCAGCGTGATCTCGTTCAGGCGCGCCACCACTTCGCGCGGTTCCAGATGGATATGCGACCCGTCCGGCAGCACCTGCATGGCGACGTTCTGTTCGGGCGAGGACGAGGAGAGATAGCCGGCCAGCCGCGCGGTGATCAGGGCCGAGCTGATGCCGTGGCCCGACACGTCGATGGAATACAGGCCGACGCGCGTGTCGCTGATCCGGTAATGGCCCACCAGATCGCCCCCCACATGGCCCGAGGATTGCAGCAGCAGCGAAACCGCCCCGGAACCGAAATCGCGGAACCGGTCCGGCACCAGCGATTGTTGCAGCTTCTTGGCCTCGATCAGGTCCATGTCCAGCGAATCATAGACCCGCTGCAATTCGTCCAGCGTGTCCGAGATCACCCGGTTCTTTTCGGTCAGTTCGCGCTGCATGCGCAGAATGCGCTCTCCGGCGCTGATCCGCGCGCGCAGTTCATAGGCATTCACCGGCTTGGTCAGGAAATCATCGGCCCCGGAATCAAAGCCCTGCGCCACCTCGGCCTTTTCGCTCTTGGACGTGAGCAGGATGAAATAGCCGTATTCATCTCCCGGCAAGGCCCGGAATTCACGGCAAAACTCCAGCCCGTCCATGCCCGGCATCACCCAGTCCGAAAGGATCAGATCGGGGCGCTTTTCGCGGCACAGCTCCAGCGCTTCCTGGCCCGAGCAGGCCTCGATCACGTCATACCCGTCGCGTTTCAGCGAGACGCTGAGGATACGGCGCTGCACGCGGGAATCGTCGACCAGCAGAACCCGCCGGATCGCGCCCTGTTCGGCATCCTCATCCTGGTCCGGGCGAAGGCCCGGTGGCGTCGGGAAATGCAAGACGTACCTTTCGCGTCATTGAAGTAAGTCACAAAGTGCTACGGGCGTGGCCGTTAACAGCCCCTCAAACCTAAAATTGAGTTCATTCAAATGTGCCATAGCGAGGTTTTGTTAAGCATCATCGTGTCATGATCCGCCCAGGCGAGGAGAGAGACATGATCAATTGGGACCGTGTGGAAGAGCTGCGCGACGAAATCGGACCAGAGGATTTCGGCGAGGTTGTGGAACTGTTCCTGGACGAGGTCGAGGAAGTGATCGCGCGGTTGCAGACAGCGCCGGATCTGGCCATGCTGGAGGCTGATCTGCATTTCCTGAAGGGCAGCGCGCTGAACCTGGGGTTTCATGCGTTTTCGATGCTGTGTCAGGCCGGCGAGGTGGCCGCCGCCAGCGGCAAGGCAGATACCGTTGATCTGGCGCGCGTGATCCAGTCATTCTTTGACTCCAAGGCCGATTTCCAGAAACACCTGGCTGCCGCCTGACGATGCCTTGCCCTGCGTCCCAAAACCCGGTATCGCCGCAGCGATACAAAAAAGGGATAACGACATGTCTGCGCCCAAGAAAGTTGTGCTGGCCTATTCCGGGGGGCTTGATACCTCGATCATCCTGAAATGGTTGCAGACCGAATATGGCTGCGAGGTTGTGACCTTTACCGCCGATCTTGGCCAGGGAGAGGAACTGGACCCGGCTCGCAAGAAGGCCGAATTGCTGGGGATCAAACCCGAGAACATCTATATCGAGGACATCCGCGAGGAATTCGTGCGCGATTTCGTCTTTCCGATGTTCCGCGCCAATGCCCAGTATGAAGGGCTTTACCTGCTGGGCACATC
>FYBJ01000071.1_pt1 | contig 22550 bp, 22 predicted proteins | sample 1134611 | NCBI WGS metagenome assembly FYBJ01 (sample SAMEA104116008, study PRJEB20421) | marine metagenome | isolation source: marine | reverse complement strand
GTATGTCTGAGACGGTACATCGGGTGGAGATTGGGAATCTACCAGAAGAGGTGGATGATGTGGAGCGGGATCAGAGAAGTAAGATGAATGGGGAGGACAGTAATGTTGATAACTAAAGACACACCTATGGTAGCAGCGATTGACGGTGACATCATCGCCTACCTCGCCGCCGCCCTGAACGATGGGGACGGCCCCGACGACCTCATCACCACCGTCCGTCGTAAGGTCCATGAGTGGACTGAGGCTGCTCACTGCTCCTCTTGTAAGGTGTTTATCTCCGAAGGGAGATGCTTTAGACACCAAGTTTACGAACCGTACAAGCAGAACCGCAAGGGTAAGCCCAAGCCTCCCGGCGTGGACTACGCTAAGGAATGGATGAAGGACCACTACGAGCAGATGTGCTCTGATCCTGAGCTAGAGGCTGACGACCGTATGGGCCTTTACGCTACTGAGGACCGTGACGACACTGAGGAAGTGCGTGTTATCGTGTCTACGGACAAAGACATGCTGACGGTCCCAGCGTGGTTGTTCAACCCGAACAAGTCCCTGTTTCCTACCCTCGTCTCAGAGGAGTATTCTACCCTAAAGAGATACGAACAGTGGGTGACAGGTGATAGTTCTGACGGATACCCCGGCATCTTCAAGGTAGGTATTAAAGCCTACGAGAAGTACCTATCAGAGCACGAACATGTGTCCTTCCAAGACATCATCGACTGGTACGAAGAGAAGGGTTTTGATAGGGAGTTTGCCCTAGGTCAATACCTCTGCTGCACCATCAAGCACCACCGCCTACCAAAAGGCCATAACTGCACTAATATCAAGGATTTGGAGGAGGTGTGTTAGTTTTGTGTGGGTAGAGGGGAACAGATACCTTATGACTATATACAAGACTACTACTAAGATACCTAAAGACACCTTAAGACACCTTAAAGTCTCTTACTTCTTCTACTACAATAACTCTAAATCATTAACTACTAGACTACTTCTTAGTCCTAGTAAGGCCCTTAAGGTACTCTTAGGTACTTCTAAGGGCCTTTTAGTATCCTGTGCTGGTCTCTCTCGTATCTCTCATGTGGTTGTCTGTTTAGAACTCGATGATGTTCAAGTGTACGTTCACTCGATGTACTCAGACAACACCGTCTGGTCGTCAGAACCACCTACACGTCAACCAGACTTGGTGCTATCGGAGTACGGTGAGATGGAGACAGGTCTACTGGACCTCACCATCCCGTCAGGAGAGCATTACTCCCTCCTCCGTACAGTGCTGTACTACCTCGTAGGATACCCACGTCACACGATCAACTGTGTTACCGTGGTTCACAGGATTAGATACCTGTTAGGAAGAACAACCAGAAGGAGAACTCCCGGTGGACTCTACAGAGAACTCAGGAAGCAAGAACAAGTATTTCATCAGTGAGGATCTTCTAGACCTCCTGATCCATGAGTACATGACAGCCAGTGGTGACTATCACCAATCCCAACGTGACCTACTTACCCAAGTCCAAGAGACGATCAAGAACAATCTCCTCGCCGTGCATGGCATGGGCCACATTCTCAACCAAATCTTTATCAACATACCGAAGGAGATGATCCATGGGAACAGCATTAGAGAACATCTTTGGAGGACCCTCACAGGGACCGACTGCCGCCGAGATCGAAGCCAAGGAACGCAAGGAGCGAGACCAACGGATCGCCGGAGCACAGGCAAGGGCAAGGGAGCGTGGCTCCCGTTCAGGCGTAGCTAGTCTCACCGTATCACCAACAAGCACCGGCCTTAGTATTCCGGGTGGAGGGTCCTGATGTCACAGAACACAACTCTCCACGCTGAGTGGAAGAAGTTAGATGGACAACGAGGAGATGCACTCGACCGTGCCTACGAGCACGCACAGTACACCATCCCTCGACTGTTCCCTAACCGTTACTTCGACGGTGGCACATCCACCTACGACCTACCGGAACTCTACTCCACCCGTGCAGGGAACAATGTGATGAAGTTGTCAGCAATGATGACTAATGCACTCCTCCCGCCTAACGACACACCGCCGTTTGAGTATCTACTCTCCCCTGAACTTACAGAGGAGCAGAAGGAAGAACTCAGGGACGCTGTGCAGAAGATCGAGCGTATCACCCTTGACACTATCCAGTCGTCAAACTTCCGTGAGTCTCTCTTCCAAGCACTACAGCACGCCATTACCATGGCCGACTCACTCATCCACCAGACGGCTATAGATTCCTTCAAGGTCTACCACCCCTCGCAGTTCCTTGTCCGTAGGGACGGGGACGGTAAGGTGAAGGAATACTGGACCCTTGACTGGGTAGTGACTGACCTCCTCGAAGATGATCTCAAGAACATCAACGGTGGACGGACAATCCACCAGCGAGGTGAGCACGAACCACTCATTACTCACATCTACATGAAAGATGGGAAGTGGACAGTGGACCGTGAGTTTCGTGACAAGATGTACGAGACAGGGAAGACCTACGAGGTCCTCCCGTACTACCACATCGGATGGACTCCCGTAACTGGCGAGGACTCCTCCCGTTCACTCGTCGAAGAGAACATGGGAACCATCCGTAGCCTTGAGTGGGTGTCGCAGGCACTTGCTGAGGGACTCCGTGCTGGGTCTGAGGGACGTATCGTCATCAACTCAGCCGGACCTACCACCGCCGATGACATCGGTGATGCGAACTGGTCTATCATCTCAGCCCGTCCTGAGGACCTGTCTACCTTCCAGCCTAATGTGTCCTCGTCCATCGGCGTGGCTCTTGAGTCGGTACGGTACTACACGCAGGTACTCGATGAGGCGTTCCTGTCCTCGTCTGTCTCTGATCTCAGAGGCGAACGAGTCACAGCTTTCCAGACCAACCAAGTCGTCAATGAGAAATCACAGGCCCTTGGTGGTGTGCTCTCTTCTATTGAACAAAACATTGAGATGATGGTAAGACGTACCCTCCATCTGCTTGTTCAGGAGGAGAAAGTTCTCCCTGAGTTCAAGGATCTACTGGATGACGGCGGTATTACTATTTCCATCTCGTCAGGTCTTGACGCACTCGGTAGACAGATGGACACCCTACGTATACAGAACCTACTTGAGACGGCTCTGACAGCACAGGTCCCTGAGATGATTGAGGTACTTAACTTTACCAACATCATGCAGGGACTCGCTCGGTCGTCAGGTCTGGACATGGAGCAGTACACATACTCAGATGAACAGATTGCTGAGAAGCGTCAGGCTCAACAACAACAGCAACTCGAACAACAGGTATCCGAACAGGCTATCCAGTCTGGTGGGAGTATCTTGGAACAGCAACTAGGAAGTGCATAAGGAGAACCAATGACAGATGACCAGAATACACCGGACCTCGCGTCTCTACAACAACAACTCGCTAACCTCCAGACCAAACTGGGGGAGCAGGGTACTGAACTCGGACAACTCCGAGAACAGAACCAGTCCCTAACTACTCAACTTGCCTCCAACCAGAAACCCCCTGCACAACCTGAGGGGTCAGGAGGAGGCTATGATTGGGTAAATGGTCAGATGCGAGACGAGAACGGGAACATTCCTGAGACTCTCTTCACCGCTATGGAGAAGGCAGGGGCCTCACGTGATGTCACTCGTCGTCTTGTGGAGAGCCAAGAGGCTAATTTGGATTTGGCTACTGCTTGGAAGAATGAGAAGATTGGTAAGACTGTTGGAGGAGAGGATCAGATGAACTCACTCATGGAGTGGGCTAACACAAACGCCTCGAACCCTAAGGTAACTGCCGCCTCTCAACTTATTGGGAATCTCAAGACTCTCGATGTAGGGCTTGAGATGCTTAAGTCTGAGGCAGAGGCAAGTGGGTTCAAGTTTGGTGGTGAGACAACCACACCACCGGCTAACTCAGAGCCGTCCCCTCTCCCTAACTCGACTACTGGGAACATCAACCCAACTCTTACACCGCTCATCCCAACTGACCCGGCTACCCCCGGCATTGTTGCTGAGGCATACCAATCAGGCGACTCTAACAAGGTCGCTGAGGTTGAGAGCCGTCTCAAACTGGGGATGCAGCAGAACGCATAACTTCGCAGGACACATAGTTCCTACCGCTGCCCCGTTCCTAACCGGACGGGGTTGCTTTGTATATTTATCTACTCCACCTGACCCGAAGACATATGGCCCTCAAGTGAGGCCCCAGTGCTAGGGAATGGTCTATAACTGCTGGTAGTCCGAAAGGGTAGCTACTGGGTAACAGATATGCCGGAGATCAATCACTCGTTTATAGGAGACACCTATGTCTACTTTCAACGGCCTGTGGTTGCCTATGGCAGATGCCGGTAACGCAAGCCCCTCCGAATACGACATGCACAAGACTGTGAACTCACAGCTTGTTCAGTCGGCACGTGTCGCTAAGACATTCGTGCCTCGCCTCATGGCAAACAACACTCCACTCCATATGGGTGGTGGGGTTGTGAATCGAGTAGTTGACTTTACACAGGTTGGCCGCATCGGTACTGAAACTCACCTCAAGGGTGACCGTTACACTGGTCTGAACCAAGACCGTATCCAACGCCAAGTTACGCTGGACAACCGTCCACGCCGTACTGGTATCCAAGAAGAACACATCACTCGTATGTTCGAGCAGGTGAACACCCGTCAGGCTGTACTTTCCAGCCTCGGTGACGCTCTCGCTGAGTGGGACGATGTTGAAGCTATGAAGGCTCTCGTTGACGCTGCGTGGACCCCTGCGGTCGGTAGCGAAAACACTGACGAGTTCCTGCGTGGTGGTAACATTGTTCTAGGCGAGATCACCGTTGGTGCTACCGCTGGTGAGGCTAAGGCTCTCGCTATCCTTGGTGCCCTCGAAGACATTGCCGTTGCATGGAATGACATGCAGGTGCCTATGGAAGGTCGTCACGTACTCCTTCCAATCCAAGACCTTGTAGAAATCATGCGTCTTGAGAAGGCACACACCTCGATGACTGACATCGCTGGTGGTATCTACGGTAACCTTGACATCGCTGGTGACAAGATTCCATTCACTGAGTTCCTTGAAGACGGTAAGCCCCTGAAGTTCCGTGGATTCTACCTGTGGTCACACAGCCTGATGAACGCGAACTACAACCGCTACCAAGCTGGTCTCAAGTCGGCTCACGTCGCAGACGCTAACCACAGTAACCGTGGTCAGGTCTTTAACTCTGGCGACCTTTCGGACGTTCAGGCTATCGTTTTCCACGAATCTGCTGTTGGTAAGGCTGACGTAATGTCGATCATGCTTGAACAGGACAAGGTTCCAATGTCTACTGAAGAGTACATCAATGCTATGGTGTGGGTTGGCTACGGCACACTCCACCCAGAACGTGTTGTAACTCTCACTGGCTCATAAAGGAGGCTCACAATGTCTACTGACCCATTTAACCCAGCCCAAACAGTTAACGTCCCAAGTCAGGGCGTGTCCCACCCACTATTCCGCAACCTAGGTGCTGCACGTGGTTGGACATCTCCTGTCCTGTCGGACAATGAAACATACTCACTCGGCTCACCTACTGATGGTGACAGCGATCCTTCAGGACTGTACCTAGTGTACAATCCTGATGCCCCTACAGACGCAGCCCTCTACGCAATCACAACTTCAAGTGGTGCAGTATCTGAGGTATCACTACTGTATGCGTACGCAGGATCTACGTTTTCTTCTGACGGTACTACAGATGACCGTCTACACCTCTACGATTCATCTGGTGAGGTTCTGCTGAAGAACACTCAAGCGGCTGACACATCCCTAGTGATCCGTCGCCTCTAACTTTACTCCTTCCTTTCCGGTCCCTGTCGCCCGAAACGGCGGTGGGGGCTTTTATTTAACAACAGGAGACATACATGTCACTATCCCAAACCCTTAGTAAGCTGAGTGCCGTAAACCTTATGCTTGCTGCTGCGGGTGAGAGTAAGGTCTCCACCCTGATCTCAGACGGTGTGAACGACACTGAGGTAGCACAACAAATCCTAGACGAGGCGGTTATTGAAGTACTGACAGACGGTTGGGACTTTAACTCCGTAAAGAAGACTCTCAGTCCTACCTCTAATGGTAACATCGTAGTATCTGAGAACTACCTACGTGTTGATGGTGAGGACGGTAACTATCGGGACAGGTTCTCGGTACGTTCTAACCTACTATTCAATCTTGACGACGACACAGATGTATTTGCATCGGACGTTATCGTAGTTGTAACACAGAACCTAGAGTGGAATGATATTCCATCAGCCGTTCGTTACTACATTGCACGATACGCAGCCAGAGTATACCAGAACCGTGTAATCGGTGACCCAGCAACAGACCAGATCCTAGCACAGGAAGAACTACGTGCTTGGGAGAGGTGTAAGAAGCACGACAGTAAGGCTGCTGACCGTAGCTGGGTATACGACTCCCGCTCTGCCGGTGGGTATATCGCCCGGCGTAGGGCACCTTGGCGTACGAGTACAGGATATAGCGACCATAGACCAATCTAGGAGGGATCATGCCTAAGCAACGTATTGGTATTGCACCCCTCACAGGTGGTGTAAGTAAGCAGCCACCTGCTAATAGATTTCAGTCTCAGGCAGAGACATCAGACAACACACTACTCTCAGTCAACCGTGGTCTCGAGAAGAGATACGGTGGTGAGTTCATTGCCGGGGAATCCTCGGATGGTTACCTAGACTACACAGGAGACCCAACGGCCTCCAAGTTCCACAGCGTGGAGAGAGACGACGACAATGTATTCTTCCTGTTCGTAGACAAGTCCAAGACTGGGGTTGCTACTGTACAGGCTTTCAGGGCAGACGGTACGAAGATCACAGTAACGGATAACACAGCCGGTGCTGCTATCACCTATCTGAAGTCCGGTTCACTCAATGCTGTAGACGGCCTTGTCCTCAAGACATACGGCGACACGACATTCATCCTGAACAAGGAAGTGACAACTGCCGTGACAGGTACAGCCTCTGGGTATTCCTATGCTGTGTCCACACACACACCAACAAACTCTCTCGCTATTCTACCGCTTGCTAATGTCAACACACATATAAACTTGGTACAGACAGATGTAGGATACCCTGCCGGTATCTACAAGGTTATTGACAAGACCTCAGACACTGGACCGTGGTACGAGAGACAGACAGCAGACGCGGATAACTCTGAGATTGATGAAACAACAATGCCATTCACTCTGGTATACAACCCAGCAAGTAGTGGTAGTCTTTCCTTCGAGCAACCTGACTGGAGGGACCGGCTCTCTGGAGATGACGTAACAAACCCAGCTCCCTCATTCATTGGTAAGACACTGAATGATATTGCTGTGTTCCAAGACAGACTCTGGATCTCTGCGGACCAGCAGGTCGTGGCATCTCAGGCCGGTGACCTATATAACTTCTGGGTAAACGACTGGACAACTCTGGTTGACTCAGACCCAATCGACATCACACTGTCAGGTTCCTCTGTAAACTCAGGTGAGTTCCTCATCCCGTTTAATAAGACGATGGTTATCATCGCTGATGGTGCGAAGCAGTGGGAAGTACAGTCACTTGAGGCGTTTACTCCTACCGCTACCAACCTAGTTGAAACAACAACCTACCAAGTAGACGCTGGGTCCTACCCAGTCCAGATTGGTAACCAACTCTATTTCGCGTCAGACCAAGGACAGTACTCCTACATCTGGGAGTACTTCCCCAACTATGACCGTGATGCCAACATTGGTGACAACATCAGTAGTCACGTGGAAGAGTACATTCCAAACAACATCAGGAGACTTGAATCTTCTGAGAACAACAACATGCTATTTGCGTGGTCATCCGACGAGGCTAACAGCCTATACGTCTACACGACCATGTGGCAGATTTCTGAGAAGCTACAGTCCTCGTGGCACCGTTGGGTCTTTGACTCTAACGCTACCATCCTAGGACACGCTGCTATTGACAACTTCCTCTACGTGTTCCTCCTAGACGGTGCGACCATGTGGATGGAGAAGGTTCCTATCACCCCTCCACTCAACACCTCTGACGGTACAAACGTTACGGGTATTGGGTACCATGCACACATGGACAAGAAGGTGGTGGTGACTGGTACCTATGACCCAGCAACAAAGCTCACCTCATTCGTCCCACCTTTCGAGGATGACGAGATGGATACAGTTATCCTAGGTGAGCAGTGGATCGACAAGAAGGGCCAAGTCCTGTCGTCAACTACTACTACAGCCAGTGGTACAACTACGCTGACAGTAAGTGGCGACTTCTCAGCAGAGCCAGCTATCCTTGGTAAGTCGTACGAGATGAGTTCCCAACTCACCCGACCGTTCATCAAGGATGAGAACCAGATTGTAGTCCAAGGTAACGTTCAGATCAAGACTATTGACCTACTGTTCAAGGACACAACTACATTTACTATTGAAGTGACACCGTCAGGTAGACCTACAAAGACTCGTAAGTTCAACGCTGCGAGTTGGGGATCTGCTGTGTATGGTCAGTCAAGTACACAAGAGTTTGGTAGGTATCGTACCCAGATCTTTGGGTCTGCCGCAGATACCGCAATCACACTAAAGAACAATACACCATTCCCATCGCTGTTTACAAGTCTCGAATATATCGTGAACTTCGTACCAGCAAGAGACAACCCCACAAAGAGATAGGAGCGTAACATGGCTGAAGCAGTCGCCATTATTGGTGCTGGCGTTTCCTATATGCAGGCACGTCAACAGAATGCTAACAACGAACGGGCAATGAACCAACAGATTGCCTCAGAGAACATCGCGGCTAACCAACGCCGTGCCGTTACTGGTAGAAACCTTGCCGGTGTCCTAGGCTCTGTCCGTGCATCAGCGGCTGGTCGTGGGGTGGCTGGTTCTGCCTCAGTTATTGCAGAGGCACTGTCCAACATCGAGTCAGGACAGTCTGAGAGATCCAGTATTGAAATCAATAGAACACTAGGTGTTGCACAGGCCCAATCTCGGTACGCAGCACAATACACAAACCCATTACTTGCAGGCTTCGGTTCCTATCTAGGTTCAGGAGGGACCTTCGGAACCAATGGGGCATTCGGAAAGGATACCGGTAAGTAATGAGTAGAATCAACACACAGGACGATCGCCTCGTAAGGGGCCTTCGTTCATTTGAACAACAGAGATCCTTCCTTGCCCAGCCTCGTAGCTTCCAAGCTGCCGGATCTGGACTACAGGGTCTTTCACAGGCCCTAGGCTCTGCCGCACGTACCATTCGTACGGCTGAGGCTAACGTGGATGCTCGCCGTAAGGAGAAGACAGACCTTGCTGAGTACAACAAGCTTCTAGAGGCACGAAACCGAGCTAACACAGACCCAGCCACCTATGGTGACGAGTACATTGAGATGTACCAGTCAGCACTAGAGGGTAGGGAGGATGGTGACCCACTCCGAACACGTATCCTAAACCTAGACGCTGATAACTTTGTGTCCGGTAGGATTGAGGATGAGGAGAAGACTCTTCGTGGTCAGATCACTACCGCTATGCGTAAGAGCTTTATAGAGCTAGGGGCTACGTACGATTCCCTCAGTGATGAGGAGCTACTGGAGTATGTAAACCTACCTGACACTGATCGGTCTACTAGACTCTACAATGAATACCTAGACTCATTCTTGGAGAACGAGCCAGAGATCCACGACTCTATTCTGGAACACGACGAACTAGAGCTACTCCTAAAGCAGGAAGTAGACCGTAGAAGTCAGTCGTTTCAGGCAGGACATAACGAGATCCTCAACGCAAGACGAGAGATCCGAACGCAGGATACTATTGACGGTATCGTAACATTGTATGAGACTAAGAATACTTGGGACGAGACACAGATACAAGCACTTGCAAGTCGTAACGGCGTGCCGGTGGAGACTGTGCAGTCTGCTGTACTAGACCGTACTCTTACGAGTATGAAGACAGACCTAGAACAAGGACGTATGACCCTTGGAGATGCCTCAGAGAAGTTTCAGTTCCTACAGGGCAAGGCTGAGGAGTATGGTAGAGACGCAGAGCAGGTACTGTTCAAGGCTCAGGGTGAGTTCATCAGTCTAGCTATGCAAGATGTTACCAATGATTCAGAAGGTAAGATGTACTCAGGTCTTGAGGAAGGTCTCTCGCTAGAGGAGATCGTATCCAACTCAGACACATACCTACTGTCAGTTCTAGGAGATGTAACAGGCGTCTCATACGGTGATGATGTAAGTATCCTAACCGCAGAGGCTGGGATTGGTATGCCTAACTCAATCCTTGCAAGACTCCGAGATACACACAAGGCAGTACAACAAGAGGTACAGGCTGTACAGAGAGCCAGAGACTCTAGGTCTAAGGTTACGGTCGGATCATCGTATGAGGAACTGCTCGATAGTATTGCTGTTGACAGTATTCGACGTGGTGACTTTGCTGGGCTACAGGCTGTGTACGGTGGTGACAACCCACTACAGACAGCCTTCAATGCCGGTAGAATCGACGCAGTTAGAGTACAGAGTACCCACCCAACTAAGAAGGGTCTAGGGAATAAGATTCTAGAGTCCTTTGAAGAGGGTGGGGACCACGAACGTGCATGGGCTATCTCAGCCATTATGACATACAACGAAAGGTCCTTCCTGAACAGTCTTAGTGACCTACCCAAGGAAGACCAGATTGGTCTCCTACTAGTACACGATGCCCTACAGGGCGTAGACTTTACGTCTGTACCTCTTGATGATGACACATTCATTCAGGACATACAGGCCAAGCTAGTACAGGGCCGAACACTTGCTTCTGATATTGGTGTGGTTGGTTCATCTAAGGTTAGTAACATTGTTGGACCAAAGACACGCAAGGCACTAGGTATTGGAAAGTCAGATCCAATGTCTGAGGCACTTTCTATTGAGATTCTCCTTTCATCGTCCAAGCTATCTGACATCGAACTATCAGAAGATGATAGAGTTGATCGTGTTGTGAAGGACCTGAAGACCAGTGGTAATACTATCTTCTTCAACGCAGCAACCGGACAGTACGATGTATTTTATGATGCAGGTGTTGTTAAGTACCTCCCTTACTCTGAGGGACATTCTAGGGAGCAAATCCTAGATGAGTTCAACTTTAAGACAACATTCGCTGGTATCCCAGTCGGTCTAGCACCGGGCGTAGGTGAGACAGAGGACGTTGTGAGCGAGAACATCCGTGTCTTCTCTGGTAACTGGACACCACTCCTAGGGAGTACTATTGCTGAGGACCTCGGTATTACAACCACTGGTCCAGCTAATGCACTCCTAGAGGTGGCTGCACAACTGACAGCTACTAAGCATAGCGGTTCTTCCGAAGACGAGGTACTTGTAGAAGCGTACAAGAACCTGTTCACAAATGAGCAAGATTCAGAGGACTTCCTACAACTAGACATTGGTCTGGAAGGTGGTCGTCCACACCTAATGGCTACCGGTGTTATCGCAGGTAAGCCTATCACAGGGCAGGATGCTATTGTCCTAGCACCTTGGGAACCACACTGGAACCAATCCATTGGTAGGTCCCAAGAACAACTTGACAGGGCTAGGAAGCTAGAGAGTGCTGTTGGTCATGGTATGAACGCAGGTCTATACCTAGCAAACCCAAACACACTCGGCGGTAAGACACTAACCTTCATCCAAGATACACTAGAGGCACAGGAAGAAGCTAGACAGGCTAACCCAGACGCATTTAAGATCCGCCCATAAGGAGAAACATGTCCCGATTTATTGACTACAGGAATCCACTTAGTCCTGTAGAACTAGAGATTGCACGACTAGGTAGAGAGGAGAGAGTACGAAACTACACCACACCACAGTACATTCTTGGTGATGGTTCAGCTTCCTTCTCTCCTCCTTCTAGTAATGCCTTCACCAACCTATTCCAGAAGAGTGCTAGAAACTCTATCGACCTAGGTACTGGTGCAGGTGCGGCCCTGAACTCAGGTGCCGGTGTACTATCTCGACAGTTCTACCAACTAAGTGACGATACTATTCCTCTTTATGAAAGAGAGGGCTCGGCAATCCTCTCTGACGGGACTGTTAAGCCAGTACAAGACTTGTCAGGAACTGACTACTTTAATGCACTGAACCCCACCATGCGTGTGATTCTAGAGCAGAATGGTGTTAGTGAATCAAACTTCAAGGACGTTGGTTCTATAGAAGAAGCGTCTGAGCGTTACAACAACATTCAGCGTGGGCTCTTCCTAGACCAAAGCCTGAGACAGTACAACGCAGAGAACCCTAACTGGGCCAGTGTTACAGGTATCCTCAACTTCGGTTTGGATGCTGTGACAGACCCAATCAACCTGATTTCATTCGGGTTTGGTGGTCTGGCTAAGGGGTCAGCATCAGCTACTGGTAAGGCAGTCGTGTCTGAGACAATGGAGAGGTCACTCGCTATTGTTGGTAAGAACATGATCGACGGTGACAGCTTTGCTACGGCAATGGTTAGATCCGGTAGAGATGGTGACTACCTAGCAGCCCAGATTGTAGACGCAATAAACCCAAGTGGATTTGTTACTCGGGAAGTGGTAGACGTTGATGGTAAGGTGTACACTGTTACATCTAAGATCATCAGTACTGAGGGTGACACCGTACGTCTCCAACCTATCCGTATTGAGGGGGAAGGTCTTGTTAGGAGAAAGTCAAAGGGATTACCACAAGGACCCGGAACAGAGCTAATGCCTGTTACCGTGTCACAACTTAATGACACAACAGGTCTAGCTATACGTAAGAGTAGGGAACTACCTCCGGGTTCTGGTCCTGTACTAACAGCACGAGCGTCTGCCGGTAGACTGCCTCCGGGTTCTTCTGGTGTAAGTATTGCTGACGACGTAAGTGAAGCAGCAGCAGGACGTATCCTATCCAGAGGATCGGCTATCAGCGGTGCAGTTGCTGGTGGTGTTACTTTCGACGCACTGTCTCAGTATGCTGAGTACATCCACCGTACAGAGAATCTAGGTATTGAGGAAGAGTTCAACTACAACTACCTACGTGGTGGTATGAGTGCAATCCTAACAGGCGGCCTAGCTGCTATCGGGTCTATTGACTTCGGTAGTAGACCAAAGGCTCTTACAAATACAGACCTTATCAACCATAGTCCTGCATCAGTAGCAGGGTACAGGGCAGCCAACAAGGTACGGAACGGTACCGCATCTGGTGATGCAAAGCTAAGACTTATCGAACTAGACGCTCTTAACAGGGCGGACAAGTGGTCTAAGGCTGCGTACACACCAGACCAGTATGCTGAGATTATGGACATCCTAAAGCACGCTCCACTTGTGGACGGTCCTGCTAAGGGTCCTAACGAGATCTCAGTACACGATGTTGGGGCTATCTTTAACAACGCACCTACCTTTGCAGAGGCGAAGTCCTTTCTACTTGACGGTGCCAAGGGACCTGTGGACACAGCATTCAACAAGGTTCTTACGGAACTTAAGTCTGTTACGGAACAACTACGTGTTGCAAAGTCTAAGTCTGACGCAGACCTAGAGAAGAAGCTCCGTAAGCGGTACAAGAAGCTAGAGGAAGACAGACGAATCCTTACAGATACCTTCGAGTTCCGTGAGGATACAGACGGTTATAGGTACCGTGCTATTGTAGACGACGTACCTCTACTTGACATTTACCATATGAAGGACGATAGGATGAACAGACTGAGAGACCTTATGGCTCTTAGGATGGAAGACCTACCGGGATCTACACAAGGTAATCTCAAGAAGGCTACTACACAGGTGTTCGACTTCCTAGCACAACTAGGTTCACAGGGTGTTGTTGCAAGACAGTACCAGAAGATGGTTAATATCTCCGACAATCCAGTAGCACAGAATGTTGCTAGAATGATTGGGGCTATTGACTCACGTATTGCTAATGACTTCTATACTACACCAGACGGTAAGGCCGTACTCACAGTAGAGCAGAACATTGCCCTCTTCTCGCTCAAGCGTACGAACTTTGTAAACACCTACTACAGGGTGATGAAGAAGAAGACACGTGTAGAGCGTGAGGCTATTGGTCGTGAGGTTATGCAGGCCCGTTCAGGTACTATCGACAAGGATAGTATCTCAGAGTCTGCTAAGGAAATCCTTCCACTATTCTCTAAGTACTACGACGAAATGGCTGAGATTGGTGTACGTAATGGCTCACTTCGTAGTCGTATTGATGACTACATTAACATCCAGTTCAAGGACGGTGTTACGAATGCTCAGTACGATTCGGTGGCTAAGAAGCTAGCCAAGTACTGGAGAGAAGAGGAGTTCGGTGACACATCAGACTCCCTGCACTTTGGTACCCTTATCCGTGTAAAGGTTCTAGACCTAGACGGAAACCCTATCAATGCCGAGAGGTATGCGAAGAGACCTAGACGTAAGTCTGACCTCACACCAGAGGACATGAAGCACTACGAGGAAGGTCTTGAAGCAGCCCTACTCAAGGAAGCTAGGGATGCCGTTGCCCATAGACAGGGTAGAACAAAGGGTGGTCCTGAGGACCCTATTGCTCGCAATGAGAATAGAAAGATCCAGTTCCGTACAGAGAACAGAGCCTCCCGTGCTATCGAACAGAAGTTCTGGATGTCTGAAGACATTATGAACATGGGTATCATTGACACAGAAGTGTCTGAAGTTATGAAGTCCTACGAGAGAAGTATGGGTGCTTACATGGCCCGTCAGGAAACTATGACAGACCTCTTCGGAGAAGCTGTTAGGTTTAAGGATGTTGTTGAACTCCTACGTGGTGAGGCCCGTAAGATCAGTAACGACGATCCAATCCGTCAGGACATCCTAGACGCTGTAGATGCCCTAGAAAACATGGGAGCCCGTGTATTAGGGCACCGTACCCGTAAGGCTACAGGTCTTGAGAAGATCCTACAACCGTTCCTAGATGTTGCTAGTGGTGCTATCCGTCAGGGTGTTATCATTCCAATGTCTACTGAAGTGTCTGTAGTTGGTCTATCCTCGCTCATCCGACCTAGTGAAGCCCGTCTTATGATTAAGCATCTAAGGGAAACATTTAACATCACCGCTGTACGTGAAGACCTCATGGCTGCTGGTTATGCTATTGACTATGAGCGGGCAAATGATAGATTCTTTGGTACCTCCCCATTCGAGCCTGCAAACTCTGTAGGTAAGGGTGCAAGGTGGTTCAAGGAGAACTCTACCATCTGGTTCGGTGAAGAGGCCCTTACTAACAGACTCCGACGCTTCTCTTTCGCAGCATTCCATATGCGTACAGGTAGAAAGCTCATGTCTATTGTAGACAAGCTCGAGAACCTAGACGTTAAGCTAGACCCTAATGACCCAGCATCCCTCAAGGCTGCTGCACGGGCTTCTGGCTTTGGTGGTGACGCTGCGTTTGCCCGTGAGGTCCGTAGGCTTGGGCTATCTACTAAGAAGTCTAGAGACGCTATCCGTAGGTTTAAGGAAGTCGATCCAGACTCTCTTAACCACCCAACGACAGCTACTCGTATCGCAATGCAGGAGACAGATGAGGCCCTACAGAGAAGTATGCTCGAGGTTTCGGATGCCATTGGTATCCTAGCCCGTGAGCGTACGGACAGGTTTGTTGTCAAGCGTTCCTCAGGTACTGAGTTCAGGGATAACGATACACTTGGTACAGCCCTACTACAGTTCCTTACCTATCCAACATCATGGTTCAATGCCTACCTCAAGAGAGGTGTCCAAGGTCCTAACCATCAACTTGCTGGGTACATGGGTGCATACATCCTAGGTGAAGTTACCGCTTCTATCCTTAGAGATATTGTGTACAAGGGTAAGACACCAGACGAGGTACTGGACGAATGGGAAGAGGACTTCCTCAAGAAGGTTGGACGTATTGTCCAGCGTATCCCTGTAGCCGGACCTTGGACAGACTTTGCTGTCTCCCCTGCTGTATCGCTACTGACTGGTGAGAGACCTAGGTTCAGCCTAGCGACCACACCAGCTGGTTCGTTTGCAGAGAAGACGATGGGGAGTTCTATTAGTATCCTACGTAAGTGGGCGAATGGAGAGCCCGTCAATAACCAAGAGATTAAGAATGCTACCCGTATGGTACCGATCCTCGGATCACCACCAGCCCAGTACCTGCTGGGTCAGGGTGCAGAAGAATAAACATACACCCACCTAGTCCAAACCGATTAGGTGGGCTTTAACAAAGGAGGCCCATCATGGCTACAACACAGGTTCAGTACACCATCTCAGGTCCTACTGACAAGACTCATAGCTATGGGTCTATCGAGATGCCCCCAAGCGGTCTGTCCATCGTGGACTCCGACCTGCTTGTAGTAACCCATAATGGGGCTACGCTAACACTGACGACTGACTACACAGTAAACACTGTTGACGAAACAGTCATCCTTGACGCTGGGTATACAGTTGCGAGTACAGACACGCTTGTAATCAATCGCGTGACTTCTATTGAAGAACCGTACATTGACTTCACAAACAACACAGCAGTTGACGCTGAAGAGGTTGACCTAGCCCTTATGCAGCTTAGGTTCCGCCTACAGGAACTGGAGACAGATCTAGGTGACCTTATCACCTACAACACGTCTGCCGGATACTGGGACGGTAAGAGCCGGAAGACTCAGAACTTCATGCCTGCCACAGCCCTGTCTGGTCTCGTCACACTCGAGCAGCTACGCTCGGAACTTGACGGTACACAGACAGCTACCGTTGAGGACGTGAACTATGCGGTACGGAGTGGTGACGCTTCTACTACTGTGTTCGCCCTTGCGGACTTCCCAGTGACAGACGTTGAGAACACATCGTTCCTAGTCTTCGTCTCTGGTGTTAAGCAGCGTCCTACAACAGACTTCACCGTAGCCGTTCCGGGTACTGGTCAGCTTACGTTCACCTTCACAACTGCACCTGCTTCTGGTACGAACAACATTGAGATTATGAGTTACAAGGGATCTGTCCAGACCGGACTAGATACCTCCAGCCTTGACGGTGCCGCTATCATTGACGGTACGCTAGACCCAGATGCCGTTGACGCTACAGGTGCTACGGCTAACAGCTACCTTACTACAGACGGTTCCAACAACCAGTCTTGGGACACACTGGTACACAGTGACATCACAGACTGGGATGTTGAGATTGCAGCCACACCTATCAACGACCTAGCCGCAGCGGACGGGACTGTAGACTTTGGTACACAGATCCTAGACAACGTTGCCACTCCTACACAGAGTGACCACGGGGCTACAAAGGGTTACGTGGATACTCAGGTAGCAACGGTAGCCTCCAACCCAGCAGGATCTGATGCGTTCATGGAACCATACGACACAGATGCCTCTGCTGAGTACACAGACGCAGCCGGTACATCACAGAGTGTGACAGGACTTACTGCCGGAACCTACGTGGTCTTTGTAAGTGTACAAGACGCAGCGGCTCCCTCGTCTATCACGTGTGGTGGTATCACTAGAGCAGGTCGTGGCTTCAGCCAGACAGTACCATTCATCGTAACCACAGCAGGTACAATCACTGTTACCTGTGGTGGCACAGATACCATCCGTAACCTAACAGGGTTCCGCATTTCCTAGGAGAAGCCATGGCTAAGCAAACAGTTCAAGTAGAGATGGTTGAAGACTCCCTTCGAAGAGAGAACCCGACCATCAACGTAATCAGTCCATCAGCTACCACATACGTGTGGACACTGACAGCGGCCTATCCATTTACAATCGACACTATCGACTTCCAGACCAACACTGGTACACTGGACATCGACGTGGAGATTGACAACACAGGTGTCTCTTGGACAGACGCTGCTGGTACTACACTCAGTGTTTCTAGTAGTGTTGATAGTGACACCGCAGCATCGGCCAACACCGTAGCTGCTGGTGAGACAGTTACCCTTGTTGTAAGTAACCTAGCATCGTCACCTGCCGCACTGGTAGCCACTATGCACATCACGAGAATATAACATGCCAGACGTAGTAGTAATCGTAGACGACTCTTCTGGCTCACCTCCAGTATCTATCCCTGCACCCAGTGGTGGTGGGTACGACGGTGAGAGTACACCAGTATAAGGAAGAAGATATGAACACAACAGAAAAGAAGTGGTACACAAGTGTGACGATCATCTCGTCCATCCTTGCAGTACTGTCCGGTGTCTTTGGGGATACAACCCTTGGACAGATCATCGAAGACCCAGCAGCGGCTAGTCTCCTGTCAGATGCCATTACAGGTATCTCAGGTATGTTCGCTATCTGGGGACGTATCCGTGCAACAGCACCTATTGGAAAGAAGGTAGTATGAAGTACATTGCTTTACTCCTTACAGTATTTCTACTGGCAGGATGTTCTATAAAGGATCAGGGCAAGGCCCTAGGTACCGCATGGGTTACACACAACTCAGCGGTACGTACAGCCACAGTCCTTGGGGAGGAAGGTATCCTAGACCTCAGTGATCTCGAGGAGTTCGCCTCCTATCAAGGTCCTGTTAAGGAATCACTAGACTCCGCTACGGACCTGTACGTTACAGGTGACTATGAATCCACACAGCTATACCTAGAACTAACCTACCCTCTCCTAGAGCGTATGGTAGAGATCGTACAGGAGAATGAAGATGAGTGATCCAGCAACTATTCTAATAGCACTCGCAAAGATTGCCCCTATCCTTAGGGACATTGGTGAGGCTGTAGAGTTTATTAAGAATGACGAACCTATTCCCAATGATGTGCTTACACGTTTACAGTCAGACGGTGGTGATCTTACAGAAGGTCTTCACGAACTGATTGAGAGACTACGTGGTGAAGAAGAAGGTGAGTGATGCATGAGCGTATCCCAGACAATCGAGAACCACCCACAACTGGAGGGTGTGACGAAGGAACATATCCTAGACCTCGTATGGGACCACGGGATTGTAGGGTTTACGCTTGTAGGTCTAGACAACCGCTTCGTCCATCCATCCGCAACGCTCTGCGAATGGTTGGGGTACACGAGAGAACAGCTAGAGAAGATGAGTTGGGTGGACGTTACTATCCGCTCGGACAAGCAAGACGACTTGGACGCAGTGAAGTCTTTACTGGCTGGGGAGACGGACAAGTACAAGATGTTCAAGACTTACATCAGGAGGAACGAAACCCTGATGCCAGCCACCCTAGTCGTTCTCCCGGTCAAGGACAGTACGGAGAAGGTAGTGTTCTTCTTGAGTCAGATCAGCGAGGACGAACGCTACCACGAGGTACCATCCCTAAGTCAGATTCAGGTAGTATGGGACTTTTTGAGACTACACAAGAGGAACCTTACAGTTCTCCTTCTAGCTTCACACGTCGCAGCCGCACTCACTGGGAAGTACTTTCTGCTTTGGCTTGCGGAGTTTATGGCTTTATTTGGATGGGGTTAAGTCCCCACGCTTAGGAGAAGATAGATGACAAAGGAAGTAGTATTGTTTGGGATTGGTCCTAAGGATGCCCAAGAGAAGTTCGCCCGTATCTTTGCTGAAGCAGGTATCAAGGTTACGTTCGGGTTGCAGTTTGCTTTCCCACGTGACAAGGACCTAGAAGACTGGAAGGTTGAAAGGACGTTTACTGAACAACTTGAACGTTCATATAGTAATGCTATATCAACATGTCCAGACCCAGACAACGCAACGTATACCTACTTGGACATTGAACATAGTGGGTTTATTTGGCAGACAGCTAGTTCAGGTCTTTCCCCTAAGGAGCAGTTGATTCTAAGTAGTATGCTTTCCGCTGCCCAACGTAGGTACCCTACACTAGCACATAGCTTCTATGATGTACCTCACATCCTCCGTAGTTCTAGACTTGATGAGGACAAGAGTACTCTCCTTGCTATGGAGACGACCCGAAGTGTTATCAACAAGTGTGACGTACTCTACCCTACATTCTACCCTTCCACTAACACACCAGAAGAAGACACACTTGAAAGTGCTAGACGCTATGTAGAGCGTGTTGTTCAGGGTGTTGGGTGGTACACAGAGAATACACATGACTATATAGAGCTTGTCCCAATGTTCTGGACAGGATGGACAGGTACTGTAGACTTCCTCTTTAAGTACAGTCTTACGGCCCTTACAAAGACATCTCCAGACATTAAGCGTATTGCTATCTGGGCTAATCTTACATCTGACAGAAACGCCTCTATCCACGAGGACCGTATCCGTAGTGTACTTCCGTACATTAAGGAGTGGGCAAATGGCTGAGAAGCACCCGTCTACTCGAGATACATGGCACGGTGGTAAGGGGTCTAAGCGTAGACCTGAGAACAACGACAAGTATAGGGACGGATACGATAGAGTATTCGGCAAGAAGGAAGATAAGGAGAAGAAGGATGACAGAGGAAGCCCTCCAACAAGTGTTCATTGAGTACGGGGTGTATGCCCTGTCTAAGGCAATCCGAGACGGTGAGACTGTAGACCCCAAGGTCTACGAGACCATCCACAAGTATGTAGAGAAGCGGGAGATTAGTACTATCGCTGAACCTGAAGAGGGTAGCGTAGCTGCTAAGAACCTAGAAGCACTGAGGGAGAAGTATGGAGAATCCACAAACGAAGGAACACCTGAGAACTAAGGGTGGCTTCTACAAGTATCTCGCAGACCTAGACGACCTCGTAGATTCTGACCCATCTGTCATACAGACGGAGGAGTTCCAACAGGAGATGCACAAGGACTTCAGGATCTTCCTCTGGTTCGTGTGGAAGACAGCCTACGGCTACACACCACACTGGATTCAGATGGAGTTCGCCAGACTCATGCAGCTTGGTCTAGGATCTAACCAGATCCTCATGGCTATGCGTAAGTTTGGTAAGACCATGATGGACGGTACGTTCATCGTATGGCTCCTGTACCGGGACCCACACTTCACAGTTCTGGTCATGTCAGCGAACATGGACCGTGCCCAGACCATTACCTCTACAGCCCTGTCTGTCCTTAAGGCTTGTCCATTCCTCGAACACATGAGACCAAGGACACGGGACTCCCTAGGGTCTAAGAACCTCGACGGGTCTATGGCCTTTGAGGTAGGTAACAAGAGCAGAGTCGTTCAGGACCCTTCCTGCTTGGCTGCTAGTATCACTGGTGGTAACACCGGTAAGCACGCCGACCTCATCCTGTGTGACGACATTGAGATCCCCAAGAACTCAAACACTCAGGAGAAGAGACAGGCCATTATGAGCGGTATTGATGAGTTCACCTACATCCTCAACGAGGGTGGTATGGAGCTTGTCATTGGTACACCTCAGACTCAGGACTCTGTGTACTACAAGATGGTGAAGTCTGGGTCCTACACTATGCACCGTGTCCCTGCCGAGTATCCAAACCCAGAGGACGAGGAGCAGATGCGTAACCTAGCCAACTTCATGCTCGAGGGCATGAGGTCCGGTGAGTTCACCGTTGGTGTCCCGTCCTACCCAGAGCGGTTCGATGCCGAACACCTCGCTAAGGAGAAGGCTAAGTCACCTACTACATTCGCTCTCCAGATGCTCCTAGACCCATCTACATCAGACGAACTCAAGTACCCCCTCAAGCTCCGAGACCTTATGGTCATGGACCTACACCCTACCCAAGGCCCTCAGAAGATCATGTGGAACATGGTCAACCCGAGGACAGACATTGAGTCTGTTGGTCTAGGTAAGGACAGGTGGTACGAGCCGGGGTTCATTGACTACACCAGCATGATCGACTACGACCGTGCCGTTATGGGTATTGACCCAGCCGGTAATGGCCCAGACGAGGTTGGCTGGGCTGTGGTGAAGAACGTCCACAGTAACCTGTTCGTCACAGCGGCAGGTGGTATTGACGGTGGTCACGACGAGGCTACCCTCAAGAAGCTCTGTAAGATTGCTATCGAGCAGGGTGTCAAAGAGATCAAGGTAGAGAAGAACTTTGGTGACGGTATGTACGGGAAGAACCTCGCTAGGGTTCTAGGAGAGATGGGACTCAAGATCCCTATCACCCCCTACACCGCTACAGGCCAGAAGGAAGTCCGTATGATCGACACTATCGAACCTGCCCTGAGTAACCACAAGGTGATCATCGACAGTAAGGTGGCTAAGGATCAAATCCTGATGAACCAACTCACACGTGTCACCCGTGACAGGGGCAGTCTCACCCACGACGACAGACTCGATGCTATGGCTATCTGCCTAGCAGCCTTCCAAGACATCTTCATCATCGACACAGATAAGATGCTAGAGAAGCAACAAGAAGACGACTTCCAAGATGAGATCAAGGAGTTCCTAGGCTACGGCCAAGGCTCCCCTAACAGAACTAAGACTCTCTTCTCAAACAGTAAGAAGAATAAGAAGATGAAACGGTTTGGTATCAGGTAGAGAACACCTAACGATACCCTACTGTGTTAGTTTTGTGTGGCTAGAAGAATGACCCCCGAGGTTACCTATAGTATAGGGGATAGGATTCCTAAGGTACTAAAGGTACTCTTAGGTAACGTGTGGATCGTTAGGGAACGTAAGGTCCACTAGTCTAGTGTAGTTCCCGTAGGACAGGAAGGATTATCTCAACATGATAACTAAAGAGAACAAACCCACGAACAAGCAGGGCGTAGTTCCTGACACCCACCGTCACCACCACAAGCAGGGTCTTACCTGTGATTG
>FYBJ01000070.1_pt1 | contig 22602 bp, 19 predicted proteins | sample 1134611 | NCBI WGS metagenome assembly FYBJ01 (sample SAMEA104116008, study PRJEB20421) | marine metagenome | isolation source: marine | reverse complement strand
CGATAGGCTTTTTCCATGCAATATTAAGTTTGTTAATATAAAATAAACCACCATCATGTATGATGAAAGCATCAAACAATGATTGAGGAATACTTTGCAGCGTTTTAGCCGCGGACTCTAGAACGGCATATCGTTCATTATGCAAATTATTTTTATTAGAAAGCATTAAGTTGATTAAACTTCCATAAAATCCGCCAAAACTTCCACCATAATAAATGAAGGGAAGATTTGTCCATTCATAATTTTGTTTTATTGCAGCCACAAAACGAAATAATTGGCATAAATTTTGGTTAAGTAATGCCATGCCTGCCGGATTTCCTGCATTGGTTTGATTGGACTGGTGCAGTGTTTGCCAGTTGTCTTGAGTGAGCAAACTGATAACGACATACCCCTCTTCGAGATATTTTTTTAAGGGACTGTAGATATCATTTGAACTACCATTAAAATTATGACCACCATATCCACCATAATAATTCAAAATAATACCCTTATATGCTCTGCTTAAGGGTCTAATGATGCTGAATTCAAAAAGAGCTAAAGAATTATCATGGGTTTTAAGCGTCCTGGCCAAAGCATGATCTGTTGTTGAAAAAGAATCGATTGTTTCGATGCTATAGTTGACGACCTCGTCTTCGCTTTGCATAGTTGAATCACTGGAGTTTATATAGCCCATTCTGCTAATGAGTTTAATTTGTTTATACAGCTCAATATCTTCATTGCAAGGCTCATGGAATTCTAATTTATCCAGCTGTTCTAAATATTGCTGAATTTTTTCGCTGGATAGTCCAAGAGCGCTAAGTTCCCTGATTACCCGGGCTTGCATGATGGGATAAATTTCCTGCATAACCGTAGCATCAGAAAGAAACATATCATAAGGAATTTTTTCAATTAAAGAGCTCTGTTCCTGGAGTGCTATGCGCCATAAATTTTTATCTGGATTGCTCAGCTTCAGTATTATTTCAGGTTGAAGCTTTACTGCTTGCTCAAGAAAAGAGTTGTCACGTTTCAAAAAGTAGGGTAATAATTCTAAATAGTCTTGATCATTATTTAAAATTTCCAACCAACTTGCCTTATTAATATTCACTAGCAGGCTACTATTTTTCTTAAAAAAACATAGCGTTCCAGGTAATAAACATATTTCCTTCCTAAACTCCATATTATTTTTCAGAGCTTCTGCCGCATAATGAAAGCAATATACATTGACCTTAACAAGCTCAAGCATAGATGCATTATTTTCACGAAGCTCATCACTTGCCATGATGAGCAACTGGTGATTTTTTCTTACTGCATCAATAAAAAGTTCTTTATTGTTTCTCGGATGGATTTCATCACTGTTGACATCCACATCCCATTTGGCCAAAATTTTTCTGATAATTTCAGGGTTGTTTTGAAGGTTTTCATTAATGGATGAAAAAAGAGTAACATCTTCCTGACAAGCATCGACTACAAACGCCTCATCATGAGATAATTCAGGCAAGAAATGTTTCAAATTAATTTTTATCTGATTTTTATTTTTAATTAACTTCAAGATAAACGAGCGATCTTGTTTTAATCTTTCTGATGCGAATTGAATCTGAGATGAGCATTTTTTACAAACTTCAAAAACGATCTCTTCATCATCAGCATGCTCAGGAATAATACTTAAAGGAAAAGTAACGAAGAAAGGAAGCCCTTTAAATAATTTTAAAATAAAATTTCGGTTCTGCTTTAAACCAGAGCTGGCATACGACAGGTTGCTGTAAATTTTCCGACATAAGTTAAGCACAATCTCTTCGTCATTTTGAAAAGCAGGCAGGTGATTTAGTATTTCTCCATCCATAATGTTGTAGTTTCTTAAGGATGACATTGCTTTTATAATGACATCTCTGTTTTGCTTTAATTCCTCACCGGCATAGATAAGAGCCTTGAGCCATTGATTTGATAATGCAATGATCACTTCCTTATCATTTAACAAGCCTGGATGCACTAGTTTTATTAAAAACTCCGCGGTCTCATGATTGCCTTGCTTGGCTACTTTGACGATGAATTCTTTATTTTGCAATAATTCATCAGACGCCAAGAATATTGCATATGAACTAGCTTTAACTGCTGAGATAAGCACATCTGGATGATTAGATATATCTAACAAATCCCCAGTTAATAAATTTGGTAATCTATTAAATACTTCCTCTAACCTACTGAATTCAAAATTTAGATAAATAGTTTTTTCACTTGGAAATTCTGAATGCTCTAAAATTTTTGTTTTGATGGAAGCAGTATCAATACTTTGTTGCCGGGGCATATGTTACCTTATAAAATAATTGCTTGATTTATATATGTCCAAATATAATGCCAGCGGAACATTAAGTTAACATTAAGAGCAGTCGGGTTTTCTTTTAATTCAATTGCCGCGAAGATTCGCGGCATAGAATGGATAGGATTTATATGACCCTGAAAAAATCATAAAGATTCCCGTGATCTTCCAAAATGCGAGTTTTAAACTTTTTCTTTTTTCCCCTGCGTCTGCTGTTTATTCGATTCAAGCAGTTGTACGTTTTTTAGCAAATATTCATCGCAGTTGGTATTGAGTTTGAGGTTTGCTTGATTATTAAACAGGCATAAGATCTTTCTCGCCAAATAACGATCAAAAATATTATCTTGTATTTTTAATATGCTATAATTTAGCTAGTAGAAATATTCATCTGGAGTGCCTAATGAGTACTTTGGTAAGTTCAAAATTAAAAATTATTCTTGCTAGCCCTGAGGGTAGATCAGAGCTTTTTAAATTTTTATCTAATAAAGGAATGAGAGAAAAAGAGATTAATGTTAAAAAGGATAAGAGTAGCGAGAGATATAAAGTAAAGAAAATGAGCAATGAATAGTGCAATATACTTCATAATACTCGCCTTACTGATCCCCGGATTTATTTTTTCTCATTTTTATCTGAAAGGTATTAATGAATACTCCTACACTGAGAAGTACAATCCAGTTTCTTTGCATACCTTTATTGCCGTAGTGATTGCTATTGCGACTTTATTATTATTCGTCTGTTTTTTTTATACAGGACTAACCGCAGATCAAATAAATATTTCTTCCGTAACTCGACCAATACTTATCGAATCATTGATAGTTTATTTAGTTAGCATTATGGTTTGGGGAGTGTTAGGGATTTGCATGGAAAAGTACCATATTGGGTATAAATTTCTTATACCCAGAACCTACTGGAATAAATTATTTAGTGATAGTGATTCTAAATTTGGTGGGAAAAGAGACACATATATTACTGCTGTGGTTGACGTTTCAGGGAAACCTATTCTATATACAGGTATTTTGTCCGGCTATAAAACTTATCATGATGAATTAGAGTACATCATTCTCGCAGCCCCAAGAAGAAGAAACTTGGAAAATGATAAGCTTGATGGCGAAGATGATTTTAACCAAAGGTTTTATTCTATTGATGTTCAAGATTTGGTTATAAAATATAACGATATATTAAATTTAGGGATTTTGTTTTTTGAAATTGATGATAATTAGCAAAAATGCCGTAAACCCTCGCCCAGAGCGGGCTGGGATATAAGGCGAACTCCCACAGGGAGTTAAAAAAGTTACTCTGGAGTGGCTTGACTTTCTACGTATGCTTTTAATGTATCGATGGTTGCGCCACCGGCGGAGCAAGCAAAATATGATCGAGACCAGAGTGCTGTACTTTTGCTTTGTCGCATCAAGTGAGTATTTTGTTGTCGCAACATTCTGGATGATACCGATTTGAGGTTATTGACCATAATGCTTATTGCGAGTTTTGGCGGATAAGCAACGAGCAAGTGAACGTGGTCTTGTTCCCCATCCATTTCTATTAAGTTACATTCCAGTTTGGTACACGCAGACTCAAAGGCATCTCGTAGTTGCTGAATCATATCCCCGTCAAAAAGCTTGCGACGGTACTTTGTAGTAAATACCAGATGCACAACCAGCTTACTGACACTATGGCGTTTTCGAAGGTAGTCTTTTAATAGGTTATTATTATGCACACTCAGTTTACAATACCCTGCTAACACCATAGAATATATGAAATTATACCTGTATGCGCTGAAGATGTTAAGAGCAACCAAAGTCCGTATTTATCCAACACAAGAACAGTCAGAGTTTCTTGTTGCTCAATTTGGTGCGGTGCGGTTTGCCTATAATAAGGCGTTGCATATTAAAACACATATGTATCGCCGTCATGGCGTATCTTTAAGCCCCAAAAAAGATTTAAAACCTCTTCTGGCGATAGGAAAAAAATCCCGCAGATATAGCTGGTTGAAGCAGTATGATTCAATTGCATTGCAGCAATCAGTGATACAACTTCATACGGCCTTTGATAATTTTTTTAATCCTAAGTTGAAAGCGCGCTACCCTAAATTCAAGCGCCGATTTGATAAGCAATCAAGCTATCATTGCGTAGGCGTAAAGGTGCTTGATGAGGCCATTAAGCTTCCAAAAATAAAAGAGCCTGTTAAAGCCAACATTCACCGCTGTATAACAGGTGAAGTTAAAAGCATTACGGTCAGTCTAAGCAAATCAGGAAAATTTTATGCATCTATTCTTGTGGATGATAATGTCGATACGCCATCAAAGACGAGTACAATTACAACATTAATCGGTATTGATCTTGGATTAAGTCATTATGCGATTCAATCCAGTGGAAACAAAATCGAAAACCCCCGTTTTGTAAAACGGGCTGAGAATAATCTCAGGCGTAAACAGCGTCAGTTATCTCGAAAAAAGATAGGCAGTGCCAATCGCGCTAAAGCACGGTTGCTTGTTGCGAAGTGTCACGAGAAAACGGTTAATGCGCGCGCTGATTTTCAACATAAGCTTTCTCGAACACTCATTGACGAAAACCAAGCAGTGATAGTTGAGACATTGAAGTCAGCCAATATGATGAAAAACCGCAGACTGGCGAAACATATTGCCGATGCCTCATGGCATGCTTTTATTGTGAAGTTGGAATACAAAGCAAAAGAACAGGGCAAACATATTGTGAAGCTTGATCAGTGGTATGCCAGTTCAAAAACTTGCCATGGTTGCGGTTATAAAGTTGAAACTATGTCATTGTCAGTAAGAAAGTGGGATTGCCCATCTTGCGGTATGGCGGATATTGATAGGGATATTAATGCTGCCTTGAATATCCGAGACAAAGGCATTCTTGATTTAAAAGCGGCGGGACACGTCGTTACTGCTTGCGGAGGCTTGCGTAAATCTCGTCACGAACGAGTTGCGGCCTAAGAAACAAGAAGCCTCGCCCGATTAGGGCGGGGAGTAGTCACCTGGATAATATTCAACAATGACTGCGCAACCGCCATGGGGTACTCACCCGTTGTCAACTGACCTGCTTTGACATCTAACTTCACAGGAGTACCTTCCTGAGCTGCCAGTAGGCTGAAGTTCGATGGGAGCAATGATTGCTCTGGTCTTTGATTCTAAATTGTTTAACAGTGTTTTTATACTGACATCAGGCATAAATTAAGTTTCTATTTTATTCACATATTATTATTCTAGCACAGTGAGCAGTAAGTATTCTTGTTGATTTCTTTTGGGTCATGCGTTACACTCATCACTTTTTGGAAATACCAATGCCTAATTTAGAAAGTAATTTGAAAACGCCAGGAGAATTATTTAAAATTTTACCCGAGAAAAAATGGCGTGGCGAAACTCGTCGAGCAAATTTGTGTAGAGAGTTTAGAATTTACCCGCCTTGTTGCTTTCAACAGTTGATTAATGATGCTGGCGCGCATCCCGATGCAAAAAAAAATAAGTTCCGATTTTTAGTCGATATTGAGCATCAATTATGGTTTGCCCTTGAAGGAACGGTTTCTCCGTCCATTCCCGGCCACTTTCAAATGACAGATGATTCGGATTGTCTCAGTGCAGGCAATATTACCATCAATGAAAAGAATGAAATCATTAAAATTAACCATAAAAGTGGCGACTTTAAGCCGGCGTTTGAATGTCTCGCCCATGCGCTTGCAATATTGACTCACAATCAGGGCGATAATTCATATACATTGGCTGAATCTATTTCCATTGAAAAACTCACCCAGGCAAATGTGGAGGAGTGTGTGTATCAGATAAAACGAACAGCATTAGATGCATGGGCAACGCCCTTCAATAAATATGTTCAGGAAACAAAAGAGGTGCAAGTCCGCACGGTCAGCCCACCAGAAAGAAAGCGCCCCGCTCTATACTCGGGCGTAGCAGGGGCGCTTGATTTTTCACCGTTTGCTTCGGCTGCCTCAAGTTCGAATACCTGTCCTTCTGCCTTACCGGCAAGCCCTGCTGGTGAACAGTTTCAAAATCCCAATAAGAAGCAGCGAAGAATGGGCCTTTTTCATTCTGAAACAACAAGCAGCAATCAGGATAATGAAATACAATCGGCTAAAAAAAGTAAGTCCGCAAGAGCACTGTTTTAGGTTAAATCCTGCTCTTTTAATTTCCAGCGCTTATGAAGCCAGTGCCACTGTTCAGGGTGTGAAAGAACCAGCTGTTCAAGGGCCTGATTATAGGCCAGTGTATTTTGATAAAGAGCCGTTTTTCTGTCGTCAAATTCCTGCCAGGGGATGGGAGGAAAAAACTCCAATACATGCCGGCCATTAGCCTTGCGATATCCTGCGGCCGGCACCACCGCAGCCTGATAATGCCGGGCAATGGTTGCCAGGCTGCGGTATGTTCCGGCTTTTTTTCCAAAAAACTCGACAGCAATACCGTCTCTGTTATCAATGATGGCATGTTGATCCATGACAAATACCACGGCGTGATTTTGTTCCAGCGCATCGCAGACCTTGCCAAGAGAGTTTTTCATCGGAATGACATTTAATCCGGCTTCGTAGTAACGCTTAAACAGAATTTGCTCAATTTTTTTCATGCCGATGCTTTTACGGATAAAATGAAAACGTCCTTTGAAGGCTTCAAAATTCATAATGCCGCCAATGGGGGCGAACTCCCAGTTGCCGAAATGGCCGGTTAATATAAGAACGCCCTGGTTCTTTTCAGCGATTTTAAACAACCATTCCTCGCCTTTGACCTCAACCGATTGTTTCAATTTATCACTGCTCATAAAACGCAGTTGGAAAGCTTCTTTCAGCGAGCTGGCCAGATGGGAGTAGTAAGCTTTGATGAGATGCGATTTTGCGTTGTCAGAAAGCCGGTCAGCAAAAACCTGATCAATATTTTTTTGAATCACCTTGCGACGATAAGGCAGGATATAATAAAAAAATTTCCCTGCAAGGCTGACCGGCAGGGACTGGATGTTCTTTTCAATGTCGGAGCTGGATTCATTCACAGGCTTTTATCACCAGATTTGCGTTCATACTGCCAAAGCCGCGGTTGACAATCAGTGCGGCGTTTTTATCTGCCATCGTCTGGTGTTGATGACTGATCTTCAGCCCTTCGGCCTGTTCTGAGGCTTTATCAAAATGGGCAATTCCAGGAATCAGTTTTTCGTTCAATGCCTTGACGGCATGTACGGTGTCTAATAATCCTGAGGCACAGAGGCTATGACCATAAGACCATTTAAAGCCGGTTACCGGCACATTGGCTGCGCCAATGCGATGAAAGGCTTTTGCCTCGCTGTTGTCGGATAATGGATTACCGTTACCGTGGGCGACAATCATGCCTAAATCTTCAACGGCAAGAGCGGCCTGTTTCAGGCTTTTCTGGATGAGATCGCTTAATGCCTCACCTTCTTTTTCAATGGACAGCAGGCCGGAGGCTTCTGTTTGAACCGAGCCGCCAAGAACTTCGGCATAACGCCTTGCATTGCGTTCATTTGCACTGGCCTCAGATTCCAGAATAATGGCTGCTGCGCCATCGGCAAGCAGCGTTCCGCTTTGTTTTGAATCAAAGGGTCGCAGCTGATCATCGCTGATTAAACCCAGTTTATCGTAATAAATCAATCCCTGCGGCTCAATACCCAAATCATAAGCCACAACCACAGCCCGTTCAGCCCTCCCGGTTCTGATAGCATGCCAGGCTTCTATGACTGCCTGAACGCCGCTGACAGCATGGTTGGTAATGTTATGATTCATGCCCTTGAAGCCGTAAGTAATCCCGGTATAGGCAAGTACATTATTGGGCAGAATGCGCAGCAGCCACATGGGGTGAACCTCAGAGAACAGTTCTTTGGCAAAGGTCTGCATATTGCCTTCTGATTTGGCCATTAGCGGCAGAAAATCATACTGCTGGAGAAATTTATTTCCTGGCGAGCCGACAAAAACGGCAGTCTGATCATTAAAAGCTGTTGCGTCTTCAAGCTGTTGTTGCCATTGTTGAAGGCCGGAGTGTTCCACGGCCTGCGTGGCGGCATTGATACCGATGACATCCTGTTTCGAGATGACTTTTGCCAGTTTTTTATCAGGAAGCATTTTAGCGGGTTTGTAATTTTTAACCTGGCCGCCTTTTCGTCGAGGCCAACCGGAGATATCAAAATCTTCCAGTTCGGTAATACCATGTTCGCCATTTTTAAGCGCCATCCAGCTTTCATCCAAGGTTGCGCCTGATGCGCTGATGGCGCCAAGACCTGTGATAAATACGCGTGTAGTTTCGGTCATTATCGACCTCCTGCCAATTCTGGATGTTTAAACAATAGGCAGCTGTTTGAGCCGCCAAAACCAAAGGAGTTGGATAAGACCGCACCTACTGATTTTTCTCTTGGGCCTTCGGTGACATAGTCCAGATCGCAGTCTGGATCCGGTGAATTCAGATTTGCCGTCATGGGAATCAGTCCTTCCTGGATGGTTTTGATCGAGATGACAGCTTCAAGAGCGCCGGCAGCGGCGATCAGATGCCCTGTCTGGCTTTTGCTGGAACTGACCGGAAGGGCTTCTTTCTGTTCAGCAAAAACATGCTTGATGGCATTGGTTTCACTCAAATCGTTCATTTTGGTCGAAGTGCCATGTGCATTAATGTAGTCAATATCGGCCGGTTTCAGGCCGCCATCTTTTAATGCGCCCTCAATGGCCTGAATTGCGCCATCGCCGCCGGGATGCGAGTCGGTGATGCGATATGAACTGAGGCTGTTTCCTTCTCCGGCCAGTTCTGCATAAATTCTCGCGCCGCGGGCTTGAGCTTTCTCCCATTCTTCAAGAATCAGAAAAGCGGCGCCTTCTCCGAGAACAAAACCGTTTCTTGTCTTATCAAAAGGTCGGCTGGCGCTAGGGTCGTTATAGTCTGATAGTGCGCCAAGCAGGCAGAAACTTGAAAGTCCCAGAGGGTTGATCATCGAATCAAAGCCTCCGGCCAGCATAAAATCAGCATCTCCACGGCGAATGACCTGGAGTGCCAGACCCAGTGCCTGTCCACCGGAAGCGCATGCGGTATGCACTGAATTGGCGTAGCCTCGAATTCCAAACTGTTCGATGAGCAGAGACAGTCCGCTGTTGGATTGCGTTTTGGCAAAATCCTGCAGTCTGGTGAAGTTGCATTCTTCTTCTTTAAGCTGGTTCCAGTTCGGCTGTCCATCAGCCGCGCAGGTTTGTTGAAATCGTTGTAAATAATCGAATTCAGCCGTCATCATTCCGCTGCCGGTTACAATTCCCCACTGACTGGCACTGCTCTCTGTCGGCCGGATTCCGGCGTCTTCAAAGGCCTGGCAGGCAGCTTCCAGCGCGAAGCGCGTGAATGAAGTTGAATAACGGCTGTGTTTTTTCCTGAGTTCCGGCCGCAAACTGAAATTTTTGACTTCTGCTGCAATGGTTGTCGGGAAACCGGAGGCATCAAACTGTTTGATAGTATCAATGCCGGATTCTCTGGCCATCAATGCAGCCCAGGTACTGTCTACATCCAGCCCCAGTGGGGATACAACTCCCATTCCGGTAATGGCAACTCGACGTTGTTTCATATTAACCTCTCACGGTAAATAATGCTTCAGCGACACAGACTCTTTTGCCGTTGACGCTGCTGCGAAAGCTAAGGATAAGCTCTTCATCCGTCTGTTGTTTCAGTTTGAGCTGGCAGCTGATTAAATCGCCGGGCTCAACAAAATCGCTCATTTTTATTCTTGTCAGGGATTGAAACTGATAGTCAGCAGGAAAATCAGAACGTTGGATAAATTCATGGGCCAGATTAATTTTGCATTCGAGCAAAACCGTCATGGGCAATACAGGACGCCTGGGAAAATGATCAGGAAAATAACCTGCAAGACGGGAAATACGTTTTTCTGCTTGAATAGCCTGTCCGGCCTCAAAGGCAAAGCTTCTGTCAAAATATAGATTAGGTGATAAAAATTTAAAGCAGGGATGATGCTCAATCGCTCGGCCGTAATCAAGCTCGGCAATGCTTATTTTTTCATTGGCGGCAATTTCATGATATTGCTGGATAACGTCTTCCTGAGAGATAAAGTCTTCCATCGGCAGTAAAGGTCCGATGGCGCCGTCCAGAGTAAATACCGGCTCACCGTTGATGGAGGCCTGGCTATGGTATTGAACGGCCTTATCATCCAGCTGATCGATAAAGGATTCAAGTAACAGCGTTTCTCCGGCGAAGGCAGGACGGTGAACGGTAGCCGAGGAGGCGACACCGGCAACCGGCCTGAGATTAAATCCGTTCGAGAACATGACATTCCACGCCGCCAGTTGTCCGAGCGTTTCACCAATCAGCGAAGGAATAAACTGAGCCCTGCCCTGTTCGTCAAGATAGAGAAAGGGGTCGTCAGGACTGATTTGCTTGATCCCCCGGCTCAGCTGGCCGGGGATCTGTTCCAGAATTTTATCAACAAACAGGAATCGCATCGGCTTGTTACTGCTGTTCGTTCTGGGCAGAAACAACAAGCTTGCAGAAGGTTTCGACGGTGAAAAGCATCGGGATTTCACTGACTTTCATGTTGTCTTTGAAATGCTCTGCAGGGACTTCGCTCAAATAGGCTTTGAGTGCATTCATTCCCTTATCGGTGATGACTCCGCCCTGTTCAAATTCATTTTCTTCTAAATTGCCGCGGGCATTTTTTTCAAGCTGGCCGCGAGGGATTTTGATGCTGAATTCTTTTTCAAGCTGGAAAACCAAATCAAGAAAATCAATCGACTCAGCATTCAAGTCGCCGATTAAGCGGCTGTCCATTGAAATTTCATCTTCATCAATCACTAAAACATCAGCGATAATTTCTCTGACTTTAGGGTAAACGTTTTCTACATTCATTATGTCATTTCCTTAGCGCACAAAAGGGGTTTAAAGCCTGTAATTCTACCACATAATATGAGGGAAATACCAGTAGCCGATATATCATCAAATCCAAAAAGATTTATGCCGGATGATTATTACATCGTTTATCGCGATACAGGGGAGGATATTCGAATAGTTTCAGATTATATTGCGGGAATGACTGATAATCATGCAGTTCATATTTATCATCAAATTTTTTCTCCTGATGAGGGTTCAATGTTTATAAAAATTTGATTTACACTATACAACTTACTCATACGGCCCCCCCCTTAATCTTAACTTAGAATAGTTAACCAGATTTATTAACCATTTTCGCTTTGATTTTACGTTGGCTGAAAAGGATGGGCTGGGCAGTAAAGAAAATCCTCCTTAAATTAACACTTGAAAATATACCACCAAGTGATATAATTATAGGAAAGGTCAAAGAATGAGAATTTTCAAAGGTGTTGACTTTGATTGTTGGGCAAAGAAAGAGCAGGTTGGTGATGAGTCTTTGTTAAAAGCTATCGAGGAAATATCTGACGGGTTGGTTGATGCTAACTTAGGAGGAGGGTTAATGAAAAAAAGAGTAGCTCTCGACGGACGTGGTAAACGAGGTGGGGCAAGGACTATATTGGCATTTAGATCTGGCAAAAGGGCATTTTTTATATATGGTTTTGCAAAGAATAAAAAATCGACACTGACAGCAAAAGAAACAAAGGCTTTAAAGCAATTGGCGAAAACTTATTTTTCTTTATCTGATGCGGAGTTGGATAAAGTTGTAAAACAAAAGAAGCTAATCGAAATTATGACAAAAGGTGATTATCATGAAAAAATCAATACTAGAAGTTGTACATGATTCTGCCAAAGGGCTCTATGATGTTAATGTGATTGACGCAACGACTATGCACGAATTTGACGCAATGTGTTTACCGCCTATTACAGAGTTTACATCTGATCAAATAAAAAAAATTCGTTTGCGAGAGCAGGTAAGCCAAACCGTTTTTGCTAAATATCTTAATACGTCTGCGTCTACAGTAAGGCAATGGGAGCAGGGAGATAAGCATCCGAGAGGTACATCGTTAAAATTATTAAACCTTGTGGCTGATAAAGGGTTATCGATTTTGATTTGATAGAAGGGGTATTAATGTCTTTCTAGTTAAAAATCCCTCCTGATTCTTTCTAAAGCCTAGTTACTGTAATAATCAGACCTACATAAATTATAGTATTTATAGTATTCAAAGATAAAGAATCAGCGTATATTCTGTGACCCTACCACGTGTTAGAGCTGATTTATCTTATCAACAATTTCTAAGCTGCCTATACGGCAGTGAACGTATATGGCTTGTTGTTTTGAAATATCAGGAATTTCTAAGCTGCCTATACGGCAGTGAACTTGCCGTCTTCGTATCCGATTTGCTCGTACTTTTTCTAAGCTGCCTATACGGCAGTGAACATGTACTCGCCCTTTTCTAAAACGATGGTGGATTTCTAAGCTGCCTATACGGCAGTGAACGAAGAGCTAGAATTTTTATTTAAGAGCGTGTTTTTCTAAGCTGCCTATACGGCAGTGAACGAGAATGCATCAAGGATGATGCAAGGTCTTTTTTTCTAAGCTGCCTATACGGCAGTGAACAAAACAATCATATGAGAATATTCAGGAACTCTTTTCTAAGCTGCCTATACGGCAGTGAACGAGAAACCGGTGAATGTATTCTTGATGATAATTTTCTAAGCTGCCTATACGGCAGTGAACTTTAATACAAGCAATGGTGGAAAGATTATATTTTTCTAAGCTGCCTATACGGCAGTGAACTAAAATTTTGAGCTAAATGCCACGCATCAAGTTTTCTAAGCTGCCTATACGGCAGTGAACTAATCAATTAAGAGAGGCTTTTCAAATTCAGATTTCTAAGCTGCCTATACGGCAGTGAACTCGAGTCATAACATCATAGACGCATCTCTTGATTTCTAAGCTGCCTATACGGCAGTGAACGGAATGAAGCTTTCCATTTCAACATTGGCGATTTTCTAAGCTGCCTATACGGCAGTGAACTTGTTCCTATTTTTATTGATGAAGCATTGCCTTTTCTAAGCTGCCTATACGGCAGTGAACTTAATACAAAAGTTGTGACAAATGCGCCTGCTTTTCTAAGCTGCCTATACGGCAGTGAACCGCTGTTTGGGCTTTTTGATTCGTTCCCTTAATTTCTAAGCTGCCTATACGGCAGTGAACTGCAGCTTTTCACCTATATTAAGCATGCATTATTTCTAAGCTGCCTATACGGCAGTGAACTACGCCACAAGTTAGACTGCGAGTGTTCTTTATTTCTAAGCTGCCTATACGGCAGTGAACGTTCGCTTGCTGCTACTGACGATGATGTTTTTTTTCTAAGCTGCCTATACGGCAGTGAACAATGATGTATATCGCCCTCCACTGCCTGCTCATTTCTAAGCTGCCTATACGGCAGTGAACACCGGTTAGGATACCCTTCGATTTCAGCCACCTTTCTAAGCTGCCTATACGGCAGTGAACCCAACATTTAAAATAAAAAATATCATAACAAACAATAAGTTAACATAAAATATCCATATGTTACCATTGGTATTTTATGCCGATTTAACTTATTGATTTAACTATATTTTTAATGAGCATGCAAAATAAAGGTTAAAAATGCGGTAAAGTTGATTCAGAACTCAAGCCATAACAACTGAAACCTTTATTTATATATTCGGTACATACCTCTTTGCAAATAAAGAGCTTAAATGAATTTTCAGAGCTTAAGCTCGTAATATTTACAAAGGGATCAGTTAATACAACTTCCTCATGATTTTTTAATATCTGTATTGCTTCTTCAACACTAATTCCTTTGCGGTTTGCTTTTCTCCGGGCTAATCGCTCTGTATTAGACTTCGATTGCTTTCTTTTGAAGCGGACATAATGGATTATATTACCCGGAACCTCACGAATGCCGGTTAAGTGAACATAATCGGATAAATTAGCCAAGAATTTTTTCGCATTAAATTTCTCGAGCATCTCCCGCTTTGTAGCAAATACTCTTAAGACATTGCCTAACTGATGTTTCTCAATGTTATATTTGGGAAAAGAAAGTCCAATCGGTGATAAACCGTTGGACATTTTAGTTTCCACTAAGGCCAGATGAATTTTATGATATATTTTCTCCCACAGGAAATGTATATCAATATCTGCCATAGGCAATAAAGTGATATCCTGGTAAACGTTCATCATTTAATCCTTAGCGCTTTCGCCAAAAACGCCACCACGAATCAAAACCGCCATGACGTAGTGTTCCTCTTCTTTTGTAGCAAGAGTTTCACCGCGAGCAAACTTATCAAACAAAGTATAAAAATCCGATTTATTTTTAGGGGTGCGGTACGCGATTCCAAGATTCGTAACTGCACCATAGGGTTCGATAGCAATGGGGCCGGTAGGAACTTCCGCATATGCTGGATACCAGGTGTCGATACTTCTTAATGCATTGCCAATTTTTTGCGAGTGCATACCAGCAACACCATTAATGTGGTAAAGAATTTTGCTTTTTTTGCTTTTACTGCCACCTTTATCCAAAACCAGCTCTTCACTAGGGTAGACTTCTTGAGAACGACCAATCTTGGCATAAGTTGTGACATTTAACAGTAAAAATGGTGTCTTGCCAGACAGAGAATCGGCTATTTTTTCGGCCAATGAATCAACAATAGTATCATTAATATCAAAATCACTTACCGAATAATTAGAGGCATCAAAAACCCATTGTTCATCTTTTTCTGTATTCAGGATATTAACAATGACCTCAATATGCTCGGCCCCCACTCTGTTGCGCCACAAAAAACGAGCATTTGCTATATTTACAGCATATCTCTTTGCCAATTCCCTAAAACCTTCCTGATCAATATATTTCTTCGCTGCTGCAGCGTAGCTGTCTCTGAATGCCGCATTGTTGCAAGCAGAAGGTTTTTCAACCTGACTTAGTATCTTTAATGTAAAATGGACTTTTAGAGTATCCTGATCAACACCCAGTGCACAGTTATCTACGGTCTGCAAGTTGGGATTTTGAACACTCACATCCAGCTTGGCTGGATCATTTTGTAATGCTTTTGATAGCCGATTAGAAATCGTTCCACGAACGGACTTTTCTTGCAATTTCAGTGGAGCAGCCTCTTGATAACGTTTCTCCCAGAAAGTACCGTAAAAATACCCATCAGAGGGAACCAGTTTTTTTTCAAACGCAAGTACACTCGCAATATTTTCATTTTTAGCCATAATAAAATTTCCTCTTAAAAGTTAATGTATTGGGAGTTTTGTTGACAAAGATATAGATTCTTTTCAAGATCACAGTAGTAATGCCATAGCATTTCATCAATATTTTTCAAACGGTATGGCATTTTAAATTCTCCAAGAGTTACAACACTCTCAGCAAATCTATGAGGCGTATCAGGATCACGTTGGCACTGTGCCTGCCCAAGATGGGAAATTCCATGAAAACCCGTAGCTATAGGAACAATCCAACCTGATGTTTTGCGGCCGCTGGTCCAAGTGATATCATCTCGCTTATCTTGTTCACAGCGATGCATTATTTTCAGGTAATCCAGTAATGCATCGATTGCGTCTTGTCCTTCGTTCATCGCCTCATGCATTAGATCACGACGCTCAACCAGGACGAAGCCAGGCATCAATTTTCGAACCAGTTTGCGATAGTCTGTATCATCGCCAATTTTACTCACTTCTGGCTGTTTAAAATCAAGAATGTCACCACCAGCGAACTTCATGCCTTGACGCAATATTTTACATATGGCGCTTGTAAATAACTTTTCATCTTCTTTATCAAGACCTGAATACTCAATCACAATCGAAACAGTTAATCGACAGCGCGCTTCTTCGATAAATGCCGAACGCTCACCACTTTTATTTAATGGATTTCCTGTTCCAATGATAGAATTTACGTAATCACCATGTCCTTTAAAAGTATGCAAATAAAATTTATGAGACACGACGGCCACAGCGTTAAAAACAAGATCTGGAAACCCCTGTTTATTTAATTGTCGTTGTAAGGCATGCGCCGCACCTAACCAGGAAGTCATTGCTGGAAAGCCGATTGTATAAGGGCTGGATAGTGCGTTAGCATTTTGTATGTATACATAAGGAAGTAATAAAATACGCTTCATATCAGGCTCTCCTCATTTTTTTTCATCATAGACTTGAGGTACCTGAGATCGGTATCATCTAGCGTAACCGCCTTTTTCCCAAGAATTTTCTCATAAGTTGCAATAAACCAGCGTGCAAAGTCATTACTTACATTGTTAAGCCAGTTATCATCTGTATCCCGCTCTTCTTTTCGAGACTCGTCAAGCCATATTTTTTGATGCATAGGTAAATTTGTATCTATAGACCAACCTGCTTCGGCAAGCCGTAACATCCACATTTTTTCGATAATGCTATTAATAATATTTTGCACCCATTGATCAACTCCATCACGAATCTCTTTATTATTATGCTCTGTAACGAATAGCTTATGTAACTTGATAAAAGATGAGTGGAAGTTTTTCAGCCACAGGCTGCTGAAAAAATCACTTTTCGGTAAACGAATATGCTGTTCGGATAAAGTGGGGGGAATACTGGGGAGCAAATAAGCCTTTCCTCCGTAGGTGCTATTTAACACGCTGATATTTTGTGGTTTTGTTCCTCCATATCCAATCATAGTTAAATCGTATAACTCATCATACCCATGCTCACAATAAAGATTTTTTTTCTTTTTTTCCCTGGCTATTTTTATTTCATCAGAAAAACGTATAGTTTGAATGCGATTTCTTAGTTCATATACCAGGCCTGATGCTGTCAAAATTGATAATAAATGATAACCCTCGCCGACAGGAAAATAGACCTGCTTCACGCAGTCACTGGTTTTTGCGATTGTCATATTTTTCTTTATCGAAAGAAATCCCTCACGCAAGGCATCAAAAGACATGCTTGAGATGTGTAACGCATTTTGAATGACTTTTGTGTTAAGCTCCAAATGACTCAGGATGGTTTGACCATCGTCCAGGGTTAGAGACAAAAATTTATACACATCCATTGCGGCAGCATTTCCAAAAACATCGGCTTCGGCCGCAGCGTTACCTGTCCGTAAAAAACCATCCTCAGAACGTTTGGCCTCAGCTATAATCGGGCTTATTTTTGCCCCGGGATGACTAAATTTTCCAGGATGGCTTACCATAGACAATTGCCCTGCTCTTTTAGCAGCATCCGGCAACCAGTTTTCGAGAGAAAAAATATTATTCCCCTCCCGTTCAATAAAATCCTTCTCTTCAGAAGTCATCGCTGAACTTATTTTTTTCTTCATCCAATTAGCCTTTCTTTCAAGTAGAAAGTTCGTGATAACGTCACTCAAAACCACACTCCAGCTTTGTTTTAATTGAAGCAGAAATATAAAGTATTCTTTAAATATTTACAATAATTATTAAAATTAATTGGTTTAATGTTTTTAATTATCTTTTTTTTATAGGCTCGAACCTTTATTTTGTTACTCATAGACTTTATGATAATTTATAAGTGGCTATAATTACTAACAAAATCATTTACTGCTGAATAGGCAGCTTAGAAAAATTAATTTCATTAATTTAGACACTGCCGAAAAGGCAGCATATTTTAAAAGAAGCAAAAACATAAGTAATTGACCTGTTCTAGATTGAGCTGGTCAATTACAGTAATCAACGTAACCGCGACAAACCAAGTAAGTTCGAATACTGATAAGCGCCTTTTTTATCAGCATAGGGTAGTGAAATTTCACCATAGAGAGCAGAGGCCCGGGATTCTGTTATATTCTTTCTGTTAGCCATTTCTTCTATCAAGAGCTGATAATCGCAATCCAGCCAGAATTTTTTTATTGCCTTTTCCGGCAGTTTATTTGAGGTATCAATGCCATAAACTTCAGTTCTTTCAACATAGGTGACCGGATATCCCATAATTTTTTGCATAAACTTCAACTTCCCGTCTTCAACTTCTAAAAATAGAATCTCATCCAGGCTGCTTTCACGAAAACGATTGTATTTTTGAGGATAAGCAGTTAACCACCAACATTGGGTCAACCATCCCTGCATTTGATCAGGCCCAACTAATCTGCCCATATCAATGGTTTTCCAGTTTGTTAATAATTTTGATATGGCGTAATGCTCCATATCAGCAAAATTTTCCTTATAGTTAAGGGCTCTATTGCGCTGTATTCGTGGTAGGGAATTAATTCCCTCTATGAATAATTTAGGTTCAATCAGCTGACGAATATCATGTGTAGAAAAAACACAGTCCAGTTCATAGCCTGGTTTGCCATAAACCGGCTGATCATCTGGGCTGGTTAGGGCTTTCAAATTATATTGTAGTACACCAATATTTGCTGTTTGTGGTATTTTGTGGCGATGGCGTAACACTCGACCAGCCAGTTGAATGATTGAGCGAAAGGAAGAGGGTTCAACCACCGCCCAATCAAAATCATGATCGCGCCCTACCTCTTCAACAGGTGTGGCAACCAAGATAAAAATCATGTGCTTTGATTTGCTGCTGGATAGATGCTGACGAATATTTTCATTTTGAAAAGCCCCCGGAGTTTCTCCACTCTTTTCTTTCCGCTTTAAAATCTTATCGAGATGTTTTTCCTGTTCACTTCGTAACAATAACACCTGTTGGCTATGATAGGCCATGACACGAAAATCAATATCATCTGGCCACTCAATGCCAGCTAAATATTCAGTCAGGGCTACGCAAGGACCAATATTTGCCATGCGTACAAGACCAAATGAAACCATTTTTCCAGTAACAGGGTCAGCCTCACTATGTTGTAAGTGTTTTTTTATAATTGCTTTTTGAATTGTATCGAAATAAAACTGCTTTATGTTTGTTTTATATTCATCCTTCTTTGTCTCGCTTTTGAAATCTTTAATATGCTGACAAGGGATAATTTCAACAATACGCTTGATTGGTTCCATTTTTAATTTTTTAGAACGCTTTTCGATAAAGATCTTGTGATAATTTTCATAGCGCTCTAATGCCCGCAATGTATCCGGCTCAGATAAGGTCTTGACCTGAGTGTTGAATTCATCAATCCATGCACATGCTATATTGGGGCTAACCTCTCGTGTTTTAGAGAATAACAACCATCCTTCTCGATAAATGTTCAAAAAGCCCTCGGCAAGATCAGGAGGAATGGTTGCGGAAGAAATCATAACTTTGCGACCCAGCATACCAGCCAAATGAATCAACCGCCCAATAGCAATGAGATCTGAACCATTAAAATCATCAATCTCATCAATCACCAGATCAGAAGACATTAAACGTAAACAAGGTAAAATATAGCGCCCGCCGCGTATACATTCTGTAGCGGCAATTAAATGATCGATAGTACAGGTAAGCACAGGAGAATACAGGAACTTGCGACTGCGCTCATCAATTAGAACAGTATTGAGCCTCGTTTCTGGTATTGCGCATTCATAATCAATATATTCATCATCCAGCAAAGGTTCTAATGACTCGGAACCTGCCAGTTTACTTGCATTTTGCTGCTCTTGTTCCTCTCGCTTATTTTGTTGATGTAGATCCATCACGGCCCTGGAACCGATCATTATGGCAAGTTCACTATTATCCAGGCCAATACGCTCTCGATACTCATCTCCTGTTTGAAGCGTAAGAGTTCTTAAACCCAGCGCCAAAATAAAACGCAGACTCTCACCGTCAGGTGATAAAGCGTGCATAATCTTTGCGTTGGCATAGGTTTTACCGCAACCGGTACTTGCCATATTAACTGCGAAAAAACCATGAGGTTTATTCTGATTCGCAAGAGGAATGTCTCGCTTCCATGCTTTAATTTTTTCGACGGCCTTATCTTGCCATGCGAATGCAGGGGGACTTTTTTTCTTAAGCGCTTTTATATCATAGGCAAAAGGCAATTTGTTCTCGAATGCTGGTAATAAATGCGCAATATCAAGCGCTGCATGGGCAACACCAACTAAATGCTCATCCAGTTTTTGATTGGGTTCTCCTTTATGATGACCATTGTGAGCCTGTCTATATGTATTCGCAATCAAGTTCATATCAGAATGCCAGATTTTACTGGCATCTTGTGATGAATAATTATGATCGCCTAACATCAATGACAATCGTGCGTGATGTAAAATTAATCGCCAACTGCCATCCTGCATAGTCTGTTCTAATAGCGGTAAACAATCTTTTATCCTGGATGACCATTTTTTTGCCTGTTTCAACCATGGCAGCGACTCGCTGCACAGGCCGTTACTAAAGGTCAAACAATCTTTGAGTTTTTCCTTAAAATATTTTTCATCCTTACTATTTTCATAACCCCATGCTTGAGAAATTTTTCTTAATACACTATCTAATGTCTTTGATGGCTCATCTCTAAGATCATCATTAAGGTTAATTGGTAATTTATGATGAGATACTATCAACCAAACCAACAAACCTGCTAATGGCGCTAAGTTTGACAATGGTTTTTGAGGGATATTTTCTGCCATAAGCATCTCGCTCAGATCCCCACGGATCAAGCGTTCCAGCCATTCGGAATCTGGTTTATTTTTAACGAATGAGACAAACAATAAGACTGACACCCACTCATGACGCAAAGGATCACCCAATTTACTTGTGTTTTCAGGCCGCAATTTCATCTGAAAATAGTTTGAAGCTTTACCAAAGTCATGAAATAAAGAGGCCAAGGCTGCCAGACATTTAATCAAAGGAAGATAGTGCCAGTCATTTTCCCAGTGCGTATTTAAAATGTCTTTTTCAGTATAGTGAACTGGAACAATACCTTGTGCATTAAATTTGCTACGATTCCCAACAATCCAAACCAATTCGCTGCGATTATGGCCTCGCAGCCAGTGGCAAGAAACTGCCGTATTTTTCGATGCTGTTTTTTTTAATATTTTTTTTACTGCATTTAAACCTTCATTGGTGATGATGGCTTGCCAGGTATTATCACCAATGCGATCTGCAAACGAATCCAGTACCCTTCTTGTGTTTTTTAATGCTTTTTTCTGACACTGTGATATAAAGGTGACCATCATAAGAAGGCCCCTTCAAAACTTGCTTTTTTAACAAAATCAAACATAAAGTCGAGCGCCTTATGTTTGACAAAATTTTGCAAACATTGTTGGCGAAACTCCTGCTCGGTTAACCCATCTTTCGCACATATAAAAGCCCATGGCAAAACCAAGGCATCCTTAATCAAATCTGCCACATCAAAAACTAAAGCCCCTCTCCGCGTCTTTCCATGCATAACAGCAAAACCATGGGGAATGCCCAATACCCATAATGTTGTCGCGGCAAGTCCATATGTTAAATAATTACCATGATTTAAAAATGCATTAGCATCATCATCACTATTATAATTACGTGTAAATCCAATTTGATTTGTGCGATTTGCAGAATATTTGTATAAAGATTTTGTTAGCTTAGCTTCAATAAGCAATAATTCGTTTACTGTTGGTACTTTTTCAATACTGTTAAGAAAGTGAGCTAAAGCCTTTTGAATGTCCATATCATCTAGATAAAATCCTCTCGATATCAAATCAGTATCTTTTCCCCATACTTGTTCAATAAAATTAATGCGGGCCTGTTGGAATGTCTTCGCTATATGTAACCGCTTATTTTCATCAAACCAAAACGACATCCATCTTTGAATATATTCGGTGGGCCTATATTCACTTTGAGGTGAGAGCCATTCAACCTCATTGGCCATTAACAACGGGGTTCCGCCACCACCACTAAACCCTACCAAAACGCCAGCCTGGGCAAGCATACGCATAGCGGCCTGAGTAATCGATGTACCATTTCCTAATAGCAGACATGTTGTATTAGCAATTGGGATATTCCAAAATTGATTATCATTTTTTCCTTCTGTAAGATATAGAACCCTGCCATCTTTTTGCATAACGCGACATTTTTCCAGGTAATATATATTCGCTCGCTTAGAGTGAAGGATAGATTTCAGGTTGGTTAAATTTTCCATTCAAATAATCCATCTCAATAATTCGTGGGAGAAAAAGCTAACCATAACAAATGGATGTATGGTTGACTAATGTGGTTAATGATATCCATTATCTATTTTATTTTGTTCTTTTTGGATGTCATTTTCGACGGATTGATTATCCTCCGGCATTATAACCCCCTCTCCACAAGCTTCGCACCAGTATGCAGGTTGATTAATTGTAAATTTTTTCATTTTGTACTGATATGTGACTGGTTTTATTTTATGTTGAGCAGTCATTTTGCCACAAATAAGGCATTTTTTTTTCTCCATGATTAATCCTGGTTAATAAGGGTTTTTAATAAAGTATTTTGTGATAAGGCAGTTGCTACATTATAGTTTATAATTTTAGCTACTATATAATATTTTTAGGTCAAGTCCAAAATTTGCTGTAAATTCCCATCAA
>FYBJ01001914.1_pt1 | contig 22608 bp, 22 predicted proteins | sample 1134611 | NCBI WGS metagenome assembly FYBJ01 (sample SAMEA104116008, study PRJEB20421) | marine metagenome | isolation source: marine | reverse complement strand
AGTTCCTTGTGCCAGTGCAATGCTTCAGCTGCCGCAAACCCGCCCTTTGCGTTGATATGAGGCAAGCGATCCAATGGGGGGACCACGCGTTCGTCAACAGTGGCGCCGTGCTGGCGCAGCGTGGCCAGAGCGGCCGCAAAGTCAGCGGCGACTTTCCTGTCCACGCCGTTCAGAACCAGGTTTGTCGGGGCCAGCAAGCGCAGACCCGATATGGGCCTTGGTGTTGCGGGTTTGGGCATGTCCCCGGCCAGGATCCCATCCAGGATTTCGACGCAACGTGGCGAGCGCCCGAGCGATCCGATGCTGTCCAGTGTAAAGGACAACGGAGCGGTACCACCCAGCGAGACGCGCGATTGCGTGGGTTTGTAGCCGATCAGCCCGCACAGGGCGGCGGGGATACGACAAGACCCACCTGTGTCCGACCCAATCCCGGCGTGGGCCATGCCATCTGTGACGGAAACGACTGCACCTGAAGACGAACCGCCTGGAATACGGCCGTTGGCACGATCCCAGGGGTTGGCAGGGGTGCCATAGTGCGGGTTCATGCCCAGTCCGGAAAAGGCGAACTCGGTCATGTTTGTGCGTCCGACAAGTACAAAACCAGCCTGACGCAAATTGGCGATGGCTGGCGCATCTGCATTCGCCGGGGCGCCAGCCAGAACTCTGGACCCGGCCCGTGTGACCTGCCCCTGAACGTCGAACAGGTCCTTGACTGAAATTGGAATCCCGGCATAGGCAGAAGGATGCTGACCCACCTTACGCAGGGCATCCATCGCGTCGGCGGTGGCAAGTGCCCCGTCCCGGTCGAGCTGAATGAACGCACGCGGACCTTCGCCTTGTTCAGCGTTTTCCAAACACGCCTCGGTCAACACACGCGACGTGGTGGCACCAGTGTCCAGTGCCTGCGCCAGGGATTCCAGTGTGGTCATGACCTAGGCGTCCTGATCGTAATAGTGGATTTCCAGTAGAACGCAGCCCTGGTTCGATTTGAAAGGGCCATGGTAGGCGCCGGGCGGACGGCAGGCATAGGTGTTGGGTTCGAACGCTTCGCCGCCATCGCCGTTTTTGTCGTTGCCAACGGTCAGATCCCCCGAGACGAGATACACCTCTTCCCAGTAGTCATGCACGAAAGGTGCGGTGGTATAGACACCGGGATGAAAGCGCAGCAATCGCGTGCGGTTGCCGGTCTTGCCGGTTTCGTCCAGCGACCCGGCGAGGATCTTCTGCTCGATGCCCTGCGGGTACCCGGCCGGCACGTGCCACCCTTCGGTGCCCATGTCGATGGAGTAGAACTCCCTGTGTTCCTTGTTGATTGTCATCTGGTTCTCCAATTTGGTCTGGTGCCGTTTTCCTGCAAGGAAAACGAACCGGAATTTTTCGAAAATTCCGGCTGCATATAGCTGACGTCAGTCATTAGGTTTGGTGTGGATCCATTGTTCATTGCCCTTCATCGGGTCCTCGATTGGCAGGCTCATCGCCGCATGCATTGCCGCGTACATGCCCCAGAATCCGACGCAGAGCACAATTTCCATCACCTGCTGTGGTGTGAAATGCTGTGCCAGCCGCGCGCGCAGATCATCGCTGACACCGTTGGGGTCTAGCGAGGCCATGTTGGCGTATTCGATCGCGACCGCTTCGGCTGCGTCGCTGGGTTCATCCGCGTGCAACAGGGTTTCCAGGTCGCTGTCCTCATACCCCCAACGGCGTTTGAGCGTGCCAGAGTGATGCGAGGTACAATATTCGCATTCATGGGTGCGGGCGACGGACATGGCCAGCTTGTACTTGAAATGCTCGCTCAAGGCATTGCGGTTGTCGCGCATGATCGAGTTGTTGAGGTTGATCATGTGGTCGGCCATCCAAGGCACATGGGCATAGAGCTTGTTGCAGTTTGGCTGAAACCCCATGCGGGCGGCGTAGTAGTGATAGTTGGCGCGCAGATAGATCGGCACGTTTTCGTACCCATCGCCCAGATCGAAATAGGGAATGAAGGCGGTGCTTTCGCCCTCATCGACAACGGCGTCGACGGGCTTGGGGGCTTTGACTTCGGCGGTCATGGTATCCTCCGGGGATTTAGCCACAGATGGCTTGTAGCTTCTGGTTGAGAAGGGGGGCCTTGGTGAAGCCTGACAGGCGCTCTTGAACCGCGCCGTCCTTGGCGATGTGCAGGGCGGGCAGGGCCGAGATGTCGAATGCTTCCTGCGCGTCAGGGTGTGTTTCAAGGTCGATGTAGGCAAAGCTTGCCTTGCCTTTGTACCGGGGGATCAGCCGTTCGACGACGCCACGCTGGGGCTCGCATTGCGGGCACCAGGGCGCTTTGAAGCCTACGATGTTGACGCCATCCTGTTTCAGGAATTCCTGCGCCTCAGCGGGTGAAATCATCGGGATCATGGCAATTGCTCCTTTCCCTCAGGCAAGGTTGTTGATCGTGGGTTTGAACGGCTTGAAGCGGACTTCGGCAAAGACACCGGCGGCGGCAAAGGGGTCGCCATCGACAAAGTCGCGCGCGCCTTGCAGATCCTCGGTCCGCACGATCAGCATCGAGCCGATGGCATCCCCGGCCTCGTTGAACAGTGGACCGGCAATGCGCAGGGTTTCGGTGTTGGATTTCAGGTACTCGCGGTGCGCCTGGATGTTTTCGGCACGCGCCTCGGTCGCTTGGGGGTTGTCGATGCATTCACAGACAATGAACATTGTCGGCTCCTTTATTCGGGTGGGTGGCCAAGACCGTGCCAGCGGTTCACCGTGCCGGTCTCGATGTCGAATAGATCGAGAACGCGACCAACGGTGTGGTCGACCATTTCGTCTAGGGTTTTGGGTTTTTGGTAGAACGCGGGAACAGGCGGATAGAGGATCGCACCTGCCTCGGTCACTTGCGCCATGGTACGGGCGTGACCCAGATGCAGCGGCGTTTCGCGCAGCATCAGCACCAGACGGCGGCGCTCTTTCAGAACCACATCCGCGGCGCGGGCGAGCAGGGTGGTGGTCAGTCCGGTGGCGATCTCGGACATGGATTTGACCGAACAGGGAGCGACGACCATCCCGGCCGTCTTGAACGACCCTGATGCGATGGACGCGCCGATGTCCGCGTTGGAGTGCACCACGGCCGCGAGCGATTTGAGGTCGACAATGGTCAAGCCGCATTCATGTGTCACGGTCTGGACGGCGGGTTTTGAGATCACCAAGTGGGTTTCCACCCCGACCGCACGCAGCTGTTCCAGCATTCGGACGCCGTAGATCGCGCCCGACGCGCCCGAGATCCCGACGATCATTCGTTTGGGTTCACCGGTCATGACAGATACTCCTTTAGATCAACCTCACCCCAGTGTTTGGGCCAGGTTCGCAGGAAATCGTCAGGGTTGAAGCGGTCCTTGATGGTGGCATCAATGCCGATTTTTGATCCCAGCCGGAACGGCGGATGATCGGGCAGCGGTTCAGCCGAGGGATCATAAAGCGAGGCTCGGGTATTCTTGACTGTGAAGGTGTCGCGGGCCGGGTCGACGCGCGTGGCAATGGCGTGGAACACATCGGCGGCATCTTCGATGTTGGTGTCCGGACTGATGGCCACAACGGTCTTGGTGTTGAGCCAGGGCGCGCCCATGCAGGCCATCAATACGTCATTGATGTATCCCGGACGGGGCACTTCGACCTGGACCACCGCAGTCAGGGCCGCGCCCCAATGGGGAAAGCGTACATCGTGCACCTTGACGCCCATTTCCGAGATGCGGTTGTAGAGCATCGCCTCGTGGCACAGGCGCGGCAGCACCTGATGGTCTGTGTAGGGGCAGGTTTGGTGATTGCGATAAATCGGGCGGTCGGCGCGATGAGTAATGGCCGTGACCTCGATTGTGGGGATGCGCTGGATCTTGGGCAGGTAATAACCTGATGGAGAGACGACCTCGCCCCAGTCAGCCGGATCGCCCAGGTCGATCCAGCCTTCGACCACGATTTCGGCATGGGCGGGCACGTTGATAGGAATGGTCTCTGCCGGAACCATTTCGATATCGGTGTTCAGCAAGGTGCCGACCATTTCCAGCTCGCCCCACATATCCATGTGCAGGCCGCTGAAATTGGCCATGATTTCGAACGCGGGATGGAGGCCGAACACCATGGCAATTGGCATGCGGCGTTCTCCGCGCGCACGATACTTGTTCATGACCACATGAGTGTGCGGCGTGGCAAAGCTGACCACGCCTGAGCGTGGGCCGGTTGGATTGGTCCCAGCGTGAGACGAGTTGTAGAACCCGGTTTCCGGATCCACGACGATGTTCATCGCTGTGATATAGGGGTCTGTTTCGCGCTCGGAATGGATCGGGATCGGCAGCTTGGTCCAATCTACATCCTGACCGGTGACGACCACCTCTTTGACCGGCCCGCTGTCCACATGACTAAACCCGCGTGGTGGCTGGCGCAGGCGAAAGGCCAGCGTTTTCAGGTAGTCATCGACCGGCACACCAAGCGCACGGGCCTGTAGGTGGCGGTATTTGACGTGAATGTCGGTCAGGCGAAAGCCAGGCTTTTCAACGATGTCGTCAAAGACAATCGGCCGCTCGCATTGCGCAGACAGGGCACCGATGTGGTCCAGGCTCACGGGTTTGGTGATGGTTGTGACCACATCGGCATTTTCGGACAGAAAGCCACGCAGGTCAGGGTTCGATGAGGTGGTTTTGAACGTTGTCATCTAAAGGTCCTTCCGTGGTGGATTGCGTGGCCTTCTGTCCCGGTTCCGGCTGTGAGGAGAGTGAGCGCCGGACCCCATTCGGATCAGCGGTGCGTTTCGAGCAGCTTCCACCCGTCTGTGGTGATTTCCATCACGTAGGTGGACTTGAGCGCGTCCCCGTCCGCTCCGATCGAAATTGGGCCTTCGATGGTGGGGAAATCCTTGAGTGCGGCCAGATTGTCCCGGATCGCCGTCCGTTCGGCGTTCAGGTTCTCTTCGTCCCCGGTGACATTGGCCTGCTCCATTGCGGTCGCAAACATCTTGACGATGCCATAGGTCGAGCTGTCGAACTGTGCGGGAATGGTGCGTTCGATACCCTGCGCCTCGGCTCGGGATTTGAACTCGGCGGCAAAGGCCTTGGTCTCGTCGTTCAGGTCCCAGTAGAACGCGGTGGGAAAGACCGAGCCAACGCCGGCTTCGCCCATACGCTCGGGCAGGGTAACGTCGAAGACGGTCGAGCCTGCGACCAGACGGCCCGCGTGGCCTTGGCGGCGCATTTCGGTGGCCAGCTTGATCGCAGCCTCGGGTGGAGCGCCCACGGCCACGACGTCAGCCTTGGTTTCCATCAGCTGCGAGGCCTGAACCGACAAGTCAAATGCCGCGTATTTGAACGACACTTCGTTTTGCACAGGAAGCTCGGCCTTGCCAAGAACGGCGGGCAGGATCTTGGTGCCGATGGCGACCGAAACAGCGTCGTCCGTTGCGTAGGCGATCGATGATGTCCGGGCGTCCGGATCTACCGCTTTAAGCGTCGCCACCGCGCGGCTGATCATGATGCCTTCGTTGGTGGTGTTGCGGAACCCATAGCTGAACGGCTCGGCCAGTTTCGGCGCGGACGATGCCATTGACATGGACACGATGCCCGCGCGTTCGGCCTGGGGAAAGGCGACCTTGGCCTCGGACGAGGAGAACGGACCGACGATGGCCAGCACGTTTTCGTCCTGGGTCAGTTGGCGCAGGCCAACAACGGCCTGCCCGGGGTTTCCGGCGGTGTCAAACTCGACCAGCACCAGCGTCTTGCCGTTGATGCCGCCATTGGCGTTGATCTCGTCAACGGCGATCTGGGCACCGATTGTGTTGGTTTTGGACAGGCTGACAAAGGGTCCGCTCTTGGCCACAAGGTAGCCGATCTTCACCTCGTCCGCTGCCCAAACGGCAGTTGCGAAAAAGGCGGAGGATGCAAGGGCTGTCGCTCCGGTGAGTGTTTTCAAGATGGGTGTCATGGTTTCCTCCCGTAGGTGCGGGTGCGCCCGCATGTCATCATGATGGCTGTGGTTTGCCATCTGATACAATAGTGAAATTTCACAACTAGTCAAAAAGATGTTTCACTATTCTTACAGTGGGTTAGATTTCTTTTCCCGACTCAGATATGAACTTTTCGGCCTCTATTGCTGCCATACAGCCGCTGCCGGCAGCCGTGACGGCCTGACGAAAAATCTTGTCCTTGACGTCACCGGCCGCGAAGACCCCGGCAAGGGACGTCCGGGTGCTGTCGGGTTGGGTCAGGACATATCCTTCGGCGTCCAGATCAAGGACGTCGGATACCAACCCGGTATTCGGGCTGTGGCCGATGGCAACAAAGACACCGTCAAAGTGTGTGAATTGGGTGTCGTCGTGCAGCGTCGAGCGCAGCGTGAGGCCCGTCATCTTGCCGTTCTCGCCGACAACCTCTTGGGGAATGTGGTTCCAGATCACGTTGATGTTTCTGGCGTTCAGCAGGCGTTCCTGTAGCATCTTTTCCGCGCGCAGCTCATCCCGACGGTGGATCAGGGTGACGTGTTTGCAGAGTTTCGACAGAAACAGGGCTTCTTCGACCGCCGTGTTCCCCCCGCCAATGACGGCGACATGTTTGTCCTTGAAGAACGGCCCGTCGCAGGTGGCGCAGGCCGATACACCGGACCCGAGGTATTCGGTTTCGCCTGCGATGCCCAGCCATTTGGCTTGAGCGCCGGTGCACAAGATCACAGTGTCGGCGGTGTAAACGTCACCCAGTTCGCCTTCGGCAACAAAAGGGTGGGTGGAAAGATCAAGCGACACAATGGTGTCCGTGACAACCTGGGTTCCGACCTCTCGCGCCTGGGCCTCCATCTGTTCCATCAGCCAGGGGCCCTGAATGGTGTCGGCAAAGCCGGGATAATTGTCCACGTCTGTTGTGATCGTCAATTGCCCGCCGGGCTGTTCGCCGTGGATCAAAAGCGGGTCCAGACCTGCGCGTGCGGCATAAATCGCGGCGGTGTTTCCGGCCGGACCAGATCCCAGGATCATTACTTTGCTGTGCATTCCAAGCCCCCAAGAGCGATTGTCGATTTTTGTTACATAATTTACTTATATAATTGACGAAGTCAATAGTGATTAATTGACTTAGGTAACTCAAGGATGTAATTTCCATGCGCAGAGGATGAAAAAGGGGCGAAGATGTCTGATCCACAGTTCACGCGACCCAACACCGTTTCCCGGCCCGAGTTGTTGCAGGACGGCAGCGATTTTCAGTTTCGGCAGATGATCTACGACATGGATCACCTGGCGCATCTGATTCAGGACACCCGGCGCAATATCTCGCAGTCGCTTGATCTTAGCCCGCCGGAATTCAATGCATTGATGGGGGTCGCCCTGTTGCAAGGTGATCTGGGGGTCACGGTTGGCGATCTGGCCAAGCATCTGCGCGTTGCCGGGCCATTCGCCACGCAACAGGCCAATCTGCTGAACAAGCGCGGGCTGCTGGTCAAAAAGCCCAATCCGGCTGACAAACGGTCGACCTTGTTGGCGCTGTCAGACAAAGGTCAGGCCCTGTTTCAAGAACTGGCCCCGCGGTTGCAACGCCTGAACGACCGTATCTTTGCCAGCCTCAGCCACGAGGATTTTGTGTTCTTCTGTGATTTGCTGCAGCGGATCACCGCTGGATGGACTCAGACCAACCTGATCATGGAAGCCGAAGAACTGATCTGAACTGACCATCCGGCAAGCAGACCCTTACAGCAATTTCCCGATGTTGGTTTTGAAAGCCAGGATATGCTGTTCCATTGCGGCTTCGGCCTTGGACCTTTCGCCGCTTTTAAGGGCGTTCATTATGTCCCAGTGATCGCTGCGCACCCGGTCGGCGTGGGTTTCATTGTTGAGCGACACAAACCAGATCCGCATCGAGCGTTCATGAAGATTGCGCAGGACCTCGGCCAGTACCTGATTGCCCGCTGTCTGTGCGATCTGGTCGTGGAACCTTCGATCCAGCATCATCTGGGACTGGATATCGCCATTTTTGGCGAATTCCTCAGCCTCTTTCAGGATCGCCTCGAGTTCCTGTTCGGCGGCCGGGGTCATGCGTTCGCTGGCCTGCCCCGCGCAATAGACTTCGTTGACCAGGCGCAGGTCGATGATTTCGCTCACTTCTTGCAGAGAAATCGCTTTCACGATCAGGCCCTTGCGCGGGATCATTTCGATCAACCCTTCATGGGTCAGGCGGCGCACGGCGTGATGGATCGGTGTGCGCCCGATTTCCAGATCATCGCTCAACTTGGCCTCGTTCAAATATGAACCCGGCTCGTAGACCAGAGTGATGATCCGGAACTTCAGTTCTTCGTAGGCGATGTCAGCAAGGGATTGTCGAGCCTTCTTTTCCGCGGCATCCGGTTTGCGGGTTTTGGCCTTTGTCTCGACAACCATTCTCTGCTCCCTGGAGACTCAGCCTACATTTGGCAGAGACTCAATGTGATATCTGTGTGAAATTGTTCTGCCCCTTTTAGCATCGTGCAATTCGAATTCAAAGGCTTCGGCGGGGCGAACGCCGCCAATTGCGGCAAGAGTCCCACCCATCATGACATCACCCGGCCCAAATTGCGTTCCGGTCTGGGCCTCGAACGAGGTGACAAGCTCATCCGGGGACAACATCGCGGCAACGGTGCCATGCTGATAGGTGACACGTTGACCGTCAATCAGGGCATGACTGCGAATTTCCAGATCGTCCCAATGATCCCGTAGTTCTGCATAATTCCACAGCCGAGACGCGATTGGTTTGTCACACATCTGTTTTGACACCGTGATGTTGTAGGCTTCGACTTGCCTGTCGGTGTGATCCGACCCCGTTCCGATCCACCAATCACCGTCGATGTTGAAGAGGACAAACTCCACCTCACCAGATGAGCCTTCGCCGGGGTTCTGCAACAGTTCCTGTTGGGTCAAGCGCGAGGTTGAGGCACGGTAGAACACTGGTGTGGCGGCGGGGCGTTTGATGCCCAGTTCTTCAAGCTCGGCCATGTGTTTTTCCATCGCCACCTTGTCGCGACCCGTCCATCCGGCAATCACGAAACGGTTCGGAGTAAACGTGATTTCCTGTTCGGAGTCGGCATCGAGAACAAGAGTAAGCTCGGGTGTTTTTGTCATGTCACACTCCTGAATGTTATTCTGCGGCAACGCCGAGATAGGCTTCGTGAAGGCGTGGATCGTTGGCAAGTTTTTGGGCGTCGTCAGACATGATCAGCCTGCCGCGTTCCAACACGTATCCGGTGTTTGCAAGTGCCAGTGCCTGGTCGGTGTTCTGCTCGACCAACAGGATTGTCAGCCCACTCTCGTTCAGATCGCGCAACAGTTTGAACAGCTGTTTCACGAACAGCGGTGACAGACCCAAGGACGGTTCGTCCAACATAAGCAGATCGGGTTTGGACAGCATCGCCCGGCCAATCGCCAGCATCTGCTGTTCGCCGCCCGACAGACAACTTGCCTGCATGTGGCGGCGTTCGCGCAGGTTCGGGAAACGGTCATAGATCATTTCCATCTCGTGTCGAACTGCATCCATGTCGTCGCGCTGATAGGCACCCAGCAACAGGTTCTCTTCGATGGTCTGGCTGATCAGAATGCGCCGTCCTTCGGGTACCAATGCGAGCCCATCCTTGATCCGGCGACTGGGGGACCAGTTGGTGACGTTTTCACCCTCCCACACGACCTTGCCGTGGCTGGCCTTTTCCATGCCCAGAATGGCCTTGAGCAAAGTGGATTTTCCCGCCCCATTGGCGCCCAGGACGGTGGCAATCTCGCCTCGCTTGATTTCCATCGAGAAGTCTTCGAGTGCGGGGATGCGGCCGTATTTGACGCTGAGCGAATTGATTTCAAGCAGCATTGTCCTGCTCCTCTGCTTCGATGCCCAGATAGGCGGCCTGCACTTTGGGATCCTTTTCGACCTCTTCCATGGTTCCCTCGGCTACTTTCTCGCCAAAGTTCAGAACCACGACGCGTTCACACAGGTTGCGGACGAAATGCATGTCGTGTTCGACAACCAACAACGTGACACCGTTCTGGGCGACCGTTTTCAATTCGCGCATCAGCTCATCGGTTTCGGTGGGATTCAGACCGGCTGCGGGTTCGTCCAGCAACAGGATCTTGGGATCGGCAAGCAAGGCGCGAACCAGATCCACCCGCTTGCGCAGGCCATAGGGCAGGGCGTCCACGGTCTCGTTGGCGTAATCAAGCAGCCGGGCTTCCTCCAATGCCTCATAGGCCTGTTTCCACCATTTGTGGCGGCGGAACATGCCAAAGGGTTGCAGCATGTTGGCCACGCCACTGGCGTTGATGTGCTGGCCCAGGATCAGGTTCTCGACCACTGTCAGGTGCTTCATCAGGCGCACGTTCTGAAAGTTGCGGCTGATGCCGTGACCGATGCGTTCCTTGGATGGAACATCGGTGATGTCGGTGCCTTCGATCAGGATCTGACCGCTTGTCACCGGATAGACGCCCGAGATCAGGTTGAAGATCGTGGTCTTGCCCGCGCCGTTCGGGCCGATCAAGGCCAGACGCTCGCCCTTGTTGACCCCAAAGCTGACGTCGCGGGTCACTTCGAGCGATCCGAACGTCTTGACCAGGTTACGGATTTCCAATGCGTAGGTCATGCTGAAGCCTTTCCGTCAAAGGGCGCTTTTATCCGGCGCATCAGGTTGGCGGTGATCATGCCTTGCGGGCGCAGCACCATGAAACCGATGATGAAGGCCGCAAAGATCGCATAGCGCCATTCCTCTCCCGAGCGGAACAGCTCGGGCAGGAAGGTGAAGAATGCTGCGCCAACCAGGGGGCCGAGCACGGTTTGCGTGCCGCCAAGGATCACGAACAAAACTGTGTAGATCGAGATCAGCGCGCCAAAGCTTTGTGCTTCGACGTAAGACAGGTAATGCGCCTGCAACCCACCTGCGACGGCGGCCAGCATCCCGCCCAGGACAAAGGCGGCCAGCTGCACATTCTTGACTTCGATCCCGAACAGATCGCACACCGTCGGGTCGTTCTTGATCGCGGTCAGATACAGCCAGAATCGGGTCTGCGACAGCACAAACAACAGGATCAGTAAGCCGATTGTGGTCAGTGCAATCGTTGGCATTTCGATATAGCCGTAGACCGGATACCCTTGGGCGGCGCCGACGATTTCCAGATTCAGGAACACAGCGACCAGAATCTGGCCAAGTGCAAAGGTCGCCAGTGCCAGGTAGATGCCCGAGGTGCGCAGAACCGGAATACCGATGATCAACGCGATCAAACCGGAGGCCAGCGACCCCACGAAGATCGCAATCCCGATTGGCAGGCCGTATTCGTTGCTCAGAAAGGCAGCTACGTAGGCGCCTACGGCCATGAAGCCTGCCGTGCCCAGATTAAGTTGACCGGCCACAAGCGGCAGCGCGGCCGAGTATGCCATGATGACGTTGATGGCGAGAATGACGATGAGGCCGTCGATATATCCGCTGAACATCACAGTTTCTCCCGTACTTGAGCGAGACCGAACAGGCCCTGGGGACGCACCATCAGGATGATGAGCAACAGGCCATAGACCGACAGGTCGACGAAATCAGAGCCCAGGAAATAGATCGACATGACCTCGGCAAGACCGATCAATAGACCCCCTGCGATGGCACCCCAGACCGAGCCCATGCCGCCTATGATCATGGCCGAGATGCCTTTGAATCCTACTTCTTCACCCATGAATGGGGACACCTGGCTGTAATTTACGGCAAAAAGCATCCCACCGATGGCGGCCACGGCACCCGAGATCAGGAAGATCAGCGGAACAACCACGTTCACATTGATGCCAAGGAACTCGGCGGTGGTGGTGTCTTCGGCAATTGCGCGAATGCCCCGGCCGACCCGCGTTTTCTTGAGAAACCGGCTGATGCCAATGACGATGGCAATCGATAGAACAAGGCCAAGCAGCTGCGCCAAACCAATCACCAGATCACCCAGTTTCAGGGTTGCGTTGGGAATGACCTTCGGAAACGCCTGTTGGTCCGAGCCATAAAATACCAGCAGGATCTGCTCGAACAGGATCAGGAACCCAAGCGAGCTGACCAGCGGCACCTCGTGGTCCGATCCTTTCATCCAGCTGAAGGTCAGCTTTTCAACAACCAGAGCGCAGGCACAGGCAATCAGAGCCGCCAGTCCAAAGGCCAAGAGCGGCGGCACGCCCATCGAGATCAACACCCAGGAAATCATGCCGCCAAGCATGAACAATCCGGGTATCGAAAAGTTCAGAAAATTCAGGATGCCGATGCTGAGCGTGAACGCCACAGCGATGAGGACATAAACCGACCCCAGCATCATCCCGTTGACTAATTGTTGCAACATCCCTTGAGGTCTCCTTGCGAGCTTTAACTTAAATTAGAGTGAAATTTCACAAGATGTCAACAATGAGATTCTGTTTGAAAACAGGCAACTGACAGAACCAGGTACGTGGGGAATGCGCTTGATGGGCAGAGAAACGTGTCACACAGAGTCGCGTTCCAGGATGGCCAGGGCCGACGAATAGGTCGAAACGCAGAACGGTACACAGTAGCTGATCATGGCCTTGACCAACTCTGCGTTGGTCAAGGTTCCTGCAAGCAGTTTGTCTGCATAATTAATGGTGAAGAAGACGGTCCCCACAACCATTGCGACACGCAGCGCGCGGTTGCGAACAGAGGGCTGTCGGGCAATTTGAAGAAATGTTTTCATTTGTGGTCTCCAGCCTGATTTGCTGATTCTGCGCATCATAAAGTTGCCGTGAAATTTCACAAGACAGGGCGATCTCGCTGACCCGTGCTTGCCTCTCAGGGTTTTGGGCGAGGGACATCGGCGCTTGAGTAAGCCTGAGAAATCACATTGTTAGCGCGGTCAGCACGGGAATTCGCGCAGTCAGAGAAATTTCACTAACATTTAACAATCATGCAAGTTAAGCTCTCGCGAAGCAAACGGAGCCAAGCGTGAGGTGTGTCGAACCATCTCCTGCGGTTTTCGTTGCGCAATGTTTGGTTCGACCAGCCGACGACGAGCGCCGTTTGCCTGGAAAACATGATGAATGGAGACACCCATGACGAAATCTTTGCCGCTTCCTCTGCATCGTCGATTGATGGCAGGCGTTACCGGACTTGCGATCTGCGCAGGTGGGGCAGTCAAGGCTGACACACTGGCAGACGCCGAGGTCGCGCCAAAATTTGCGGTTGGCGTTGCAGCCAATTTTGTGCGCGATTTCAGCAAGCCGTTTGATGCGTGGGGCAGAAAGTACAAATCCGACGCATATCGCGCCTGGTTGGATGACGTTGACGTCAGCGGAACACCACGCACGACCGTCACGCGGATCTACTACCCCACCCCCAAGGGGCAAACGGTGGCCAAGGGCCGTGCCGCCACGACGGTTCCCTCGCCGTTGCCTGCGGCGGTTGAAGGTGAACAGATCTCGGTCGCGGGGCTGTTTCTTGGCGATCAGAATTTCGCCGAAATGGCGTTTTCAACTTATGGCCCGCAACCCGTTGTCGAAGATATCTACCAGGCCTATGAAAACGCACCTGTGGCGGACGGAGCCTTTCCCTTGGTCGTCATGGTGCATGGATTGGGTGGCTCGATCCACACCTGGGCGTCGGCCGCCGAATATCTTGCTGCGCAGGGTTACATTGTTGTGACAGTTTCGCTGACCTCGGACAGTGGTGCATCCCCTGTGTTTCACGATCCGGATTCACCTTGGGCCAAGGGCAAGTCACGAGACGAGATAATTGACGCCTATCGGCTGCGTGCTGCAAATTCGTACGGCACCGTTTTCGAAAACTTCTTCAGGTATCTGTATCAATTCGAAGGCCCCGTTTCCTTTGAAAACTTGCCTGACCCCTCTGAACTGAGGCCAACCCCCGAAGGTGCGCTGAAATCTGGTCAGTTGATGGCGGATCTGTTCAACCAGCGCGTCGAAGATGTGGCCAGTGTCATCACAGAGATGAAGTTTCTGAATGCGCTAAAGACCGAATGCGAAGTTGGTCTTGTTCAGGCGGGATCGTCAGAACCGCTTTGTGGGGTGTTCACGGGCCATATCGATGTCGAGAACGTGGGTGTCATGGGCCATTCACTGGGCTCGATGACCGCGCAGGCGGCGGCTGCATTCCTGGGTGACGTGGATACGGCCGTGGGCTTCAACAATGGTATGCCGCGACTGTGGGAACCCTATGGCGGCATTCCGGGCAACCCGGAGGACGAACAGCCAGCGGGTGTGCAAAAACCGTTTCTGCAGGTGATCGGATCAGATGACTTCTTTGTCCACAACGTGTTCCGGGGCATTCACGGAAACCTGTATCAAGCAGCAGGCGGCGATCCCGCTGACAACTACCCACTGGCGGATGAGCAACCATGGCCGACCAAGGATAATCCGCAGCCTGTCGCCCGCTCCGCATTCAATCGCGCAACGGCAGAAAAGATGCTGGTCATGTTCCGAGATCAGGGTCACGGGCACACGACCGACGATCAAGAGGGGGCATTCACACCGGGTCATGAGCTTCAAGGCATGCGGCTTCCGTCGACACCGGATGCAACGCCCGAGCCTTATCGGATCATGGGTTGGGTCAAGGATGGCGAGAACGATGTCTACTTGCCCCATCTGATGCGCAATTACTATCTGACCAACTGGTTCGACTGGACCTTGAAGGGCGACGAAGAAGCTCGCGCAGCGCTTGTGAACCACCCGTTCGAACAGGGTGTTCAGCAATTGCTGGAAAAAGGTATCTCGAACTGACGTTCCTTGCCTTGCCTTGCCTTGCCTTGCCCGGTGTTCCGGTGGGGCGACTTTTCTCATTTGCGACGGAACGGAATCCGAAGAACAGACAATTACGCCTTCGCGAAAAAGGCAGAAGAGGCTTCGGGTATGGGGTCGCGGCCGGAATTTTCGCTGAGAGAGAAGAACAGGATGGCGGGGTTGGATATGTTCCGATCCCCTATCACTTCCACAAGTCGAAGCGCGCGACATCGAGCAGTTCTTTGCTGCCGTGTTTCAGCTTGGGACACGATGTCGACAACTGTCCTGTGGGCGATGCCCGCGTTTTCAAGAAGCGCGACTATGTCGGGGGCCTTCGAAACGCCCATATACACGGCGACCCGGGCACCGCTTGCCAGTAGGTGTACCCAATCCGGCGGCGTGTTGTGGTCTGCCTTGTGTGCAGTCGTCAAAACCAAAGTGTCATTGCGTCCCCGCTTTGTCAGAAAGGCTCCGGTCGCAGCCGCAGCCGCGCTTGCAGCGGTCACACCGGGAACGATCTCCACATCGATCCCCTCAGCCTGCAACGCCTCGGCTTCTTCTGCGCCCCGGGCGAAAACGCCAGGGTCTCCGCATTTCAGACGAACCACCCGTTGACCGCGTTTGGCGGCTGCAACCAGAAAGGCGTTGATCTTATGCTGCGGCCAACTGTGGCAGCCCGGTGTTTTGCCCACGTAGACGCATTTGGCACCGGGTCGTGTCAATCCAAGCAAGTCGGGGTCGATCAGGCGATCATAAAAAATCACGTCGGCATCCTGCAACCTCTGCGCACCCCGCAAGGTGATCAGGTCTCGGGTGCCCGGGCCTGCACCAACCAAGGCGACGGGGGCAGGTTGAACCTTGGGAAGAATGGCGCGCGCGATGTTCTCTTTCACCAGGCGCGCCGACTCTCGTTTCGAACCGCGCACAGGGCCACTGAACGCCCACCGCCAAAGATTCTGACGCGGCCCTGGCGCAAGGCGGACGGCCACCTTGTGTCGCATCCGGCGGGCAACAGCAGCAAGATCGCCACCGCTGCAAATCACCATCCGGCGGCCGGTCAAGTTCAGGAACATCGGAAAGGGTCTCATTGGTGGATTTCCTTGTCAGGCCGCCGGGCGGACACGGCGGCAAGCCCATAGATCTTGTGCGGCTTCCTGAGCCGTGTCAGAATCCAGGCCGCACGTCATGAGGGCCAAAGAGGCGGTGCCAATCACACACGCGATGGCAAAGGGTTCTTCCAACGCGCCGTGCCAAAGCGCCGCGGCGGAAACCGGGGGAAGGCCGGGGTCGTGCAACCGCCTGGACATGTCGATCATGGTCGCGGCTCTGGTTTCAAATCGCGCGCCGTGGCGCAGACCCATCAGGGTCACGGACTTGCCGGGATGGCGCTCGAATTCCCCGCCGCCGCCCTTGATGACAGACAACGAGCGCTGACCAAGGATCTCTGCCGCGTCGCTTTGCAGATTGCGATAGGACGGATGAAAGACGCCCTGAACCATGGCTGGGGCATCGGCCGGGTTTAGCATGCGCAGCACCGTGTTCAGGCACGATCGCAGACCAAGATCATCACGCAGTTGCAGCAGTTCGAGCGCGGGCGCATGCAAGGTCTCGGCAGGGACATAGGCGATCGCATCATGTCGCAGCAGGGCATTGGCTTCGGCGGGTGTATGGGCCCGGGCGATGCCAAGATCTGCCAACCCGGACCGGACCGATGCCACGGCAAGCTGATGGGAATTCCATCCATGCAACAGAACCGGGTAGCCCGCCGAAGCCACCAGCTTTGCCGCCAGCAGAAACAGCGGCGCCCCGCGTGTTCGGCCGGCAGCGTAAGACGGCCAGTCCAGGGCAACCGGCAGCCCGGCCCAATCCTGAACGCCCACACGCAGCGCGTCGGTGAATCCTGCTATTTCTGGTGCGGTTTCGCCGCGATAGCGCATCAACATCAACAGCGCGCCGACGGCCTCGGGGGCTGCCGTTTTGCTCAGGATGATCTTCATTGCATCGCGCGCTTCTTCGCGGTTAAGCGACCGAGACCGACCCGGACCGCGCCCAAGTGTACGGATATGCGTGGCCAGGCTCATTCTGCCGCCACCGGGTTCGGGATTGATGCAATCAGAGCTGCCAGTTCCGGCTTGCAAGAGCCGCAGTTCGTGCCCGCGCCGGTGCGCTGACACAGCTGGGCCACAGTCTGCGCTCCGTTAGCGATCTCACTGCGCAAGGTGTTTATTCCAACGTCGAAACAGGCGCAGACCGTGGCGCCAGGGTCGGGTTGGTCCGCACCCGCGCGTCCGGCCAGAGCGGACAGGGCCGACATGTCCTTGCCCAGAAGCCCGGCCACATGGGTTCGGGCAACGGCGACCGGCAGACTGGCGGCGAAAAACAACGCTTCGATGCGGCCCTGTTGATGCAGTGCCACCCGGATCGAACCGGTCGAGGTATCTTCGAACACAGCCACGTCACTTTGGGCGCACCCAGTGATGATGCGGGCCATGTCTTGCCAATCCTCAGGCGGGGTGGGATCAGCCAGCTCTGCACGCCACCCCAAGGGAGTTGGGGCCGTCGCCGCGTAGGCCGTAACCGGAGACAGGGCGTTGCGCGATACGGCAAAGCCGAACCAGGCCATTTCGGCCCGAGTCACAGTCACGGCGCCGCCCATGCTGGCGGGTTGGCCCGAAATTGGATCGGTCGATGGTGCAACCAGCGGATTGACCCGTCCCGCAGTGCAGGTTTGTGCTGTCCAATGCATAGGGACAAACACTGAACCCTTACGGGCATTGGGAGAGATCAGAACCCGCGACAGGGCTTTGCCATGTGCTGTCGCAAGTTCGGCCAGGTCAGCGTCGCGCAACCCATGAGCCATGGCATCCTCGGGGTGAATTTCGACAAAGGGTTCGGCCAGATGGGCCGACAGTCGCGCACTGCGGCCCGTGCGGGTCATGGTATGCCATTGATCGCGGATACGACCGGTGTTGAGCGTCAGACCCGACTGCGCCACATGATCCGGTGGTGTAACCGACACCATCTTTGCCTTGCCGTTGCTGTGATAAAACCCGCCGTGGGCAAAGAAACGGCCACCTTGAGCGTCTGGTTCCGGCACAGGCCAGCGCACAGGCTGCAACATGTCGTAGTCGGGATCGCTGAGCCCCGCCAGTCCGCTGATGTCAAAATCGCGCCCAAACCGCTTGGCCAGCCCTGAAAGGGCGGCGTGTTCCCGAAAAACCTGTGCTTCGTTCTGATACTCGAAACCATCAAACCCCATTCGGCGTGCGACATCAGCGATGATATCCCAATCCGGGCGCGCATCGCCGGGCACTGATAGGAACGGTCGTTGTCGCGAGATCATGCGTTCAGAGTTTGTGACGGTGCCGGACTTTTCGCCCCATCCCGCCGCTGGCAAGAGCACAGTAGCCAGATCGCCCGTATCGGTGCAGTCCAGAATGTCGCTCACCACCACAAAAGGCACGTTGGAAATTGCGTCGGCAACGCGGTCCGCATCGGGGACCGAGACGGCAGGGTTGGTGGACATGATCCAAAGCGCCTTGATCTTGCCCCGGCTGCATGCCCGGAAAAGGTCGACGGCCTTCAACCCAGGGGCGGAACAGACGGTCGGGCTTTGCCAGGCATCCTGAACCGCGGCCCGGTGATCTGGGTTTTCGATATCAAGATGACAGGCGAGCATGTTTGCCAGCCCGCCCACCTCGCGGCCGCCCATGGCGTTGGGTTGGCCGGTGATCGAAAAAGGGCCCATGCCGGGGCGGCCAATTCTGCCTGTAGCCAGGTGGCAATTAAGGATGGCGTTGACCTTGTCCGTGCCAGCCACGGATTGATTTACGCCCTGAGAATAGACGGTCAGGACCTTCTCAGTTTGGGCAAACAGGTGAAAAAACTCGGCAAGGCGGTCGGGTTCGACCCCGGTGGATTCCAAGGATGAACCGCGCGCCGCGTCCAGTGCCGCCGCAAACCCGTCTACATGGGCTGTGACGTATTTGGTGTCGATGCAACCTGCATCCGCGAGATGTGCCAGCAGCCCGTTGAACAGGGCCACATCTCCGTCGCTTTGCACGGGGATGTGCAGATCGGCGATGTCGCAGGTTGCGGTGCGGCGCGGGTCGATCACCACAACACGCATGTGCGGGCGGCGCGTTTTTTCCGCCCGCAACCGCTGGTACAGAACCGGATGGCACCAGGCAAGATTGCTGCCGACCAACACCACAAGGTCGGCCTGTTCCCAATCCTGATAAATGCCGGGGACAGTGTCGGCGCCAAAAGCCCGCTTGTGACCCGCCACGGATGAGGCCATGCACAGCCGGGAATTGGTATCGATATTGGCCGCGCCGATGTAGCCTTTCATCAGCTTGTTGGCGACATAGTAGTCCTCGGTCAGCAGCTGGCCCGAGGCATAGAAAGCTACGCTTTCGGGGCCGTGCTCTTCGACCGCCGCGCGGAAGGTGTCGGCCACGAGATCAAGCGCATGGTTCCAGGTCGTGTCAACGCCGCCTATGCGCGGGTGCAGCAGGCGACCGTCGAGCCCGATGGTTTCACCAAGCGCCGAGCCCTTGGAGCAAAGCTTGCCAAAGTTGGACGGGTGGTTTGGATCGCCGGAAATATCGCCGCTCGGGCTGGCCAGGACGCCACACCCGACCCCACAATAAGGGCATGTGGTGCAGGTCCGGTTCATGCCGAGGCCCTTGCCGTACCCAGAACTTCGCGGGTCAGGAAAATACGCCCCTCTCGCAGGCACAGGTCCCAGACCCGCAGATGGCCTTCATCTGCCCCCTGGGCCGCGCCGGATTTCAGGTCAAATACCCAGTTGTACATGGGATCGGTCACACAGGTTCCATGCTGAATTCCGTTTGACAGCGGGCCGGCCTTGCCCGGCAGCCATTCCAGCGTGGCAAAGACCTGATCGTCAGCGGTCCGAAACACCGCGATCTCTCCCTCTGGGGTGCGCACCACACGCGCGCCACGCGGGGGGATATCGTCCAGGGCCCCGATATCGATGAACTGGCTCATGGCTGTTTCCCTTTGCATTGGATTACTCTGCAGCCACCGGCAGATCGGTCAGATCTGCCAGGGGGGCGAATTCGTGGGAGTCCTTGCCCTTGATGGCGCGTTCAGCCCAGGGATCGACCTGAAAAAACTGCTGGGAATAGTGGAATCGGTCGGCCAGCGCCTTGCGGTTCTCGGGGTTCACGACAATCTGATCCCTGACCCAGTCCAGGCCGACCTTTTTGATCCACTTGTAGGGACGATGGAGATATTGCGCGCCCTCGCGGTAGAGCTGGTAGAAGGCGCAGGAGTATTCTAGGGCCTCGTCCTGGGTGGCAACCAGGGCCAGAAGCTGTGCTTCCAACAGGTCAAGACCCGCCGCCCCGCCAACGAGGATTTGATAGCCGCTGTCGACACAGACGATACCAAGATCCTTGCAGGTTGCTTCGGCGCAGTTGCGGGGACAGCCTGTCACGGCCAGCTTGAATTTATGCGGCGACCAGGCGCCCCACATCCGCTCTTCGAGCTTGATCCCCAGACCCGTGCTGTCCTGTGTGCCAAATCGACAATGATCGGTGCCCACACATGTTTTCACCGTGCGCAGACCCTTGGCATAGGCTTGCCCAGACATCATCCCGGCCTGACCAAGATCGTACCAGATCGCAGGAAGGTCTTCCTTCTTGATACCCAGCAGGTCGATGCGCTGACCGCCCGTGACCTTGACCGTTGGAACGTTGAATTTGTCCGCGGCGTTGGCAATCGCACGCAGTTCGTCCGGCGTGGTGATCCCGCCAAGCATACGCGGGACAACCGAATAGGTGCCGTCCTTCTGGATGTTGGCGTGCACGCGCTCGTTGATGAAACGGCTTTTCCCGTCATCGGCGTATTCGCCTGGCCAGGCGCAGACCAGATAATAGTTGAGCGCGGGCCGACAGACATGACAGCCATCCGGTGTCGACCAATTCAGTTCCTGCATCGTTTGCGGCATCGATTTCATCCCGCCCGCCACGATCAGCTTGCGCACTTCGTCGTGGCCAAGGTCGGTGCATTTGCAGATCGTTACCTTTTCGGGCAGGGCAAACCCATCGCCGAGTGTGACCGAAAGAAGCTGCTCAACCAGCCCGCTACAGCCGCCACAGGAGGACGCGGCCTTGGACGTTGCCTTGACCGCGTCCAGCGTATGGGCGCCCGCCTGAATTGCGGCGATCACATCGCTTTTGGATACGCCGTTGCAGCCGCAGATTTCTGCGTCATCCGGTAAGGCTGCAACGGCTGCCATAGGGTCCAGGGGGTCGCCCCCCTGAAACGCCGGTCCAAACATCAAGGTTTCGCGCATTTCCGAGATGTCTTTGCCATCTTTGATGAGCCCGAAAAACCAGTTGCTGTCGCTGGTATCCCCATAGAACACGGCACCACCAAGCTTGTTGGCCTCGATCACCAGCCGTTTGTAAACACCCCGCGCCGGGTCTCGAAAGACAATGTCCTCGCGCCCCTCGCCATCCGCAAAATCACCTGCCGAAAACAGATCACATCCCGTCACCTTGAGCTTTGTCGAGACTTCCTTTTGCACAAAAGTCGCCGGTTCCCCGATCAGCGTCTTGGCCAGGATCTTGGCCTGTTCGTAAAGCGGCGCCACAAGCCCAAAAACCGCGCCGTCATGTTCGACACATTCGCCAAGCGACAGAATATCGGCGTCTGACGTGATCATCTGGTCATCCACATGGATGCCTTTACCCACCGCAAGTCCGGCATTTTGGGCCAGCGCCACATTTGGACGGATGCCAACTGCCATCACCAAAAGATCACAGGGCAATTCTGTGCCGTCATCCAGCAACAGCGCCCTAACGTGGCCATCCACGCCAACAATCTCTTTCGAATTGGCCGAACACATCACCTTGATGCCGCGATCCGTCAGGGCCTTGCGCAGCAGGTATCCGGCCGCCTCATCCAACTGACGTTCCATCAGATGGCCCATGATATGGACCACTGTAACATCCACACCGCGGGCTTTGAGCCCGGCCGCAGCCTCCAGCCCCAGAAGGCCGCCACCGATCACCACGGCTCTTGCATCCGGTTTCGAACCGAGTGCGATCATCCGCTCGGTGTCTTCGAGGTCTCGATATGCGATGACACCTTCTAGGTCATGGCCCGGCAACGGGATGATGAACGGGTTGGACCCGGTTGCAATCACCAGCTTGTCGTAGGTCAAAACCGCGCCGGTGTCCGACGTCACGGTTCTTGCGGCCCTGTCGATGCTCGCAACCTTCTCGCCGAACCGGCAGTTGACGCCTTGCGCCTCATACCAGTCCGCAGAATGCGTGATGATCTCTTCATAGGTCTTGTCGCCGGACAGGACCGGGGACAGCATCAGGCGATTGTAGTTGCCGCGCGGTTCCGCGTTGAACAGGGTGACGTCCCAACTTTCGCCGTCCTGTTCCAGCACCTCTTCCAGCGCGCGGCCCGAAGCCATGCCAGCGCCGATGATGATTAGCGTTTTCTTCATTGGTCTCACTCCGCGGCGATGGCCTTGGCCGATTTCGGCTTGGGTTTGGCGCCATGTTCATATTCCTCAAGGAAATCCAGAACGTCCTGGCGATAGGCGTAGTAATCGGGATGTTCGAGCAGGGCCTTGCGGCTGCGGGGGCGAGGCAGGTCGACATCCACGATTTTGCCGATCGTGGCTTGCGGACCGTTGGTCATCATCACCACCCGATCCGCCAGCAGGATTGCTTCGTCCACATCATGGGTAACGCAGATCGCCGTGACCTTGGTGCGGTCCCAGACCTCCATCAGCACTTCTTGCAGCTCCCATCGGGTCAGGCTGTCGAGCATGCCAAAGGGTTCGTCCAAAAGCAGCAATTTGGGCGACAGCGCAAACGCACGGGCGATGCCCACGCGCTGTTTCATGCCG
>FYBJ01000812.1_pt1 | contig 22932 bp, 19 predicted proteins | sample 1134611 | NCBI WGS metagenome assembly FYBJ01 (sample SAMEA104116008, study PRJEB20421) | marine metagenome | isolation source: marine | reverse complement strand
GAGATCGTTGCGGCGCTGATCAACTACACCACCTTGATCGTCATCGCGCTCTATCTCGGCTACGAGGGGGTGCTGCGGCTGATCGACCCGCAGCCCGTGACCGGCTGGATCGTGGTGATCGTGGCGGGCTTCGCGCTCGTGATCGACATGGTGACGGCTCTTCTGACCTATCGTATGGCGCAGCACAGCGTGAACATGAAAGCGGCCTTCCTGCACAATGTCGCAGACGCGCTGGGCTCTGTGGCCGTGATCGTCGCCGGGTCGCTCATTCTGCTCTACGACTGGCGCATCGTGGACCCGCTCGTCACACTGGGGATCTCTGCTTATATCCTGTGGCAGAGCTGGGGCGGGCTGAAGCCGGTGGTGCGTATGCTGATGCTGGGCGCGCCGGTCGGCACCGATGCCGAAGAAGTGCTTGCCGCGATGCGGGCGATGCCTGATGTGACGGACGTGCACCACCTGCATCTGTGGCAGATGGACGAAAGCCGCACCGCGCTGGAGGCCCATATCGTCACCGAGGGCGACATGGCCGATATCCGCGCCGGTCTGCGTCAGATGCTCGAACGGCGTTTCGGTATCGACCATTCCACTCTGGAGATAGAGCGCCCCGAACACGCCTGCCAGGCGCGGTCCGGGGACGGCATCGGCTGTATCTGCTAGGCCGAGGGCAGGGTGGCCGCTAGTCCGGCAGTTCCTCACTCGGGATGACGGGGAAGAACACCCCCTCCGAGCGGAGCCCGAACCAGGATCGGCCCTCGTGCCGGCCATGTTCGCCCAGGTCCACCAGACGATAAAAGCTCTTGCGGTCGATCAGCGCATCGAGTTCGGCACGAACCCGGACATAGGGGGCGGGTTCGCCGCTGTCGGGGTCGCGTTCGACCCGGATGGGAGCATTGGTGCCCGCCCGAACCTGATCGCCCACATTGGTGGTAAAGACGATGGCAGAGGGCCCGCCGTCCGTGCCCGGCATCTGCTCGAAGTCGACGGCGACGAAGGGGGCGTCATCTACCGTAATTCCCACCTTTTCGACAGGCGTAACAAGGTAGTAGCGGCCTTCCTCGCGCTTCAGAATGGTCGAGAACAGCCGCACGAGTTCCGGCCGGCCGATGGGCGTGCCGAGATAGAACCAGGTGCCGTCACGGGCGATGCGAATGTCCAGATCGCCGCAGAACGGCGGGTCCCACAGATGCACGGGCGGCAGACCCCTGCCGCTTTGCCGGGCCGCGCGGGCCCCGGCCGCGAGCGATTCCGCGCTCGGTTTCACGATGTTTTGTCTCTCGCCGATTTTTGCCATTTGTGGTCCGCGGCATATCTGCATTTAATGGCAGGATATAACCCAACAGAGGCCGTTGTCATGTCCGACCCTACCGAGCTCGTCGCCGAAATCGAAGCCCTGGCCCAGCGTCTGGCCGAGGCCAAGGCCAGCATCGCGCGTCGCGTCATCGGCCAGCCCGAGGTGATCGACCTGGCGCTCACGACCCTGCTTTGCGGCGGGCACGGGCTTCTGATCGGGCTCCCGGGCCTCGCCAAGACCCGGCTGGTGGAAACGCTGGCAACGGTGATGGGGCTGGCGGGAAATCGCATACAGTTCACCCCCGACCTGATGCCGGCCGATATTCTCGGCTCGGAGGTTCTGGAAACCTCCGCCGACGGCGGTCGCGCCTTCCGCTTTATCGAGGGCCCGGTCTTCTGCCAGCTGCTGATGGCCGACGAGATCAACCGCGCCAGCCCGCGCACCCAGTCCGCGTTGCTGCAGGCGATGCAGGAGCGCCATGTGACCGTTGCGGGGCGGGAACGCGCCCTGGGCACGCCGTTCCATGTGCTGGCGACCCAGAACCCGATCGAGCAGGAGGGCACCTATCCGCTGCCGGAAGCCCAGCTCGACCGCTTTCTGCTGCAGATCGACGTGGATTACCCCGACCGGGAAACAGAGCGCCAGATTCTGCTCGCAACCACGGGGATCGAGGACGCGCAGGCTCATACGGTGTTTTCGCCCGAGATGCTGGTCGGTGCCCAGCGGACGGTGCGGCGGATGCCGGTCGGTGAGGGAGTGGTCGACATGATCCTCGATGTGGTGCGCGCCTTCCGCCCCGACGAGCCCGGCGCCGCGGATATCGTGCGCGAAACCGTGAGCTGGGGGCCCGGGCCCCGCGCCGCCCAGGCGCTTATGCTCGCAGTGCGGGCACGCGCGCTGCTGGACGGGCGGCTTGCCCCATCGCCCGAGGACGTCGCCGCGCTGGTCCGCCCGGTGCTCGAACATCGGATGGCGCTGAGCTTCGCTGCCCGCGCCCGGGGTCATTTGCTTCCGGAGGTGATTGCAGAGGTCAGCCGCTCTGCTGCCCGTGTCGGAGCCGCGGCTTGAGTGCTGTCCAGCCACATACGCCGACCGGTCTCCGCCGCGAGGCAGAGGCGCTCGGCGCGCCTTTTCCGGCGCTTCTGGCCGAGGCACGGCAGCTTGCAGCCACGGTGATCCTCGGAGAGCACGGCCGCAGGCGCGGCGGGATGGGCGACGAATTCTGGCAGTATCGCCCCGCCGAGGCCAACGACGAGCACCGGCGCATCGACTGGCGCCGTTCGGCCCGCAGCGATGCCCATTTCGTCCGGCAGACCGAATGGCAGGCGGCGCAGAGCGTCATGCTCTGGATCGACGGCGGCCAGTCCATGGATTTCACGGGCGCCGCTGCTCGGAGCAGCAAGGCGGTGCGTGCCCGGCTTCTCGCGCTGGCGGTGGCGATTCTTTTGATCCGCGGGGGCGAACGGGTGGGGCTTGCGGATATCGAGGGGCGTCCCCGCACCGGCGAGGCGCAGCTGATCCGCCTCGCCGAGGCCCTGACCCGGGGAATGCCCGGGGCGGCCGGGACGCCGTCGGCGCCCGACCACGCCATACCTGTTGCCACCAGTATGCCTGCGGGATCGCGCGCCGTGTTCCTCAGCGATTTTCTGGGCGATATCGCACCCTTGGAGAAGGCCTTGGCCGGCGCGTCGGACCGGGGGATTTCCGGTGCTCTGGTGCAGATACTCGATCCGGTGGAAGAGGCGTTCCCCTTCGACGGGCGCACGATCTTCGAAAGCATGTCGGGACTAAGGCGCCACGAGACGCAAAAGGCCGCCGGCCTGCGTGACCGCTATCTGGAACGACTGGCAGAGCGCAAGGACAGGCTGGAGACGCTCAGCCGCGCCGTCGGCTGGTCCTATCACTGTCACCACACCGGTCAGGCGGCGCAGTCGGCGCTGCTGTGGCTTTACGGCGTCCTGGAACGCACCCGCTGATGGCGGGGCTGTCCTCTCTCGCATTTACCTCCCCCTGGCTGCTGCTGGGGCTGCTGGCCCTGCCGGTTCTGTGGATATTGCTGCGGGCCGTGCCCCCGGCGCCCGTCCGGCGGCGGTTTCCCGGGATCATGCTCCTGCTGGGAATGCGGGACGCCGAAACCCAATCGGACCGCACCCCCTGGTGGCTGCTGCTGATCCGGACGCTGGCCGTCGCCGCGGTCATCCTGGGCTTTGCCGGGCCTGTGCTGAACCCAGTGGCAGAGCGCGGCGGCACGGGGCCCGTGCTGATCCTGCTCGATGGAAGCTGGGCGGACGCTGCGGACTGGGTGCGCAAGCAGGACCGGGTCGAGGCCCTGCTGGCCGAGGCCGCGCGGGCAGGCCGGCCCGTGGCGGTGGCTGCTCTGACCGACCCTCTGGACGAGGGGGTGCAGTTCCGGGCGGCGGACGCCTGGCGAGACCGGGTTGCGGGCATCCAGCCGCGCCCCTGGGAGCCGCGCGGCGTGCCCGAATGGCTCGCCTCGGCCGAGGGTTCCTTTGACAGCTGGTGGCTTTCGGACGGGCTGGCCCGGGAAAGCCGTGCCCAGGTGCTCGCCGCTCTGGAGGCGCGAGGCGAGGTTACGGTGTTCGAAGGGGGGCGCAACGTCACCGCGCTCCTGCCGCCCCGTTTCGACGCAGGGCGGATAGAGTTGGGACTGCGGCGCGCGGTGCCCGGGGCGGAAACCGAAGAGCGGGTGCTGGCCTATGGCCCCGATCCCGCGGGCGTGGAGCGGGTGCTGGCCGAGGCGGTGGCCCGCTTCGCCCCGGACGAGACCCAGGCGCGGGTGGTTCTTGCGGTCCCGCCGGAGGTGCGCAACCGCATCACCCGGTTTCAGATCGGCGGCCGCCGATCGGCGGGTGCGGTCGTGCTTACGGATGACGCTCTGCGCCGGCGCGAGGTGGCGATGATCGCCGGTGGCGGCGAGGACCGCGAGGCGCTCCAGCTCCTGTCGCCGCTGCACTACCTGCGCCAGGCGCTCGAGCCCACCGCCGATCTGATCGGCGGGACGCTGGGCGACGTGCTGCTGGCCAATCCCGATGTCATCATACTGGCCGATGTGGCCACGATCCCCGAGGGCGAGGCCCAGGCCCTGAGCGACTGGATCGAGAAGGGGGGGCTGCTGCTGCGCTTTGCCGGGCCTAGGCTGGCGGCGGGCGACGTCGGGCGGGGCGCGACCGATCCTTTTCTGCCTGTGCGGCTGCGCGCAGGAGGCCGGGCGGTCGGCGGCGCGATGAGCTGGGGCGAACCCAGGGCGCTGCGCCCCTTTGACCGCGAGTCGCCGTTTTTCGGCCTTCCCGTGCCCGACGATGTTGCGGTCACTGCCCAGGTCCTGGCCCAGCCCGATCCCGGGCTGTCGGAGCGGACCATTGCCTCGCTGGCCGATGGCACGCCGCTTATCACGCGCAAGGTCCAGGGGCAGGGGCAGATCGTGCTGTTTCACGTCACCGCAAATGCGGAATGGTCGTCGCTGCCGCTGTCCGGGCTCTTCGTGCAGATGCTTGAACGGCTCGCGGTCTCTACCCGTCCTGCTTCCCCGGATGCCGCCGATCTCGCCGGCCTGACCTGGACCGCGCAAAGGGTGCTGGACGGGTTCGGCACCCCCCGCGACGCAGAGGCGCTGGCCGGGGTGCCAGGCGAGGCATTGGCCGAGGGAGCGGTCGGACCCCTCATGCCGCCCGGGCTCTATGCAGCGGGCGAGCGGAGCGTCGCGCTGAACGTCGTGACCGAGGAGAAGCCGCTGGAACCCGCCCTCTGGCCTGGACGCCTGCGGGTGGAGGGGCTGAGCGCTCCGCGGGAAATGGCGCTGAAAGGCGCGCTGCTTCTGGGGGCGCTGATGCTGCTGGCGGCCGATGTGCTGGGCTCCCTTCTCGTCGGCGGACGGTTGCGCGGCCCCCGCGGACAGGTCGCCGCTATGGCGCTGGGCGGGGCGCTGGCGCTCGGGGTGATCGGGGTTTCGCCGCCGGCCGCGCAGGCCCAAGACATGGCGCAGGCGGAGCAACCGGCACGGGGCACCGGCAGCGCCCCGCGCGGCGACGAAAGGGCGATCGCAGCCACTGCCGAGGTGGTGCTCGCCTATATCCGCACCGGCGACGCCGAGGTGGACCGGGTGGCAGAGGCCGGGCTGCGCGGGCTGGGCGACGAGTTGTTCCGCCGCACCTCGATCGAGCCCGCCGAGCCGCTGGCGGTTGATCTCGAAACCGACGAACTGGCGTTTTTTCCTCTGCTGTACTGGCCGATCACCGAGACGCAGCCCATCCCCTCGGATGCGGCCTATGCCCGGCTCAACCGTTATCTCAAATCGGGCGGAATGAACCTGTTTGATACGCGCGATGCCAATCTGGGCGGCTTCGGCTCGACGACGCCGGAGGGCCGCAAACTGCGCGAACTCGCGGCGCCGCTCGATATTCCGCCGCTGGAGCCGGTGCCGGAGGACCATGTCCTGACGCGCACCTTCTATCTGCTGCAGGATTTCCCGGGGCGTTACAGCAGCCGTGACGTCTGGGTGGAGGCGGCGCCGCCCGACGCCGAACGGGCCGAGGGCATGCCCTTCCGTAACCTAAACGACGGCGTGACCCCTGTGGTGATCGGCGGAAATGACTGGGCCTCGGCCTGGGCCGTGGACCGGCGCGGCAACCCGCTTTTCCCGGTCGGGCGCGGATATGCCGGCGAGCGTCAGCGCGAGCTTGCGCTGCGTTTCGGGGTCAATCTGATGATGCATGTGCTGACCGGCAACTACAAATCCGACCAGGTGCATGTGCCGGCGCTGCTTGACCGGCTGGGGCAATGATGATGGTCCAGAACGTTATCTTCGATCCGCTTTTGCCCTGGGCCGCGCTGGCTGCGGGGGCGGCGGTGCTCGGCTTTTTCCTGGCGCTCGGGTTGTGGCGGCGGCTGCCGGGGTGGTGGCTGCGCGGCCTGGCCGGCGCGGTGGTGCTGGTGGCTCTCGCCAATCCCTCGCTCCAGCGCGAGGATCGTGAACCCCTTGACGACATCGTGCTTATGGTGGTCGACGAGACCGCGAGCCAGGAACTGTCGGACCGGCCGGATCAGACGGCCGCCGCAGCCCAGAAGCTGCGGAGCGCGGTCGCGGCGCTGCCGAACACCAGCCTGCGCGAGGTCACGCTGCGCGACGCGGCGGGCGACGGCGGCACGCAGCTGATGACCGCCCTTGCCGAACTCGCGGCCGAGGAACCGCGTTCGCGCATTGCCGGGGCGCTTCTTGTCACCGATGGCCAGGTCCACGATCTTGAAATGACGCCTGATCTGCCCGCACCGGTGCACACGATCCTGACGGGACGTGCGCGCGACTGGGACCGGCGGCTTCTGGTGCAGAATGCACCCGCCTTTGCCATCATGGGCGAAGAGGTGACGCTGACCCTGCGGATCGAGGATCAGGGAGCGGCGCCCGAGACCGACGGGCTTGCCCCCATCGAAGTGGCCATCGACGGCGGCCCGGCCCAGAGCTTCCGCGTTCCGGTGGGCGAGGACATCGCCCTGCCCATCACGCTTCCCCATGCGGGGATGAATGTGCTGCAGTTTAACGTCCCCGGGGCCGAGGGAGAGCTGACCACCCGCAACAATGCGGCCGTGGTTCAGATCAACGGCGTGCGCGACCGGCTGCGCGTGCTGCTGGTGTCGGGCGAGCCCTACCCGGGCGAACGGACCTGGCGCAACCTGCTGAAATCGGATGCGGCGGTCGATCTGGTGCATTTCACCATCCTGCGCCCACCGGAGAAACAGGACGGTGTGCCCATATCCGAACTGTCGCTGATTTCCTTTCCCACGCGTGAACTCTTTCTCGACAAGATAGACGAGTTCGACCTGATTATTTTTGACCGCTACAAGCGGCGGGGCATCCTGCCGCCGCTCTATCTGGAAAATGTCCAGCGCTACGTGCGGCAGGGTGGCGCGCTTCTGATTGCGGCGGGCCCGGATTTTGCGTCTGCCGACAGTCTGTATCGCTCGCCCCTCGCAGGGATCCTGCCAGCCGCGCCCACCAGCCGGGTGATCGAAGAAGGCTTCCAGCCGAAGCTTTCGGAACTGGGTGCGCGACATCCGGTGACAGCCGCGCTCGACGCTTTCCGGCCCGACGCGGGACAGGGCGATGCCGGAACTGCCCAAGAGCCGGGCGCCGAAGGTCCCGCCTGGGGTCGCTGGTTCCGCCAGATCGAAATGGTAGAGGAAAGCGGCTACACGGTCATGACCGGGGCGGGCGGCGGGCCGCTTCTGGTTCTGGACCGGGTGGGGCAGGGCCGCGTTGCCCTGCTCGGGTCGGATCAATCATGGCTCTGGGACCGGGGATACGAAGGGGGCGGGCCGCAGCTCGAACTGCTGCGCCGTCTCGCGCACTGGATGATGAAAGAGCCCGAGCTGGAAGAGGACGCGCTGACCCTGACCGCCGACGGGCAGACGATCACGGTCGAACGGCGGATGCTGGAGGGGCGTGCCGAAACCGCCCGGGTGATCGCGCCGGACGGGGAAGAGACGACCCTGAGCCTGCGCGAGGCCGAGCCCGGACGGTTTCGCGGCGACTTCGAAGGTGGGGCGATGGGGCTCTATCGGGTGATTGAGGGCGACAAGGAGGCCGTGATCGCGCTGGGCCCGGCAGCGCCGCGGGAATTCGAGGAAACGATCGCCACGTCCGAAAAACTCGCGCCCCTGACAGAAGCGCGCGATGGCGGCGCAAAGCGGATCGAGGAAGGCATTCCCTCGCTGCGGCTGGTTCGCGAGGGCCGCAACGCCAGCGGTCGGGGCTGGATCGGCGTGACGCCCCGGGGTGCCTATCTGACGACCGATCTGCGGGTCATCCCGCTGGTGTCCGGCTGGCTCTTCCTGCTTGTGGCCGCCGCGCTGATGCTGGCGGCCTGGCTGCGCGAAGGCCGCCGCTAAGGGCGAGGGCACAGACGGGCACTTGGTGCAGCAAAAAGCCCGCCTTTCGGCGGGCTTTTCGTGGTTCGGGTCGGTGTCAGTCGAGCTTTTCGTAGTCGACGAAACCTGGTCGATCGATGTCCGGCGGAATGGTTGAACGGTCGTCGAACCGTTCCACAGAAGTCACCGTGAACGTCTCTAGCGTGAAGTAGGTCGCGATCATGAACAGCGACACCGAAAGGAGACCTGTCAGAAAAGCCTTCATGCCGTTCCCTCCGCTCTGGCAGCGCCTGCCGGTTTGCTGGGGGGAGTGGTGCTCCGGTCCAGATTGCCGTCGATCTCCTCCTTCACCCAGAGATCATGGTGTTCCTCGGCCCAGTTGCGGTCCACGTCGCCGCCCCACATGGCCCAGAACGCGCCCTGCATACCGACTGTGCCGATGTAGATGTGGCCGATAAAGATCGCGATGAGCAGCACGCCCACCACCGCGTGGGTCAGCATCGTCCAGCTCATGCCTTCCACCTCGAACCAGTAGTAGGGGAACATCAGCGTCACGCCGGAGGCCACCATCAGAAAACCGCCCAGGATCGCGGACCAGAAAATGAGTTTCTGGCCTGCGTTGAACTTGCGGGTAGGAGGCGTGTCGTCCTTGTCGGTAAACATGCCGCCGCCCTTCTTCAGCCACAGAAGGTCAAGCTTCGACGGCAGGTTGCGAATGGTCCACATGATCGCCATCAGCGTGATCCCTACCGTGAAGGAGGGGAAGAACAGCACATGCCCCCAGGTCGACAGCCAGCCGATGGCGCCCAGCGTCTCCTCGCCGAACGGCCGGATCAGCGTGTCGCCATAAGCGATGGCGATACCCGTCAGCGCCAGTCCGATGAAGCTGACCGCAGTGTTCCAGTGGTTCGCCCGCTCCAGAAAGCTGAAACGTTTGACCACCCGGCCGCTCTTGCCCTTGACGATCGGCACCCGGCCCCGGATGGCCAGCACCAGTGCCAGCAGAAGAGAAAAGCCCAGAATCGCCAAGGCACCCAGATGCGTGGCAAAATCGGCGATACCAAGGCGCCAGTCCCGCGCGAAGGGGCGCTCGAAATTCTCGGCGTTGGGATAGGGCAGCGACGAAATGCCGATGACCTTTTCCCGCTGGCGCAGCAGCTCGGCCGTGCCGGTGTCGATCATGCTCCAGCTTTCGGTCAGCTCGCGCCCGTCGTTCATCGGCCGGTTTTCCATCAGCCGTTCGGGGTCGGAGCCGATGGGCGCGTCCACCGCGCCTTTTTCCATCGCCAGGGGCGGGGTCACGCCCTCGGGCGAGGGGCCGGTGCGCCATCTTTCATCCTGCAGCTTGGTGCGGTCCGCGATGGCGGCCGCCGCGAGCGCGCCGCTCGGCTCGGGCGCCGCGGCGTTGCCTTCGGCGGCGCCGCTCCAGCCCCATGAGACCTCCGGCACGGTGACATTGTCATGATCGAAGATTTCATATGTCTGCACCGCAAGCGCGATCAGGAGCAGCAGCGCCACCACGGCCGCCGATATGCGGTAAGCCACGAAATCGCGTCCACGGACCTTCGGCTCTTCACTCATGCCTTATCCTCCGGGTAGTAGGCCGTTTTCCATCCCCATGCGCCCGAACCGTAGCCCCGGCTGATGACGCGCTCGCGGTAGATCTCGCCTACCGTGTCGCCGTCACCGGCCAGCAGCGCGCGAGTCGAGCACACTTCTGCGCAAAGCGGCAGCTTGCCCTCTGCCACCCGGTTGCGGCCGTATTTGCGAAACTCCGCCTCAGAGCCGTTTTCTTCGGGGCCGCCGGCACAGAACGTGCATTTGTCCATGATGCCGCGGGTGCCGAACAGCGTGGAGCGCGGATACTGCGGTGCGCCGAAGGGACATGCGTAGAAACAATAGCCGCAGCCGATGCAGGTATCCTTGTCATGCAGCACGATACCCAGGTCGGTCTGATAGAGCGTCGAGACCGGGCAGACCGCCACACAGGGCGCGTCCGTGCAGTGCATGCATGAAATCGCGATTGATTTTTCGCCCGGGCCGCCGTCGTTGATGGTGACCACCCGGCGGCGCACCATGCCCCAGGGAACCTCGTTCTCGTTCTTGCAGGAGGTTGAACAGGCGTTGCACTCGATGCAGCGCTCGGTATCGACCAGAAATTTTACGCGTGCCATTCAGTCCTCCTTAGGCCGACTCGAGCCGGCAGATCGTGGCCTTGGTTTCCTGCATCTGGGTGACGCTGTCGTAGCCGTAGGTTTGCGCGGTATTCGTGGCTTCGCCGACGACGAAGGGAGCGGTCCCCTCCGGATAGCGAGAGCTCAGATCCTCGCCCATCCACATGCCGGCGAAATGGAAGGGCAGGAAGACGGTCCCCGGTCCGACGCGACCGGTCACGAGCGCCTTTACCCTGATGCGCGCCTCTGGCGTGTTGACCCAGCAGAAACTGTCGTTCTTGATGCCGGCCGCGGCCGCGTCCACGGGGTTCACCTCCACGAACATCTGCTGCTGGAATTCAGCCAGCCATTTGTTCGACCGCGTCTCGTCGCCGCCGCCCTCGTATTCCACGAGCCGGCCCGACGTCAGGATCATCGGAAATTCCTCGGCGTAGTTCTTTTCCTGGATCGACTCGTAGAGCACGGGAAGCCGCCATTTGCGCTGGTCTTCGTAGGTCTTGTATTCGGGCAGCAGGTCGCGACGCACGGTATAGAGCGGTTCGCGGTGGACCGGGACGGGGTCGGGGAAATTCCAGACGAACATCCGGGCCTTGCCGTTGCCGAAGGGCGCGAGCCCGTGTTTGATCGCCACCCGCTGCAAGCCGCCGGACAGATCCGTTTTCCAGTTCACGCGGCGGATTTTCTCGGCCAGGGACATGTCCTCGGTGGTCTTGTCCTGGGGGTTGGCCGCGAGATAGGCCTCTACGGCGGCCAGCGCGTTCTCCGGATAATTGGGGAAGCTCACCTCCTCGGGTGGCGTGGCCTTTGGCTTGTCGAGTTCGGCGGAGCTGTTCTGCCAGGCCTCGTCGATGGCCTGTTCCTCGGCATCGGTCTCGCCCGGGCTCTCGGTCGTCTCTCCTGCCGCGCGGAGCTCTGCGCCGATCTGCTGCTCCAGCGCCTGAACCGCGTTTTCCGCCTCTTCCTCGGACATGTCTAGCATGTCGAGCTTGAAGCGGTCGGCGCCGATCGCCACGATTACCAGTTTTTCCTTGGCAGAGAGATCACCCGCCCAGCCCAATTCCTCCAGCATGCCGGCGGTGATTTCGGGGTAGCCGTCCTTGATCTCGGAACCCTTGGAATAACTGTTCTCGGCCAGGAGGTTCTGCCCCTGATATTCGACGCCCCAGCGCGCGCGGAAGGTGAGCCCGCCCTCGGCCACCGATTTCGAGGTGTCATAAAGCAGCGGCGTGCCGGGGTGGCTGTCCTTCGGATTGCCCCAGGCGGGCCAGGGAAGGCAGTAATATTCGCCTTTGACCGGCTCTTCCTTGCCCAGCAGTGAGACGGAATCGAACTTTTCCTGGTTGACCATATGCCGTTTGAGCCGCTCGGGGCTCTGACCGGTGTACCCTATGGTCCAGGTGCCCCGGTTGATCTCGCGCAGGATCTCTTCTGCCACGGGCTCGTTGTTCTCGACCCGGATGTTCTTGAACAGCTCCTGGTCGAAACCCAGCTTCTGCGCGAGCAGGAAGGTGATTTCGTAATCGCCCTTGGACTCGAACAGCGGCTCGATCACCTTGTCGCGCCATTGCAGCGAACGCGACGAGTTGGTGACGGAGCCGTGAATTTCGGCCGTGGTCCCGGCAGGTAAAAGATAAACGTTGTCCTGCTTCTTGGTCATGATCGCCACCTGGGTGGGGTGGGGGTCTACGACGGTCAGAAGCTCCACCTCTTCCATGGCCCGCATCTGATCGGGACCGCGGGTGATCGAGTTCGCGGCATGACCCCAGAAGATCATTGCCTTCACTGGGTTGGGCTGATCGATGTTCTCCTTGGGCTCCAGCACCGCGTCCATCCAGCGGCTCAGCGCCATGCCGGGTGCCTCCATCAGTTCCGTGGATTCAAAGCGGCTCTTGAGATATTCGTAGTCGAGCCCCCAGACCCGGCCCCAGTGTTTCCAGGCCCCCGCGGCAAGCCCGTAATACCCGGGCAGCGTGTCGACCGCGACGCCCAGGTCGGTCGCGCCCTGCACGTTATCGTGGCCGCGGAAGATATTGGCACCGCCGCCCACTTTGCCAAGGTTGCCCAGGACGAGTTGCAGGATCGTGGCGGCGCGGGTTTTGTTGTTCCCGATGTGCGACTGGGTCAGACCCATGCACCAGATCAGGGTCCCCGGCCGGTTTTCCGCCAGCATCCGGGCGACGCGCTCGGTCTGCTCGGGTGGGATGCCCGAGACGCGCTCGACCTCTTCGGGGGTCCATTTATCGATCTCCTTGCGAACCTCGTCGAGCCCCCACACCCGCTGGTCCAGATAGTCGCGATCCTCCCAGCCGTTTTCGAGGATGACCCGCACGAGTCCCCACATGAAGCCCACGTCCGCACCGGGGCGGATACGCACGTATTCGTCCGCATGGGCGGCCGTGCGCGTGAAGCGGGGATCGACGACAATGAATTTCGCGCCGTTTTCCTTGCCGTTGAGCACATGCAGCATCGACACCGGATGCGCCTCGGCAGGGTTGCCGCCGAAGATGATGATGAGCTTCGAGTTGCGGATGTCGTTGAAGGTATTGGTCATCGCACCGTAACCCAGCGTGTTGGCAACGCCTGCAACGGTGGTCGAGTGACAGATCCGGGCCTGGTGATCCACGTTGTTCGTGCCCCAGAGTGCCGCGAACTTGCGGAAGAGATAGGCCTGCTCGTTGGAGAATTTGGCGGAACCCAGCCAATAGGCGCTATCGGGGCCGTATTTCTCGCGGATTTCCAGAAGCTTGTTGCCGATTTCGTCGATGGCCTGGTCCCAGGTGATCCGCTTCCACTCGCCGTTTTCCTTTTTCATCGGATATTTCAGGCGGCGTTCGCCGATGGCGATCTCGCGCATCGCGGCGCCTTTGGCGCAGTGGGTGCCCTGATTGATCGGGCTTTCAAATGCGGGTTCCTGTCCGGTCCAGACGCCGTTTTCCACCTCTGCCCAGAGCGAGCAGCCGACCGAGCAGAACTGACAGATGGTCTTGCGCCGCACCACGTCGGGGACCGCCTCCGGCTGTTGCGCCTCCGCCTTTGTCACGAGACCCGCACCGAGCCCCGTTCCCAGCAGCGAAAGCCCGGTGACGCCGCCCAACCCGCTGTTGCGGAGAAACTCGCGGCGGTTGGGTGGTTTGGGTCCTGCCTCAACGGCGACGGACGGGCGCGATCTGCGGCTGGCGGTGGCGGTGGTTCTTCTCTTTAACATCCGGACTATCCTTCGAGGGCACGGCGGTCGGGGAGGCGCTCAGTTGCGGGCAAGGTGGTAGTAGGTGCGGATATGCTCGCTGTCCTTGAGCTCGACGCGGCGGTTGTCGTCTTCCGGCGGGGCCGCCTCGGGGGTGGCCGCCTCGGCGCCATTGACCGAGAGCGCGACCGAAACCCCCGCGGCCGGGGCGGCGGCGAAAAACTGTCTGCGATTGGGATTTGATGACTTGGCCATATTCGGTCCCCTCCTTATGGGCAAAGTGCGCAGGCGGCATGAAGCTGGACTCAACGCGTGGAAAAGCGCCGCGTTCCGCGCCGGAATTTTTTTTTCCGCGCTATCAGAACGGGATAGACCGGCACCCACGGTGGTGGCGGTCACGAGGCGCCGGGCGGCCGGAATGTGGCGATCACCGAGTTGAAAAGACCAGGCTCCACCCCGGAAAAGCGAATGCCCGCCGGCAGGGTCCCGGGACGCGCGACGCGGCCGTATGCCTCGGCGTCGAGAGCGGGCCATCCCTCCTGCCCCGCGCGCAGCCACGCTTGAAAATCAGTGCTTTCGAGCACATCAACCGGGAAACTCTGCTTGGGAAAATCCTTGCCGCTGAACTGGGCGTTGCGGCCCCAGAGCCGGCCCGGCGCATCGGCCAGAAGGTTGAGCTCCGTCCGGCTGCCAGACATGGCATAGACCTGTCCGCCCAGCCCCGGGATGAAAAAGGAATTCGTCACCGTTGCGGAGGTGATTTCGAAGCGCAGCGGCCGTCTCGCCGGGATCACAAGAGTGTTAACAGAGGCGGTGTCTGCTTCGGGATAGATGAACAGCCATTTCCAGTCGAGTGCCACAACCTGCACGGTCAGCGGCTCGCCCGTCCCGACCTGTCGGTAGGGGTCGAGTTTCTGGGTGGCCGTCCAGAGCATGGAGCCGATCGCGATGGTGACGGCGACGGGCGCGCCCCAGATCAGCAGTTCCAGACGGTTGGATTTGTCCCAGCGGGGACGGTAATCGCGACTCTTGCGCCCCGCGCCGTACTTCCAGACGACAAAGATGGTCATGACAAAGACCGGCACCACCACGATAGCCATAAGGGCGAGCGCCGTGTAGAAGATGTCGCGCTGTGCGGCGGCGACCGGCCCCTTCGGATCCAGAACCGTGATCTGCGCCCAAGCCGGAGCCGCGGTGAACAGCATCGCCCCCGCGCTGAGAAGCCTTTCGGCGGCGCCCGCGCACCGCAGGAACGCACACGCGGGCGGCGATCGCTTAGAATTCGTCATGCACCTGCCCATAGGCCAGAAGAGCGAAAAGCCCGGTTCCGCCGACGACATTCCCCAGGAAGGTGGGAAGGATAAGCCGCCCGAATCCGTCGAGGAGATCGACCTCCCCCTCCAGCATCAGCAGGAAGACCTCGGCGGAGCCGGCAATCACATGGGTGAACTCTCCGACGGCGATCAGATAGGTGAAGAGCCCGATCACGAAGATCTCGAAGCCTTTGGCGGAGGGCAGCATCCAGACGATGGCGGCGATCAGAAAGCCGGCCGGGATGGCCCGCGTTCCCGCTTCCCAGGCATCGAGCTTGTTGAAGTCGCGGGATACTTCGAGCATCCCTTCGGTGTGCTCGACCGACGCGGTCCCTATATAGAGCGTGAGCCAGGCAACCAGCGCCGTGCCGACGAGATTGGCGACAAAGACTACGCCCCAAAGCCGTGCCGCGTTGCCGACCACCCGCACCGAGGGACGGGTGAGGACCGGCAGAACGGCCGTAATCGTGTTTTCCGTAAAGAGCTGTAGCCGGGACAGGATCACGAAAATGAAGCCCACGGTATATCCCAGGCTCTCGATCACGGCCAGGTTGGGCATGCCCTTAAGCTCGGCGCGGAGAATACCTTCGGCCAGCACCGAGAGGGAGATACCGATCCCGGCCGCAATCCCCGACCACCATAGCGAAAGCGTCGGGCGAGACAGTTCTTCCTCGCCCTCCTTTTGCACGATGGCATAGACGCGGAGCGCCGAGAGGCGGCGGTGCTCATCGACCTTGCGGTCCCCCCGCATCGGAGCGGTGGATTCCTTCTCGACCTTGGCTTCGGCTTCCCGGGACCTGTCTTCGGCGCGGGCGGCGGTCTCTTCGGAACCGCCGGACTTGCTGGAGCTGGACACAAACGCCCCCTGGTGAGTTTAGTAAGGTTAGTGTTTTTCGTGGTCCGGTCCGCTGCCGGAGTTCAGGACGAAACGTTTCCCGGACCCGCCGGTTCCCAAGGAACACCGCGGTCCGGGTTCAGGGGGCCCATGCATGGCACGAGAGGCGGCGCACCAGCCACCGGCGCGCCTGTGGCCATGCGGCGGATTAACCCGGCGGCGCAGGAATGGGTTGAGCCTTTGTAAGTTTCTTGCCACAATCGCGGAATTGGTTATGTTTGTTTACCAATAGCCGGACTAGATAACCGTGACGGGTAGCGCGGGCCTCCTTTCCGGAGGCGCGACGACCTGCCGGCTCTCGTTCGGCCCAAGCGCCAGTCCCCGGAGTATCCGCGATGGAAATGCCCACCCCCGATGCCGAGATCCTCGCTAGAAAGGACCGTATCGTCGCCCTGCTCAAGACCATCCTGCCCGAGGATGCGGTGATCCATGAGGAGCATGAAACCCGCGCCTACGAATGCGATGCGCTCACCGCCTATCCTGTCCGCCTCTGGCCGCGGTGCTGCCGCGCAGCACCGAAGAAGTGGCGCAGGTGCTGCGGCTCTGCCACGAAGAGGGGATCCCCGTGGTGCCGCGCGGGTCGGGAACCTCGCTCGCGGGTGGCGCGCTTCCTACGGCCGACAGCGTGATACTGGGGGTTTCGCGGCTCAATCAGGTCCTGGAAACCGACTATGTGAATCGTTTCGTCCGCGTCCAGACTGGGCGCACGAACCTGAGCGTTACCGGCGCAGTCGAGCCCGACGGCTTTTTCTATGCGCCCGATCCGTCGAGCCAGCTTGCCTGTGCGATCGCCGGTAACATCGGCATGAATTCGGGCGGGGCGCATTGCCTGAAGTATGGCGTCACCACCAATAACCTCCTGGGGGCCACCGTCGTGCTGATGGACGGCACTGTAATCGAACTCGGCGGCGCGCATCTGGACGCGCCGGGGCTCGATCTTTTGGGACTGATCTGCGGCTCGGAGGGCCAACTCGGCGTCGTGACGGAGGCCACCTTGCGCATCCTGCGCAAACCCGAGGGAGCACGGCCGATCCTGATGGGCTTCGACAGCAACGAGGTGGCCGGCGCCTGTGTCTCCGACATCATCAAGGCCGGTGTGCTACCGGTGGCGATCGAATTCATGGACCGGCCCTGCATCCGTGCATGCGAGGCTTTTGCCAAGGCGGGCTATCCCGATTGCGAGGCATTGCTGATTGTCGAGGTCGAGGGGTCGGAGCAGGAGATCGACCATCAGCTTGCCCTCATCAAGCGGATCGCAGAGCGTCACAGCCCCGCCGAACTGCGCGAAAGCGCCTCGGAAGAGGAATCCGCGGCGATCTGGCTGGGCCGCAAGTCCGCCTTCGGCGCGATGGGGCAGCTTAACGACTACATGTGTCTCGACGGGACAATTCCCGTATCGGCGCTTCCGCAGGTGCTTCGCCGTATCGGGGAAATGTCCCGGGAATATGGGCTCGAAGTGGCTAACGTATTTCATGCGGGCGACGGCAACATGCACCCGCTGATCCTCTTTGACGCCAACAAGCCCGGCGATCTGGAGCTTTGCGAGAAGTTCGGCGCCGACATTCTGCGGCTTTGCGTCGAAGTGGGCGGATGCCTCACCGGCGAACACGGCGTCGGCGTGGAAAAGCGCGACCTGATGGTGGATCAGTTCGCGCCCGACGATCTGGAGGCGCAGCTGCGGGTAAAGGATGTCTTCGACCCGGCCTGGTTGCTGAACCCGGCAAAGGTCTTTCCCCTCTCGGTAACGCAAAGCCGCCGGGGTGCCGGACGGCTCGCTGCCTGAGCGCCGGCCCAAGATACGCCCACGCGTCGATTTGCATTAAAGGACCAGCACAGATGATCGCCCCAAAGAGCGAAGCCGAACTTTCGCAGGCCATCGCAGAGGCCGAGGGCCCGCTTGCCATTTCGGGGGGCGGCACCCGGTCCCTGGGTGTGCCGGTGGCGGGAGAGACGCTCTGCACGGCGGGGCTGAGCGGTATCACGCTCTATGAGCCCGGGGCGCTGACACTGGTTGCGCGGGCCGGCACCCCCCTGGCCGAGGTGGAAAGCACCCTGGCCGGGGAAAATCAGCGCCTGGCCTTCGAGCCGATGGACCATCGGCCGCTGCTGGGCCGCGAGGGGACGCCGACGATCGGGGGTGTGGTGGCGGCCAATGTCGCGGGACCGCGCCGGATCCAGGCCGGTGCCTGCCGCGACAGCCTCATCGGCGTACGTTTCGCCGATGGCCGGGGCAAGATCATCAAGAACGGCGGCCGGGTGATGAAGAACGTCACCGGCTACGACCTCGTGAAGCTGCTCGCCGGCAGTTACGGCACCCTGGGGGTGCTGAGCGAAGTCTCGTTCAAGGTGCTGCCCGCCAGCGAGACCGTCGCCACCCTGTCGCTCGAGGGTCTGGACACGGCCCGGGCCGTGCGCGCCCTGTCGCTGGCGCTGGGCTCGCCCTTCGAGGTGACGGGCGCCGCCCATGCGCCCCAGGGCTTTGCGCCCAGCGCGGGCGGACCGGCGCGCGGCCCGCTCACTCTGCTGCGGATCGAGGGCTTTGCGGAATCCGTGCGTTATCGCAGCGAGAAGCTTCGGCGCCTGCTGGCCGAGTTCGGTGAGCCGGGGTTGGAAACCGACGTGGGCGCCAATGCCGGCCTCTGGGCCGATGTCCGGGACCTGCGCGCCTTTGCGGGATCGGACAGCGACGTCTAGCGCATCTCGGTCAAGCCGACGGATGCCCCGGCCGCCGCGGCACGGCTCGATGCGGAGCGGACCATTTTCGACTGGGGCGGCGGGCTGATCTGGGCCGAGGTGGAACCCGGCCGGGACATCCGCCCCGTGCTCGCCGGCATCGCCGGTCACGCAACGCTGATCCGCGCAGCGGAGGACACGCGCCGCCGCATCCCCGTGTTTCAGCCTGAACCGGCAGCGGTAGAGACGCTGGCTGCCGGGCTGCGCCGTCAGTTCGATCCGCGCGGTATCCTCAACCCCGGCCTGATGGGCTGAGCACCCCCCCAAGGAGCAGCCATGCAGACGCGTTTTACCCCAGAACAACTGTCCGATCCGGCGACCGCCCGTTCCAACGAGATCCTGCGCGCCTGCGTGCACTGCGGTTTTTGCACGGCAACCTGCCCGACCTATCAGGTGCTGGGCGACGAGCTCGACAGCCCGCGGGGCCGCATCTATCTCATCAAGGATATGCTGGAAGAGGGGCGCCCTGCAGATGCCAAGACGGTGGAACACATCGACCGCTGTCTGAGCTGTCTCGCCTGCATGACGACCTGTCCCTCCGGGGTGCATTACATGCATCTGGTAGATCACGCGCGGGAGTATATCGAACAGACCTACCGGCGGCCCTGGTCGGATCGGGCGTTGCGCTGGTTGCTGGCGCGCATCCTGCCCTACCCGGGCCGTTTCCGGCTGGCGCTGCTGGGGGCAAAGATGGGCCGGCCGTTTAGCAAGCTGCTGCCGGATCCGCGGCTGCGCGCGATGATAGAGATGGCCCCCCGGCAGGTACCGCCTGTCTCGCGCAACGACGATCCACAAAGCTTTGCCCCCCGGGGCACAAGGCGCAAGCGCGTGGTTCTGATGACCGGCTGTGCGCAGCGGGCGCTTAACACCGATATCAACGATGCCACGATCCGGCTGCTCACACGTCTGGGGTGTGAAGTGGTGGTGGCGCGGGGGCAGGGCTGTTGCGGGGCGCTCACCCACCACATGGGCAAGACCGCCGACAGCCATGCACATGCAGCGCGCAACATCGCCGCATGGATGGCCGAATACCGCGGCGCGGGCCTCGACGCGATCGTGATCAACACATCGGGCTGCGGCACGACGGTGAAGGACTACGGCCACATGTTCCGCAACCGTCCCGATCTGGCGAAGGATGCCGCGACCGTTGCCGGCCTGGCCCGGGATGTCACCGAACTTCTGCAAGACCTCATGCCCGAGGCCCCTGACGAGCCGGGCATCGCCAACGAGGCCCGCGCGGGGGTGGCGGGCACCGACGCGCTGACGACGCCTCACGGCAGCACGGCACCGGGTCTGCGCGTCGCCTATCACGCCGCCTGCTCGCTCCAGCACGGACAGAAGATAAAGAATGCGCCGAAGCTGTTGTTGAAGCGGGCGGGATATCTGGTGGTCGAACCGACCGACAGCCATCTGTGCTGCGGATCGGCTGGCACCTACAATCTGATGCAACCGGAGATGACGGGTCAGCTCAGAACCCGCAAGGTGCAGACGCTGGAGATGCTGCGCCCCGATGTCATCGCCGCCGGCAATATCGGCTGCATGATGCAAATCGGATCGGGGACGGGCGTCCCGGTGGTCCATACTGTCGAACTGCTCGATTGGGCGACAGGGGGGCCGAAACCGCGCGCATTGAGCGAAATTCAGTCATAATTCCGCCGTGCCCGCCTGCGACAACGCCCCGCAGGAAAAGGGGGCAGCGTGATGGCGGCGATTCTGAAACTGGCATTTGGCGTTTGGCTCTTGGCCGCCGGCGCCGTGCAGGCGGGCGAAGGGCCCGTCGCACCGATGAATACGGTCGACTCGGGCCGCGGCTGGGAAGCGGTGGGCAGGCTGCATATCGGGCAGGGCAGCTTTTGCACCGCTTCGCTGATCTCTCCCACGCTGGTTCTCACGGCCGCGCATTGCCTCTTCGACGAGAAGACCGGCGCGCGCATCCCCGATGCCGAGCTGGAGTTCCGCGCGGCCTATCGTGGCGGCCGGGCAGAGGCCTATCGCGGTGCGCGGCGCAGTATCGTGCATCCCGACTATGCGGGCGCCGCCCCCGAATCACCGGCCCGCGTCGCTGCGGATCTGGCGCTGATCGAACTGGACCAGCCCATCCAGAAGAGCGGGATCGCACCCTTCGCCCTGGGCCGAAAGCCCGGCGAAGGCGATTCGGTTCAGGTGGTCTCCTATGCCGTGAACCGCGAGGAGGCGCCGTCGCTTCAGAACCTTTGCCATGTTCTTGGCGCATTTGAAGCCGCCCAGGTGCTCAGCTGCCAGATCGATTTCGGCTCCTCCGGGGCGCCTATCTTCGTGGTCCGCGATGGAGTCGCACGGATCGTTTCCGTGGTCTCTTCCAAGGCGCGGATGGATGGACAGCGCGTCGCGCTGGTGGCGCCGGTGGAGGATGCCGTGCGGATGCTCGCCGCGCAACTGGCCGCGCAAGAGCCGGTTTTCCGCAGCTCGCGCGAGCCCGAGCGGATTGCCCGCGGCGTCGGCCTGGACGCCTCGGGCGCCAAGTTTCTGCGCCCCTGAATCGGGGGCGGCCGCAGCGATTTGCCCCGGGTTATGCCTCTGTCGCCCAGTCGCTATGCGGCCCCAGATGCGCGATTTCCACGATAGAGCAGGCCGTCGGAAGGGCTCTTGAAACAAAAAATGCAGGTTCCTACCTATGCCCTACCGGATGCCATACGGGTCCGGAAAAGGACGGGGCCCGTCCGGTTTCGGAGGGTCCATCACAACATCGCTCAATGGAGGATGACCATGAGAACCCTTGATTTTGCACCGCTTTACCGTGCAACTGTTGGCTTTGACCAGATCGCCGACCTTATGGATCGCGTGTTGACCAATGAGGTCAGCCAGCCCAGCTATCCCCCCTACAACATCGAAAAGACCGCCAAGGATGCCTATCGCATCTCGATTGCCGTCGCCGGTTTCGGCGAGGACGAGCTTTCGGTCGAAGTACGCGAAAACGCTCCGATCGTTGCTGCCCGCAAGACCGAAGAGACCGAGAACGAGGGCAGGACCTATCTGCATCGCGGCATCGCGACCCGCGCGTTCGAGCGCCGCTTCGCGCTGGCCGACCACGTGCGGGTGACCGGCGCCTCTGCCGAGAACGGCATGCTACATATCGATCTGAAGCGGGAAATCCCCGAAGCGCTGAAGCCGCGCCGGATCGAGATTCAGAAGCAGCCGGAGATCGAGACGAAAGCCGTGGAAAACAAATCGGCCGAGAAGAAGGCCGCGAAGTAAACGACACGGAATTTTCCTGTTGTGGTCTTACTTCTGACACAGTTCGCGGGGCGCACCTTTTCGCGGGTGCGCCCCATTTTTTCCTTTATAAATTAAACAATTATATATTTTGAGCGCGCACTGTTTCGCGGTATCCTTGGGGGCATAAAAAGCCGATAAACCGAGGCAGAATGCAGGCAGCACAGGCTCTTTGCCATAGGGCGCAGCGGGATTTCCCCTCGCTTTTCAGGCGACAGTTCTGCCTGTCCGAAGACCCGACCATCCGTTCCGACGGATGGTCGGCCCACTCCCTGGGCCGGCGCACTCTTTACCATTGTCCCGACCTTAGCGTCGTGCCGGTTCTAGACCGGGCGGGGCGGCCGCTCGGGCAGTTTCTGGGGATCGGCGTCACCAGGTCGGGCCGCGCCGTCACCGGCGCGCTCAGGCTCGACTGCGACAGCGGGGCCGCCGATTTCGGCGACCGTGCCGAGGCGGAGGTCGCCGGGATCGCCGGGCGCTACGCCGTGATCTTCTCTTTGCCCGGGTTCGAACGGATGTATTTCGATCCTGTTCTGGACCTCTCGGTGGTCTTCGACCGGGAAAGCCGAACGGTGGCCTCATCGCTGCTGCTGGCGCTGAACCGTCCGCTGCGCGAGGACCGGCATTTCGATCACCGGCTGGTATTGCGAAAGGATTGGAACTACGGACTGCAGCATACCCGCGACGCGGTGGTGCGCCGCGCACTCCCCAACCACTACCTTGATCTCGACAGCTTCGTGCTGCGCCGGCACTGGCCCAAGGGAGACGAGGATTTATGCGTCGAGGACACCTCGCAGCTGGAAGAGGGCATAGAGGAGACCGTCACGCGGCTCGGGGTCGTCTTTGATGCCCTCGTCCGGGCACATGACTGCGCCGTGCCCGTGTCCGGCGGCAACGACAGTCGCAACCTGCTTGCTTGCGGGCGTGGCTCTCTCGATCACGTATCGGCCTTCTATTCACACCGGTTCAATCGCATGTCGGCCTTCGACTGTCTGGCCGGGGAAATGCTGATGAGCGCGCTGGCCCAGCCCCATCAGGTGGTCAATGTCCACGATCCGCAGCACAAGGCGCTGCTGTCGCGCGGGGCGCGGCGCAGGGCCGGCTGGGATTTCGCGTTTCGCACGGGGTATCAGAGCTTCGGCTGCGGCGAACATATCGCTGCCGCAGCGCTCGCCCCGTCGGCTGCGGTGGTGCTGCGCGGCAAC
>FYBJ01000049.1_pt1 | contig 22934 bp, 14 predicted proteins | sample 1134611 | NCBI WGS metagenome assembly FYBJ01 (sample SAMEA104116008, study PRJEB20421) | marine metagenome | isolation source: marine | reverse complement strand
CTTAACCACCGATTCATGCGGTTTAATCTTGACAAAAGAACCCAATTGACTCGCCACAGCTCGCCAGTCAATGATATCTTCGGGGATAATGGTACGGCGGGTTGAACTCGATGTAGCCTCGGCTGAACTCGATGCAGCCTTGGTTGAACTCGATGCTAACGGCATGAAAACTCCAAATCTAACTCATAACAACAACTAATGAACCCGATTGTACTATAATCACGCAATTATGCGCAAGAAGTTTTCATAATGACACAATCTATCGCAACATATAAAAAAACTGTATCAATGCCTGTTTTGTCGTTAAACTCAGTTTATTTTTAAGATTATCCAAATACGATTTCACTGTTCTTTCCGCCAGGTTTAACTGATGCGCGATCATCTTCGTGGACATGCCTTTTGCCAGCAATTGCAGACACTGAAATTCTCTAACCGTCATGGAATGATGATCATCGCCCTGATAATACATTTTTTTAAACATGGGATGTTCAATAAACAATGGGAAGCCCGAACAGGAATTCTCGATAACATTCTCATTTTCAACCGGCAGGCAATCCTTTGGCAAAATGATACGGCCAGTATCCAGCTTTTTTATTAACGATCTGGCCTGTTCAATAAAATAATAACAAAAATTGTTATATTCATTCATGTTCACGAGATAATCATTGTTGATAAAAATATTTTCAAGATTTGCAGCAAAACAAAACTGCTCAGTGAAACCAACTCGTCTTTTAATGATATTTAAGCCATTTGCAATGCGATAATGTTTTCTATAATGACTGGCAAGATCACCATCATTGTCTTTCATCGAAGACCACAATATATAGCTGGAGGGTATATAATGATGTTTTTGACCATACTCAACCGAACGATAAAACCCCATCTGGTAAAAATCCAGGGCCATATCAGGTTGCGTTGTTAAACAAAGGATGCTGCCATTATCATAAACCCGAACATAAGAAAAATGTTTCAGGTTTCGTGCAGCTAAAAACGATGCTGCAATCTGTTTCACCGCGTCCGAGGCCATAAAACAGGGATGATTGGCAAATTGTCTACTATTAAAATCCATCAAAAGAAAAAACCGACTGCAAATTGCGCTCATTATAACCAAAAAGACTTATTTTGGCCAATAAAAAAATTACGTACTTTTTAGCCGTAATTAAAAAAACATAAAATGAGTACAATTTGACCAGTTAAACAATCTTGTCTTTTATCATGTGGAACCTACAATGACTTATCATTCTAACAGCAATCTGAAAAAAGTACGTTCATCTATAAGCCAACGTGAAAAAGAATGCCTCTATTGGTTGGCAAAAGGGAAAACCCAAGAGCAGATCGCCACCATATTAAAAATCACGGAGCGGACAGTCAAAGCACATATTTCCAACAGCAAACAAAAACTCAACTGCTATAACCAGTTCCAGCTTGGCATGATCTGCATGCAGTTAAAACTGACAAGACATAGCGCAATGTGATAACAGTGAAGTGAGTCACTCCTTCCCCTAAAAAATAATGATCTATACCCAAGCAACTTCAAAATGCGGGTTTGTTAACGAGGCGCACAGCTGAAAAGAAAAAATTTAAAACTCGCATTTTGAAAGATCACGGGTCTATACTTTGTTATGACCAAAACGCCCAAGGGAAAGGAATATGTTCAACGTCATCTGTATCGCCTTCTTTGCAGTATTTTTCAGCACTGGCGCGCTCGCCGATACGCCAAGGGCTAAATTAGTTGAATGTAAAAAAACCGGCGACATTCAACAATGCAAATACCAGACTGCCGCTACGATTTCCTATGTTATCACTCCCATGCCCTATGCATTATGCGCCCAGGCCAAATGCACGATCAACGCGTCCGATACCAAAATGGCAAGCTGCCAATGTCCAATCTATGGAATAAAAAATAACAATTGGCAATCCATCTCCATCAGCGACAGACCTTATGCTGATGTGCGACCCGGTTTTGATGGTCAAACACTAAAACAGGTGACATCGAATTTCTCCCTGGCCATGGCAGCATCCAATACCCATGTAGATGTAACACATACCATCTGCAAGCATTCATCACCAAAACCTTGGGCTAATTGCTTCGGCGTACGCTGTGAAGTGGTCAGTAAATTAGAACATGGTATCCAAAAACAAGTAGCAAACTGTCATTGTCCGGTTGAAAGCAGTTCTACCTTTTTATCTTCAGGGCCTGAAAGTACAAAGGACTGCGATTTGGGTCCCGATAAAATATGGTCTGCAGCAACCGGCGATGCGGGTATGGGGCAATATGAGTTAATCATGCAAGTATATAAAAACTACAAAACCCCTCCCAAAAAGGATGAGTCCAATAATGAATAATGAATATATCACCCCAAAAGCCTTTAATGATTTGTTTTTTGAATTCACCGGCCATGCGCATGACAACTACCCTGCCAATCAACGCTCCATTGGGCAGGATTTGGCAAGATGTCTTGCAGAACAATCCAATACAAATCAAAAAGGACCGTTGGTTGTAGCCAATGCGGTGGGAATATATGTTTATAGCGGCGATGAAGGCCATGCCTTGCTGAGTTCTGCTGAATACAGGGCGTCGCCGAATAGCGGTTTTTATGAAATGACCAGTCTGTCTCATGTCGGACCGGCCGTCGCCTATCTCGCTGCGTTGAAAAAAAATAATGACTTAAGCTGGGAAAAGCATTTAGACCCCATGATTCAACATCTTCGTGCAGTTAAAGACGTGAACGCAGCGCCAATGGAAGAACACTGGCTAAGCCAGCTGGCCTGCCCCGTATGGAAAGGCAAAGAAACCGTTATAAAAAATATGTTTGATTATGGCTGTTCGCTTGCAGGAAATTATTTGCTGGGCATACAGGCAAACAAACAGCTGTTCAGCCAGGAACATCTGCTCGAACACTTTCTTGAAAGTAATTCGGATAAATATCCTATTCCCTTTAACACCATCATGATTGCTACTTTTGCACTGATTGGCTTAAAAGGACTTCATGATCTGCACTCGGCATTAACTCATGAAGGTATTGCCTGGGATTCTGCGAAAGTCATACTCCATAATCTGGCTGGAACAAATTACGGAGCCGGCATGACGGCAGGCTCAAACTGGCTTTATCAGTCCGTCGCTGCTCTAACGGACGGGCAACTGGATCCACGGCGAATCTTGATTGTACCGTATTTAAATCTTCCGGATGATATTGGTCAGGCCTCTTTATCTGATAAATCTTTTGATCTGCTGGCCAACCGTGTATGGGGCAGTATTTTTGCAAGACCCATTGTTACCGACGCGGCCTTCTCGCATATTCAGGATATTGAAATCCCATACCGCCAAGCTATACCCGGCGACTATGGTTATACCCGGGCCAGTCAAATTGATCATTTCATCATGCGCCTTAAGTTTTCGACTGGCAATATAAAAGAAATGCTGTCCAATACTGTCGGATTCTGGTTGGCTGGCGAAGCACAGGCGAAAAACTGGAAGTTTTCAGAAATGGATATTCCCGGCCTAACAGATGGATTGCCTGCAGGGATAACCGCATACCCCGAGCACGCTCCAGAGATAGGGAAACAATGATGGAGATGGAAGTTATTCAACATCTCCCCACCTCGGGAGCACGTGGCGTTGAGTTGTTTCAAATCAATGGCTGCCAATATCTGGCCATCCCCCAGCTCGCGGAGGATGACTTAAGTCAACCGGCCAACATGAATGGCGGCAACAGTGAAACTAAAGTCAGGCTATATCAATGGGACGAGGGTCAGTTCAAACTTATTCAAAACATCGAGGGACATGGCTCGGAAGATGTCCATTTTTCTTGTCTTGGAAATCGGCCGGTCATTGCCATTGCCAATATCCGCTCAGGACATCAGCCCGATTTCAATATGCATACGGAATCCACTGTTTATGAATGGTCTGGCCAGCAGTTTTCACAATGTCAGACACTGCCCAGTTTCGCAGCAAAAGGCTGTCATTTTTTTCAGGCAGAAAAAACAAATTACTTACTCCTTTCTGAAGGGGTTTGCCTGGAGGCGTCTGAAATCAAAAACGATAATTCCCATCTTTATCGATGGAATGGACAAGACTTTGAGTTACACCAATCGCTGCCGGGACTGTGGGGATATGATATTGATCATGCCATTGTTGATGGGAGACTGTTCGTCAGTTTGGCAGACCATATTGTCGAGTCGGTGATATATGAGTGGAAAAATCAACAATTGATTCCGTTTCAAACCTTTGCGGCTCAAGGTGGCGGACGCCACATCAGGTTCTTTTGCATTAACGGCAGAAATTATATTGCTGTTTCAAATCTTTTACACGACAGTGAAATCTATGTATGGAAGCAAAATCGCTACGAACAGTTGCAGACCCTACCTGGCGATGGCTGCAGAAACATGCATATCCTTGAAGCAAATGGCGAGGTATATCTTTTCAGAATTAATTTTATCACAGGCACACGCGAACAGCCGATCGCCAAACAACAATCCACCATCTACCGTTGGTGCGGAGACCGCTTCGAAAAATACAAGAATTTTCTGACCTACGGTGGAACAGCCTGTCAAAGCTTTCAATCAGGAAAGGATATTTACCTGGTGGTGTCCAACAGCCTAAGTGAGGCGATTCGATTCAGAGTAGACTCACTGGTGTACAAATTACATGTTTAATGACGGAAAGAAAATGGATTAGGTCGTTTCAAACATTTTTTTTCTTAATTATAATGACCAATACTTGATCAAACAATCTAGTCTTGATACAATCCGTTCTACAATAAATTCATGTAGGAAAAGGTCCAGATATGTTTTACGAAATTATTTCAAAAGAAGGAAAAAAAAATTATTTATTCGGAACAATTCACTTTAACGATAAAGACATAACAAACCTCCCCCTTGAAGTTAAACAGGCTTTCTGTGCTGCAGAAACAGTTGTATTCGAAGCAAATATGCTGGATGAAAATTTGGCTATACTTATAGTGGCAATTCAAAAATGGCAATCCAAATTCAACACTGATACATTACCCCCCATGTATGTGACTCAAGATAGATTTTTAAGTGGCTCAACTTCGCGACTAACGAACCCACTGGATGCACAACTGCTTCATGAAGCAAATCAACAAAACAAATCCCTAATTTTTCTTGAATCTCTATCATCACAAATGGAAATAATAATAGGTGTTGATTTTAGTTATGCTGAGCAACTGGAATACGCTCAATTTATGGAAAAATGGAGTTCAGAAGATATGGTAGCCTGTTACGATCAATTAACAACACTCTACCTTAAAGGGAATCCTGATGAAGTCTTAAAGTATTCAATCGAAATATTTGAAAACCCTCCAGAGGTTGTTCAGCGTTATTTCCAATCATTTTTTTTTGATAGAGACATCAGTTTGGCCAAGGCGATGAGACCTCAGCTTGAAAAAGGAAATGCTTTTATTGCTGTTGGAGCAAGCCATCTACCCGGTGTAATAAAATTAATTCAGGAAGACTACGAAGTCAGGCCAATCGCGCTGGGACCAAGAATTCATCCAATACAGGGGAAACTAAAAGACCTCTCCAACACCAAGGTCACCGAGGCCATGGCAAATTTTGGAAGCTTCGCAGCAGCAGCATCCTCAAGCGAGACGACAGCCTCCTCCAGCACTCATGGTCCAAAAATATAAAGTTCAATGAAAAAAATCAACGTAGAATGACCTCCTGTAAGTCATTCTACGAAAAATCCCTTGATGCACTATGCTTACCAGGACACTCGATAATTTATTAATTAGACTCATAATGTTACATTGCCATGCCAAAAGCATTCGCTGATGGTTCAGGAACCAATGCATGCATTAACGCTTCATCATCCAGTTTCTCAGCCAAGTCAATGATGACCTTTCTATGCTGTTCACTGGCGCTGTTGAGAAAAGTAAATTGTTCATGATGGATAATTTCTAATGCTGATTTAACAAGCCCCTGCTCCAATGCAATGTGCAGTATGGTTTTATTTTCATTATTGAGATGATTTAAGGCAACCTCACCAATATTTGTTTCAATTATCAGGTCGAAGCAATCAATATTATTATTGATTAAACACAATAATAGAGCATTATTGTTGTCTGCATCGGTTTGCTCCAGTAAGCGACGGCTGAAACAGGGATGAGCCATTATTTTTTTCAGCTGAGGCATTAAACCAAGTTCACATGCCCACATCAATATCGTCATTTTATTCTCAGAAGCAATAGATAGTTCCTCCTCCGCTGCATGAACCAATAAACGATTAAATGCATCATCTTGCTCTGATAATAATGCGATTGCTAATAATGGCTCTCCATCCTTATTTCTCACCGATAACAATGACTTGATATCTACCCTAATAGAAGGTAAAAAACAAATCAATTCGTCCTGAAAAATCAAACTGTGACAAACTCTATTGCCATTAGCAACCGGCTGTAACAGCATTGATTCATTAAATGCTCGATGACGAAGCAATTGCTTGCTGCAATTTAAATGCCCCAATCTAAATGCCAGACTCAAAGCACATTCGCCTTGTTCATTTCTGTGAGTCAATGTGTCAGCATCAATATACGGTAGAATTAATTCAAGTGCCCGTTCATCCTGCCATTTAATCACTTGCATCAATAAATTATTACCAGCCAGATCCGGTTTATTGATTAGCGCGTTAACATTACAGGGTAAGCTTAATAATGTTTCTAACCTGCCATAGTCATTTTTATATAGCGCTTCCACCAATACAGTTTGCTCATCAAGGGTAGTAAACATCGATGGATTAAATTTGAATCGTCCTTCTTTCCACATAAATTGATCTTCAGGCAAAATAAAGCTTTCGATTAAATAACTTAATCGCCCTTTATCAAATAATTTTTTTATTTCGGCAAACGCTGTAAGGTTTTCGTTGAGTTCATGACGTCGCTGCAAAGACGCTTTCAGAGCCTGTGACTCGCTAGCATCAAGTTCTTTGGCCAGCAGGCATTCCAGCATTTTTTCAATACATAACAGTTGCAGATAATTGATTAATTTTACGCCATCTCTTACCCCCAGATAGTGCTTACCTACTTTGTCTAATAAATCAATTAATAATTTCCAGTCATTGGCATCTCGCTCGTCATGCGCAATGGCCATGACATAATTCAATGCCAGATGGTAATCATGTAATTTTTGTCTGGCGTACTTCGCCATGAAACTCAGCAGTGTATTGTCTAACCCCATCATTGGTGCATGCTGTAGACAGTCATATGCTTTATCAACCTGATTACAACTTAAATAAATTTGAGCCCATAAACTCAAATGGATGATGGTTAACTGCTCTTGAGGAATGGAAGCCATTACGTTAATGGCTTCCTGTTGCTGATCACATTTATTCAGCAAAATAGCTAAATAAAGTTTCATTTCAACGACAGTCATTCCATTAATGGATGAGAGTACCCCTTCCTCTTTAAAATAGTTCTTCAAGCAATTGATTGTCGCCTGTTCATCATCCATTAAGCTCGATTCGGATTGCGTCTGAGCGTTTACAGCCTGAGCAATCAGGCCACGTATTACTGTTTTACGCTGAATTCCTGTTAATTTTTCTTTCAAATAGTTAAATAATTCAGAGAATTCCTTGTGGAATTGCTCTGCACGCTTTAACGTCAGCAAAGCAATTAAACGAAATTGCACCGCTGTCGGTGATTTTTCCAAAGCAACATTTTTAACGGTGAAACGTTTGGTAACTAAATTTACCTCGGTCTGTGTGACAATTTCTGTACAGGCATCCGTTAAGTCCTCTCCCTGCGTTTGCATTAATCTGGTTAAACCTAAATTAAAGCAGGCTAATTTTAACTGCTCTATTGCAGGAGTATCAGCGGCTCTCACAGGGCTTTCAACGGTATCCTCTCCCAAGAGAGATAATCTGACATCATGCGCTTTTTCTATGGCCTTGCCGATATTATCAACTTCCATCGCGTGGGCAATGTTTCTAAGTGTATTTTGATGAACGGTTTCATGATAATTACCACTTGCGAGATCATAAACATGTTGGACATAGAACAATCCGGACCAAGGAAAAACGAGAGTAGCAAGCGTTGTAAACGTCAGGTCTTTCACGATGTAATAACTGACGCTTTGTACCGCTTCTCCCTGAGTTTCCCAATATTTTTCCATGATGATGGTTGACAGACGGAGGGCTGCGTCAATGGTTCCAATTTTTAAATTGCGAGGCACCAATTTATCCATTGCAGCTAATTGGCGCCACTGATAGAGACCTTGACCAACATTCTTTATCTGGGTGGCGACATTAAGCATTTGCTCAAATTTAACCAAATCTTTATTGAAAGCTTCAGATGGGACCAAATGCAGCAATCCAACACATAATTGAATACCGGCAAAAACCTGATCTAATTGAGTATTGTTATACCCTTTTCTAAACGGCATCACTGACTTGACCAATCCCTCAACGAAAAATGCACGTTCGCCTTGCACCATACGTTGAAAACTATGTAAAAGCACGGGAACAAGGGTTGGACAAACTCGCTGCACCTTAAGCAACACTTGAGACCATATCTGCTCATGCTTTTTATCAAAATGATCTACAGCGATGTGAAGTGCAACGCTATACACACGAGAGTAAGCCTGCACCCTGTCATTGAACTTCGCTAAATCAGCATCATGCTCTAATTTTGCAGACTCACGAAATAATTTTAGCGCCTCAGCTTGATCAAAACTTAACGTAGCTTCAAATTCAGGGTTTTCGATAATTTTCTGCTGATATTCTTGAGCTTGTTTTATTTCAGGGCTGTTAATGATTTTCTGGGCAAATTTCCTCGCGTTCTCAAATTTTCCTAACCCCATTGCCACTTGATAGTTAAGTAAATCACTGGCAGTATTTTGTTCTTCTGTTGATAACTTAGCCAATTGAGCATGGGCTGATTTATAATCATGGGCATCGACATAGGCTCGGGCTGTTGCCAAAGATACTACATCCTGGTTATAAATGGATTTAATTTTTTCTAAAGCACTTGCCCGTTGAAGCAGTTTATTATTGAACTTCTCATCCGAGTTTATCAAATCAATTGCTTTCAAAGTCTCTGCTAAATCAAAATGCTTCATCAGGCTTTGTTTTAATTCGAATGATTGCAATTGGTTTTCATTTAATTGTTGTTTAGCTTCATCGCTCAGTGTTAAGTCAATGTCTTTCATTGATGGATCATTTAACATTGCCTGATAACTTTCTTTTGCCTGCTCATACTGATTGGTAGCCAGAAAGCACTGGGCTAAATTCAATTCAATGACAAAATCAACATCTCTTTGCTGATGTTGGTCTGACTCGGCAGGCAACGTTTTTGCAGCAGAACTGGAAGACGAACTGGCAGCAACTGAAGCAGCCTCTCCCCCCTCACTGCTGCCAGCTGCAGTTCGATAAGGTAATAATAATTCAATAGCCTTGTCGTATTGTTTCAATTTCATGTGGTCTTGCGCATTAGCCAAATCGACCTGACGTTGAGCATATACTGTTTTTATTTCAGTATTGCGTTTTTCTATGGCTTGCTCGGTTGTTAAACTACTATCATTCGCAATATCAGATAGTTGTTTAAGTGCTGTAGCTTCATCAATAAATACTGCATATATCTTAGCATCATCCGATGACAGGTTGGCCATCTGTCGTTTGGAAAATTCAATGACACAGTCATAATCATTATTGTTAAATAAACAACAGATATAAGACTTGGCAATGCCCTCATCTTCACTGTTATTATCCAAATACTGCTTAAAATGGATGGCCGCTTGTGCATCATTGCCTAATCCACTCTCCGCAGCACCAAGAAATAAATGCTTAAGATCAAGATCTAATTCAGGACCTTCACGGTTGATCATCAGCTTAGCCGCCTCAAATTCATCATTGCTTAAATGATGCTGAATTCCCTGGATAAGTCTGTCATGGTAGTAACCTGTCAGCAAACTCTTAACCAGTTGGTCAGGCTGAGAGGAAATGCTGGCAGCAATCGTATCCAGACAAGCATTTAAACAAGGCGACAACGCATCAAGGAAATGATTAATTTCATGCCCTTCACTGATTAATCCACGTAAATCATTTTTTGTTTGATCGGTTTTGGCACTCGACATGCCATTATTACGCCGCCTTTCTTTCGCTTTTTCAATGTAGTAATTACAATGTCCGATCAGTTCCTGGTATTTCTCTTTGGCTTTTTTAATATCCGTTGAAGTACGGGCATCTGCAGCTAATTTTAACAAATCATTGTAAATCGCCTTTCCCGTATTAACATCGTTTGTACTATGGTTCCCTCGTTTTATCTGTTCAACCCGTTCTTTAAATTGACGCCGCTGATAAACCTTAATACCAAATGCTACGAGTCCAACAGCAACCCCAACCGCTAAAGCGCCGGGTGCTGCTGCAATTAACGAAGCTAACCAATCAGCACCCAATTCAATTGAAATGCCTCCAACAACACCAAATCCGGCGCCACCTGCTTTTAATCCCCCGATAAATACACTGCCATGCGGACTGGTATCGATTTTTATACCCATATCTGTAATAGGTTTTGTTTTCAATTTACTGGATGCATTACTAATTGGGCCAAGGGTAACCTTATCCGTCCAGTGAGGAAATTTTGGCGGGATAATTTTACCTGAGCTCATTTTACTCATGCTGGGAACGGTCTGTTTACTAGTATTTTGCACCCTGAGTGTCGGCACCTGAGTTAAACGGCCTTGACTTAAGTCATTCACCTGATTTTTAATTTGACGCAATGCATCTGCTAATTGCTGGACCCGTGGTGATTGCGGTAATTGATCCTTATCTGAAAAAGCGGACGCCCCTTCATGGGGTAAAGATTCTCTTGAAACAGATGAATCGCTCGATGCAGCACGGCCTACACCATAATACTTGCCCTCACCCTGGTTAAAATGTAGACCTGTCTGAGCTTCAGTATTAACTTTACATCCTTCATAATAATTTTTGAAAAATGGGCTGATCGGTAAATCGGTCACCGGTGTGAAATCAATATCCATTATCTTTTGAGATTGCTCAGCATCAAATTTATCAATGGTCTCATTCGTTACCTGTTGCGAACGCTCAATCAACTCCTTCGCCAATTGCTCTGTCTGCGCCGGCGTCATTTTCTTCAAATCAGCCACAGTTCTGGGTAATTGCCCGGTTAATTTTTTTAACTCACCATCACTGGCCAGGTTATTAACCACATTTTGAACCAACTTAGGATCTGATAAGATTTTAAAACGAGGATTATTATAATCAGGAACACATTCACCCATGACTTGACGGTACCGCTCTTGCAAAGCGCTATACAGCGTACTCGTTTCTTTCTCATTCAATGCCCATGGTTTGTCTGCAGTTTTTGAAATTAACTGCTTCATTTTATCGTCATTGCTCAAAAGAACAGCCGCTTTATAGCAAATTCTTGGATCTCTGATGACATTATTCATCATGTGAACAAACATCAGATTCGCTACAAATGCAGCAGGAAAACCATATAAAGGCAAGACCGTAAAATTAATCAGGATAGACGGTATATGGCGTCCGCCGACGTCCATAATACTGTCGCGCCAGGATTGATTAGGCTGCTGACGTCGTTGGTCTAATAAATCATTGAGAATGAATAACGCTTCTAAGGTATGCCCTATGATATTGATTTTTGTACGAGTAGAAATTTTCCACGCAGATGAACTGGACGTTGGCTTACCCACATTATGATAAATCACTTTACGTCCTTTTATATGATCGCCTTCAAGATAATAATGAACCCATTCGTCATGGGGCAAAACCGTTTTTCCATTGATGATTTTCTTTTGGAAAATACCGCGCTTAAATATAACCTCATTGATTTTTCCAGCTTCTTTTGCAACAGGATTGCAACTTAGTTCAACCAGAGTGCTTCCCAGCCTGATGTGACTTACCGGCCGGTTTTTTAAATTTAGTTCGAAGGGAATACTGGCGTGCGGACTGCTGCTGGAACTTGAAGATGCGGCCTGTGATTGCCCAAGCATCTGTGTTGCATTACCAATTTCTTCATATAAGTCATTTAAATCTGTTGCTATTTGAGCAAACGCTTCGGGGTATTGCTCTCTGGCCTGTGCACCATGGGTAAAGATTTCCATCAAACACTGATTTTTTTTGACGTATTCACTGGCAAAGGGGCCTTTGAATAAATAGTCACAAACCGTTTTTTGCGCCTTGGTTAATGTTCCCCCGTCCCGAAATTTTTTTACCAGCGGGTTTTGTAAGGTTTTATTAAATGCAGTGACTAAACGCTCAACATCCGCTTGAGCTTGGCGCGATAAAGCATTAAATTCTGCGCCATTGACCGTTATCATACCTAATGCATCTTTGCCTATTTTCAGGCGGATTTCTCCCAGCGGATGGAAGTGAGATAACTCATGCAATAGATTACTGCTTAACTGAGCGGCAGCGGCATCCGTTCTAATGGTAATCATATATTCATCAGTCATTAATTTCATGACACTGGCGGGATTTCGGGATTCGTGAACGCCAACTAAGGTTATTTTTTGCTGGTTGATTCCCTGTTTTGCGACACCCCATAAAGATTGAGTGTATTTTGACGGTGAATGAGCGATTGTATCTATCATGCGTTCCATCGCAAGTTTGGAAGCTGCTGATTCAGCATAAAATGCTATCTCTCGATGATAATACAATTGACAACGGCTTTTACCCAGCGTAATGGATGATTCTAATTCTGGAAGTGACTGACTCATTTGATTCTCTACTAATGTTAATTGATAAATCGTCCCGAAGCCGAGCAACCGTCAGGCCTCAGGAAACCATCGGTGAATTTAATGATTATGGGTACTGGATGAACAGGAAGACGCATCAGCGTAACGTTGTCGATGCTCAAATACCTCATCAATCTTGTTATGTTCTTGTCTAAGCTGTTCCAATTGTCTTTGTAGCCCGGCGATTTGCTTTTCGATCAGATCATGTTGCTGTTGTATTGTTTTCTGTTCTGACAATAGTTCATCATCTGGCAAGACTTCATAATATGCGACGGGATTTTCTTTAATAACCGGTTCGTCTGACGATACGGGCGGTTCTGTTTGAGTTTCAGTCTGTTGAAAAAACCCTGAACCTGATCGGGTCTTTCTTTTGGCAGAATGACTGGCTGTTTGCGCTTCGTTTTGAAATTGCTTATCCTGATATTGCTGATACAGGTTATTAAACTCTGTGATAATGGGGCTTGAAAATTGATATAAATCAATCAGGCGTTTATACCAACCCATCATAGGCTGGGTGGATTTAAGTTTTGACCGGCTGTTTTTAATTTCAATTCTCAATGGAGGCAATTGCTGTTTGAGTTGAGTGACCTGCTCATTGAGTTGAGAAATTTTCTGCTCTATTACAACATCATCAAATGATTTTGTTTGTTCTAATAATTTTTTTTCCTTTTTCATTGTACTATTTGACTTTTCAATCGTCTTTTTAATTTCCGTTAATCTCTCTATCTCCGTTTGATATTGTTGACTGAGAACAATATTGGCTGGAATTTGATTTTCTCTGCGATGATATTTCAAGGTTGCATCAGCATTTGTATACCAATCAGAGACATATTGAGCATCATATCGGCCATCGTCGCCGTTGTTTTCAATGGTTGTTATTTCCCCATTACCCTTAACAACTTCCACTCTCGAAAAAGCTGGGCCTTGATACTCAAAATGATGTTTTGCACAGCTAAAAATTTGATACCACTCCAGAGTTTCATCTGCTCGCTGACGGCAAAATTCAACTTCTTTAACACTGTTGCATTGTTCTATTACAGCTCGCAACCTGCTAATTTCACTGTCAATCGATTCCGATTTTTTAATATTTTTATCAATTCGCTTATTGATTTCATCTATTGCTTCTGCCAAAGCTTTTTGTTGCGCAAAGGGCTTGCCCATTTTCTCTTGATGCGTTTTTATCCGATTTTGCAATTTAACAATTTCATTGTTTACGTCTTCCAATTGGATTGTTTTGCTCTTTAATTCGTTTAATTGCTGAATAACTTTTACCAGCTCATTATTGATTTTATTATTTAAAGTCGCATTTTCGACGCTGTAATTATCATATTTTATTGATTCTTTAGGGATATCAGGACAACTTTGAAGCGAAGACAATACCGTTCGGCGCAATTCAGAAACGTGTTTTTCATATTGAGTAACATGAAAATTATTTTCTTGATTTTTCAACATATATTGTAAAAATGTTAATTGTACTGATAATTCCAGCATATGAGCGTCCTGGGGTAATGTCCTGATATCTACCTCCTGTTCTTTTGCCTGCTGTGTTAGCTGAGCCTGATATTGAACCAATTGTTTTTTAATGTCGTTTATTAACATTTCAATTTCTGCGAGAAAATCTTCCTTGGTAAACTGCTCCCCTTTTGTAATAACAAATTGAATGGATGGTAATATCTCACCGATATTAATAAATATTTTGTTTAAAGTATCGACGATGTCCTTAATACTGCTCGCTCGCGTAGCTTTTAAGCTGGCTGCTTCAATGACGATAATCACTCCTTTAACCTTTTCTGCCTGACGCAGTGCCATTTCCTGAGCAACGGCCACCAGTAATTTGGTATCGCCATCACGGCTGTCAAAAAATCCAGCGGTATCCTGCAATACAAAATCATACCCGTCTAAAGGATAACATTGTGGAAACACTGTTTTTGATTCAGTGCGGCTTTCTCCAATTGCCGGACCCGAACAATTTTCTTCCACCTCAAAGGTTGGACTCACCCTGGTTCCTTTCTTTTGTAAAAAGTGTTCCATTAAATGATGAATTAAGGTCGATTTGCCGGCTCCTGTCGGTCCAATAACCAGAACAACTGAGTTATCTTTAGCGCTTTCAATGGCCTCCTGACCTTCACTCAAACGTTTGACCAAATTATCAATGGGTTGACTGCTGCTAGACGATGATGACGCGGAAGAAAACATAAATACCTCATAATGGGAGAAAAATTGACACAAACTTACTGATTAAAAATCTTTTATTTTCCAAACAGGGCGTAATGATTCCACTATGACCAAAAAATATCAATTGTACAAAAGTACAGTATAGGGCGAAAAAACAACTCGCCTAAACATAGTATTTTGAAGTTAATTGAGTAGACAACCTATCTTGGGATTTTGAACGCAGTGATTCAATCCGCATTCACTTTATTTCATGCAAATACTTGATTGATGGTAAAGTGATTGGCGCTGAAGTCCGCTATCGAGCGCTTCAAAATGATTCATGAAATAAGCTCACTGGACTATCCTGAACTCAACGTCTTTTCATTTTTTCATCATAAGGAGACGAGGGCGGTTCAATGGCCTCTGGACAAAAAGCAGTTAAGCGGTGGGATGTCGGTGAGCTGAAAAAACCGCTGGAACTTACTGTTTCCTGCGAGTGAAAAACACCCCCACAACAAAGGGAGGATGCTGTTTCTTCCTCATCGCGCCAAAGCCAGGAAACTTCATCTCTAAACCGCAGGATATCTTCTTCAATTTTTTTCAATGCTTCTTCATAGTCATCAAAAGCGCTGGAAACCTCTGTCCATAAATCATTGTGTCCGTCAGGCTCATCGTCAGAAGAAAAATTTAGCTGGTATGTTCCATCTGCATTTAAACAGCCATCCCACCAAATCATTAAATAACGATAGTTTTTTCTACAGAGAATAAATTGCCTGGCATCTCCACCCCTGTCTGGGTGAACTGATTTTATCTTATTATGATAGGCCTGTTTTATCTCCGGCAAACTGATAAGCTCATCGACATTTTTGTTTATATCAAACACCAAAAGCAAATCCTGCACTTGCAAAGAAACCTTAAACTGCAACTCATTACCCTCCGATGGAAAACGCTCTCTGCTGCAAAATGTTAATTGGCGATATAGCCCACCTGCCGGCAATAGTCCATCAAACAGGTTATCAGATCCAGGTCTGGCGGCGCACAGGATATTCCATGCTGCTCCATGAATTGTCTGGTTTGGCTGCTGTCTGCTGGCGTAGCCTCTGTTCTGCAAATATATTGAGCGTTGTGCATGGCCATACTTGTGGTCAGTGAACGGTAGCGCTCCCCAGAGCGTTTGATCTGGTAACTGTGGGCTCTTTTAACATATTCAGCAGGACTGACCCGTTCAAATGCATAGCCGGCCGCGGCCAACAGATCAACTATCTCGTCAAGGGAACGTTGGCATGGGTTCGTTAAATGAAAGGTCTGACCATGATAGCCGTTATTCAAGACAAGAAAACGCATGGCCTTTGCAACATAATCTACCGGCGTAATATCCAGCAACATGTTTGACTGAACGGCCAGCCCCGTCTCAATAAAAGTTTTAAAAATATCATAAAAAATAATACTGTCGGCTTTTTTCTTTAGTGGATAAGCCCCGGTTGTTGAATCGCCAAAAATATTTCCCGGGCGAACAATCTGCCAATGTAAGCCCGAGGAGGCTCGTACACAACGTTCTGCTTCAAATTTCGAGCGTTGATATCCCATCCCGTCAAAATCCTGCTTTCGGTCAAAATCATTTTCTAAAAAAGGCCGTTGTGCAGAAAACTGGATATCTCCCATGACGGAATATGTTGATACATACAGCAGCTTCGGTGTTTTCATTTGGCTGCAAAATTCGATCACCTGCTTCGTTCCAAACACATTCACATCATATAAATCTTCATAAGGCAATTGCAGAGCAATATTGGCTGCGGCATGAATACAGCCATCCACCCTGGCAGCCAGAGCCGCATAAAGGTCTTGAGAAAGCCCAAGCTGTTTAACTGCAATATCGCCTTGATAGAAGTGCAGGTGCGTCTCTATTTTTTTTAAAACCCCAGCATCGGCCTGATAGGTCAGCAACAACGCCTTAAGCTCTTCAATGGTATCATCGATATTTTGCCGTCTTATCAGGCAATGCAGTTGAATATGCTCTTCTTCAAGCAATAATTTACACAGATAAGATCCCAATACGCCGGTCACCCCCGTCAAAAACAGATGCATGTCTTTGTCATCGGCATCCGGCACTAAGGATGGCCATTCCTCAAATAAAAGCCGTTCGGGAGAATTAACCGGTTGTTCAGTTGCGCTTGCTTTTTCAGTATCTTGCGGCAAAGACGCTTTTGAATCTGAAACAGGCGGAAAGTACAGCGACAGTATTTCTTTCTGTATATAGCCGCTTAGGGCATGGATGCTGTTATGTTTGAACAGAATATCCTTGGAAAGCCTGTCTGGCGACCCTAATAACAGATTGAGCCGGCGCCAGATTTCTAATCCGCGGATCGAATCAATACCAAAATCAAACAAATCAATATCTTCCGGAATCCGTCCGGGGTTCTGAATAAAAAGCACTGCGGCAACGATTTGTTTTATCCGTTCATTCAAGATTGCTTTTCTTTCAGTAACCGATGCCAGCGCCAGCGCTTCTAAAAGCGCCTGAAATTCTTTTGTTTCCTGCTTGCGAATATCCTGACTCAATAGGTTCAATTGCCCTTGTTGATAAGCCTTCTTTGTCTTTTGGCGTTGAATTTTACCGCTGGTGGTTTTAAAGGCGGAGCCGGCTTTGATAAAATTGATGCAGTAAGGCAATACCCCGGCGGTTTCAATGATGGCTCGCTCAACAGCATGAAGCAGTTCGTTGAGATTTGCACTGTCAAACGGGTTCTTAATCTCTACGCAGGCAATTAATTCTTCCTGGTTTTCAACCCTGTCGGGAAATACTGCCGAGCCGCCGCGACGAATCATGGGATGACAGCGTTCAATCGCACGTTCAACATCTTGAGGATAAATATTTCTGCCGCGAATGATCAACAGGTCTTTAATCCGGCCAGTAATATATAAATCATGATGTTCATCAAGAAAACCCAAATCCCCGCTGCGAAAAAAATCAGCCTGTTTTTGTGGATTATCGGTCCGCATGCGAGCATGAAAAACATCCTGGTTCAAGGCTTCTTTTTGCCAATACCCTGTACTGATGCTTTCTCCGCGAAGCCAGATCTCACCGATTTCTCCGCAAGGTTTTTCCTCAAAAGTCAGGGGGTCAACAATCGCCACCTCCTGAAAAGCTCTACCGCAGGAGACCAGATTGCATGCCGAGGGAGAAGCTTCATCAACAACGAGAACCTGACCCAAAGCCAACGCATGCCTATCAATAAATTTATGCCGGTATCGCTCACGCGCCAAGGTTACACTGACCCCAAGCACTGATTCTGCCATTCCATATCCGGGCGAAATACATTCACGCCGTAAACCGCAGGATTTAAATGCCTCATAGAATGCTTCTATCGTCTCAGAGGAAACAGGCTCTGCGCCATTCAGGCAAAAGCGTAAAGATGATAAATTTAATTTTGCCTTTTCTTCCTCAGTTATTTTTTTTCGGCAATAATCAAAAGCAAAATTAGGCGCACAAGACAGACTGCCTTTATGACGGCTGATGAGATCAAGCCACAAAAACGGCTTGCGCAAAAATGTCAATGGCGACATAAGGTAAGCATGAACCCCGGAATAAACAGGGCTTAAAATGCCGGCAATCAGTCCCAAATCATGGTATGGAGGCACCCAGAACACGGCAATGTCATTTTCATCCGACTCCGCCGCTTCCTGTATAATCGCGAGATTTGCAAGACAATTGCCGTGCCGGATTTCTACGCCTTTCGGTTTGCCGGTCGAGCCAGAGGTATATTGCAGAAACGCTAAATTTTCTGCGGTAATACAAGGAAAACTGGCCTGCCTGAGCTGTTTTAACCGGTCTGTCACCAGCCAGTCAATGCGGTTAAACTCCCACTGGCTCAAGGACGCTATTTTTGTTGAGTATCGTTTCAAAAACCCGGATAAAAGCGGTGTTTTTAAGCCAAGGCGGAATAATTTCAAGCGGCGAACAGCTTGCGCCGTCTTTTGATTCGCCATAATAAGTCCGGGCTTGCAGTCATCCATTACATGTTGAATTTTATCGACAAAATCATCACGAACGGGCGGATAGACCGGCACGGCAACCACGCCGGCAATCAGGCATGCAAAATAGGCTTTAATCAGATCAAGCCCCGGAGGATACAGCAATAACGCCCTGTCGCCGGGCTGTAATTTCTGTAACAGGTTCGAGGCAATAAGCCTGGCACTTTCATACAGGTCCTGATAGGTTACAACATCCTGCCCTTCCTGTTCATCTACGAAAGTAAACGCGATACGTTGAGGAGATTGAGCGGCTCGATATGCTATCAGTTCCACCAGGGTTTTAAAACTCAAGGCCAACTCCTCAATTTACCCCAGTTCACTGGCGATTTCATCAATAGCAATCGACTCGTTATGGCCATTGCTGACCCACACCTGGCTGCACATTTTCAAGATTTGATAAGCCACTTTAGGATTCGTATCAATTAATTCTTCTGCCTGTTCAATATAGGCATCAACATCAACGTATTCGGTCTGCCGGAGCGCATCTTCTCCCTTTTCCACCATGTTATAAAACATTTCATCAAAGGCAATTTGAAACAGCTTTGGCGAACTGGCACTGCCATCCATCACGCGGTGATCGACAGTTAAGCCCACCGGCAGGCTGTCTTTAATTTCAAAAGCCTCGGTTCTGGGATTCCACAGCTGCTCGCGCTTGACTTTTGCCAGCGTAAATTTCATGGTTTCATAAGGAATCAGCGGCGACAAAGCCTGTTCATGCCCCCAGGGAGCAACATTGCTGACACTGATGATGGGATAAGGCACGCGAACATCCTGAAACCAGTCATCCGGACTCGGCAGGTAAAAGGTATCAAATTCCTTTGCAAGTTCGGGATAGGTTTCCTCCAGCATTTCTGCTTTATAATGACAGTAGTTAATGAGTTCAAGGTCGCGACGAATATGTTCTGATAATTCATGAAGCGACATTTTATGGCAATTTTCCAGACGAATCATCGCAATATGATTATTTTCCCCGGGCAAATTCACCACCAGATGCACCATGTTTCTCTCAGACTGGTACGGCTTATTATGTGAAATATAACGTCTGAGGACAGGATTTTCACTACACATTTTACTGACAGCCTGTAGTACCAATCCGGTTATTGTCTGTGGTGGATATTTATTTTTAAAATAATCCAGCGCAGTCACATCCAGACTGAACATGGAAAACATGCTCGGGTTTTCAGGAGGAGTAAAATAGCTCATCAGAAATTTGCGCGTCGGGGATAAAGGAATTTGCTTATCTTTGTCGAAATCATAAGCATATCCGGCAACAAAATTTGGAAACTGTTCGACAAAGATGTCCCATTTATCACTGGGCACCAGGCTAATTTTTGCTAATTGGCTTCGGTGTTTTTTATCAATATTTTTCAAAAGGGTCAGACAGCCCTGAGTACCAACAACCTGAATCATGGCATTGAGGTATTTACGCTGAAAAAGCACATGAGCAATCATGTTATCTTCCAGCGTCGCCAGTTTTTTACGCAGGTAGGACAGATCGTCTTTGGCGCCCAGCGCACTGTATAATTCGCCTTCCTCAACGTGGCGGCGCTCATCTTCGAGGATGGTTTCAAAAACTTTCGGCGAAATCTGATGCTCTGCCAATAAATCAAAAACCTGTTCAATCCAGCCTTCCGCTACCAGATTAAGCAAGATGATGGTAGAACAGATATCGTTTTCATCGGAGACAATGGAGCAGATTTTTTGAATGCCATCGTTAAATTCAGGGGGAAAACCGAAGGGATAACTCATTTCATGCGCTATTTTGGAAAAAACGATGGTGTGAAAAATTTCATCCACCAACTGTTGGCGCATCAACGAATTCAGCAGGGGATCTTCAAGTTTTTGTAAAAATTTCAGCGGCACCTGAACCGCTACAACTTCTAATTGGCTCAGCATGGAAAAAATATAGGCATATAAGATTTTATCATGCCGTAATTCAAGAGGAAAACCGTCAGCAAATAATCTCTCTACCCTGCTCTGAACCTCCCTGCGTTCATCCTCATTAATCAACGCCCAAGCCTCTTGCAACCAGGCTTCCAGTCCCCAGGAAGATTGAATTAAATCCAACAACGTCATTGCCTCTCTAATAAATCAGGCTTAATGATAATCAACAAACCGGGAGATATCAAGAAGTTAGACTGCGAACAAAACGCTCCATAAATTGGGATGCTGTACGGCTCATTGCCATTAAGTTAAGACCATTTTCTTCGCCGATGCAGAAAGATTCATGGATCCCACGGACAAGCCGTGGGACGTAGGCTCTCTTAACTTAATGGCAGTGGCTGTACGGCTCAGGCTTTATTTTTTTTAGGCTTGGTGTATTCGCGAATCCCGAAAATATAGCCTATGGAAGCGATAATGATAGCTACTGTCACGCCCAATGCAGATTCGGTAAAACGCAGCACTGTATTACTCACAATACTGGCGTTGGGTGCCAGTATATTGATGCCGATAATCACGACAACGGCGCAGGAACTGACGCGAGAGCCTTTTTCAAATCTTATAATATGAGTAAAAAACACAGCAAGGCTGACAGCAAAAAATATGGCAAGGTAATTAACACCCAAAATCAAGGCGATCAATAAACCAATGAAGCAGCCAATCAATGTACAAATCATTCTGAATTTTGCACCGGCAAAGGTGGTATCCATAAAAGCGTATAATATTGCCAACGCATTGCCCATACACCAAATCCCTCCCCAGAAAGGTAATGGTTGATGGGTATAAATTGAAGTTTGGTATCCTAGAACAAAACCCAGAACGCCAACAATTGCCGCTTCAATGCTCATATAGACGGGTTTTTTATATTTTTTAATTATAGGCTTCATTCGATACCGGCGGCTGTTCATCAGTTTTCACCCCTTGAAATTTTCTAACCCGTATCTGATAGCTTAATCCAAGCGCGACCAATCCAATCAATAGCCCTGCTATGGTTTCCAGCAAACGGGTCGCCAGATTAAGAAAGGGCGTAAAATGAGGGAACACAATTCCAATGACCATCACAATCCCTGCCTGCGTCGCTGCCATCCGGGTACCTGCATAAAATTTAAAAAAACGTGTTGCAAAAACAGTGAGTGCAATAGCTATTAACATTTGTACATAACCATAACCAAAACAGAAGCAGCAAAATCCTGAAATTGAAAAACCTAACAGCGATGCATTCAAACGCAGTCTGGCGGCATCAATAGAATTTCTGATAAAGGGATGAAGAATACAAACCGCACAAACCATGCACCAAAAACCACCGATAGATTCATAACTCGGGCTGACAAGCGAAAGAATTTCATGCCCCGTCCAAAAACTTAAAACGGATACCCAGCCGGCCTCGATACTGAGGTAGCATTTAGCTTTTAATTCGCTAAAATCCAGACGCCTTGTCATGATCCGTTGGCCTGCAATATGTTTTTAAGATAACTTGTGGAAATTCCTTCGGTTCGTTTAAGGTATAATACCTGGCATAAATGTTTCAGATGATCAAAATGCCCTGCCCAGTCGTCGCCCATGATTAGCATATCGACATTATAATCCTGAATATCCATTTCTTTCTGCGACCAGCTATTTTCTGGAATGACTAAATCCACATAACGAATGGCTTCCAGAATGATTCTTCGATGTTGAAAGGAAAAAACTGAATGCTTATTTTTTACCAGATTAAACTCATCCGTGGATAACCCGACAATAAGCTTATCGCCGTAACTTCTGGCGCGCTCCAGCATTGAAATATGACCGGCATGCGTCAAATCAAACGTGCCGTAAGTGAGGATCGTTTTCATGATTGGCCTGTCTCCTCATTCATTTTTTGAAGGATAATTTTATCAATTTCATCAATCAGATTGTTATTAACCAAAGCAAATTCATCTTGTAATAATGATTTTCCGGTAAAATCAAACTGAATTTCATTCCAATCGCTAAAAACATGAATGCCCATATCCGTGAGAGAAACGTCATATAACCCTCTTTTTTGCACATATTCATCATAATCGCTCTGATAGCTGATGATGGGTTTTTGAGAACGGGCA
>FYBJ01001521.1_pt1 | contig 23021 bp, 24 predicted proteins | sample 1134611 | NCBI WGS metagenome assembly FYBJ01 (sample SAMEA104116008, study PRJEB20421) | marine metagenome | isolation source: marine | reverse complement strand
GACCCGCGATCTGGTCAACGAGCCCGCGAACGTGCTCACCACCACCGAATTTGCCGACCGTCTGAAAGAGATGGAGGCGCTTGGACTGGAGGTTGAAGTGCTGGAGGAGGACAAGCTGGCTGAATTGGGCATGCGCACTCTGCTGAGCGTCGGGCAGGGCTCGGACAGCCCGTCCAAGGTTGTTGTCATGCACTGGAAAGGTGGCGACAAGGACGCCGCGCCGCTGGCCCTGGTCGGCAAGGGAGTGGTGTTCGACACCGGCGGCATCTCGTTGAAACCGGCCGGTGGCATGGAAGACATGACGATGGACATGGGGGGCGCGGGCGTTGTTGCAGGTGCCATGCGCGCGCTGGCCTTGCGCAAGGCCAGGGCCAATGTCGTGGGGCTGGTCGGGCTGGTGGAAAACATGCCATCGGGCAACGCAGCGCGTCCGGGCGATGTGGTCAGGTCGATGAAGGGCGATACGGTCGAGGTCATCAACACTGACGCCGAGGGCCGTTTGGTTCTGTGTGACGTGATGTGGTACGCGCAGGACCGGTTCAAGCCTGCCGGTATGATTGATCTAGCCACCCTGACGGGCGCCATCATCATCGGCCTGGGTCATGAAAACGCAGGTGTGTTTTCGAACAATGATGCGCTTTGCGAGGCGTTCCTGAAAGCCGCCGGTGCGGAAAACGAAGGCGCTTGGCGGATGCCTTTGGGACAGGCCTATGACGATCAGCTGAAGTCGCGGATTGCGGATATGAAAAATGTGGGTGGACGGCCTGCGGGCTCGATCACGGCGGCGCAGTTCCTGCAACGTTTTGTCAAGGATGACACGCCCTGGATTCACCTGGACATCGCGGGCGTCGCCTCGGTCAAGTCCGACACCGATTATGCCCCCAAGGGGGCGACAGGCTGGGGCGTCATGGCACTGAACCGCCTGGTACAGGACAACTTCGAGCAAACCTGATGGGAGCCGCCTATTTCTATCATCTGACACGGAACCCGCTGGAGGTCACTCTGCCCATCCTGCTGGGCAAGGCGCGACAGGCCGGATGGACCATCGCCGTGCGCGGCGCCGATCCGGGACGGTTGGAATGGCTGGATGAAAAGCTGTGGCTGGGGTCTGATGACGGGTTCCTGCCACATGGGCTGGCGGGCGGTGCGCATGACGCGCTGCAACCGATTTTGCTGACGACCCTGGCGGATGCGCCCAATGGAGCCACCTGTGTGATGGCTGTCGATGGCGCGCAGGTGGCGGCGGAGGAAGTCGAGGCCCTGGACCGGGTCTGTATCCTGTTTGACGGAACCGACCCGGAGGCGGTTCAACATGCGCGTGATCAGTGGAAGGCGCTGACCGGTGCGGGCTGTTCCGCGCAGTACTGGTCCGAGGAGGCAGGGCGTTGGGAGAAGAAGGCCGAGGCCTAGGGTTTTTAAACCGGAGCTCTCCCGCCCTCGCGGCATGCCCTGTCGGGCCCTTGCTCAGTTGGGCCGGGCGCCTCGCCGCTGGCGAGGCGCGGCACAGCAGAACGCATGTGTCGGGGTTGGAGAGGGGCAGGGCATCAGCGCGCGAGTGTCAGGGACTGCGGGCTGATCTGAAGCGTTGAGAATCTTTGCAGATATTCCATCCCCAAGAGGGACTGTTCCATTTCACCCTCGTTGACCCAGGCGGTCAAATCGCGATCTTCGAACGGACCCAGCACCACTTCGTCCAGCCTGGCGGGTGCGGTGCGAACTTCGCCGTTTGCGGTAAGCGCGCGGCCGAAATAGTTGAGATCATTCACATCTATGCCGATCCGGCCTGCGTCTTCCAGGCTCAGAACGATCTGGCTGGCGCCAGTGTCGACCAGGAATTCCACCGGTTTTCCGTTCACTTGAAGCTGTAGATAGTAGTGACCGTCGCGGGCGCGGGGAACAACGATGCGGTCGTCTGTGATGGTCATGCGACCCGAAGGCACCGTGGAGCTGCGTATGTCCTCCCACAACCCGACCACGGCAATCACACCCATGAAGATGAACACCCAGATCAGCGCCTGTTGCAGCGTTTTGCCCAACGAGTCACGATTTTGGGTAACAAACCACATCAGAACCGCCGCGCCCAGAAGGCCCAGGTACCCAAGTCGTGCGATGTTGTCCGTGTCGAAATCCATATGATGTCCTCAGATATTTAAGGATATGGGCACTCAACCTGCAAAGCCAAAGTCTTTCAGGCCGCTCAGGATGAATTGCACTGACAGGGCTGCCAGCAGCATGCCCAAAAGGCGGGTCACTACATTCAACCCTGTCTTTCCCAAAAGCCGTGCCAACGGCCCGGACACCAGATAGAGCGCCAGAACCACGGTCATAACGGCCAGCATCACCGCGATTACCATCGCCAGTCCTGACATTCCGGGATGTTGACCGGCCAGCAGGATCATCGTGGCGATCGAGCCGGGGCCCGCGATCAGAGGGATGCCCAGGGGAAAAACCGAGGGGTCGGAATGCTCTTCCTCTTCGGCCCGTTCTTCGCGGCGTTTGGTGCGACGCTCGAACAGCATGTCCATCGCGGTCAGGAACAGCAGCACGCCACCTGCGACGCGGAACGCGGGCATGGAGATGCCGACAAATCCCAGGACGGCTTCGCCGAAGGCTGCAAACATCGCCAGGATGCCTGCCGCTGTCAGGCAGGCACGGATCGCGATGCCGCGGCGGGCGCGGGCATCCATGTCCTGCGTCAGTGCCATGAAAATCGGCGCCTGTCCGGGGGGATCGATGACCACAAACAGGGTGGTGAAGGCGGTGATCAGAAAGGCCATGTCGATCATGTAGCGGCCTCTTTTTGCAGCCGGCGCAGGATATCCATCGCCAGATCTGCTTTGTCAGCAGGCAGATAGACGTGATCGTGGTGATAGCCCGCAACCACATTGGCCGGAATGCCTGCTGCGGCCAGCCCTGCCGAGACGGCGGCCGTCAAGCCGACGCCCTCGAGCGAGGAGTGAACCTGCAATGTGATGCAGCGCATGGGGACAGCGTCAGCTGGTGCGGCGTCGATCGGAACTGTCAGCGACAGGCCTTCATCCTCGACACAGCTGGCGCGGGTGCCCTCGGGCCAGGGTTTGCCGTCGGGCCACGGAACAAAAGCGAATGCGCCGTCGACCAGCCTTGGTTCCATTCCGGCGATCATGGCGCGCGTGTCCCTGACCGGTGTCGTCATTGTGCTGTCTCCGCCGCATCCAGTTTCTCTTGCGCGGCCACCCAGAGCGTTTCGGCCCGGTTCATCGCGTCCACCACCTCGGCAAATTTGCGGTTCCAGGTTTCCAGGTCGGTGATCTTGCTATCGTCATACAGCGCGGGATCAGCGAGCTTGGCCGACAGCTTGTCATGCATGTCGGTCAGCTTTTCAACGCGTTCCTCACATTTGCGCACCTCGGCGCGCAGGGCCAGGATTGCATCCCGCGAAGAACGCCTGGGCCTGGGTTTTTCGACTTTGGGTTTGGGCCGGTCGCGCGCCAGAAGCAGCGAGCGATAAGCTTCCAGATCATCGTCAAAAGGTTTGACCGTGCTGTCGGACACCAGCCACAGCCGGTCCGCCACCAGGCTCAGCAGATGCATGTCATGCGTCACGAGGATCACCGCGCCCGAATATTGCGTCAGCGCCTCGACCAGGGCCTCGCGGCTTTCGATGTCCAGGTGGTTGGTGGGTTCATCCAAGATCAGCATGTGCGGGGCATCAATGGTGGCGATCAGCAGGCTGAGCCGCGCCTTTTGTCCACCCGACAGACGCCCCACCACGGTTTCCGCCTGATCCGCGCCCAGACCAAAGCCTGCAAGCCGGGACCGCCACTTCGCCGGCGACTCGGTCGGGCGCAGTCGGCGCAGGTGTTCCAACGGGGTTTCGTCGACGTAAAGCTCGTCCACCTGATGCTGCGCAAAGAAACCGATGCGCAGTTTTGACGATTTGGTCATCTTGCCCGCCATCAGGGGCAGGCGGTCAGACAGCAGCTTCGACAGGGTCGATTTGCCCTGACCGTTCTTGCCCAGAAGAGCGATCCGGTCGTCCTGATCGATCCGCAGGTTCAACTTGCGCAGCACCTCGACCTCGCCGTACCCCGTAACTCCGCCCTCAAGGTTGATGATGGGGGGCGACAGCTCTTCGGGGTTGGGAAAGGTGAAACTGCGCAACGCGGCCTCTTGCGGGCTGGTGATCGGCTGCATCCGTGCCAGGGCCTTGAGGCGGGATTGCGCCTGCTTGGCCTTGTCAGCCTTGTAGCGAAAGCGATCCACATAAGATTGCAGATGCGCGCGCCTTGCATCCTGCTTCTTGGCCATCGCCTCGGCCTGTGCGAGCTTTTCGGCACGTTGGCGGGCAAACTGATCGTAGGGGCCCTGATACAGTGTCAGCTTGCGATCCTCGAGATGCAGGATCGCCCCCACAGCCCGGTTCAGAAGGCCCCGATCGTGGCTGATGATGATGACCGTGTGGGGGTATTTCGTCAGGTAGCTTTCCAGCCACAACGCGCCTTCGAGGTCGAGATAGTTGGTCGGTTCGTCCAAAAGCAGCAAATCTGGTTGCGAGAACAGCACCGCCGCCAGGGCGACTCGCATCCGCCAGCCGCCCGAGAAATCGGCGCAGGGACGTTTCTGATCCTCATCATCAAAGCCAAGCCCCTTTAGGATGGACGAGGCCCGCGCCTCGGCCGACCAGGCGTCGATATCGGCCAGACGTGTTTGAACCTCTGCAATGCGGGCAGGATCCTCGGTCGTTTCTGCTTCACCCATCAGCGCGGTGCGCTCGGTGTCAGCCGCCAGAACGGTGTCGACCAGCGAGACGTCCGACGCGGGTGCTTCTTGTGCAACCCCACCGATGCGGGCGCGTCTGGGCAGGGCGATGTCACCCGATTCCAGCGCCAGTTCCCCTCGGATCAGGCGAAACAGCGTTGTTTTGCCGGTGCCGTTGCGGCCCACCAAACCAACCTTGTGCCCATCGGGAATGGTGGCGCTGGCGCCGTCGAACAGCGGGCGGCCCTCGACCGCGTAGACGATATCCTGAATCCGTAACATATGCCGCTCATAACAGAGGGTTGAAGACGCCGCTAGCGCGTAAGTCGGCGGGCAGGGTGGTCAGTCCAGTCTCAGGGTGATAGCCCTCATGGGGCAGCCATCGGAAAGTCCCTGAAATGCGACCCGCACAAACTCCCCCGCATCTTGTGACGTTGATCTTTGCATCAGCCCTGGCGGTGGTGTCGTTGAACATGTTCCTGCCGTCACTAACGCAGATGGCCGTGGATTTTGAAACGGATTATGCAGTCATCAACCTGTCGATAGCGGGCTATCTGATCGTCTCGGGTGTCTTGCAACTGATCATGGGGCCTTTGTCGGACCGGTATGGGCGGAGGCCGTTGATGCTGATGTCCATGGCGATATTTGCCCTGGCCTCGGTTGGCTGCGTGTTGGCTGAAAACGTCTGGGCGTTCCTTGGTTGGCGCATGCTGCAAGGCGCGGTGATTGCGGGACAGGTGATATCGCGCGCGGCGATCCGGGATATGCATCCTCCGAATGAGGCGGCAAGCAAGCTGGGCTATGTCACCATGACCATGGCGCTGGCGCCGATGCTGGGGCCGATGCTGGGCGGAGCGCTGGACATGGCGTTTGGCTGGCGATCGGGCTTTGTTCTTTATGCGGTGATGGGGTTCGGGATGCTGGCGCTCTTGTGGGGTGATCTGGGCGAGACCAACACGGATAGGTCCGCCACCCTGGGAGCGCAGTTCCGGCAATATCCACAGCTTTTCGCCTCGCGCCGGTTCTGGGGCCATGCGCTTTGTGCGGCGTTTTCCATTGGCGGGTTTTATGCCTTCATCACCGGTGCGCCGCTGGTTGCGGCGGCCTGGTTTGATCTGAGCCCGGCAATGCTGGGCCTTGGGATCGGCATCATCACGGGCGGCTTCATGGTCGGCAACTTCGTCACTGGTCGGCTGGCGGCGCGCACGCAATTGACGACGATGATCCTGATCGGGCGGATTGTGGCAACGGTTGGCCCCTTGTTGGGGCTGTCGCTGTTCATCAGTGGGGCAGGGTCGGTCTGGGTGTTCTTTGGATCCGCGATCTTTGTCGGCTTTGGCAACGGGTTGACCGTGGCCAATGCAACCGTTGGCCTGATGTCGGTGCGGCCCAAACTGGCGGGCAGCGCCTCGGGGCTTTCGGGGGCCATGACAGTTGCCCTGGGGGCGGCGTTGACCCTGGCGACGGGTGGTTTTGTGACCGAAGCCAACGCCGTCTATCTGGTTCTTTCGATGATGATGGTGGCCAGCGGCCTTGGGCTGGTCTCGGTGCTTTATGTCCGCTGGGTCGACCGGGTCGAGCCGCTTCCGGACGCGGTCTGAGTACAAAGAGCCCGGATATCCCCATCAAGGCACTTTTCTTGCGTGCCGGACCGTGTTAGGCGGCGCGCAGAATATTCGGCGCATTGGCGCCAGAGCAAGGAGAGGCCAACATGGCACTGGAACGCACGTTTTCGATCATCAAACCCGATGCAACCCGCCGCAACCTGACCGGCGCAATCAACGCCAAGTTCGAAGAAGCTGGCCTGCGCGTTGTCGCACAAAAGCGCATCCACCTGACCAAAGCGCAGGCGGGTGAGTTCTACGCTGTGCACAAAGAGCGTCCCTTTTACGACGAACTGTGCGAATTCATGGCATCGGCTCCGATCGTTGCTCAGGTTCTCGAAGGCGAAGGTGCCATCGCAAAGAACCGCGAAGTGATGGGTGCAACCAACCCCGCAGACGCAGCAGCCGGCACCATCCGCGCCGAATTTGCTGAGTCGGTTGGCGAAAACTCGGTTCACGGTTCGGATGCTCCTGAAACCGCAGCTGTCGAGATCGCGTATTTCTTCTCGGGTCTCGAACTGGTCGGCTAAGCCCCGGTTTTCGGCGTCGGCTGTTTCGCGATTACACCAATTGCATCAAGGGCCGCTTCGAATTCGGAGCGGCCCTTGTCGTAGGAAGAGGCCACAATCGCGTCGAACCGCTTGCGCAACGCTTTCTTTTCTTCGCCTTTGCAATCGTTCCAGGGGCGGCCCTGCAGGGCCATCACAAGCACATAATATCCAATGAAATGCGGCCTGCTGCCCGATCGCAGGAGACGGCCATAGGCTTCATCGGCGCCCAGATCCCGCAGTTCCTGCGCCGAATGGATACCCGCACGGGCACAGCTTTCCTCGTAGGCGGGACCAAGGTTGCGGATCGAAGATACCGGGTCTGACATGCGCGTGTCCTGTGAGCTTGGCCGATAGCGGAACTGTTCACAGAGCACAGCTGGCTTGGAAATGCCACCCAACCATCGGAGAACATGTCGCGACAAGCCCTGATCTGACAACCTGGGTTTCGACAAAGGCGGGGAGCTCCCGCACCCGGGCGATCCTGACTGCGTCAGCACCGCCAGCGGCTTTGGGCCGGGCGCCGCGCCTTGCGCGGCGCCCGGCCCAACGGGAGGAGGTGTTTCGTCAGAAACATCGACGACAGGCGGGAGTGCTCCGGGACAAAACTGGGGAATTTGTCCAGACTTCGGCTTTCCTGACCTTGCGGTCGGTTAATTCCCTGGCGTATGCAGATCTCCAGGAGAGGGAGAGGATTGATGACCGAAATGTTGCGACCCGAGGCTGTGACCTCGCTGGATTTGACCAACCCACCACCTGAGTTTCTGGACGATCCGTTCCCTTTCTACGATGCCCTGCTGGCCCATGCACCGGTGCTGCCGCAACCCGATGGGTCCATTCTGCTCAGCCGTCACGCTGATCTGGACCGGATCTATCGCGATACCAGGCTTTATTCTTCAGACAAAAAGGCGGCCTTTGGCCCCAAGTTCGGCGTTGGTTCACCGCTCTTCGAACATCACACGACCTCGCTGGTGTTTTCCGACCCGCCGCTGCACACCCGTGTCCGCAAGATCATGACCTCTGCTTTGACTCCTCGGGCGATTGCCAGGATGGAGCCGGGGCTGATCGCGACTGTTGACCATCTTCTGGACGGGATGGCGGGCAAGGACCAGGTGGACCTGATCGAAGATTTCGCCTCCACCATTCCGATCCAGATTATCGGCAATCTGTTGGATGTGCCGATGGTGGAGCGTGGCCCACTCCGGGATTGGTCGCTTGCGATCCTTGGGGCGTTGGAGCCTTCGTTGACCGAGGAGCAGCTGGCAAAAGGGCACAAGGCCGTTGAAGAGTTCAAAACGTATCTCGAAGGCCTGGTTGCGCGCCGACGGGCGGCCCCGGGCGACATTGAAACCGACGTTCTGACCCGCCTGATCACCGGAGAGGGCGCGGATGGGCAGCTGTCTGAAATCGAGCTCTTGCAGAATTGCATCTTCATCCTGAACGCTGGCCACGAGACGACGACAAACCTGATCGGCAATGGCCTGTCCCTGCTCAACGATCACCCGGATCAACGCCAACGTCTGCTGGACAATCCTGCGCTGCTCAATCCCGCCATCGAAGAGATCCTGCGCGTCCGCTCACCCAACCAACTCGGCAACCGCGAAACCACCGCCGAGATCGATCTGGACGGCCGTATCGTTCCCGCTGGCACCAACCTTCACCTGTGCATCGGGGCCGCCAACCGTGACCCGGCCGTCTTTGACGACCCGACCCGCTTTGACATCACACGCAAACCGAACCGGCACCTTGCTTTTGCAGGCGGGCCGCATGTTTGCGTCGGTCTGACGCTCGCGCGGATGGAAGGGCGAATTGCCATTGGACGGCTGTTGGAGCGGTTTCCCGCGTATCAGTTGCTCGCCGAACGCACTCCGGGAGGGCGTATCCGGTTTCGGGGCTATGCAGCCTTGCCCGCCAGGATGAGTTGACGGGCAAGCCGACGCTAGTCGTCGCCTTTGTAGTATCCGATCACGTCATTCTCGGTCGTGGCGCCCAGCCCGTTCAGCAGCCGGTTTGAATAGTTGAAGTAGGCGCAGACCTGATTGACCTCGAGGATGTCCTCGTCACTGGCGCCTGCGATCTTGAGCGCCTCGAAATCGGATTTGACCATTTTGCCCACATCCGTTGTCAGCTTGCCCGCATAACGCAGCAGGGCAAGTTCCTTGCCTTCAAACTCATCCTCGGGGCGGTGCGCTTTCAAAGCCAGAAAGATGCGGTCGCTGCGGGGTTGGTCGCGCAGCAGATTGCGCACGTTCATGAAATGATGCGTCAGTGAATAGGTGCAATCGTTCAGGATCGAGGTGTAGCTGGCGATCACTTCGAGAAACCAGAACGGCAGTGTGTTGTCATCCGAATGCAGAACCGAGCGATAGAGGGTGACGTGGCCGTTCATCGTCTCGGGGCGCAGAGAGTGGACCCGCATCACCGTGTCCACCGTGCCATGGGGCGTGCGGGCCTTGTCCAACAACTCTTTGAGCCGCCCGTCTGCTTCTGCATCTTCGATCATGCGAATCCATGCGCTCATCTTGGTCTCCGTCAATTGGCTGGTTTGGGGCAGCTTATCGCAGCTGTGGGTCGATAGGTCAGTAGAAAATTCTACTGTGGTGAAAATTTCTCTGGCGCGGATATGGCAACTCTCGTAGGTGTTGTGTCAACCAAACGGGAGAGCCCCGCTAGCCAACCAGGAATTTTGACATGGACGCTGATCTGCAAAAGGGTGCGGATAATCTGTTGCTGACCTGCGCGGGACTGCAGCCGGGAGACCGGTTGCTCGTGCTACATGAAGGGGCGGAAGAGACCTATTATCACGTTGATATCGTTGATGCCGTCGTGAAGCGTGCGCAAGAACTGGGGATTCAGGTGGCCACGCAACAGGTGCCGTTCAGCCCCGATGGTGCCAGTCCCAGCGATGACCTGATGGCCCAGATGAAAAGAGCAACGCGTTCACTGTTTCTGGCCCGTTTTGGTGATCAGATTCGGTTCAATGCGGACATTTCCGGTATCCGCCCGATCATGAGCTATGCGCTTGATGCCGGAATGCTGGCATCGGGGTTCGGGCAGGGGCATTACCAAGGGTTTGTCGCCATCAAGGACGCAGTTAATCGCATGGTTGCGCAGGCCGAGGATATTCACGTGACCTGTCCCCTGGGTACAGACTTTCGCGGCGATGGCGCCAAGGTCCCGACACGGATCGCGGATGTGTCGGTGACACGCTTTCCGATGTCGGTGTTTGCACCCGTACCCGCAGGAAACTTCAGCGGGCAGGTGGTTCAACACGGCTTCCTGGTCGGGACCGGTTCGCGGTTCTATGAGCCCTATGCCTGCGCGCTGGAGGCTCCGGTGACGTTCAGCGTAACAGACGGCCGTATTACGTCGTTGGACGGAGAGGAAGCCGATGTTTCGACCGCGCGGCACCACTACGATCAGGTGTCAGCACGGTATGGGATAGATCCCTGGTGTATTCACTCCTGGCACGCAGGTATTCACCCGGGCTGCAGTTATGAGCGTCCGGTGGCCGAGAACTTTGCCCGTTGGAGCGGGGCGGCGTTCGGCAACCCGCGCTTGCTGCATTTTCATACGTGTGGTGGCTATGCGCCGGGCGAAATATCGTTGAATGTTCTTGACCCCACGATCCGTCTGGACGGTGTCGCGGTCTGGAACAACGGGCGATTTGAAGCGCAGCTAGTGCCGGGCGTGGCCGAAATTCTTGAAGACCACCCCGACATCGCCGACATCATCTCCGAGCCGTCGCGCAAGGTTGGGCAATGCCCGGAAGAGACACTGTCCGGCACCTGGGCTTGATAGAACAAAGAGCAGCGACAGGGACAGCAATCAATGACGGGGAAATCCCGCGCCCGCGCGATCCTGACTGCGTCAGCATCTCGAACGGCCTTGGGCATGGCGCCGCGCAGCGCGCGGCGCGGTCCCGCGTCAATTGAGCTGATAGGGCGGCCGCAAGTCGTTGCAGTGTGATCATCCCTACAATAACCACAGGCGTCACCTGCCGAGCGAAGCGAGGCCCGGCCCAACGGGAGGAGGTGTTTCGTCAGGAACATCGACGACGGGCGGGAGTGTTCCGGTCATTGAACGCGGGACTTCGCCCTTCAGGCAGAAAACGTATCAAACGCCTTGAGCGCCTTGGCCGAATAGGCCAGAGATGGTCCTCCCCCCATGTAGGTCGCCATGGCCAGCGCCTCGCACAGTTCCTCGCGCGTTAGCCCAAGGCGCACCAGCGACCGAACATGAAACCCAATGCAGCTGTCGCAGCGCGTGGCTATTGCAATGCCAAGCGCCATGATTTCCTTGGTCTTCTCGTCCAGCGCGCCGCTTTTCTTGGCCGCGGCCCCCATGGTGGCGAACCCCTTCATCGTTTCGGGCACTTCCTTGGCATAGGCGCCGATATCTCCTTCGATGTCGGCCATGAATGCATTCCAGTCCATTGATGCGAACTCCCAGTTCAACGTTCATCCGACCCCATGCGCCGTTCCAGCCAGCGCACGCCCGCGCTGATGATAAGGACCAGCACCAGGTATTCCAGGATCAAGAGGGTATAGATTTCCAGCGGGCGGTATTCCGTCACCACCAACTCGTTGGCGCGGCGGGTCAGTTCCTGCATGCCAATGACGGATGCAAAGGCGCTCATTTTCACGATGTAGATAAACTGGTTCGCGAGCGGTGGCAGGATGCGGCGGATCGCCTGCGGCAGGATCACATAGCGCATCGATTGCCCATAGGTGAGGCCGATGGTCTGCGCCGCCTCGCTTTGGCCCTTGGGGATCGATTGAATGCCTGCACGATATATTTCAGCGGTGAACGCGCTGTCTGAAATCGCCAGGGTGATGATGGCGCCCCAGAAGGGATCGATTGGGATCTTCAGTCCCATCGACTGAAACACGATGGGCAGGCCATAAAACACCCAGAACAGCATCGGCAGCAGGGGGATCGAGCGGACAAATTCCACATAGACCCGGTTGATCATTCGGACGGGCCAGCGATGCGACAGTGCCGGCAGCGCAACAAGCAGACCCAGGATGATCGAGATCGCGGCGGCGATCACGGAAATCAGGATGGTGTCGCCCATGCCCGAGATCAGGAACTTGATATTGATCCAGCCCGTGTTGGTACGGGGATCAATCACATACCAGCCCCAGGTGGATGAGCTCCCACAACCTGACAGGATCAGCAGAGGCAGGGAAAATGCAAGTATCTTCTTCATGTTGCGTCCCATTCTTAATGTTGCAGGATCTGGCTGAGGAATTTTTGGCACCGCTCGGATCGGGGCGCGCCAAAGAATTCTTCGGGGGGGCCTTGTTCGACAATTTCCCCCGCGTCCATGAAAATCATGTTGTCCGCCACCTTGCGCGCGAATCCCATTTCATGAGTTACCACCACCATGGTCATGCCTTCGGTGGCGAGATCGACCATCACATCGAGCACTTCGGAAATCATTTCGGGATCCAGCGCCGATGTGGGTTCGTCAAAGAGCAGCACCTTGGGTTCCATGCACAAGGACCGGGCAATCGCCACACGTTGCTGCTGCCCACCGGACAGTTGCCCGGGGCGTTTTTCGGCCTGATCGGGGATGTGAACCCGCTCAAGATAATGGCGCGCGCGCTCTTCTGCCTCATTTTTGGTCATTCCGCGTGCCTTGATCGGGCCAAGGGTCAAATTGTCCAGAACGGTGAGGTGCGGGAACAGGTTGAACTGTTGAAACACCATGCCAACTTCGGACCGGATCCTGTTGACCGAAGCCGCGTCGTTCGTCAGCTCTACGCCATCGACCAGAATTTGGCCTTTCTGGTGTTCTTCCAAACGGTTAATGCATCTTACGACCGTGGATTTTCCCGAACCGGATGGGCCGCAAATAACAACCTTTTGACCAGTGCCCACGGTCAGGTCAATGTCCTTGAGCACATGGAATGTGCCATACCATTTGTTGACTCCAACAAGTTCGATTGCGGTTTCCGACATGGCACTCTCCCTGGGATTTTTTTCTTGGGGGGAAAAATTTTTCTTGAGAATAAGAGTTATCTTTGCCTTAAATCAAGCAGCAATCCGGCTATGATGCCCATAACAAAAGCCACCAACGGGAGAATTTCATGAAACACCTTCTCAAGGCCGCTGCTGTTGCCGCTGTCAGCCTCGCGCTGGCGGGCGCGGCGCAGGCGCAATCGGCGCTGAACGAAATCCTGGACGGCGGGGTGCTCAAGGTGGGCACGACCGGCGACTGGAACCCAATGACGCTGCGCGACCCGGCGACAAACAGCTACAAGGGATTCGACATCGACGTGATGAACCAGCTGGCTGCCGATCTGGGGGTCGAGGTTGAATTTGTACCGACCGACTGGAAAACGCTGGTGAACGGCGTCGTCGCCGGCAAGTACCACATGACCGGCTCGGCCTCGATCTCTCCGCCACGGATGAAGGTTGCGGGCTTCTCGGAAAGCTATATTTCGGTCGAGTTGTATCCATTTACGCTTAAAGACAAGGTGGATCAATTTGACGGGTACGAGTCGATCAATCAACCGGGCGTGAAAGTGGCCACCACTCTTGGAACCACCTTTGAAAAGCGCGTCCGTGAATGGTTCCCGAATGCCGACATCAAGGTGGTCGAGGCTCCGGCCCGTGGCTTCCAGGAGGTTTTGGCCAGTCGTGCAGATGTCTTCATCACCTCGAATATCGAAGGCTCGACATTGGAGCAGAAGTTCCCCGTCGTGCGCGTTCCCGGGGCCGAAGCGCGCTCGCCGTCGCCCATTGCGATGTTGCTGCCACAGGCCGATCAGGTCTGGATCAACTACGTGAACAACTGGGTAAAGGTGAAACAGGCGCAGGGGTTCTTTGAAACGGCCAAGGCCAAATGGGGTCTGTAAACCAACCGCCACTCACGGTTAAAAGGGGGCCGCTGCACTGGCGGCCCTTTTTATGTTTGCCCGTTTTCGGCCTTTGAGATCACGGTGATGAACCGCACTTTGTCGGTCAGCAGTTTCTCCGGACAATGGGCCGAGTTGCTGTCAAACGAAAGGCTGTCACCGGGGCACATGTGATACTTTGCGTCGCCGCAGCGAAAGATCATCTCGCCTTCGACCATGTGGATGAATTCGACCCCGCGATGGATGTAAACAGGACGCGAGGACAGCGGATTCTCCAGCGTGACGTCAAAACTTTCGAAGCTGACGTGATCGGCATTGGCTCTCCCGATCATCTTGTAGATGTGGCCGAAATCGCTGCCCAAGCGTTGCACCGTCATGCCTTCGCCGGATTTGACAAAGGACATGTCTGACCAGCGGACCGTACCGGCAAAGAAATTGATCAGCGGGACGTCAATTCCAGCTGCCAGGGCTTCGAGCGTTGCCAGAGAGGCCGAGACCTGGCCGCGTTCGATCTTGGAAATCATCGCGGTGGACACCTGCGCCTGTCGCGACAATTCGGCCAGGGTCAAACCGGCCAGCATGCGATGGTGCTTGACGGCTGCGCCAACGGTTTGATCCAGAGAGGGGGCCGTTTGGGGGCCGGGTGCTGAGTCTTCCATGTCCGAACCGTAGTATGCAAAGATGCAAACCGAAAGAGCGCAAAAAGGGGGGGGCGATGCAACTGTCGGAGATGACATGGTCCGCGGTGGGCAATCGGATCGAGGAGGGCGCCTGCGTCATGCTGCCTGTTGGCTCGACCGAGCAGCATGGTCCGATGGGCCGGATCGGCACCGACACCATCTGCGCGAAGGCCGTGGCACAGCGCGCGGCTGATCTGTGTCAGGCCATCGTCGCACCTGCTTTGGCCTACACACCGGCGCCGTTCAACACAGGGTTTCCGGGGACGGTTTCAGTGTCCGAAGACGTATTCGCGGCTTACGCGGGCGACGTGATCCGCGGATTGCTGGCCCAGGGGTTCAAGGGCGTCTTTGTGGTAAACGGCCATGGTGCAAACATCGCGCCCTTGCAGCAGATCGCCGATACGTTGGACATTGGTGCGCTTTCCCTGCTCAGTTGGTGGGAGCCAAAGGCAGTCAACATACTGCGGCAAGAACTTTATGGCGCGTGGGAGGGGATGCACGCCACGCCGTCCGAAATCGCCATCACCCAGGCTTTGGTGGGGGTGTTGCCAGCCAACGGCGCGGAAAACCCGCCAGCTGCCTTGAGCGCCGATTACATAAATGCCCACAAGGGCGACAAGCACGGTCCCCCCGATGAACACCGTGCGATGTTCCCCGATGGTCGGGTTGGATCGCATTCGGCACTGGCCCGTCCTGAGCATGGCGAACGCCTGCTTGAACTCGCGGCGCAAGGCGTGGCAGAGGCCTTTGTTGCCTATTGCAGGCGTCAAGTGGCATCGCCCCTTAGCCCATAGGCAGCCCTCTTGGGAATTTCACAGCGCACGCACCGTGCCGATTGATGGCACGGTGCGTATTGAGCATATCACCGCGATTCAGTTGAGGCGGCCGTAGAATGTCATCCGGGCGGATTCGGACAACTCGACACCGGGTTCGGCGTTATAGGCCAGCACGGCCAGAATGCGTGTCTGTTCTCCTTCGTTGGGTGCAACGCGGTGGATCGAGTTGCGGCCGCGGAAAAAGACCAACGTTCCGGCATCGGCAACAACAGTTTCGACGGGGGCCTTGCCGTCCAGGATCTCGTCAACTTTCTCAAACCCCATTTCGCCTGAATCGGCGTCGCGGACTGCGTTGACATATTCGAATGTCCCGCCTTTTTCCGGCGGCTGCACCATCAGCGTGATGGCAAAGGATGAGTTGTCAAAGTGCCAACCCAGTTCTTCGCCCTTTTCGGCAAAGTGCAAATTGATCGAGGACAGCCGGTCTGCATATTCGTGCATCGCCTCTTCCCCCAGTACGTCGCACAAAAAGCTGCGGAACACGGGGGCGTCATAGAGCGTGCGAAGGGGCGAATCCTGCGGCATCAGATCATCGGTGATACACCCCTTCGAGGATGTCACCAATCGGTTGCGCGCGTGATCTTTGGCGAAACCGTTGTCCGCGGGGGTCAGGTAGACGTTGTGCTGACTGGTGGATTTGAACACCTTGTCTTTGTTGGCAATGCCTTCGTCCCGGACCGTGGCAATCGCATCCTTCTGGACAAAGCCGGGCATCAGGAAGACGCCGGTTTCGTCAAACTCTTTCTTGCAGGCCGCACGGAACGCGGCGTCCTCGATCGGAAAGGCTTTCAAGTCGACAATTTCACGAAGTTCCATGGCAATCTCCCGAATCTGAGTGGCTTCGAGGCCTGTGATACAAAGGCCAGAAGAACAAATAAAATTGTTTTTTGTTGCTTTTGAAGTGGAAAAACTTAAGCAAGACCCATGACCAACATAACGCTGAAGCAATGCAGGTATTTCAAGGCCGTGGCGCAAACCGGCGGGATCGCATCGGCGGCGCATATAGTCGGCGTCTCGCAGCCCGCAGTGGCACAGGCGATCAGCAAGCTGGAGGATCAGACCGGCCTTGTTCTGTTTCGGCGGTTGCATGCGCGGGGGATGGAACTGACAGCGCAGGGGGTCGAGTTTCTGCGCTATGCAGAGCAACTGCTGACCTATGCGGGGCAGATGGATGTCGCGGTGGCCGACATCGCCGCGCATCGGATCGGCACCCTCAGGCTGGGGTGCTTTCAATCCATTGCGCCGTTTTATCTGGCCCGGATTCTGGTCGGTTCCAAAACGCATATGCCCAGGGTTGTGCTGGATGTACGCGAACTTCTGCAAGAAGAGCTGACCATCGCCTTGCGAAAGAATGAAATCGACCTGGCGATCCTTTATGACCTTGGCATCGAAACGCCGCAATTTGACATACAGACCCTTGCCACAGCCGAGATGTATCTGATCGTCCCGCCAGGGCATCGGTTGGCACAGCGTCGGTCCGTTTCGATCCGTGAAATCGACGGCGAAGACTTCATCCTGTTCGATGCGCCACAAAGTCGGGACTACTTTCTTGGCATCTTCGCCAAATACGATATTTCCCCCAACATCGCGTTCCGGTCCTCTTCCATTGAATCCGTGCGGTGCAGTGTGGCCAGTGGCCTTGGTGTTTCGCTTCTTTCAATGCGGCCTGCCTCTGATCTGACCTATGACGGTCAACATGTTGTGCCGATCCGGCTGACAGAAGCCGTACCGCCGACGCGCATCGTGATCGCGTCAAATGCCGAAGCAGTGGAAAATTCGCTGACGGGTCCGTTTATCTCGTTCTGTCAGGATTTGTTCGGGCACCCGCCCAACATCTTGGGGTCATGAAACCGCAAGGGCGGGATCACCGTGCGATGGTGATCGATGCTTCCAGGCCCGGTTCGCCGTTACTGGCTTTGAAGTGACCGCCATGCATCCTGGCGATGGCCGCCACCAGTGCCAGGCCAAGGCCTGAACTTTGATCAGTGCGCGCCGGGTCCAGGGTGACAAAGGGTTGCGCCAGACGATCCAGCTGGTCCTCGGGAACGCCGGGTCCTTGATCGCGGACGCTCAGGGTCAAACCGCTGTCGGTGTCGGTCAGTAAGATCGTAAGAGAGCTGCCATCGGGGGCATAGCGCAAAGCGTTTTCCAAGAGGTTCGACAGGGCCTGAGCCAACAGCGGCTTGTGGCCAGGGACCGGGGCTGCCTGACCCTGGATCGTAAGAGTGACGCCCTGTTCCTGAGCAACCGGCTCGTAAAACTCGGACACGTCTCGAACCAGTGTCTTCAAATCTACGTCTTCGAACTCGTCCCGGCCCAGACCGGCCTCGGCACGGGAAATCTCGGTCAGTTGGGAAAAGACGCGCAGCAGGTGGTCCACCTCGGCCAGGGCGCGGGCGGCGTCCGTTTCGCGGTCGGGCGCTTCGCTGTCCGGGTCGGTCAAGCGTTCGACCCGCTGGCGCAACCGGCTAAGCGGACTGCGCAGGTCGTGCGCGATGGAGTTCGTGGTCATGCGCAGGTTGCCGACCAGCTCCTCGATCTTGTCGAGCATATCGTTGAGCGTCTGCGCCATCTGGTCGAATTCGTCACCGCTGCCCCGCAACGGGATGCGCCGGGTCAATTCGCCCGAAACGATGTCGTCCGCAGTCTCGGCAATATCGGACAGACGCGAGAACACCAGCCGGGTCAGCAGCCAGCCTGTCAGCAGGCTGAGCGCGATCGCGGCCAGCAACGCCAACCCAACGGAACGCAACAACACCCTGTCGAACTGTTGCCGGGCCGACGCGTCACGTCCGACCAGCAGGCGTTCATACAGGGGCAGTCGGATCGAGGCGGCCGAGATCGAGACATCCTCGCCCGAGGACATCTTGGTCAGATCCAGATCGACCCATCCTGATCCGGGTTCGATCCCTTCAGGCCAGCGGGCCAGATTGCCCGCCAACACGTTGCCCTGTGCATCTGTCAGCAGATAAAGCGCGTCTCGGTCGGCGGCGTCCTGAACGCGCCTGTCGATGGCGGCCATCAACCCGATGGTACCAAGGCGCTCGTATTCATCGCGCAGCCCCGCCAGTTCAGCGGTCACAACGCTGCGGGTTTCGTTTTCGATGGTGCGATTGGCGGTCACATAGACCAACCCCAGCACCAGCGCGGTCAGAGCCGTGCTCAGCACCATACTGGCCAGAACCAATCTCGTTCTGGCGTTGCGCCATAAGATCAATGGCTTAGCCATCAGACATCATGTAGCCTGCGCCACGCACGGTTTCGATCAGTGGTGCATTGGCACCTTCGTCGACCTGGCGGCGGAGTTTCGAGATGTGAACGTCAACGATGTTGGTGTTGGGGTCGAAATGGTATTCCCACACGCCCTCCAGCAGCATGGTACGCGAGATCACGCGGTTCTTGCGACGCAGGAAAAACTCCAGGATCTGAAACTCGCGCGGGGTCAGTGTCAGCTCGCGCCCGCCGCGGGTCACGCGACGTTTGAGCAGGTCCATCTCAAGATCCCGGCAGGTGAGGGTCGCGCTTTCTTCGGTGTCTTGAGGACGGCGCAGCAGTGCTTCGATCCTTGCATGCAGCTCCTGAAAGGAAAACGGTTTGACCAGGTAATCGTCGGCGCCTGCGCGCAGCCCCTTGACCCGCTCGTCCACCGCGCTCATTGCCGTCAGCATCAGAACCGGGGTTTTCATTCCGGCGGCTCGGATGGATTTGATCAGCGCCAGCCCATCAAGCCCGGGAATCATTCGATCCAGAACAATCGCGTCGAACCCGCCGTCTGTCGCATGATAAAGCCCCTCACGCCCATCGGGCGCGGTCTCGACGGTAAACCCTTCTTCTGCAAAGCCCTTGGCCAGGAATTCGCGGGTGTCGGTGTCGTCTTCAACGATGAGGAGGCGGCGGCTCATGGGCGGTTTGTCCCTGTTCTGTCGGTATATACGCGGGCTTTTTTGCACGGCGTCAAGAGGGGGGTATAGACCAAACCGGGCGCGGATGGGCGCGCCCGGTCGGTTCAGCGACCTGGGGACAGGCCACGATCGCTGAACATCGGGGCGCGCGAAGAACTTCCCGTACATCACGCGCGCCCGTCAGGAGCCGGGCCGGATCAGGCGATTTCAATGGCCACAAACAGCTGATTGCCGCCCCGATTGATCAGCACCAGCGCCGGATCGGTCTTTTCGCTTGTCAAAGCTGCCTTCAGTTCCCTGGGGCTCTCGATCTCCTGGCCGCCCACTTTGACGATCACGTCACCGACCCGCAGTCCCGCCTTGGCGGCAGCGCCCTCTTGGTTCAGCGAGGTCACGACGACACCCGAGACATCCTTGCTGATGCCGATCTCGGCCCGAGCGGTGTCCGTCAGCGGTGCCACCGTAACGCCCAGTTGCTTGCCCGAGGTTTCGTCGATCTTCGGTTCGGTTTCGGCCTGTGCCAACTGGTGTTTTCCGATGGTCACGCTCACTTGTTCGGGTTTCCCATTGCGGATCACGTCGATCTTGCTTTCAGTACCAACCTTTGTCGCGCCCACAAGGCGGGGCAGGTCGGCGCTGGATTTCACGGGTTTGCCGTCAAATCCCACGATCACATCGCCGGATTTCAACGCATCCTCAGCAGGGCTGTCGGCCACCACGTCCGACACCAGTGCGCCGTTTGCACCCTCCAGCCCCATGGCCGCCGCGATGTCGGGGTTAACATTCTGGATCGATACGCCCAGCCAACCGCGATCCACCTGACCGTCTTCAACCAGATCGGCAACTATCGTGTCCACGATGTTCGAGGTCACGGCAAAGCCCAGACCCACGGACCCGCCGGAGGGAGAGTAAATGGCGGAATTCACGCCGACAACTTCGCCGTCCATGTTAAAGAGCGGCCCACCCGAGTTGCCTTTGTTGATCGCCGCGTCCGTCTGTAGGAATTCGGCATAGGGCCCTTCCGAGATGTTGCGTCCCTTCGCCGAGACGATACCGGTGGTCACGGTCGAACTCAGCCCGAACGGGTTGCCAACGGCCACCACGTCTTCGCCGACGCGGATGACATCGCTGTCGCCCAGCTCAACGGCGGGCAGCGGGCCATCAGCTTCGATCTGCAGCACGGCCAGGTCAGTCAGCGGATCGGCACCCACGATTGTGGCCTCGAATTCGCGATCATCGGCCAGGCGCACGGTGACGGTATCGGCCCCGTCGATCACATGATGGTTGGTGACGATCAGCCCGTCCTCTCACAGGATAAAGCCGGACCCCAGACCCTGTTTCGGGCCTCGTGGGGCGGGTTTCATGCCTTCAGGCATGCCAAACTGGCGGAAAAACTCGCCAAACGGGTGGTTTTCAAGACCGCGGCCTTTCATGCTGGCCGGCTCGGTCGTGGCGTCCTGAGTGGCCAGGATGGTCACGACCGAGGGCCCGACCTCTTCGACCAAATCGGCCAGCGCTTCGTCTGCTGCAGCAGGCAGCGCGGTCGAGGCCAGCAACAAGGCCGAGAGGGCAGAGGCGCCCGCCCATCCGGGCAGGCCAGCGGTGAGGCGGGTGGTTTTGCGAATGCTCATAGGTTTCTCCTGTCATCGAACCCGAGAGTGTCCTCGGGGTTGAGACAAGGAATATTACCGCCACCTGTGGATTGCCTGTTCGCAGGATTAAGGATTCTTAATGTGCAGGTATTTTTGACGGATGAGGTGTTTCGGTGTCACCCAAGTCCCAGAACAGTCCGGTCATCACCCGTCCGGCCTGTCGGCAGGTCGAAGCGAGCAGATGTTCGTTGGGCGCATGCTGGTTGCACCCGCGATAGGAATGGGGAACCCAGATGGTGGGCAGGCCCAGAACTTCGGCGAAACACTCGTTGGGAAGGGACCCGCCCAGGTTGGGCAGGACATGCGGCGGTGCGCCGGTTGTGGCCTCGATCGAGCGGATGGCGAATTGCGCCCAGGGGTGGCTGGGATCCAGGCGCGTGGCCGGGAACGCGCCGCCGTCCATCGACACGATTTCGACCTGGTGGAACCCGTGGGCATCAAGATGTTTTCGCAACCCTGGCAGGATGTTATCGGCGTCCGTTCCCACGACGTAACGCAGCTGGCAGGTGGCCAAGGCCTGACCCGAAATGGCGTTGACCGGGGCCTCGGGCTTGCCCGATTCCATGGCCAGGACCGCAAAAGAATTCCACCCGAACACCCGTTCGGCCGGCGTCAGATCCGCCTCGCCCCAATCGGGGTCGATGGCCGGGTCCGCCCCGTCAAGGGATGGCAAGGCTGCCAGGGTTTCCCGGATATCGGGCGTCAGGCTGTCAGGGCGCCATTCGGGGATGCGGATCTGGCCGCGTGCATCCGTGATGATCGACAGCGCCTGCGCCAGGATCATCGCCGGGTCGGCCAGCAGGCCGCCCCAGTTGCCGGAATGATGCGCGCCCTCGCGCAGATCAACGTGCAGCCTGAAACTCAATCCCCCTCGTGCACCCATGAAGACGGTGGGCACTTCCGGTTGCAACCGTGGTCCGTCAGACGCGATCAGCACGTCCGCATCGAGCAGGTCCGTATTCGCCGCGCAAAAGGCGTGCAAACCCGGTGATCCGATCTCTTCACCCATCTCAACGAGCAATTTGACGTTGAACCCCAACCGCCCGCGTGCCTCGATGACGCAGGCCAAGGCATGCAGGTTGATCAGATGCTGCCCCTTGTTGTCGGCGCTGCCCCGGCCATAGACCCGCTCACCGTCATGGGTGAGCGCAAAAGGCTCTGCGCCGTCCTGCCAGTCCGGCCGTTGCCCGTGGGTGACGTCGCCATGGCCATATGACAGCACCATGGGCAAGGCGGGGTCTTCGATCCGTTCAGCCACCAGAAAAGAGCAGCCTGCCGGATCGGGATTGTCGTGCAGCGCCCATGTGAACCCCAGGCCGCGCAACAGCGGCGGCAGAGCCTCGGTCAGGTAAGGCATCAGCGCATCCGTGTTGTCCGGTTTCTGGCTTTCGGTTTCCATGCTCACCAGCCGTTCCAGATCGGCCCAGAACCGACCATCGACAAAACGGGTATCGCAAGCGGACAGGGCGGCGGAGCGGGACATGGGAACCTCATTGATGTGACCGACGGGATCAGATCAGCGGCCAGACCACCAGTTGTCAATCTGCTCGACGGTCAGCCGGTCTGACAAACCCAGGGCGACAAGGGCAGGGGTCTGTGTCACCGAGTTACGGATGTCGACGTGCTTGCCCACAACATGCACCTCATGCATGCCGTCCGGCCCATCCACAAACCCTTTCACCCGATACAGCCCCTCGGGGCGGGCGGACAATCGATCTTGCAGCTCTGTTCGGGTCAATTTCCCCGGTGCATCGGTGTTCCACTGCACATACAAGGGATGCGCTGCCGTCGGACGCCCCATGGGCCGCGGCACAACATCCGACAGCAGCGGCGCAATCGGGGCGTTCCCCTGCAGCGCGCGTGGGCAGCGCAGCCCGTGTTCGGTCAGGGCTTGGGATAGATCAGACGACGGTGCATCCGATTTGGTCATCAGGACCAAGTCCGCCGCCTTGATCTGTTGCGCGACTTGTGGCGCGATGAGCGGGTCGTGCAGCAGATCGGCCCCGTTCAGACCGTCAACCAGCGTGATGATCCCGGCGTAAGACAGATCCGGCTCGGCAATGGCTGCATTGGCGATGGCAGCGGGATCGGCGATGCCGCTGGCCTCGACAACCAGGTGATCGGGGCGCGGGGTCCGGTCCAGAGCATCACCCAGCGCCATATAAAGATCCGCACCCATGGTGCAGCAGACAC
>FYBJ01001408.1_pt1 | contig 23146 bp, 22 predicted proteins | sample 1134611 | NCBI WGS metagenome assembly FYBJ01 (sample SAMEA104116008, study PRJEB20421) | marine metagenome | isolation source: marine | reverse complement strand
CGACCTAATGATTAACAGTTATACGCGAACTATAAACCATAATCAAGCACATCCAATAACAACAATTAAATCAAAAGGTTATGTAAATATGTCTGTCCTTCTCGACTGTCATTTTTCGTGCTTTGTTATGGCCTAGTGCCCCACCAGTGCTCCATATTAGACAGTTATTATTTCGCTTTTATGAATATGATGATGTAAAATATTTGCTCACTAGCAGTTAAAGAACACTATGTGCAATTATTTATTTCAGAGATTGATCATCTTTTTTAGTTTTTGTATGAGTTATTCTCCCTTACATTCAGAAACAATTGATTCAATTACAACAAGTAATTACAAGATTGATGAACGGTACACCGTCAATGGCAGAAGCGATATTATGGAAAATACTTGGCAAGATGTTTGTAAGGCTTTAGGTATGAAGCCAACCGATATTCCAGGGGGAGAATTTTGCGTGAATTCCTCTGGTAATGCCGTATATGTCCAAGGAAGTGATCTTTGTGCAGATGGCTCATATAAAATTCCACTTAATGCGCATTGGTGTGAAACACCAGTACCCTCGTGCCCCAACTCTTCATGGACGTTATCAGATGATCAGAAAGCGTGCTCCAGGCCTGACTTTTCATGTTGGATAAAAATTGATGACGTTTCTGAAGAAAAGCTTTTAGCCGCCATTGCCTATGGCGAATCCTCGACTATGGGTAATTATGAGGAGATGGCAGGTATTGCCTATGCGGTTATTAGAAGAAGGAATGCTGCTCGAAAATCATCAGTGGCTTTACTCCTTAAAGCATTCCCTTCGTTTTCCTATGTGACTTCTGATGGGAACCATCGCTTTAGAAAACTGATGTGCTCAGATATAGAAGATAATTTTAAGAAGCCTTATCAAGCAGCCAGAAACGCGTTGAATAATGGTTTTGATTACGCCAATGGAGGATGCTTTTGGGATGGATATGATTTGAAAACTAGCGGGAAATACCATTACAAATACCGACATGGTTTTAAATTTACCAGTCCAAGCCATAATTTATTTTCTATTAATGAACCACCAAACAAGCGAAAAGAAACAGATTTAGGTGCATACGATCATGAGTATGATTCAACAGCCGCTTATGGTAAAACCATATTTTGGAAACTTAATAAAGAATTTTTAAAAGCTAAAAGGAAAAAGCAATGTCAATAGTTAGAGTTATTGCAGTATGTTTATGCGCATTTTTCATTCAATCTTTGTTTGCAGAGCCCCCCTTTGAGGTTTTACGATCTTGTATTGATGAAAAACCTAAGAACTCATCCGTAAACCTGTTAGAGATCAATAATGGATATTACCAATCTCAAGTTGAAGACAAGTGTGAAAATCAATATGAGATTAAATTTAATAAAAAAACTTTTGGTGTAGTTACTTGCAATGAAACATCGTATTTATTAATAAATAATCAAAAAATTAACTTAACAAAAGCCGTTAACAAATCCGTTAATTCTGAAATCAAACCAGGTATTCTCTACCCAACGGATACCTCTTGGTTAAAGATTGACTTTAAAAACCAATCCTATTTATGTCTCAATGGCCCCATATCTTTATCAGGTACAGGCTCAAATATAGGCCAGTATTACATTGTTGAAAATGCGTTTTCTGCTAATAGCAAGCCACTTGTTTATTTTTATTTTTTAAATAAAGATGTCGTTCCGTTAACAAGCGCCCATTATTAATCGATCACTTAAAGGATGAAAGGTTACACCCAAACACGCGCGCGTCATGGGGTCTGGATTGAAAAAAGGGGGGATACATTATGGCGACTTGCTTTTTCGATAAAAACTTCAATTTACGCTTTTCAATTTTAGCTAACCCACCTAAGCTACAACGAACAAAAAGGGGTAAGTGTGGGGCATTAACAAGGCAGAAAACGCCTTGCCAAGCACCCCCAGTATGGGATAAGGAAATAGACACTGCTGTGAATGGGCGCTGTAAGTTACATGGTGGTTTATCGACTGGCCCAAAAACGTCTATGGGTAAAGATGCGATTCGACAAAGTAACCGCGCGAGAATATTGGTGGTATTGAAAAGCCCAAAGAACGTGTGCTTTCCCTTGAGGAAATCAAAGCCTTATGGCTGTTTTTAGATAGTGATGGTTCACAGATGTCGATACAGACTCGCATAGCTATAAAAATCATGCTGCTGACAGGGGTTAGGACAGTCGAATTACGCCTCGCCAGTTGGCATGAGGTTGATCTTGAGGCCTCGTTATGGACTATCCCTGCAATGCATTCCAAGGGTAGCGTTGTGCATAAAGTTCACTTGAGTCCGTTAACCAAATCTCTTTTTTTGCAACTTAAGCCCTTAAGCCACTCTGATTATGTCCTTACCGGCGCTGACGGATTTCACCCAATGACTGAGAATGCCATTCCCAGAGCAATTAAACGCATTCAAGAGCGATTGGGCATACCAGACTGGACAGCACATGATTTACGACGCACCTTTGCCACACAGCTTGGTGAAACCCTACAAGTAGACCCAGTGGTTATTGAAAAATGTCTGGGGCATAAGATGCCTAGGATTATGGCGACATATAATCGTAATGAAATGTTGCCACAAAGACAGGAAGCCCTTGCAAATTGGGCCAGATGCATTCAAAATCTTGCACGGCAAGACCAACAAAATAAAAAATGGAGTAATCATGGCTAATAATCCTGCTATTTTTGAGCAATATGAAATCCGTCGCTTATATGATGAAGAAAATGAAGTTTGGTATTTTTCTGTCATTGATGTCATCCAAGCATTGATTCAGCAACCAGACTATCAAGCAGCCAGAAACTATTGGAAAGTATTAAAGAATCGTTTGAAAAAAGAAGGTAGTGAAACGGTTACAAATTGTAACCGGTTGAAAATGGTAGCCGAGGATGGGAAGTTACGCCTTACTGATGCAGCCACGGCAGAAACATTATTGCGACTTATTCAATCAGTTCCTAGCTCTAAAGCTGAGCCCATCAAACTGTGGCTTGCCAAGGTAGGTTATGAACGAATGCAGGAAATGGCTGATCCATCCCGCTCACTTGATAGAGCAAGAGAAACCTGGCAAAAACAAGGCTACAGCGAAAAATGGATCCAGCAACGCATGATGGGGCAGGAGACGCGCAATAAACTCACTGATTATTGGAAAGATCATGGTATTGAAAAGCCAACAGAATTTGCCATATTAACCAATATCATTCATCAGGAATGGGCAGAGATTAGCGTTAAAGATCACAAAAAAGCAAAAGGCCTCAAGTCTCAAAACTTACGTGATCATATGAGCGAAGCGGAGCTGATTTTCACGGCTTTGGCAGAATTGTCAACCCGTCAAATTGCTGAAACAAGCAACGCTATAGGCATGAAAAAATAAGGAAGCCGGTAAACAAGGCGGTGGTATAGCTAAGAAGGCTCGCAAGGCGTTAGAAGAAAAAACCGGACAAAAGGTTGTGACCTCAGATAACTACCTTAGACGCCAGATGACGTTTTGCCGGAATCCCACCACCTCATTTTATAGATAAAAATAAAAAAGATCTTGCTGAGGAAATCGAAAATCTTGGCATAAGGTGTCAAGATTTAACTAAAAGACCAGTCGTGAAACCAAAAGAAACTGATTATTTAGTGATTGGTGGTAATGGCTATAACGATTCAACTAATGGTGGTAACTATAAAAAAGTTGCGAAATGGAATGAGCAAAATCCATCTAAAAAAATACCTATAATCCATTAATTGCATTGTGAGGAGCTTTTAACAAAATTTACTTCTAAATATAGACCTAAATAGCAAGGTAGGTTGATTCGGTAGTCTATAATTATATTGCAAATTCAAAAAGGAGTTTTGTTATGAACAATCGAAAAATACCCATAGGAACACGATGTAGGACAGGAGAGACTTGTCCTGAAAGTGGTGTTTGGAAAACTATCTCTTCACCTTCAACTACAATGCCTATAGCAAAAGGTAATAAATTCCCTCCATATAACAAACAGGCTGTAACATACTCATTACAAAGCTATGCCTAACCAATCTTAAATGAGTGTACAGCGACGAAGGGGGCTTTTGGGCCGCCCTTCTTGATTTTTATAAGTTTGCAAATAACCTATCATTTTGTTGGACATGATTGATTGGTTTCTCCGTTTGCAAGCAAACAGGCTACTTGCTGGGTTGAATCGTTTGATAATTCCCACGTAATTGCAGGGAGCGAGGTTAGGTCGTTTTCGACCCAACACAAAAATCTTGAATGACTCACCAAAGGTATTTTTTGAAGCCATCATTAACTGGCAAATTAATGTAAATACAAATTAGGATAACCCATGTTGGGTCGAAAACGACCTAACCTACCTCGCTGGCAACTTTGGCTGAATGTTGGGTTAAAAATAGCTTACCCAAGATCTTACCCAAAGTTAGCAAGAATTTATGCGAAAAATTACGAATAGTTGAGAACGATTTAAGCTAATAAATCCATAGTAATTTACAATATTATAAATGAATAATAAAGGATTACGAGCGTTTGAGAAGTCATTTGAAAAGTGAGAATGGCTCCCCGGGACGGGCTCGAACCGCCGACCTAATGATTAACAGTCATCCGCTCTACCGACTGAGCTACCGGGGAATTGGGTGTAATGCTAAATTGAATTTTGTTGTGGGTCAAGCGTTTTATCTGTTTTTTTTTAAATTACAGCTTTGATTAGTTGGCGTGAAAACAAATTGATTGCTTTCACGCCAAAATTATCAGGAGTGACAGAATTTCTGGAGTCTGTCGAGTGCGTCGATGAGGCTGTTTTTGTCGGTTGCGAAGGAGAGGCGGATGCAGCCTTCGGCGCCGAAGGCTGAGCCGGGTACCAGTGCAAGGCCTTGTTCGCCCAACAGGATTTCTGCAAATTCCACGTCATTTGCCAGTCCTTTGCGTTCAATGATTTGTTGAACATTAGGGAAGATGTAAAAGGTGCCGTCTGCAGGAATGACTTCCAGTCCTTCAATTTGATGCAGTCGTTCAACGACCATGTCATGGCGTTCGTGGAAGGCTTTGACCATCATCTGGACGCTTTCAAGGCCTCCGTTGAGTGCTGCTACCGAGGCTTTTTGAGCGATAGAGCAGGGATTGGATGTGGATTGGGACTGGATTTTTTTCATTGCTTTGATTAATGGGGCAGGACCGCCAGCATAGCCGATTCTCCAGCCGGTCATGGCAAACGCTTTGGATACGCCGTTTAATACGATGGTTCTGTCATAAAGCTCCGGGCAGGCGTTCAGGATATTAACAAAGTCCTGCGACCAGAGAATATGTTCATACATGTCGTCAGTCGCAATCAGGATGTTTGGATGTCTTTTCAGAACTTCGCCGAGTGCTGCCAGTTCCTCAAAGGTGTAGGCAACGCCGGAAGGGTTTGACGGGCTGTTGATGAACATCATTTTGGTTTTTCTGGTAATGGCCTTTTCCAGCTGTTCCGGCGTGATTTTATATCGTTGTTCAGAGCCGGCATGGATAATGACCGGAACACCGTCGGCAAGCTTGACCATGTCAGGATAGGATACCCAGTAGGGCGCTGGAATAATCACTTCGTCGCCTTTGTCTAAAAAGGCCTGGCAAAGGTTATATGAGCTTTGCTTGCCCCCAACTGAAACCAGAATCTGATCCTGATGATAATCCAATTGATTTTCCCTGCGGAATTTATCAATAATAGCCTGTTTGAGTTCGGCAATCCCATCTACAGCAGTGTATTTGGTAAAGCCTTGTTGAATTGCTTCAATGGCGGCGGCTTTGATATGATCAGGTGTATCAAAATCGGGTTCACCGGTTCCCAGGCTGATAACGTTCATACCGCTGGCTTTCATTTCCTGAGCTTTGGCAGATACGGCCAGCGTGGGCGAGGGTTTTACCTGGTTGACGCGATCCGATAATCTAATTTCCATCCGCTTTCTCCTGTGATAAAGTATATATTATGAAAAAAGTATTTAATATTTGTTCAAACTTCCAGCCGGCCGGCGATCAGCCTACGGCTATTGCCTCGCTGGTTGATGGCCTTGAATCAGGTCTTGCCCGTCAAATCCTTTTGGGAGTTACCGGCTCGGGAAAAACTTATACTATTGCCCATGTCATTCAAGCCATGAAGCGGCCAACGCTGATAATGGCGCCTAATAAGACGCTGGCGGCTCAGCTTTATGGCGAATATAAGGCTTTTTTCCCTGATAATGCCGTTGAATATTTTGTGTCCTATTATGATTATTATCAACCGGAAGCTTATGTTCCGGCTTCGGATACCTTTATTGAAAAAGACGCCTCCATTAATGAACACATTGAGCAAATGCGTTTATCTGCGACCAAGGCATTAATTGAACGGAAAGATGCCATTATTGTTGCCACGGTCTCGGCGATTTATGGTTTGGGTGATCCTGATTCCTACCTGCGTATGGTATTACATCTTTCACGTGGAGAACAATCCTGCCAGCGTAAAATATTAAAAAGACTGGCGGAGATGCAATATGTCCGCAACCAGCAAAGCCTGGAGCGAGGCCAATTCCGGGTACATGGAGATGTGATTGACGTTTTTCCTGCCGATTCAGAAAAAGAGGCGGTTCGTGTTGAGTTGTTTGATGATGAAGTGGACAGTATTTCCCGTTTTGACCCGCTGACGGGGGAAGTTTTACAGCGCCTGCCGCGGATTACTATTTTCCCGAAAACGCATTATGTCACCCCCAGAGAACGCATTCTGGAGACCATTGAACAGGTAAAAGAGGAATTACAGCGTCGTTTGCAGCAGTATCAGGATGAAAATAAACTGCTGGAGGCTCAGCGGCTTGAGCAACGGACGAATTTTGATATAGAAATGATGCTTGAGTTGGGGTATTGCTCAGGTATTGAAAATTATTCGCGTTATCTTTCTGGCCGGAATCCTGGCGAGCCGCCGCCAACGCTTTTTGATTATCTTCCACAAGATGCGCTTTTGGTGATTGATGAATCTCACGTCACCGTGCCGCAAATCGGAGGGATGTACCGAGGCGACAGGGCCCGAAAAGAAACGCTGGTGAACTATGGATTCAGATTGCCCTCGGCGCTGGATAACCGGCCTTTGCGCTTTGAAGAATTTGAGCAACGTTCGCCACAGACCATCTATGTATCAGCGACCCCCGGCCCCTATGAAAAAGAACATTCTGACAATGTTGCAGAACAGGTGGTACGCCCAACAGGATTGGTTGATCCCGAGGTTGAAATTCGCCCGGTTAAAAATCAGGTCGATGATTTAATGTCTGAAATCCGTAAGGTTGTCGCAGGAAACGAGCGCGTGTTGGTGACGACGCTGACCAAGCGAATGGCGGAGGATTTAACGGAATATTTAAACGATCACGGTATAAAAGTCCGGTATCTGCACTCAGATATTGATACTGTCGAACGGGTTGAAATTATCAGGGATTTACGTTTGGGGGTTTTTGATGTTCTGGTTGGTATCAACCTGCTTCGAGAAGGTCTTGATATGCCCGAGGTTGCGCTGGTTGCTATTCTCGATGCGGACAAGGAGGGGTTTTTACGTTCAGAGCGTTCATTGATTCAGACCATCGGACGGGCGGCAAGAAATCTTCATGGACGAGCAATTTTGTACGCTGATAGCATCACCGGTTCAATGGCGCGGGCGCTTGCTGAAACTGAACGCCGGCGTGAAAAACAGATGTTGCATAACAAAGAACATAATATTACCCCTAAAGGCATCAAAAAAGCGGTTGAGGATATCATGGAGGGCGCTTATGGAAGTCAATACCAGAAAGTCGCTGAAAAACCGGCAAAATATCAGCATCTGTCGGAAAAAGAAATGATAAAACAGATGAACGCACTGGAAAAACAGATGCATGAACTGGCCCAGAATATGGAATTTGAGGCGGCGGCAAAAGTTCGTGATGAATACCTTTCTTTGAAAAATCAACTAAAATCTATATAAGATGAATAAGATAACGAAGATGAAAGGTTATGAAAAAGGGATTTTTTCTCATTTTACTGCTGCTGGCGTCCTTGAGTCTTCAGGCGCAAAAACCGGTTAAAGATATTGGTATTGCACTGAGGCTGAATGATTTTACCCATCTTTTTGTGCGTAATGATATTATTGCCATGAATGCGACCTTGTGGCTGAAATGGCAGTCCTTTAAAACATCAGAGCATGACCGTTATTTCTATGATGATCAGGTTGACGAACAACTCAATAAAATGTGGTGGCCGCGTTACCGGATTCCTTACAGTCGTGGAAAAATCAATAAAGATAACCAAACCCTGCTGATTAAAGCTGACGGAGAGGTTGTCTATCAATCGAAACTCAGTTTCAGCATTGAAGCCGCGCTGGATTTTACGAGGTTTCCTTTTGATTACCAGACCTTGGATTTAAAAATAGAACCGGCAGAACCCTCGGCCTATCAGACGCGTTATTATTTGATGAAAACTAAAGCAGAAGGCAACCAGACACCGCCAATGATTGAATGGAGGGAGCTTGGAAAATCTCATCAACTGATAGGGAAAGATAAAAATATTTATCAACTCAAAATTCAATACCAGCGGAAATATGATTACTACCTGTTTAAAGTTTTTCTGCCGATGCTAATGATTTTGATGATAAGCTATCTTCTGTTCTGGATACATCAGCAGGCGGCAATTACCCGTCTGTCGGTCATTGTGACATCGTTGTTAACGCTGGTAGCGTTTGAATGGACCTTCAATGATACCATTCCCAGAGTATCTTATATTACGTATATTCAGGCGATGATTGTCTATGCCCTAATTATGATCAGTTCAATCGGATTGATGGTGGTGATTGCCGAGCAGTTGTCGGAGCATGGAAAAAATAAAGTCATGCGCTATGCGAGAATGTTGTATCCATTGATTTTGGCTGGTGGGATAATTTTAATATCCATTATCTGGTTATGAATAACCCGGCGATCCTGGACTAAGAACCCTGTATGTACAGGTGGGGGGCGGATGAACTGGTTCAGGCTTCCTGCTCAAAGGCAGGCTTGCACAACGCCAGCTACAGGGTGCTCCCCTGATATATGATCGTTGGTTCAATAATCATTGTCACCGGGTTAGATATCAGTATAACAGCTTTGAACGCTGTGAAAAATCAAATAACAGTATTTTCGAAAAATTTACTTTTTAATCTTCCTCAACAACTTTAGATATTTTCTGTTCCAGTGACTGAATTAAATCATTCATCTGATGCTGGTGTTTTTGATGTTCATGCTGATGTTGAATCAGTTCATGGCTGATATTAAGGGCGGCAAGCATGAGTGCCTGAAAATCATCGATGTGCCTGAATTTATTTTTCTGCGACAGCGTGGCTTGATTTAATTTCTCAGCAGCCAGCTGGAGTTGCTGTTCTTCCTGCTCAGGACATTTGATTTGATAGCTCTGTCGAAGGAGTTTGATGGTGCATATATGTTCGGTCATAACGGGCTCGATGAATTATTTTTCTATTAAAAGATGTTAGCAACTTTGGTTTGACTCGGCAAATGCGTTATCATAGTTCCTTGATACTATTTCCGGGTTAATTATGGTCAATGAAAACAAACATGATAAGCTTCCAGCCTATCAACAATTTTGTGATGCAACCGCGTTTCTGGCTCTCTCCCAGTCGCCCAGCGAGCTTCATGGTATTGTCTGTGCCTATCTTTGCGCCGGTGCATATCGCGAGGCAGAAATTTATTTGCGCGCCTTGCTTGGAAACAACAAGGATGAAGAAACGCGCATGGCATCAATGTTGATATTCGATATGCTTTCAGCAAGCCAGCACCAAATACAGAATTTTGATTTTGAATTTCAGATGTTTCTGCCTGACGAGCATGAATCTATTGTTGAACGGGCTCAGTCCTTCAGTGAGTGGTGCGAGGGATTTATGCAGGGGCTGGACATCAACGGTATTCATGATGATAATTTCGAAGACGAAGAGGCCAGGGAAACGCTATATCATATTCAGGAATTTTCTGAACTGGATTTTGATGATCTGAAATCTGGAGAAGAAGAAGAAAAAGCTTTGATGGAAGTCACGGAATATACTCGGATGGCCGTTTTAAGGCTGTTTGGTGAAATACAGGCTTTAAAGCAACAACCGGAAGAAACCGGTACGACTCACTAGGATGTTATGATGATTACACAGGACGAATATCAAAAAAGAAGACAGGCACTGGCGCGCCAGTTGCCAATCAACTCGATTGCCCTGATTCCGGCGGCAAAAACGTTGATGCGAAATGGTGATAGTCATTTTCCCTTCCGTCAGGACAGTGATTTTCTTTATTTATGCGGCTTTAATGAACCGGATGCCCTGCTGCTGATAAGAAGTGGCGATAATGCAGAGTCTTATCTTTTTAACCGTTCCAGAAATCCGGAAGCCGAGCAGTGGGATGGGCGGCGTTTAGGACAGGAAGGCGCCATGAGCGAGCTTGGAATGGCTGCTGCCTGGCCTATCGAGACGCTTGAAGAAAAGCTTCCTGAATTATTGGCTGATAAAAATTCGGTGTACTGTAACCTCGGAAAAAATGCGGAATTTGATCAACTTTTGCTCCGTTCGTTAAACATTGTTAAATCATGGTATCGTCGCGGAATTAAATCCCCTGAAATTATTAAGGATTTATCCAGCATTACGGCAGCAATGCGATTATACAAATCAGATGCAGAAATTGAACTGATGCGAAAAGCGGCAGCCATTTCAGTGAATGCTCACCGACGGGCAATACAGGCCTGCAGAACTTTGAATTTTGAATATGAACTTGAGGCGGAGTTGCTGTATGAATTCCACCGGCATGGAAGCAACAGCCCGGCATACAACCCCATCGTCGGCTCCGGCGCGAATGCCTGCGTTTTGCATTACAATGACAATAACCAGCCAATTGATAAAACGGGGTTGGTGCTGATTGACGCCGGCTGTGAATATCATGGCTATGCTGCCGATATTACCCGAACCTTCCCAGCCAGCGGACGATTCAGCCCAGAACAGAAGTTGATCTATGAACTGGTTTTAAAGGCGCAGCAAACCGGGCTTGAGCGAGTCAAGCCTGGTAATCGCTGGCATGAAGTTCAGATGGTCATGGTGAGAGTCATCACCGAAGGATTGTGCGAGTTGGGTTTATTGTCCGGAAATCCTGATGAACTGATTGAAAAAGGCGAATACCGAAAATTTTACATGCACAACTCCGGCCATTGGCTGGGGCTGGATGTACATGATTGCGGCTCTTATAAAATCGAAGACGAATGGCGTTCGTTCGAACCGGGTATGGTGCTGACCGTTGAACCCGGCATTTATATCGCCGCGGGTACCGAGGGCGTGGAGTCCCGGTGGTGGAATATCGGAATCCGTATTGAAGATGATATTCTGGTGACTATGGACGGGTATGACAATCTAACCTCCGGAGTTCCTGTTGAGGTTGATGAGATTGAGGCGTTGATGAGTGAAACGAATTGAAACTGATATCCTCATTGTTGGCGGCGGCCTAAGCGGCGCTGCGCTGGTTCTGGCGTTGGAGGGGCTTGGCTATTCCTGTCTTTTGCTGGAGGCGGAGTCTTTCAGTCACCGGCTTGAAGAAGGCTTTGATGCCCGTTCTCTGGCCCTGTCTCCGGCCAGCCAGCGTATTCTGCAGCATCTTGGCGTTTGGGATAACATGGCGAAAGATGTCTGCCCAATCGAGTATATACATGTTTCTGATCAGCGGCGATTTGGCGCAACAAGACTTCACGGTTCGAGTGAAAACCCATTGGGGTGTGTGGCTGAAATTCAAACCATCAACCGGGCGCTGGTTTCCCTGCTGCCGGAAAAAAATCTGATGGCGCCGGCCAGACTCACAGAACTTCAACCGGAAAACACGCTGGCAACAGTCGATTATCAATCTGAACACTATGAAATCAAGGCAAAATTAATTGTCGCTGCAGACGGCGCGAAATCAACGGTACGGAAATTTACCCGTCTTACTACCCATACAAGAGACTTTGGACAGACCGCCATCGTTGCCAACATTGAAGTGGCGCGCCCCCATCAGCAGAAAGCTTATGAGCGTTTTACCCCGGATGGGCCCTTGGCGATGTTGCCAATGCCCGGGCAGCGGATGGCGTTGGTCTGGGCGATGAAGCCTGAACAGGCCGAACAACGGATGGCGCTGTCGGAACCGGAATTTTTGAATGCGCTGCAACAGGCTTTTGGCTACCGGCTCGGCCGTTTTAGCAAAACCGGCCAGCGTTCGGCTTTTCCTCTCAAACAGACCATTATGCCGGAGCAGACGCAATGGCCGCTGGTTTTTGTCGGCAATGCCGCCCATACCCTGCATCCCGTGGCCGGACAGGGGTTTAATCTTGGACTCAGGGATATCGCCATGCTGGCGCAGCTGATTGCTGAACAGGGCATCAATCCCAGGATGCTTCAAGACTATGAAAAAAACCGTCAGGCTGATCAGCGCAATATTATTCGTCTGACCGAAGGTCTGGTGCGATTGTTCAGTTCAAAAAATCCCGTTTTTCGTTCTGTCAGACATCTGGCGATGATGGCGATGGAATACTGTCCGCCAATACGGGGCCTTCTGGCACATCATGCGCGAGGCTTTGGCGGAGTAACCCCTGATTTGGTTTGTGGAATTGCCCTTAAAGGCAAAGGAGCGTAGTCATGTCGAAACCCTATGATGTATTGGTGCTTGGCGGCGGCGTTGTCGGCCTTGCTTCTGCACTTGGTATGGCCTGTAAACAACAGACCGTTGCCGTGATAGACGCAGGCTCTTTAGCAGTTGACCGCTCAACAGCGGATTTGAGGGTTTATGCGGTCAATCAGGCCTCGGAGCAATTATTGAGAACGCTTGGCGCCTGGGAGCATATTGATAAAGAGGCGTTATCGCCCTATCAGCATATGTATGTCTGGGACGGCTTAAGTCAGGATGCGATTGAATTTGACTCAAGACTGGTGACTTCAAACCAGTTGGGGATGATCATTGAAGAAGCGGTGATTAAAGAAGCGTTGTTAAAAGCCATCGCAGAAAATAAAAACATTGAACTGTTTCCCGGGCAAAGCATCGAGCAGGTGCTGGTCGAGCCAGAGTTGATTTTAAAAACAGCTGAGAGACAGTGGCAGGGGCAATTGCTCATCATTGCTGACGGCGCCCGTTCGCAGGCCAGGGAGCAACTGAACGTCAATCTTACCCAATGGTCTTACAACAGTCATGCGGTGGTTGCGAGCGTTAAAACAGAAAAACCGCACCAGCAAACGGCCTGGCAGGTCTTCAACGAAGACGGTCCGCTGGCCTTCCTGCCGTTAAGCGATCCTCATCATTGTTCGATTGTCTGGTCTACAAGACCGGGCAGGGCCCGGCATCTTCTGGAGCTGGATGAAGCGGATTTCAATCAACAGCTGACGAAGGCGTTTGACAGCAAACTGGGGCAGGTCAGCCTGATGAGCCGCCGCCACCAGTTTCCTCTCACCATGCGTCAGGCCAGACAATACAGCGGCAAAAACTGGCTGTTGATGGGCGATGCTGCCCACACCATTCATCCATTGGCCGGCCTTGGATTGAATCTTGGTCTGGCCGATGTCAGCTATTGGCTTGACATCTTTCCCGGATTGAAGGATAAAGGGCGACTGGCCAAGGCGTTAGGGCGTTATCAGCGAGCCAGAAAAGCCGAGGTCTGGAAAGTGATTTTATTAATGGAAAGCCTTAAACGATTGTTCAGCACCTCCTTCTCGCCTTTAAAATGGCTCAGGGGCAAGGGCTTGTCGTTGACCAATCAACTCGAACCCATCAAAAGGCTGCTTATCGGACAGGCCATGGGGTCGTAAGGCATTCAAAGCAGTACAAGGAGTCAGTTATGCCGATACTGGATGAGAAAAGCAGGAATAAACGCGCTTTGGCGAGTTTAACGCGAAGCCAAAAACTTCAAGAATACACCAAGAATCCTTTCGATATTAACAAACAGAAGGACATTGATGTAGTTATATCTTACATGAATGACTTTGAATGGGCGCTGCACGGTTCTGCTGTTCTTGATTTTGTGGTTAATGGGGTTTTTCCCATCGTTGCCATTAAATTTGCCCTCTCGTTTGTTGCAGATACCACTATATTTAATTATGCCTTGGGGATGATAGCCCTCTGCTATGCTTATCAAAAATACCATGCCGCTACTTTCGACGAAGCTCTGAATGAATTAACCGAGATATATGCTTGGGTCATGAGGGATAATAATTGCGATGAAATGCTGGAATACTCTGTTATCAGGGAAATGGCAGAACTTCTTGCGCCATTCTGTCCTGAGCAGGTAATTGTCTGGGAAAGGGTTTGCCAAACCAAAGGCCAGGAAAATAAAGCTAACACATGGACGAATCTTCCCGGAATGTATTATGTTAGTTTAGCTTGGAGAATGTTTGACTCTCCTAAATCTGGTGAAACATCACTGACAAAAAAAAATGAGGAAGATCACCCTGTGCCTTCTTTAAAGCGTAAGATTGAGATGCGTCAATGTACTCCCAATAACTATGAGCGTCTTATCAGGGCCTGGGACTATTTTTTTAAATCCCAAAAATCCAGAGAAAAGTATAAAGAAAACGGAAAAAAAATGCTGTTTGCAGCGAAGGAAGATGCAATGGGATGGCTGCCTGTTATGATGGAGCTTTTAAGAGCGAAGGACACTTCCAAAGCCAGTGAAGATGAAGCTGCCAGCAGTTCACTGACGGGTATGAAATAAATGATTTTCGGGGGTTCAATGATCAAGCAGAAAGTTTTTATCAACCGTATCCTGAACATGAAAAAAATGAAAATGATTGGTCTGGATATGGACTATACGCTGGTGCGCTATCATGTGAAGCACGTGGAAGCACTGGTTTACCGCTATACGCTTGATAAGCTGGTGAAGTCCAGGGGCTATCCTGAAAAAATAAAATCGTTGCGGTTTAGCGAAGAAGATGCCATTCGCGGATTGGTGGTGGACTGTGAAAACGGCAATATTCTGAAATTGAGCCGCTTTGGAGCCATCCGTCAGTCCTATCATGGCACCAAGCCCATCAGCTACAGCGAACAGCAGGAAATGTACCGAACCATCTATGTTGATCTCGGCCATCCCAATTATATGGCTGTTGATACTTCTTTCTCAATTGCATTCTGCGTTCTTTACGGCCAGCTGGTTGACTTAAAAGATAAGCAACCTGAGGATTTACCGAGCTATCCAACCATTGCCCAGGATTTAAAAATCTGCATTGATGAAGTGCATGCAGAAGGTGCAATGAAGCAGGAGATTCTTGATAATTTCGAACAATACGTCATTCAGGACAAAGCTGTTGTTGATGGTATAAAACGCTATCGGCATTATGGCAAACAGTTTTTTATCCTGACCAACTCCGATTATTTTTATACCGATGCTTTGCTATCTTATGCAATTGATCCATTTCTGAAAGATGGTGAACGATGGTATGACCTGTTTGAATATGTCATTACCAATGCCTGTAAGCCACGATTTTTCTATGAAGAGCGGCGTTTTCTGAAAATTAATCCAGATACGGGCTGCATGACCAATCTGGAGGGAAAAATCACACCCGGTATATACCAGAGCGGCTATGCGCAGAAATTTACGGATGATTTGGGGGTGAAGGGTGATGAAATCCTTTATATTGGCGATCATATTTATGGTGATATTCTTCGCTTGAAAAAAGACTGTAACTGGCGGACGGCTCTGGTGGTTGAAGAGCTGGGGGATGAAATCGAGTCACAGATGAAAGCACTGCCGATTGAAAAACAGATTGTCGAGGCCATGCATCTAAAAATGAATCTTGAGCATCAATATGTTCAACTATGCAGCGCCCGTATTGAAGCGAATGAAGAATGTCCCGATAGCGATGAAGACAATGCCGTTCAGGAAAAAATTGCCGTTCTGGATGAGAAAATAGCGAAACTTCTTGAGCAGCAGCACAGTTTTTATAATAAACGATGGGACAGGGTGTTCCGTGCCGGAGCGGAGGAAAGCTATTTTGCCTATCAGGTGGATCGCTTTGCCTGTATTTATATGGAAAAACTGGCCGATTTGTTTGAGCACTCCCCCATTACTTACTTCCGGGCTCATCGACGCCTGCTTGCCCATGATGTAGATGTCAATGAATTGAGGGAGAGTTGAATGGAAACAGAACGTCTTCTGACTTATTTTTTGGAATCAAGTTCTCTTAGGATCTGCTCTGAATTCTCCCCAAGTTTCGGTGCGCGCCGAATTTTTCGGGGATCAGGGCAGCCGCTGAATTTAATCGGATTACCCGGTGCCATGATGCCGGGAAGAAAATCATCCGTGTAGGTTTGCAGCATATTCCGTTCATGCAATTGCGGCTCATTAAGCATTTGCGAAATATCATTAATCGGCCCAGAAGGAATCCCATTCTCCCTGAACAGTTTCAACCAATGCTCAACGGGTTCAACGCTGAGCAGTTCATTGATGGCCTTAGTCAGTATTTCTACATTTTTAACTCTGGCAACATTGGTATTAAAGCGGGCATCATCGGCAGCCTCAGGGCGTCCCATTAATTCGCAGAGTTTTCTGAACAGCTTATCATTGCCGATACAAATTGAGATCGGCCCGTCTTTAGTAAAATAGACATCAAAAGGAGCCAGCAGACTATGCCGGTTTCCAGTTGCCATGGGTATGGTTTTGGTACCTGTGCTATGGCTGATGGTGGTTTGTAAAAGGGATACCAGGCTGTCGAGCATGGCAACATCGATTCGTGAACCTTGGCCTGTCTTTGCTTTTTTCACCAGCGCCGCATTGATGCCAATGGCTGCAAAGAGTCCACTGATGCTATCGGCAATTTCCGTTCCTACTTTTACCGGCTTGCTTTCCGGATGGCCGGTAATCGACATCAGTCCGCTCATTCCCTGAGCCACCAGATCATAACAGGCCAGTTTTGATTTTTCGCCGGTCTGACCAAAACCTGAAATAGAGGCATAAACAATCCCCGGGTTGATGGCTTTGACCTCCTCATAACTATAACCAATGGATGCCATATAGCCCGGAGTGAAGTTTTCAATCAACACATCTGCTTTTCTCAACAAGGCCTCAAAATGTTTCCGGTCATCCTGATTGTTCTTGATATCCAGGGCAATGCTTTCTTTCCCGTGGTTGATGGAGTGATAAGGAACAGGTTCATTATCGACATAGGGCGGATACATTCTTGAGTCATCACCCATGGGCGGTTTTTCAACCTTAATGACTCTGGCACCGAGATTAAGCAGGTTCATGGTGCAATAAGGCCCGGATAAAACACGGGTTAAATCGATTATCAGCGTATCTTTTAAAGGCAGGTCTTCCATGTCGTTCCTTAGTCCAATTGGCGTATAATACAAAGGATAGCACAAATAATCAGCTTTCCCTCTATGGAGAAAAGCCTGTTTTGATGCTATTCTGAGTCTTTTGTAAATTACAGGGTAATACCATGTCAGAGCGAGATTTTTTACCGCAGTTTACCAATATCAGCATTAAGGATTTTCCAGAAAAACTTAAAAAGAAACTGGATGATAATTTGCTCCGAATTGATGAGCTTCTCCATACTCAGCAACGGTATAGCTGGGAAAATCTGATGTTGCCTATGGAGGAAATGGAAGACGAGCTGGAAAAATTATGGTCGCCGCTTTCTCATCTTCATTCAGTTGTGAACAGTGATGAGCTTCGTACGGCATATAAAGCCTGCTTACCTTGTCTGACTGAATATGAATCAGCCATTTCTCATAATGAGGCCTTATATCAAGCCATTAAATCATTGGATAGCAGCCAGTTAAATGCCGTTCAGAACAAGATTGTTGAAGATAACCTGCGAGGGTTCAGACTCTCAGGCGTTGCGCTTGATGAAGAGGATAAAAAACGTTTCCAGGCTATTCAGACGGAGCTGTCAACACTATCCAATCAGTTTGAAGATAATATTCTTGATTCTGTCAATGCCTTTGAATTGCACATTACCGATAAAAAGCGATTGGAAGGTCTACCGAAGCATGCCATTCACGCCGCATCGGAACTGGCGAAAGAGAAAGACAAACAGGGTTTCATTCTGACCTTGCAATTCCCAAGTTATATTGCCGTTATGACCTATGCAGAAGACCGGGCGTTGAGAGAGGAAATTTATCAGGCTTATGCGACCCGAGCTTCTGAAAAAGGGCCGCAGGCCGGGCAGTTTGACAATAGTTCTATCATGGAGCAGATTCTGGCCTTGCGTTACGAAAAAGCGCAGCTTCTGGGCTTTAAAAATTATGCCGAATTATCATTGGCCAGTAAAATGGCTGAATCTACTGATCAGGTGATGGAGTTTTTACTGGATTTAAGTTCCCGAGCGCATCGACAGGGCGAATTTGAATTTAAACGCCTGGAAGCCTTTGGCGCAGAGCATTTTGATATTGAAAAAGTCGAACCTTGGGATATTGCTTATCTTTCTGAAAAGAAAAAACAAAAAATGTTTTCTTTCTCCCAGGAAGACATTCGCCCTTATCTGCCAGAGAACAAGGCCTTTGAAGGCATGTTTGCAATCACCAACAGACTTTACGGCATCGAGTTTGAGAAAGTTGATGATGTTGATGTCTGGCATCAGGATGTTGACTGTTTCAAATTGAGGGATGAACAGGGACAGGTTCGCGGATACATTTATTCGGATCTTTTCGCCAGAGCCAATAAAAGAGGCGGTGCCTGGATGGATGTTATGCAGACCCGTCGAAAAAGACAGGATGGCAGCATCCAGCTTCCCGTGGCGACACTAACCTGTAATTTTGCAAGACCGGCAGCCGGTGATGAGGCCAGATTATCTCACGATGAGCTATTAACCATGTTCCATGAATTTGGCCATTGCCTGCATCATGTTTTAAGCAAGGTCGACTATCTGGACGCCTCTGGCGTGCATGGCGTAGAGTGGGATGCCGTTGAATTGCCAAGCCAGTTTTTCGAAAACTGGTGCTGGGAGCAAAGCGCTCTGGCATTACTGACCGGGCATGTCGAAACGGGCGAGCCATTACCTCCTGCGCTCTATGATAATCTACTTGCCAGTAAAAATTTCCAATCAGCCATGGCCATGTTAAGACAGCTGGAATTTTCACTGTTTGATTTTAAGATTCACAGTGATTATGCAGGGCCTGAAACCGGTTTTGTGATGAAAAAACTGGCGGAGGTTCAGGAGCAGACAACCGTGGTTCCTGTTGCAAGCTACAATCGCTTTCCTCATAGTTTCAGCCATATTTTTGCCGGCGGATATGCAGCCGGATATTACAGTTATAAATGGGCGGAAGTCTTATCCAGCGACGCTTATTCGCGTTTTGAAGATGAAGGGATCTTTAATAGTCACACCGGCCGTGACTTCATGCATTTCATTCTGGAAGTTGGCGGTTCGAAACCGGCAATGGATGCATTTGTTGGTTTTAGAGGCAGAAAAGCGAAGATTGATGCTTTGTTGAAGCATAATGGCATTAAATAATCTGGTTTTAAGATAAATAGTAGCGGTTGGGTCGTTTCGACCCAACAAAATGTCGGTTTTTTTCGATATCTACAATTATCTATAGAAATAATTGTAGTAACCCCTTCTAAAATGTGTTGAAGTTGCATTTTTATGTTATAATTAGCTTAGCACAATTGTTTATGGGGGCGAACTGGCTTCGACGCGAGTTGCAAAACCCGAGGTGCATGCCGAGAATGAGATCTCTCGAAAATCAGACTCAATTAAATATAAATGCAAACAAAGCAAACTTCGATGAGGCCCAGGCCATTGCTGCGTAAGCGGTAATAAAATCATCACCGTGTGCTGCCATAAAACCAGCACCCCGTTGACCGAGCCCGCTTATCGGTATCGAATCAACGGTCATAAGAGATAAGCTAGTTTTCAGGTCTGTCCCGGATCTGTCTGCGAAACTCATGGGAACCGCCGTTGCGCATCCTGCCTGTCGGAGGCAAAACGGTTAAAAAAGAAGACAAGGCTAAGCATGTAGATCTGACGGCAGAGGACTAACGGACGCGGGTTCAACTCCCGCCGCCTCCACCAATTAATCATTTCATCCATCAATGTCCAATAACCCTTGTAAATAAAGGGTTTTCTTAAATAAGCTCTCCCATAGCATCACCAATTATCTATTGACATCCTAGGGCAACTGCGGGCAACATAGCGGCCAATAGACGTATCAAATGGCCAGATTAAACTCGATACCGCTCTCTATGGTTTTATTATGAAGAGCCGCTTCGGGTATTTGGAAACAGATGTAAAATCAGCCCCAGGGGGTGTAGAAATAGGCCAATCTCTAGCTATAAACTTTAACGTATCGCCTGCAGTTGGGGAAGTAACTATTACCAACGCCAATTCCAGAGTTAAAAAAGATAGCTGTTATGTATAATGAACTGTGGGAAGTTATCTGTAAAGAACAGGCAATTAACAGAGAGAGCCATGAAATTTAAACCCGGGGAAAGTGGTAATCCAGCAGGTCGACCCAAAGGGTCGCGAAATACTCAAACCCAGTTATTAAAACTACTTGAGCCTCATGCGGAAAATTTAATCAATAAAATGGTTGAGGAGGTCTTAGAGGGAGAACCTAATGCACTGAGACTCTGTATTGAGAGATTATTACCTAAAGCTAAGCATAAAGCTATTGAAAACTGCATACCTGTTTCGGAAAAAGGTAATTACAGTTTGTCTATTGAATTTATTCTGCAGGAAATATTGTTGGGTAACATTTCACCAGACGAAGGAAAAAAAGTGATACAATTTCTTGAGGAGCATGAAAGCAGAAGAGAGCTAAGTTCCCTAATATTGGCATAAATTACCCACTCAGAAACTGAGAAATAAATAATGTAAATTAGTATGTTATAAATTGTAAGGGTGAGGTACTAGTTTGGCGGCCATCCGATCAATATTAGGTTTAAATTTATCTAGTGTGGTAGTTTGCAATTTACTTATGGAGGCTATCTTTTTATTTATTAGTTTGCGTAAACGAACCACAACTCAAAAAACCACCCAAGCCATATAACAACCAAATTGATTAAAATTAAAATTTAATGTTGGTTGTATCGATATTTTATGGCCTTGAAAGAAAATATTAGCTACTTATAGTCTGTAGACTTATCGTCATCATAAAATAATAATCATTGTCATGAAAGATATAAAAATACAATTTGGCAAAAATGTTAAAGCATTTCGTCAGAAAGCAGGGTTATCACAAGAGACGCTAGCAGATATATCCCTATTACATAGAACCTATATTGGCTCTGTAGAAAGGGGAGAGAGAAACATTAGTTTAGAAAATATTGTTTTAATTGCACATTCCCTTGGGGTTTTGCCTACTGATTTATTAGAAGGTATTGAATAAGTGGATATTTCTCCGTATACAAATCAACCTGTAGAAAACTGGAAAAATATTACTAAAAATTTGATAAAAGACTACCCAGTTTCAAAAAATGAATTACTAGAAATTGCTATCTTATCTTGGAAAAAACTATGGGGGACTAGAATCGGCGGAGAAATTAATATCAATGAAGTTGAATTACCTGCCACAATTATAGGTTATTTTTTCCAAAAACTTTTTGCCCATGAGCTTTCACTTAGATACCCTTGCCAATGGAGAGGGGAACAGACAAAAAGAGATAAAGATTTAGTCAATATAATAAATCCCAAATATTCGACTGAGATGAAGGTTTCAGGTCAATTAGGATATTATTTATTTGGAAATAGAAGTTATAATCAACAATCAAACTCGGAAAAGAGTGATAACAAGCAAAAATCAGGATACTACATCACATTAAATTTTTTTGGTAAAACAATGACATTATTAAGATTAGGTTGGATAGATCAAAGTGATTGGGTACCTCAAGGTGCCCAAACAGGCCAAGCGGCTATTTTAAAGCCCGAGGTTTATGAGCACAAGTTAGTTGAGATTAATGGAAATTATAGAAACGAAAGTCCAATAGGACTTTTAAAAGGGATTGGTAAAAAAGCTGTTGAAGAATTCCATCATAATGGTGTATTTACATTCAACGATCTCAAAAAATACCATGGAAATAGTGTAAAAATTCAAGCGATTAAAAAAATAAATGACGATTTTTTAAACTCTTTCGATAGCTAAAGTTTCCTGTTTCTCTGATAAATACATTTCTTCTAAACATTTTTGTATTCGCTGTTTAGTATAACCAATATATTTTTGTTCCAATTCAAACCCAATTACATATCTGCCATTCCGCAAAGCGCATTCAGCGGTGCTACCAGATCCCATAAAAGGGTCAAGAACAATATCACCTATATTGCTTGAACCTAATAACATGCGCTCAACTAAGGCAAGTGGAAATTGAGCCGGGTGGGGGGTTCTTTCAGGCGAGGCTCTATTTTTACCTGAAGTAACCTTGGTTATTTGCCATACATCCGAAGGATTTTTTCCTAATGGGTTACATTTTAGCTTTCCATTTTTCTTTTGATTTGGATACTTTACGTTAGGATCTCTAATTGCATCAAGATTAAAAGTATAATTTTCAGGATTTTTTACATACCACATTAATTTTTCATTTCTAGGTGAAAAACGCTTTTTGCAAGCAACACCCGCAGCATAATTCCAAACAACCTCTTGTAAAAAATAGAATGGAGTCTTATTCCATAATAAATATGGAATAGGTACTGCAAGACCTTGCTTTTGAACATTTAAATACCCAACATTTAGCCAAAACGTGCCATTCATATTGGTAATTCTATGTATCTCAGCAATCCACATTTCACACCAATTTAAATAGTTATCAAGCTCCACAAGCTCTTCATATTCTTTTCCGATATTATAAGGTGGAGAAGTAATAGTTAAATTAACCATTTCATCGGGTATCAATTCCATTGCGGCTAAACAGTCTTTTTGATAAATTGCCACACCATGGCTTTCAAATGCAGGCGTTCCAAGAATAGATTTAATTTTATTGAATTTTTCATTGCTCATAATTACTACGTCTAAAAAATAATGATACTCATAGTATTCAAAAAAACATTTAAATTCAAGCATAGTTTATGAAAATGATTTATGCATAAATTTGCAATTCGCGAATCACAAATCAAGAATTATTTCTAGCAAATAAGATCACAATAAGAACAGCAATGGGTTATGTCCGTAAACTGCTGTAAATTCAGAATGTCATTTTAGGGGTGGCGTCATCGCATCAATTCGGTAATATAAATTTGTGAATAAAAT